>Ga0209415_10012653_pt1 | contig 14026 bp, 14 predicted proteins | sample PeaSoiSIISIP2007_FD_187696 | JGI IMG/M metagenome (GOLD analysis project Ga0209415, IMG submission 187696) | Peat soil microbial communities from Weissenstadt, Germany - SII-SIP-2007 (SPAdes) (version 2) | ecosystem: Environmental > Terrestrial > Soil > Wetlands > Peat | place: Germany... | reverse complement strand
CCAGCGAAGCGAGCAACTATGGCGTTCAATCTTCCCGAGCGAGCGCCGAGCGGTGCGGGGGAGCCATGGCGCGAGCGAGGGGCTCGAAGGACCATGACCAAGGACCACGTCCGTCGCGTCCGAACCACCGACTTCTGGGTAGAAGGCTGAAAACATTCCGACGGTCCGGGGCTCGACGAGCTCTATGGCCTCCTCACCGCTCGGACCGATCCGGAGGCGAACGGCGCGCCACATAGCACGACACAGGGTCTCGCCGGAGGAAGTACAAGCTGCGTGGGACTCCGACCGAGCTCCCTACGTCCGTCGAGTGAGGGGGGCTCAGCTCCCTAGGCTTGAGGTAATCGCGAGGGTCCCGTCGAGTGGTCGCATCCTTCTAATCATAGTCGAGAAGAACCAGTCGGGCAGCGTGATGGTAGTAACTGCGAGGCAAGCAACTTTAAGTGAACAGCGCCGCTACAATCGGGGGACGCGGCACCTATGAAATCGAAACGCGGACGCTCTGCGGACGATTTGTTCAGCCGTGCGAGTACACGTTGGACCAAGATTCCGGGCGGGCTCCCTCACGTACGACTTCAGTTTAATCCCTCCGTCATTGTCAAGCCCGGGGGCCCCAGGATGAAACTCCAGGGCCTGCTTGCTAGCGGCGGTCCTTCCCCGCCTGCCAATCAGCCTCAGACGGTCTTGGTCACTACGATTGAGACTACGCCGCCGACCCACAACCTTAGTGCGCGACCCGAGTATTCGTTTAGCACCGCTCGGGCCCAGCAACTCGCTAGCTCTGCATGAAATGGCAGCTTCCGCCGGGGAGGCCCCCCGAAAGTTCAAGGAAGTGGACTTTACAATAGCCAAGGAGGGCTGGGCGATCTACGAGCTCGACGATAATGTTGAGCTTCGCATCCGAGCAATCGTGACGAAGTTACAACGCCTCGCCGTAGAAGGTACTAGCGAACCCCAATACGCGGTTTCGTCGGCGGTCCTCATGAATATAAACGCCCCGCTAAAGTACCGGAAACCACCGTCGGCTCATGTGCCAACACCGGACCAAATCGCAGCCTCGGAGAAATCAGAAGTCGCATTTCGCGCTCTCGACGAACCGTGGAATGAGTACACCTTCGACGACCCTGATTCTAAAGCAATCAAGGCTAAGTTGGTAGTGAGCGGCGTTATGCGACTGGGCGACCTGTTCGACAATCTTGGTGAGCCGATGTACCAGGTAAGTCAAGCTGTCGTAGTGGCACCGCCTGTTCCCCGGAAAGTCAATCCTGGGCGCTAAGCTAGTTTGCCCCGGGCTAAACGTAGCGCAATACCTTGGGGCGGGACGGCCGCCCTTAGCCTCGCCGACGTGAGCTAGATGCTTTGAACTGAATCCGAGTTGTGACGTAAGGAATGGGTGAGGCGATCTCGACCGTCCCTAGGCGAATCTACGCCCACCGGAAGCACCACGATTGCTCCGAGTGTCAATGCATGGAGTGCTGGAAGGTTTGGCCCCGTACGTTGGACCGGCTGGGTGCCCACGATCTGCGGCGAGGCTCGCCTGAGCGTTGCCAGTGCGCGGCGGCAGGCTGCCGCTTGAGCCGCGATCCGTACGTTTCGGGCGGTCGAGGGTGGCCGGCCGGTCCCCACCAAGCGTCGGGTTCCAACTCGGCCCCAGCGGCCCCCCACTTGGGGTGAGCGCCTTATCGCGGTGGGGCCGAGGTGCGACCGCAGTGGGCCCTACGCCTTTCCGGCGTGGGGGCGGCGTGGGGCCAACCGAGCAAGCCCCCGCCGCGCATTGTGAGGTAAAGTGCGAAACCTGCTTGCTTGAATTACGGGACGCGGTTACGGGCGTTGAGGTCAGCACTTGGCGTCCACTAGTACGCTGCCTACTCCGCCTACCTCGCTCACCGAGCAGAAGGGGCCTTTCTGGGGCTCGGTCGCTGCGGTTCTCGGCGGATTCCTTCTTCTGCTCGAGGGAACCGGCGTTAGTGGTTCTGGCGGTTCGGCCGGCGATTACACGCTCACGCCTGCGAGCGAAGGCCTGATCATGGTCGTACTCGGGGGCTTGACCGCCGTACTAGGGTGGGCTGCGTACTACCAGCCACAGCATCATCGTGCCGACGGGGCTTCAATTTGGATACTCTCGACCATAATCACGTTCACATTCGCATCGCTGTGGTCTATCCTTTCGCTGTATGACTACGCCATAGCCCCTGGTTTGATTCTCACGTACGCAGGGGCGAGTCACATCTTTTGGTGGAAGCCCAAACGCGGAAGATGAGCCCTTGACACGAGCGAGTCTCAGATTGCCCACGCGATCTCTAGGCGAGTACCCGGCTTGCCCCGGCGGCTGACAGTGAACTCGACCCAGTGACCCCCCCCGGACTTTCGACGGCGTACTCTGGCCCTCAGGAAGTGCCTTCTTTCCCGAATGCCGCGTTGGCACTTGGTCACTGCGTCTCTCGAAAGCTCGCCCCAAACCCATTCCTCCCTCAGCCTATAACTCCCGTTCCGTCGGACCACGGCGCCGGCTGCTTCGAGGTCCTTCAATCCCCGCGCAGTCCGAAGGGAGGCGAGGGCGGAAGCTTGGGAGGGCGTTGAGCCCCGCCGCTCAAGCTCGCGACGGATCGCTTCTCGCACCTCTCCAAAGGTCCTCGCGCTGTACCACCGGCCCAAGCGGCCAGGACGCACGAGCCGGCTCTGCCCAATGTCCCGCTTCTCTAGGGTGAGTGAACTCAGTACGGCGGAGACCCAGACCTGAGGGGTAGCTCCCTTCATCGGTCTCAGGCTTTCATTATTCCATTCCGGGAGGTTCGGCCGCGGTCGCGCCATTAGTTCAACTATCAGATTAGACAACACATTAATACCCGCCGGTCCTGCGGACTATGGGGCGTATCGGAGCGTATGAGAGCGACCTTCGGGAGCGGTGCGAAGTCCGACTTCGTGCTTCCGCCGGGAGTCGATTCCGAGAGTTTCCTTCCCGGGACGGGCAACTTGTCTTGGGGTTACTCCGCGCCGATCTGCGCCCCGCCTACCCACCCGACAAAGGCCATGCCCGGTGTTAGAGACCGTGCGGAACGACCCTGACTCCTCACGGTCGTACGACCCGGTCCCTGGCGGCGCTCTAGCCGCCGTCAGGGCCGGCCGCCATCCTCTCTGTCCCGGTCTTTCGGGGCGCTCTGAAGTTTCTCCCACATTATCGGGGAGCCGGCCGAGGTTATGGCCCGACCTTAGAGGTTCGGGCATAACGGCCGATGAAACGAGCCAACCCCGGTTGGGAGGGGAGGTGTCGATGGAAGGCAGAGCCAATCCCACCGCCTTACGCTAACAGATTCCGCGACAGGGAAAACTACCGTGCCAACCTGGCAGCGGTGGTGGGAAGAGAAATGGACCAAATGGGCCGAGTCGAACCGAGGCATATCTCCGGTGACGCGAGGCAACCGCCGCGTAGTCGGCCGGCGCCTCCCTACGATCTTCGCTCGGGTAGGGTTCGACTTTGGCGGACGAGTGACGCGGCCTATGGTCGAGGCGGTGAAGTCCGAGGGCCGGTACACGCCGGGCTCGCTCGCGGAGCTGCTCGGGGTGCTGCGGGGCTATCTGAAATGGGACAGGGACCCGCTCGCGGGAGAGACCGACTTGTGGCAAGTGCCCAACGTGGTGGCCGTCAACCGACGATGGCTCCGGCGGGAGCAGCTTGCCGCCGTAGAGGAGGAGGCGCTCGGTTCGCCCAAGGAACGGGAACGGTTGCCCGTCCTCTTGGCTGGAGAAAACGGTCTCCGAATCGGCGAGATTGTCCGATTGAAGGTAGGCGATTGTCGGATGGACCTTGCGAGCCCTGCGCTGACGGTCCTAGGCAAGGGCCGTCGTGGGGGCAAGTGGCGCACTATCGGGATGAGTCCGCTAGTGTGGGACGTCCTGCTCCCGGCGACTCAGGGGCGCCGCCCGTCGGACCGTGTGTACCCGTTCGCGTATCGCACGGCGGATATGGACATACGAAACGTGGGACGGCGAGTCGGCATCCCCTCGGTCTCGGCGCACGACCTGCGGCGAACGTTCGGACGGCTATACTTCGAGGACACGAAGGACCTAGTTGGCCTCCAACACCTCTACGGGCACGAATCGGTCGAGATGACCTCGTACTACATCGGTCTCGATCTAACACAGATGGCAACCGGGCTCCGCGCACACGCGGAATCCATGCGAGCAGCCATCGCAGCGCGGAGAGCGTAGGATGCGAGTTAGCGGCCGGCGTTCGAGGTTACACGAGTTCGGCGAACAGCTGGTGCGGGTCCTCGAGGTACGACTTCACGGTCGCGATGAACTGGGCGGCGTCGAACCCGTCCAGGGCCCGGTGGTCGATGGAGATCGAGAGGTTCATCAGGTCCGAGGGCCCGATCGTCCCGTCCGGCCGGTACATCGGGCGTCGCGTGATCTTGTGGACTCCGAGGATCGCGACCTGCGGATAGTTCAGGATCGGCGTCGCGAGCACGCCGCCGAGAGCGCCCAGGCTGGTGATCGTGAACGTGCTCCCGACGAGCTCTTCGCGGCGCAAGGTCCCTGCGCGTCCCCGCTCCGCAAGGTCCTGGATCTCGCGGGCGATCGCCGTGAGGCTCTTCGTGTCCGCGCTGCGAATGACCGGGACGATCAGTCCGTCGGGGGTCGCGGTGGCGATCCCGATGTGGTACCCCGACTGAACGACCAGCTCTCCCCGCGCGTCGTCCATCAACGCGTTCAGCCGCGGGTGCGCCTTGAGCCCGGCCACCACGCCCTTCACGATGAACGGAAGGTAGCTGAGCCGGGCGCCCTGCTTCTCGACGTGCTTCGACATGTGGTCTCGGAGGCGGACCAGCTCGCTCGCGTCGATCTCCTCAACGTAGGTGAAGTGGGCCGCTCGGTGGACCGCCTCGGACATATGCTCCGCGATGACCCGGCGGATCCCTCGGATCGGAACCCGCTCGCGGACCTCCGACTCGGGGGAGCTCACGGTGGGAACCGCTGACGGAGAGGCGGATCGGCCGGCCGGGGACAGGGGGACCGCGGTGGTCCGGCCCTCGACGGGCGTGCCGAGGTCTGCCTCCGTGATCCTGCCTTCGGGCCCGGTCCCTCGTACCTGCGAGAGGTCAATCCCCCGCTCCGCGGCCAGGCGCCTCAGGTAGGGAGAGGCCAGTAGCCTACCGGGGCTCGAGCTCGGGGCCGGGGGAGGCGTAGAAGAGCCTGGCGTGCTGCGAAGGGCCGGGGCGGGCGTTCCCGCCTGTGCCGGCGGAACCGGTGGTTGCACGGAACGCGAATCGGGGCGAATCGGGCCAGCCCCGGACGGGTCGGGGGACGGCGGGCTCTCCCCGCCCGTGTCGATCGTGACGAGAAGTCCGCCGACCTTGACCTTCTGGCCAACCGAAGCGTGGATCTTCGTGACCCGGCCGCCTTTCGGCGACGGGATCTCCACGTTCGCCTTGTCCGTCAGGACACTGACGAGCGGGGCGTCCTCACGGATCGTGTCGCCTTCCTTCACGAACCACTGGACGACCTCGCCTTCCGCGACTCCTTCACCGATGTCAGGCAGCCGGAAATCGAACGTCACAGATCCCTCTACGAGCCCCGCACGGCCGCTCGGGCCGCGGAGACGATCCGCTGGGCGTCCGGCAGGTAGACGTGCTCGAGCGAGTACGGGAACGGCGTGTCGTACCCCGTGACCCGGGCCACCGGCGCCTTCAGCGAGTAGAATGCCTTCTCCGCGAGGAGCGCCGCGATCTCGGCCCCGAACCCGCAGACCCGCGCCGCCTCGTGGACGGCGACCGCGCGGCCGGTCTTCTCCACGGAGGCGATGACGGCGGGCTCATCCAGCGGCACGAGAGTCCTGAGGTCGAGAACTTCCGCGGATATCCCCTCTTTGTCCAGCAGCTCGGCCGCCTCGGAAGCGGCCGGGATCATCGCTCCGTACGCGATCAGGCTCACGTCGGTCCCCTCACGCACGACCCGTGCCTTTCCCAGCGGTACCATCGGGTCGCCGTCCGGCACCTCGCCGGTCACGGACCGGTAGAGCCGCTTCGGCTCGAGGAAGATCACCGGGTCCTCGTCGTGGATCGCGCTCAGGAGGAGCCCCTTGGCGTCCGACGGCGTCGAAGGTACCACCACTTTCAGCCCCGCGGTGTGGCAGAAGTACGCCTCGGTGCTCTGGGAGTGGTAGAGGCCACCCTTGATGCCCCCACCGTAGGGGGTTCGGATGACCACGTGGCATGGGAACTGCCCCCCGGAGCGATACCGCATCTTCGCGAGCTCGCTCACGATCTGGTCGAACGCGGGGTAGATGAAATCGAGGAACTGGATCTCCGCGATCGGCTTGAGGCCGTAGAGTGCCATGCCGATGGCGGCGCCGACGATCCCGGTCTCCGAGAGGGGCGTGTCGATCACACGCTCGGGCCCGAACTCCTTGATCAGGCCGTCGGTCGCACGGAAGACACCCCCGTTCAGGCCGACGTCCTCTCCGAGCAGGAGCACGTCCGCGTCCGCACGCATCGCGTCGGACAGAGCGCGGTTGACCGCCTGGACGAGGGTCAGCTCCGTCACGGCTGCCTCCCCGGCCCGGCGAGAGATGCGGCGGCCCCGGCTCGCTCCTCCTCCAGGCGAGGCGTCAGTGTGGCGAACACATCGTCAAACCCCGAGAGCGGGTCGACCGCCGGTGCGGCTTCGGCGGACTTGACCGCCTCCGAGATCTTGGAACGGGCCTCCTCCCAGAGGCGAGCGTCGGCGGCCTCGTCGAGGACGCCGGCCGACAGCAGGGCGGCCTTCAGGCGAAGTAGAGGGTCCCGATGCCGCGCGGCCTCGACCTCGGCGTCCGGGCGGTAGCGGTGCGGGTCGTCCGAAGTCGTATGCGGCCCGAAGCGGTACACTTGAGCCTCGATCATCGTCGGGCCCTGACCCGCCAGCGCCCGGCGGCGGGCTGCGCGCACGGCACCGTAGACCGCCCCCAAGTCGTTGCCGTCGACCACCACTCCGGGGAATCCATAGGCCTCCGCCTTCATCGCGAGCGTCGCGCTCCGGGTCTGACGTTCCCGGGGCAGTGAGATCGCCCACTCGTTGTTCTGGCAGAAGAAGATGGATGGGGTGCGGAAGACGCCGGCGAAGTTGAGCCCGGCGTGGAAGTCGTTGGAGCTCGTCGCGCCGTCTCCGAAGTACGCGATGGTGACGACGGGTGCCTTACGTCGTTGCGCGGCCATCGCGGCCCCGACGGCCTGAGGGATCTGCGTTCCGATCGGGCTGGAAGCCGAGACGAAATGGAAGTCACGGAACGCGAAGTGATTCGGCATCTGGCGACCCTTCGAAGGGTCCCGAGAGTTCCCGAACAGCTGATCGACTATCGTCTGCAGGGAGGCCCCTCGAACGAGGGCCACGGCGAGCTCCCGGTACGCCGGGAACACCCAATCCTCGGCCGTCATCGCGTAGGCCGATCCGAGAAGGGCCGCCTCCTGCCCCGAGTGAGGGGCGTAGAACCCGATCCTCCCCTGACGCTGGAGGGACATGCACCGCTCGTCGAGCGCCCGGACTAGGACCATCGTCCGATACGCCTCGAGAAGCCGGCCGGCCGGGAAGGCGTCGGACGCCTCCGCCGCCAGCGGATTCGCGGGGTTTATGGCCGTCACGGTAGCCGCAGCTTCAGCGAAGCCGGTCGGATTATAACGATACCATAAGAAACGGTCCCTGAGAGGGCGTTCCGGCACCTGCGCCGTGGCTTCATGCCCTTTTGTAGCCCGTCGGCTCTCCGCGCGACCCCTCGGGGAGAACGACCATGGAGACCGGACCCGCCATCGAGACCCGGGGAACAACCCGGGCATTCGAAAGCCGCAAGGGATTCCTCTTCCGGGAGAAGACCCGGACGGAGGCCCTGAAGGGGGTCGACCTGACGGTGGAACGGGAGTCGATCTTTGGCCTGCTCGGCCCCAACGGGGCGGGCAAGACGACCCTCACGAAGATCCTCTCGACGCTCCTCCTCCCGACCTCGGGGACGGCGCTCGTGCTCGGCCACGACGTGACGAAGGAGACCGAGTGGCTCCGACCCCGGATGGGGCTCGTGCTGGGGGGCGAGCGCGGCCTCTACAACCGGGTGAGCGGGCGGGAGAACCTCCGGTACTTTGCAGACCTCTACGGGGTCCCCGTCGAGGAGCGGGAGCGCCGCATTCGGGAGGTCCTCGAGCGGGTGGACCTGACCGAAGCTGCCGACCGACGGACGGAGGAGTACTCGCGCGGGATGAAGCAGAAGCTCCACCTCGCGCGGGGCATTCTCCATCGACCCCAGATCCTGTTCCTGGACGAGCCTACCATCGGGCTCGACCCTAAGAGCGCTCGCGAGACCCGAAAGCTGATCCGGTCGCTCGTCTCGGACGGCGTCACCATCTTCCTCACGACCCACTACATGTTCGAGGCGGAGGAGCTCTGTCCTCGGATCGCGATCCTCTCGAAGGGCCGGATCGTGGGACGCGACACGGTCGACGGACTTCGAGCCCTGGTCGGCGGCGACCGCACGTTGGAAGCCGAGGCGTACGGGTTCGACGACCGCGAGGTCGACGCACTGCGCAGCCTCCCCGGCGTCTCGAAGGTTGTGAGCGAGGAGTACGGGCCGCTCATGCGCCTGACGATGCGGGTACGCACCTTCGAAGCGACCCTGGATGACGTTCGCTCGAGGCTCCCGGGCCATCCTGAGCTCTCCGTCCGCGAACGGCGCACGTCGCTCGAGGACGTCTACCTCGACCTGGTCGAGGAGGAGGCGGCGTAGATGGCGGCCGCGCCGGCGCACTATTCCCGGAGACGGACGACCGTTGCCTCCCTCCGCCTCGCGATCCTGCAGTTCATGGCGGACCCGCAATGGCTCGTCCCGTCGATGATCGCACCGATCGTCTTCGGCGTCGTGTCGTTCGAGCTGTTCCGCGGCTACGGTCAGTACTTCCTGATCTACGCGATCCTCGGCGCCGGCATGATGAGCATGTGGGGCCAGACCCTCTACGGGAGCGGTTGGGCGACGAGCCAGGACCGGAACTTCGGGACGCTCGAGCCTACCATCCAGTCTCCCTCGCCGTACCTGTACGTCGTCCTGGGCAGGGTGCTCTGGAACGTGGTATCGGGGCTGCTGGGCGGCCTGATCGTGTATGTGGTGGTGGTGCTGGCCGCCGGCCAGCCTCCCGCCCTGAGCAACCCTCTCGGGACGCTCGTGATGTTCGTCTTCGTGATGCTGACCCTCGCCGCGGTCGGCGTTGTCTTCGCCGCGTTCTACGTCTACACGCGCTACGCCGGCTTCATCCAGAACATCGGCGAGTTCGCGTTCTACGTGGGGACCGGATGCATGTTTCCCGTCGTTATCCTGCCGTTCCTTGCTTGGCCGGTTTCGCTCCTCTTCCCGCCGTCGTGGGCGCTGGACGCGCTCCGGTATCTCGCGATCCCCGGCTACCAGGGCTTCGGCTGGGGGTTCTGGGGTGACTTGGCGGGCGCAGTGGGTACGACCGCGGTCTACCTCGCGATCGCCGGAAGCATCTTCCGAAGGGTCGAGCGCCGGGTCCTGGAGGCAGGGAACCTCTCCGACTACTGAACGGTGGGTCGAACGTCCGTGAGCGCTGCGAACGTACCGAAAGCATCCTTCTGGAGGACGTTCTGGACGAACGCCGTCTTCGCGCCGCGGACGAGCCTCGGGTTCATGCGGATCGACTTCGTTCTCGGCACCGTCTTCGTCATCCCTCTGACCCAGATGGTGTTCTTCGCCTTCGTCGTCCAGCTTGGCTCTGGCGGAGCCAGCACCACTGCCAGCGCGGTCGCGTTCACAGCCCTTGGGAATGCGGTCGCGACCGTGACCTATTCGAGCGTGTTCTCGGTAGCCCAGACCACCGATTCAGAGAAGTTCCAGGGAACCCTGGAGCACCTCCTGGTCTCGCCTGCGAACCGACTCGCGCTCTACTTTGGCCGGGGCTTGATCCCCATTCTGCTCTCCCTCGCGACCGTCACGGTAGGCCTCGTCTACGCCTCGACGCTGTTCGGCGTCCATATCGCCGCGGCGGCCGTTCCGGCGATCGCCGTGTCGGTTGTCCTCACGGCCGTCGCGATGGTCGGGTTCGGGCTCCTCCTCGGGGGTGTCGCGCTCTACCTCAGGACGTCGCTCATCCTCGGCAACATCTTCCTGTTCGTGGGCCTGCTCCTCTCCGGTGTGAACTTTCCGCTCTCCCAGCTCCCGCTCCCTCTCCAGTACGCGGGCGACGCCCTGCCGCTCACGTGGGGGGTCGCTGCCATTCGAGCCTCGGTCTCCGGTGACCCCTTGTCCACGCTCCTCGTCCTGTGGGGCGCGGTCGGTCTCGCCGCGGGCATCACACTGGCCGCGGCGATCCTCCTCTGGAAGGTCTTCGAACGACGTGCCCTCTCCACCGGGAGTATCGCACGATACTAGTCGACGAACCGACCGATCGGCCCGCGCCCCCTCCGCGGAGCGCGGGGAAACAGCCCACGGCTCGCCACGTCGGGGGGGAGGCGCTTCGCACCGGCTCGGGATTTGTACTAGCAGACCGATGGGAGCGCCGACGCGGGGACCCCAAAACCGTCCGCCGAGCGGGTCGCCTCCCGCCCCTGAGGCTCGATCCCGGGGTGATCGGCAGCCTCGGGGCGACGGCCCGGTCGGCTTCTGGTTGACCGGCGAGAAGGTACTCGAGCCGGTAGATCACCCCGGAACTGCCCGCGGACCCGCGAAGGCCTCCGTCCGCGACGGATTACGGGGATACGGGGGGCCGGACCACGAGGACCGCAATGCGAGCGTGGTGGAGGACGGCGTCAGACACACTGCCCAGGAGGAGACGGGGCGCAGCCGATCGCCCCCGCGAGCCCATCACGATCAGGTCGGCGTGCTCCGAGTCAGCAAACTGTAGGATGGCCTCCGCAGGATGATCCTCCAGAAGCTCCCCTCGGACGTCGGAGACCCCGCCTTTCTCGGCCGCGTCAACCGCTTGGGCAAGAGCTTCGCGGTAGGCCTTCCTCTCGACCTCCCCCGGCGGTTCCGGGGGTATCATCGGACCGATAGACCACATTACGGGGGGTTGGTAGACCGTGACGATCGAGAGGCGGGACGACCAACCACAGGCCAGATCTACGGCGCGGTCCAACGCGATTCGCGCCTGCGAGGAGCCATCGTAGGCCACCACAATATGGTGGAACGGTCCGCTCCTCGACATCGCCCTCCAACCCCCCTCTAGTGACCTACAACCCCGACGACGGGCGTAACGCCTCGGAAGCACTTGTAGGTTGCTTCAAACTAGGCAGCCGAGACTCGGGGTCGGCGGCGGCCGTCCGAGTGCCCCTGCGTCACTTTGGACTGCGGACTGACCCCAGGTCCGACACGCCACCCCCCTCGACCCGAGTGTCTATAGGCTGAGGCGAGATGCCAGACGTCGGGAATAACGGTGGACCCGGAAGAGCGGGCTCGGAGAGAGCAGGAAAGGGTCATCAAAGGCCGGGAGCGGCTGAAGTTTCGAGTATTTGCTGCCGTCCGCGACGTGGTACTCGGCACCCAGCTCTTCCGATCCAACTTTCAACTCCACGAACCCGACATCTTCGTCAACGTCTATTCTCTGTACGTTGACGTCAACACTACCTTGAACGAGGGGCAGCTCCGCCTGCTCCCGACCGATGGCCGATCTGGAGAGCTGAACCGATTCGCGGTTGAGTTGAAAGCCGGCCTCGAGAGGATCGCAGTCAGTCTGCACCTCGAGCTGACCTTTGATCGTGCACGATACGGGGGTTCCGAACCCGTGAGCCTGGTCGACGCCCCGTGCGGCTATCGGGCAGTCCTTCTCCGTTCAGAGCCAGAGTAGACCTCGGGGAGTTACAAGTCGGACCCGGAAGGCCCACATTGAGGAAGGAACGGAACCCCTCCCCGGCTAACCCACACATTCTCTACGTACCGAGCTGCCGTTCAGCCATCTCTGACGAAACCGGCGCCCTGACTACGGGTTTGTCGGGGGTGCGTCGTAGGTGGGCTGGGATGGCATTGACACTCCTGTGGGAGGTGCCTTCTCTCGACGATGCAACAGAATTGCCACGACGCCTATCGCGCCAACGGCTGCCGCCACGCCGACTAAAACATAGTCGAGTGTAGAGAGGCCACCGGCCGCAGAGGAGTTCGAGGCGAAGCCCAGCCTTACCGGGGCCGGATCTACCACGCTTACCGTCACTGACCCGGACGACGGGCTCGGGCGGTAGCCCGGGACGACCCCGACCGTGAAGTTGAAGGTCCCGCTCGGCTCCGCAAAAGTGATCGTTGACACAATTGATAGGTCTAGGGCTCCGTCGAGGGTAACCGACCAGGAGGCATTGCTCGGCAGACCGGTCTCCGTGAACGTCACCATGAAGACACTGGAAAGTGCAATGATCGACACAGTGGTCACGCCATAGTTTGCTACGAAGACCTCCCCCCTCCCACTGTCGTACGCGACGCCAACGGGTCCGCTTCCTACCGTAACCGTATCGACCAGGCTGTCCGTCGCGTCCGAGATAATGCTAATGTCGGAAACTTCGTCCGAGATGAACACCGCCCCATTCGTCGCATCATAGCCGACGCCGGTCGGGCCCTGGCCGGCCTTCAGAGTTGCCACCACCGAATTCGTGGAATCGGAGATCACGCTCGTTGTGTTCGAGCCCTCGTTCGCGACGAAGACCTCCCCCTTCCCAACGTCGTACACAACGCTGCCCGGGTAAGTGCCCAGCGCGACGTTTGCCACGACAGTGTTGTCAGAGTCCGAAATCACGCTGACGTTGTGCGCGTTGTAGTTTGCGACGAAGACCTGCCCCGTCCCGCTGTCATACGCGACGCCGCTGGGGGAGGCACCTACCGGGACCGTCGCGACCACCTCGTTGTCCGAGTCCGAGATTACGCTGACGTTGGCCGAGAGCTCGTTCGCGGAGAACACCTCACCCCTTCCGCTGTCATACGCCACGTCCCGCGGGTCTCTACCGACCGAGACATTGAGAATCACCCGAGGGTTTGTGCTCGAAGTGCTTGGGGTGACGGTTCCAGCGCGAGAGGGGCCTGGGTCGACTGCTCCCGAGCCGCTGCCACTCCTAGGAGACCCTCCGTGGGAGAATCCTCCTATGTTCAACCCTGCCAGAACGGTCATAGAGATGATCGCGACCACGAAGGCTCCACGGCTTGCCCGTGTGCTTCGGACGCGGCCCAGCAAGGCAACTCCTGAGAGCAATCTCTCAAACGATAATCCAGGTTCGGGGGTTCCCTTCCTTCGTCGAGATGGCTTGACTGAGGGTACGTGGTCATGCACCCTCGTGGGCTTTGTTTCAGGCCCAAGGGGTTCTGTTTCAGGCGCAAGGGTAAGTTCCGAAGCCGAACCGGAGCCTACCTCCGAGGTATCCTCGGCCCGCCTCGCCGTGTCGAGGAGGAAGGGCCGCCAAGACCCTCACCTCTGAGCGAACCTCTGCGACCAGATCGCGCCCCGGAACCGCTCAAGACCCTGTATGGCTTGCCAGCAGAGCAGGGGAGATTCGGTGCCGCCTCTTACAAAGCCCGCTCAGGGACAGAGGAGTACGCCCGGACGAAAGAATTCATTGACCGTTCGGGACAACCGAACGGCCCATGAGTACGACATTCCAATCGAGCGAGGGGCCATACGCGCGACCGACCTGCGACAGATCAAGGCCTCTGCCTCCGACCTAGGACTACTGAGTTACGACCCCTCGTTTCAGAACACAGCCTCTTGCCAGAGTGCCATCACTTACGTTGACGGTGAGGCCGGGATCTTACGGTACCGGGGATACCCCATCGAAGAGCTCGCGGAGAGGAAGAGCCACCTCGAGGTGGCGTATCTGCTCATTTATGGGCGGCTCCCCGGGAAGAGCGAGCTCGAGGAATGGTTGCACAACATCACGTATCACACGATGGTCCATGAGAATGTCAAGACGTTCATGGATGGTTTCCACCACGATGCCCACCCGATGGGGATGGTGGTGAGCACCCTCGCCGCGCTCTCCACATTCTATCCGGATGCGAAGGAAATCAGAGATGCACCACTCCGTGAAC
>Ga0209415_10012650_pt1 | contig 14029 bp, 16 predicted proteins | sample PeaSoiSIISIP2007_FD_187696 | JGI IMG/M metagenome (GOLD analysis project Ga0209415, IMG submission 187696) | Peat soil microbial communities from Weissenstadt, Germany - SII-SIP-2007 (SPAdes) (version 2) | ecosystem: Environmental > Terrestrial > Soil > Wetlands > Peat | place: Germany... | reverse complement strand
CCCGATCTGCCGGCTCTCGCGCCGGCCGGCGAAACCCTCTTCCAGATCCTCGCCGATATCGGCGACTGCCGGCGCTGCCGCTTGCATGAGCAGCGCAGCAAAATCGTCTTCGGAGTGGGCAACGAGCGCTCGCCGCTGGTCTTTGTCGGTGAGGGTCCGGGCGCCGACGAGGACGCGCAAGGCATCCCGTTCGTCGGCCGCGCAGGTCAGTTGCTCACCCAGATGATCGAGGGGACCGCCAAGCGCGAAGGCATCGCCCTCCTGCGCGCCGACATTTACATCTGTAACGTAGTCAAATGCCGCCCGCCGGGCAACCGCACGCCGGAACCCGACGAAATGGAGATCTGCGGACAGTTCCTGTATCGCCAACTGGTGACCATCGCGCCGAAGGCGATCTGCGCGTTGGGCGGTACGGCCGCGCGCGCCCTGACCGGGCACAAGGAGGGCGTGACCAAGATGCGGGGCCGATGGTTCAAATGGCGGGATATCCCGGTGATGGTCACCTACCACCCGTCGTACCTGCTTCGGCCGTATAATCAAGGGAACCCGAAACGGGAAGCTTGGGAGGATTTGAAGAAGGTTCTGCATTTCGTTTACGATTGAAAGTAATGGCCTCGACAAATCTCAACATCGGGGAGAAGACCGGCCAGCCTCCGGAGCCTGCGGCTCTCTATTCCGTGATCCGGGAGCAGCAGGCGGCCATCGAGGGCCTGGAGGCGAGCCGGCGCGAGCTGGAATCCTTCGTCGAACACCTCTTGTCGGTGGCCAGACCGCCGGCAAAGGCCCAGGAGACGGCCGTTCTCGGATACCATCTTTCCAAGCGGGAACTCCAGGTTCTGGCCCTGATGGTGGCCGGCAACAGCAGCAAGGAGATTGCGGCCGAGTTGGGAATTTCCTTCAAGACCGCCATGACCCACCGCGCCAACATCATGACGAAACTGAAGGTTCATGAGACCGCATCGGTGGTGCGGGAAGCCATTCGCCGCGGGTTGGTGTAGCCCTCCGTTCCGAGCCACGACCGTCCCTTCAGAGCCACGACCGTCAGGGAGTGGTTTTGCCGGAATCTCCCGCTACACCGCCATTCGCCGGGCGGCGCCGCCATTGACGCGAGTCACGTTGATGCCTTGCCCGCGGAGCACGTCCTGCATGGCTTGGGTGTAGACTTCGATGCCCTTCCGCGAGTAGCGCAGAAGTCCCAGCCGGCGCAGCCGGTTCATCTGAAAGGTCACGATCTCGCGCGACGTTCCCACGTAATCGGCGATGGTGTGGTGCGTCAGAGATCCCACGTGCGTGGAGCCGTCCGGCATGGGCGTGCCGAGCGTGGACGCCAACTGCACCAGCGACAGCATCACCCGCTCCGGAGTCTTGTACACCGCCATGCTCTCGATGCGCTCCTGCAACTCCATGCATTGCCGCACCAGGTGTTGCGACAGCGCGATACCCAGGTGCGGCTCGCGCTCGATCTGCTGCTCGATCTCCTGCCTGGTCCACGACATGACGCTGACGTTGTCGATGGCCACCGCCGATTCGGACCGCGCCGAAGTCCCTACCAGCGCGGATTCGCCGAATAGTCCCTCCGAGCAGACGATGCGGCCGATGGTCTCCACGCCGTCGTCGGCCGTGTTGGTAACCTTGACGCGGCCCAGGATGACCACGTAAAGGCTATAAGACGGTTGTTCCGGACTGTAAATCACGCGCCGCTTGGCAAACTCCTGCACCGGCTTCCGCGGCAGGTAAGTCAACGGATCTTCTAGAGATAGCAGTTCACGACCCATATTTCCCCCAAGTGTCACCTAATCGTACCGCTGCGGACAACCGCTGCGAAATCGGCTATATTCCTGGCTTCAAGCTCAATACGTATAAAACCGCACATTTCGAAATGTCCGTAAACAGACATTGTAGCGCCATACCAGTCAGCCTTGGGTTGCTGTATGATATCTAACAGGAGCCAATGAGCCTGTACTTCAGATCTGCATCGCGGATCGAGATCGAGGATCGCTGGCGAACACGGCTCGCCGAGGCCAAGCGCAATCACGATCAGGCCGTAGCTCATTTCCGCCGGGCGGCGGAAGAGTACCGGGTCAAGGAGATACCCGCTTCCGACGGCAGCCTGGGCCTGCACCAGGCGATTTCGGGCGAATCCAGCGCCCGCAGGGAGTACATCCGCGTCCTTCGGCTCTTCACCGACCTGGTGGTGCACGGGAAGATTCCGCAGGATGACGGTCCAGGCGCACATTAGCTCAGATCCTATCCCATACGTGGTAAACTACGTTTTCGCTCACTCCGAATGCTGCTCGCCCGAGAATTCGTCGCCTATCTATCCCGACAACTGGTCCAGAGGCTGACACCCGGAGTCATCGAGACCCCGGCGCCGGCCGTGGTGGCCGACAAGATCTCCGAAGTCATCGGCGGCGAGCTCGCCGTGGAAGACCGGCTGAACGACGAAGTCCGCGACCTGCTGAGCCAATACAGCGAGTACATGCGCCGCGAAGGCGTCAGCTACCAGGAGATGTTCCGCCGCATCAAGAATACGCTCATCTCGCAACGCAAGGTCATCCGCGCGTCCGGCCGGGACACCGGCGACGCCATGAAGCTTTCGCGCGACAAAGTGACCGACATCTCCCACAAGATCGTCGAGATGCTGCGCAAGAGCCACGAATTGCGGCTGAAAAACAAGGACTCCAACGCCGTGCGCCTGGAGATTCTGCGCGTGATGACGGAGTTGCTGACGGCGGAGGACAAAGTCGACCGCGCCGCGCGCCAGAAGATCCGCTCGCAGAAGCGCGAAATCCCCGAAGGCAGCGAGGAGTGGGACCTGCTGCACAGGCGATACTACGCCGAGGAGTTGAAGAAGCTCGGCATCGATCTGGGAAGATAGTGTCCAAGAAGAGGTGGGGCACTCCGTTGCACGGAGCGAGGCCATCGCCTTTTGTGGCCTGCCTTTGCGCTACCGCTTGTACCCGATCATGCGCAGAAACGCGCGGCGCTTCTCCACGTCTTCGGCCCTCTCGACACCCCTCGGAGGAAAGCCGTCGATCACGCCCAGGACGCCGCGGCCCTGGTCGCTCTCGGCAACTACGACCTGGACCGGGTTAGCGGTCGCGCAGAAAATCGAGCAGACCTCCGGAACGTCCTTGATGCGTCCCAGCACGTTGATCGGATAGCCGTCGCGCATCGCCACCACGAAGATGTGGCCGGCCGCCAGGGCCCCCGCATTTCGCGCCGCCAGGGCCTTCAGCGCGTCGTCATTGCCGTCCACCCGCGTCAGGCAGGGGCCGGATGCCTCGTTGAAAGCCACTCCGAATTTCATTTGCGGCACGGTATTGACGATGGCTTCGTAAATATCCTCGACGCTCTTGATGAAGTGCGTCTGCCCGAGGATCACATTCCCGCCCTCGGGGACTTCGAGTGGCACCAGCTTCAGTTCCATAGTGGGGCAGGCGCTTTCGCCTGCCAACCTCTTACTTCTTCTTCACCGGCGGCGCCGTATCCTTCTTGTCGTCCACCACCTCGCCGTAATGGATCGTGGACTTGCCTTCGTACCGCTTGTAATCCTGGTACTTCACGGTCATCCGGATACGCTGGTTCATGTCCTTGAAGTGCAGCGTGTCGTCCGCATGCGTGTAGGTGGGAAACCAGTACTTTCCGTCGATCTGCTCGCGGTAGGTCTCGAACTTCGGAAACTGGTTCGTCTTCGAATCCACCAGGCCAGTGCCCTTGCCGTATGTCTTTACGATCTGCAAGTCGCGGTCGTCCACCCAGATCGTGCCCTCGAAATAGCGTTTGCCCTTCACCATTTTCTTGGGCTTCACCGAAAACGAATAGCAACCGATCTCGTCCACTTTTTCCTTGCCCAGGTAGTCGACATTGTATTCGCCGACTTCCGCCGTGGTCAGCACGAAGGGCTGCACGTTGCGCAGGTCCTGGACGTCTTCGGGCGTCAACAAAATGTTGCGCAGGGACACCACCGGTGCGTAGATCACCTTCTCCGTGCGCTTGCCCTCCGGCGAGAAAATGATGTCGTCGATCTCTTCCCACTTCCCGCCGGTAGGATTTCCGCCGGCGTCCAACTCCTCCATCTTCACGCTCTGCCGATACGTGTAGTTATTTCGCGCGTCGCGGAATTCGGCCTCCTTGGCGGCAAACTTCTGGATGATCTCCTGCGCGTTGACATTGTCCTTGTTGTCCGCTGCCCACACCGGCAGACACACCGCTGCGATAGCGGCTGAAATCACGATTCCACGCATATGCCCCTCATTCGTGAGACGAACTCACTTTCCCAACAGTTTCTTCGCGATGGTCACCAGTTGGATATTGCTGGTGCCCTCGTAGATCCGTCCGATCTTGGCGTCCCGGTAGAGCTTCTCCACCGGATAATCCTTCGTGATGCCGACGCCTCCATGCACCTCGATGGCCTTCGAAGCCGCCTTCTCCGCGATTTCCGAGCTGTAGTACTTGGCCATGGCCGCTTCCATCAGGAACGGCATGCCGCCGTCCCGCAGCCGTGCCGCGTTGTACACCAGCAGGCGGGCGGCTTCTACTTCCGTCGCCATCTTCGCCAATTCAAATTGTACCCCCTGGAACTCGGCGATGGTCTTGCCGAACTGCTTTCGCTCGCGGGCGTACGCCACCGCGTGCTCCAGCGCCGCGCGCGCCAGACCGATCATCTGCGCCCCAATGGCGATGCGCCCTTCGTTCAGCGTCTCGATGGCGATCTTGTAGCCCTTCCCCACCTCGCCCATCACGTTTTCCCGCGGTACCCGGCAGTTGTCCAGCACCAGCTCGCAAGTGGACGATGCGCGCAATCCCAGCTTGTCTTCTTTCTTTCCTACCTGGAACCCCGGAAACTCGCGCTCGATCAGGAAGGCCGTCACGCCCTTGTATCCCGCTTCGGGCCGCGCGTTGGCAAACAGCAGGAAGAATCCGGACTCGGCGGCGTTGGTGATCCACAGCTTGCGCCCGGTCAGCAGGAAATGGTCGCCGCGATCTTCCGCGCGCGTCGCCATGGCGAAAGCGTCGGAGCCCGACCCCGCCTCCGAGAGCGCGTAAGATGCCACCGTGTCCGCCGCTAGCCGCGGCAGGTACTTGGCCTTCTGCGCGGGCGTGGCCCACCGCATCAGGGCGTTATTGCAGATGGTGTTCTGGACATCGACGATCACTCCGGCCGAGGGGTCCACCGCCGAAAGCTCTTCCACCGCCAGGATCGCCTGGAAGAAGCTCCCGCCCTGCCCGCCATACTCTTCCGGGATCTCGATTCCCATCAGCCCCATTTCGAAGAACTGCCGGATGATGTCTTTGCGAAAGACGCAGGCCTCGTCCATCTCCCGTACGTAAGGCCGGATCTGTTCGCGCGCGAATTTGCGCACGGTGGTCTGGAAGAATCTTTCCTCTTCGCTGAGCGCGGTCAGTGGTTGGGCAACCGCTTCCGTCCGATCTTTCGTCACCTGAACGTCCACGGTCCGATCATACAACATCGCACCGGGCGGCGCGGCTTGCCCTGTAGTCACAACGCGACTACAATGGAGTTGAACGAGCAGCTTCCTGAGAGGATCACCATGAGAACGGCTGACACGTACGTTCGCGCCCGTATAGACAGCGCCACGAAGGAACGCGCCGCTGACGCCCTGGCAGCCATGGGATTGTCCATTTCGGATGCGATCCGCCTCCTGATGTTGCGTATTGTGGATGAGCGCCGTTTACCCTTCGAGGTCAAGGTGCCGAACGCGACGACCCGCAAGGCGATTCGAGAGCTTGAGGCGGGGAAGGGCAAGCGCTTCAACAGCACTGATGCACTGATGGCCGATTTGAATGCGGACGATTGAACGGTCGTCGGCATTCAAGCGTGACTACAGGCTCGCGAAGGCAACACCGCGACACGCCAAGAATGTGGATTCGCTTTTGTCAACGGTCGTGGCGCTACTGTTGTCCGATCAAGTCTTACCGGCCAACAACCGCGACCACGATCTGAGTGGTGATTGGTCGGGCTACCGCGAATGCCACCTCAAGCCCGACTTGCTATCGATCTACCGCAAGACAGACGCCGGCACCCTGCGTCTGGCGCGGCTCGGCTCACATAGCGACCTGTTCGGCTGAGCCGCAGCACCGCGCTGCCGCCAGTCTTACTCCACAGCCGCCAGTTGGCGCCACTGCCGTCCCTGCGACTGCGCCACGCCGCTGTGCGTCACGTATCCGTTGTAGGTGTTGACGCCCTCGCGGATCGCCGGAGAATGTTCGCAGGCCGCCTCCAGTCCCCGGTTCGCCAACTCCAGCAGGTACGGGAAGGTGGCGTTGGTGAGCGCGAAGGTCGACGTGTGGGGCACCGCCGCCGGCATGTTGGAAACGCAGTAGTGCAGCACCCCATCCACGAAGTACACGGGCTCCGTGTGAGTGGTCGCGTGCGAGGTCTCGAAGCACCCTCCCTGGTCGATGGCCACATCCACCACCACCGCTCCTCGCTTCATGGTCGCGATCATCTCGCGGCGCACCAGCTTGGGCGCCGAAGCTCCCGGGATGAGCACTGCGCCCACCACCAGGTCTGCCGTCTTGAGGTTCTCCCCGATGGTCCACGCATTGGACGCCAGGGTCACAATCTGCCCGCCGAAAATGTCGTCGAGTTCCCGCAGCCGGTTGAGGCTCCGGTCGATGATGGTCACGTGCGCCCCCATTCCCACCGCGATCTTGGCGGAGTTGGTGCCCACGATTCCGCCCCCCAGGATCACCACGTTGGCCGGCGACACGCCCGGCACGCCGCCCAGCAGGATGCCGCGGCCGCCCGAGGGCTTCTCCAGGTACTGCGCGCCCACCTGCACCGCCATGCGCCCCGCCACTTCGCTCATGGGGGTCAGCAGCGGCAGCGATCCATCCGTCTCCCGGATGGTTTCGTAGGCCACGCCATTCACCTTTGCATCCAGCAGCCGGTCCGTCAGCTCCGGCAGAGGCGCCAAGTGCAGATACGTAAACAGGATCAGGCCGGGACGAAAGTAATCGCATTCCGATGCCTGCGGCTCTTTTACCTTGACCACCAGGTCGGCCTTGCGCCACACGTCGGCCGCGTGGTCCAGAATGTGTGCGCCCGCCTGCATGTATTCCCGGTCCGTGATGGAGCTGCCTTCGCCGGCATGCGTCTCGACGAGGACTTCGTGACCTGCCTCGCGCAGCGCGGTGACGCCGCTGGGCACCAGCCCGACGCGCGTCTCGTGGTCCTTTATTTCCTTAGGAACACCAATGATCATGAAACTTCTCCCCCGCCTAGATTAACACCACGCGCCCGTTGTGGCGCTCCCTAAACCCAAGCCCCCACCCGCGGGGCTTTCCGGGGCGATCCGGGGGCCAGGGCCGGGAGCAGGGTGACGACGGTGACGATGATTTCCGGTTGAGTCGATTTTTTATTCATGAGGTTCTAAGGTCCTTGGTTTGTGGTGGTTGCGGGGGACTGGCGAAGTTTTGTGACGATGATTCGGGCTTTTGTGGAAAATCATCGTCACAAGAGGCGGGGCGGGGACGGCTGTCAGCGATTCGTTTATGCCGAGGGATCCGATGGGTGGTCCGGATCAGTTCCATGTACGTCTCTCCTGTGAACGAAAACCGCTCAAATTGAGCGGTTGGTTTTGTTTGCAATCAACAACTTGCCGACGAAAACCGCTCACAAGTGAGCGGTTTTTACGGCGGCGTCCGGGGCGGACCGCTCGGCGTTTGCCACTGCGACACGCATGCGAAAACCGAAAGTGTTTCGGTTTGGGGAAGCGAGGGCAGGAAGCCAAGGGCCTTACGCTGTTTCAACCGTTCGTCGTAAATGCGTCAGGGTCAGTAGAGTTCCTCCCTGGTTGCGTAGAGGCTGACGGCCACGCGGGCGCAAAACTCTTCCTGATTTAAATGTATCACGCAGGTGTGCGGAGGGCGGGGCACCGTTCGAGGGTACGCGGGAGTAAGTGGCTTTGGAATGAGCGAAAAGGCGGGTGAATGGGAGTGAAAAAAAAGTTCCTGGGCGCGTGGCTAGCGTCTCCACCGTCACCCGAGTGGGACACCCGGCCGGGTTTTTGCGGCGCGTGGAGCCCAAAAAACTCTCCCCACGCATCACAAAATTCCGGCCCAAGTCTGCAAACCGTTGCGACAGAGCAGCTTACAGCGCGATCAAACAATGGGCGCACACACCCGATTCCGGCGTCACACGCTTCCCGGCCTCCGGCCCCTGCTACTCGCCTACCTTCCACAGAATCTGCCGCAGCATCCCCAGCAGCACCGGGGCGTCGCGCGCGGCGATATCCAGTCGCCGCACCAGTCGCCGGACCTTCTCTTCCGTGGATGCGGCAGTCACGGGATTCACGTAGCCGCTGCGCCGCAGCACCTCCATCAGCATGGTGGTGATCTGCTCGTTCTCGGCCGCCGCCGCGGACCGAATCTTCCCGGGACGCGCCTGGACGGCCTTCGGATCCCGTACCAACTCGTACAGGCAGAGCGCCACCGCCTGCCCCAGGTTCATCGAAAGATCCGCGTCCACGGTGGGAATGCGCATGAGCCAGTGGCAGTGGCTGAGGTCCTCGTTCGAGAGGCCAAATTTTTCCGAGCCGAACAGCAGCGCAACCGGGGCCTGCGCGAGCGCTCGGCGAATCAGGCGCGCGCCGTATTCCAGCCGCCGGATGGGGTGCTGCAACTCGCGGTGCCCGGCCGAAGTGGTTCCTACCACCAGGCGGCAGTCGGCAACCGCATCCGCCAGGCTCGCAAAATCCTCGGCCGATTGCAGCAGCGGCGCCGCTCCCACCGCCGATCGCGCTTCGCGGAACGCGACGTCGTATGCGTTCACCACCCGCAGGCGCGAGAATCCGAAGTTCGCCATGGCGCGCGCCGCCGCGCCGATATTGAGCGGGTTGCGCGTAGCCACCATGACCACGCGCAAATTGTATTTCCAATCTTCAGGAATGCTTCGATCGTAGCTCAGTCAGGTTTTGACTTTCTCTTGGTTCTCTCCGCGCTTGTCTCCGTTCCTCAGCGTCTCCGCGGTGAAATCGCCTTACGGAACCGCTTCGAACCCCAGGCGCCAGCCCAGCTTTTCCGGATCGAACCAGGAGACATCCACGCCGAACCACCGCGTCCTGGACACCGCCACCGCCCGATAATGGCCCGGCGCCGTCGCGCCCAGCACGAAGGCGCACGGGGCTTCGCCCAAACGCTCGAGCCGCTCGGCCAGCCAGGAATCGGGCGTGAGGGGCTGCGCCAGCACCACCGGAACCTTTCCCATCAGGGCAAGCTGCGCGCCGAACTCCCTGTCGACCTGCTTGATGGGCGCGGGCTCTCCATAAGCCTGGCGATAGCGCTGGATGGCGTCGTCCAGATTGCGCACCGCAATGATGACCTTGGTGACGCCTTTGAAATCCCTGGTGATGGGCTTCTTCTGCGGGAAGGCGCGCTGGTCGCGCGGCGTGAAGTCATGGATGAGGAACGGGAAAAAAGTGCCGCGCCCTTCGGTGCCCACGTTGGAAGTCTCCCATTCGAGCCGCACTCCGTCGGGCCGCGCGCGGCCGCTGCGCTCGGGGGCCGCGACGGTGATGCCCGCCGCCTGCAGCCGCTTCACTTCGGCGGCCATGTCTTTCTCGCGCACCGCCCAGGCGCAGGGGCCGGCGTTGCCCTTCAGGAACTTGCCCCAGACGTGTTCGTCCACCAGGCGCGCGTCGCCCTTCGCCTGGAGGCCCATCAGCTCCAGGTAGGAACCGTCGGGGAAACTGGAGAGCGCCATCTCCGTCGTGCCGTTGGTGTGCGCGCCGCCATACACACTGGGGATCCCCACGGCGGAGAGGCCGGCTTGCAGTTTCTTGACGTCGCTCCCGGCGACGGTCACGTGGTCGATCTGAATGTCGGCGGCGGAAAGAGCGGCGGCGAACACCGCCAGTATCGCGAGGCAACGCAAGGGTGGGTTGGCGTCCATTCTGTCTCCTGGCTCCTTACTTCTGGCTCCTGCCTTCATGCTACCCTGACTTCCGGCCATGGGTCCATTGAGCGGAATTCGCGTGGTGGCGCTGGAGCAGGCGGTGGCCGCGCCGTTCTGCTCGCGGCAGCTTGCCGACATGGGTGCGGACGTGGTCAAGGTGGAGCGGCCCGATGGCGGCGATTTCGCGCGCAGCTACGACAGCGTCCTCCACGGCCTTTCGGCGCACTTCGCCTGGCTCAATCGGGGCAAGCGCAGCATCGCGCTCGATGTGAAAGCGCCGCACGATCGCGAGATATTCGAGCGGCTGCTGGAGCGCGCCGATGTGTTCGTCCACAACCTGGCCCCGGGCGCCGTGGAGCGGATGGGCTTCGGCTACGACCAGCTTCGGGCGAAACTGCCGCGCCTGATCTGGTGCGGCATCTCGGGTTACGGACCCGACGGGCCCTACCGCGACAAGAAAGCCTACGACCTGCTGGTACAGGCGGAGTCCGGCGTGGTGGGCGTGACGGGCAGCGCGGAGGCTCCTGCCAAGGTGGGGGTTTCGATCGCGGATATCGCCTCGGGGTTGTACGGCTACTCGTCGATTCTGGCGGCGCTGTGGAATCGCGAGCGCACCGGCGCCGGCGAGCGCATCGACATCTCGATGCTCGAATGCCTGACCGAGTGGATGATGCCGCCGCTCTACTGGTGGCACGGCAGCGGACAGATTCCGCCGCGGTGCGGAGTGCGCCACAACATGATCGTGCCCTATGGAGCGTACCGGTGCGCGGATGGCTCGGTGAATTTCGCCATTCAGAACGAACGCGAATGGCGGCGGCTCTGCGAGCGGGTGCTCGGGATGCCCGCGCTCGCCGATGACGAACGCTTCGCCACCAACGCGGCGCGCTTGCGGAACCGCGTGGAGCTGGAGGCGCTGATCGAGGAGCGATTGGGCCGCGACACGCGAGCGGAAGTGCTGAGGCGCCTGGACGAGGCGGAAATTGCGAACGGTGCGGTGAACGACGTGGCGGAGGTCGCGTCGCACGCGCAACTTGCGGCCCGCGGGCGTTGGGTGACCGTGGATTCCGAGGTGGGCAGCATTCCGGCCTTGCTGCCGCCCCACAACCTGCAACATGCTCCGGCAATCCTCGGCAGTGTGCCGGCGCTGGGGCAGCATACGCGGGAGATCCTGGCCGAACTGGGTTTTGAGGAGAATTGAAGAATGCGTCTGGAGCGCAGCATGTTGTTCGTCCCGGCGTCGCGCTGGCCCATGATCGAGAAGGCTGCCGCCAGCGCGGCCGACGCCGTCTGCGTGGACCTGGAGGATTCCGTGGCGGTGGACGACAAAGCCGCCAGCCGCGCCAACGCCATCCGGGCCTTCCGCGAGTTGGATTTCGCGCACCGCCTGCGGATGCTGCGCATCAACGGGCTCGACACCCCGTTCGCCTACCGTGATCTGATCGAGGTGGTGGAAGCGGCCGGCGGCCGCCTGGACCTGGTCATGCTCCCCAAAACAGGGTCGGGCAAAGATGTTTTCTTCGTGGATACGCTGCTCACCGGGATGGAGTTGAATTGCGGATTCCCGCGGCGGATCGGGATCGAGGCGCAGATCGAAACGGCGGAGGGTTTCCTTTCCGTGCGCGAAATCGCGGGATCGTCGCCGCGCTTGGAAGCCCTGATCTTCGGACCCGGCGACTATTCGGCGTCCATGCAGATGCCCTCGGCGAGCATCGGTGAATCGGACGAGCACGACGCGATCTATCCCGGCCACCGCTGGCACGCGGTGATGCATGCCATCGTCGCGTCTGCCCGGGTGAACGGCCTGCGCTGCATCGACGGCCCTTACGCGGGATACAAGGATGCGGCCGGATTCGAGCGCTCGTGCCGCATCGCGCGGTCCATGGGCTTCGACGGGAAGCAATGCATCCACCCCGGGCAGCTTGCCGCGGCCAACGCGATCTTTACTCCATCGGGCGAAGAGGTCGCTCGGGCCGAGCGAGTTGTGGAAGCATACGAGCGGGCGGTCGCGGAACGGCGCGGCGCGGCCAGCCTGGATGGCAAGATGATCGATGCGGCCAATATCCGTATGGCACGGGTGGTCCTGGAGAAGCATCGGAGAAAACATGACTGAATCCAACCGCACGGGCGGGCGTTGCTACGAAGACTTCGAAGTGGGGATGGTGATTCGCCATCCGCTGGGCCGCACGGTCAGTGCGACCGACAACACCTGGTTCACCCTGCTGACGGTGAACTCGAACCCCATCCATTTCGACGCGCACTACGCCGCGCAGACCGAGTTCGGCAGGCCGCTGGTGAATTCCACCTTCACGTTGGCGCTGGTGACCGGGCTCTCGGTGGCCGACGTCTCCCAATACGCGGTGAATCTCGGATGGGATGAAGTGCGCATGCCCGCGCCGGTATTCGAGGGCGACACCATCTATGCGCAGACGGAAGTGCTGGGCAAGCGCGACTCGAAATCGCGGCCGCACATGGGGCTGGTGGAGATCAAGACTACGGGCTTCAAGCAGGATGGCACGGTGATCATGGAATTCCGGCGTACGATCCTGGTGTACCGGCGTGGGCACGTGCCGCAGCAGCCGCTGCCCACGCCGAAGAAGGAAAAGACCGCATGACCGCACAGATGAAATTCGCCATCCAAAGCCCCATCGACGGCTCCGTGGTCGGCGAGGTTGCCGACAACGGCCCCGAGGAGGCCCGTCGCGCCATCGATCGGGCCGCCGCCGCATTTGTCTCCTGGAAGCAGACTACGGCATACGAGCGTTCGGCGATCCTGCGCCGCTGGCTGGCCCTGCTGGTGGAACGCGAGCAGGAACTAGCGCGGCTCATGGCGCTCGAAATGGGCAAGCCGCTCGCCGAGGCGGTGGGCGAGCTGCGCTACAGCGCCAGCTTCGTGGAATGGTATGCCGAAGAGGCCAAGCGCGTGTACGGCGAGACCCTGCCCAGCCAGTTCCGGCACAAGCGACTCCTGGTGACGCGCCAGCCCGCCGGTATCGTCTATGGCATCACGGCCTGGAATTTTCCGCATGCCACCGTGACCCGCAAGGTGGCGCCCGCGCTGGCGGCCGGCTGTACGTTCATTCTCAAACCCGCCGAACAGACGCCGCTCTCGGCGCTTCGCCTGGCGGCGCTGTGGGAAGAAGCCGGCGGACCGGAGGGGACGTTTCAGGTATTGCCCGCGCTCGATCCGGTCCCCGTCTCCGAGGTGCTGCTCGATGATCCGCGCGTCCGCGTGCTGGCTTTCACCGGTTCCACAGCGGTGGGGATGCGGTTGTACGAGCGCTGCGGCAGGACCATGAAACGCCTGGCGCTGGAGTTGGGCGGGCACGCGCCCTTTCTCGTCTTCCACGATGCCGACCTGGATGCCGCGGTGCGCGAGGTGGTGGCCTGCAAGTTTCGCAACGGCGGCCAGACCTGCGTATGCACGAATCGCATCTACGTGCACGAAGCGATCGCGGACCGCTTCGTGGAGCGGCTGATCCCCGCGGTGACTTCTCTTCGAGTGGGCGATCCGCTGGAGGCGGGGACCGAAATCGGTCCGCTGGTGAACGCGCGGGGGCTGGCCAAGGTGCAGGCGCACATCGCCGACGCTCTGGAAAAGGGGGCCGAGGTGTTGGCGGGCGGCCGGCCGATTCAAGGATTGTACTTCGAGCCTACCGTGCTCGCGGGCGTTCGCCCCAGCATGCGGGTGATGCAGGAGGAGACGTTCGGTCCGGTCGCGCCGGTGCTGCGGTTCCGCGATGAGGCGGAAGCAGTGGCGCTCGCCGACGGCACCACCTACGGCTTGGCGGCGTATCTGTGGACGCGCGACCTGGGACGCGCCATCCGGGTGGCCGAAGCGCTGGAGTACGGCATCGTGGGCATCAACGATGGAGTGCCGTCGACTGCCCAGGCGCCCCTCGGCGGCGTGAAGAATTCGGGCATCGGACGCGAGGGCGGAAAATGGGGGATCGAGGAATTTCTGGATATCAAGTATATTTCGATGGCCCTGCCGCCGACGGCGTAGCACAGGCATTCCTGCCTGTGTTCCCTAAGCTCGACTTTATCCAACGCTCCGCCCTCTCCGAGGTCGACGAATCGACCGATGTAACGTTGCGGGGCAGGGCCATT
>Ga0209415_10012649_pt1 | contig 14031 bp, 12 predicted proteins | sample PeaSoiSIISIP2007_FD_187696 | JGI IMG/M metagenome (GOLD analysis project Ga0209415, IMG submission 187696) | Peat soil microbial communities from Weissenstadt, Germany - SII-SIP-2007 (SPAdes) (version 2) | ecosystem: Environmental > Terrestrial > Soil > Wetlands > Peat | place: Germany... | reverse complement strand
ACCTTCGGCCAGCCGCTGATCGTCAAGACCAACAATGGCCGCTGGTCGGTGATCACCGGCAACGGCTACAACAGCACGCAGCCCGACGCCAACACCAGCTCCAGCGGCCAGGCCTTCCTGTACGTCCTGGACGCCGAGACCGGCGCGGTGGTCGCAAAGATCGCAACCGTTTCGGGAACGCTTGCCAACCCCAACGGGCTGTCGGGCGCAATCGCGATCGACAACGACGAAAACGGCACCATCGACACGGTCTACGCCGGGGATCTGCAAGGCAACCTGTGGAAGTTCGACCTGTCGTCGAGCAATCCCGCCTCCTGGCAGGTGGCCTTCGGCACGGCGCTCAGCCCGGTACCCTTGTTCACCGATCCCAACCACCAGGCAATCACGAGCCGTCCCGACGTGACCTCCTTCCCGACGGGGGGCATGCTGGTGCTATTCGGCACGGGTCGCTACCTCGATGTCAGCGACCCGACGACCACGACGCCGCAGACCTTCTATGGCATACGCGACAACGGCGTGCCGGTGAGCGGACTCGCGAATCTGGTCAAGCAGACCGTGCTCGGGACCGCAAGCGGCGCGGACGGCAACACGTACCGCATCACCACGCATGCCGTCGGGCCACCCACGCTGGACGCGCAGCGCACGGGCGACAACGTCATCTCGACATCTAACTACGACGGCACGATGAGCGGCTGGTACCTGCCGCTGCCCGACACCGGCGAGCGCGACGTTGCCGACCCGGCGGTGCGCTCCGGGCGGATCATCTTCGTGACGATGGAGCCCAACACCGCCGTCTGCACCTATGGCGGATCGGGCTGGGTGATGGATCTGGACGTGATGACCGGCAATCGCCTGGACACCGTCGCGTTTGACACCAACAACAGCGGCAACCTGAGCAGCGCCGACCTGCTCAACTTCGGCACCGGCAGCAGCACGGCCAACGCCAGCGGCGAGCAGATCGGGTCGATCCCGGCGGCCCCAGGCTTCCTGCGCATGCCGCAAGTCCCGGGACAGAGTCCGTACGAGAAGAAATACCTCAATACCTCATCGGGCAACGTGCAAACCGTTGGGGAGACCGCCGGGTCCCAGACCAACCATCGCGTCTCGTGGGAGCAACTGCAATGAACATGCGCGCATCCATAGTGGTTTTTGCACTCTCGTCGATGATCGGCCTTGGCGCCGGGCAGGCGACCCAGCTTGCCGGCGCCAGTCCCGCGGGGGCCAACGTGTCGCCGGCGAGCATCGATCCGGCAACCCGCGCGGCGATGCGTGACGACAGCAACAGCCTGCTGAGCGGCGTGATCGATTCGGTCGACGTCGCAACCGGGTCGATCGTGATCCAGGGGCGCGCGCTGCACTTCGATGCGTCGTCGGCGCAGGTCTTTAGCGCCAAGGGGGGCACGCTCTCGCCGTACGCACTGCGGGCGAACCAGAGCGTGCGTTTCCTGCGCGACGGCAACGATCCGAGCAAGCGCACGATCCGCGTGTTCTACCTGCCGTGAAGCGGCTCTCGTGGCAGCCAATTCGATGACCAACGGAGGGCCTGGCAAGATGCGAAAGCGGCAGCGTGGCTTTACCTTGATAGAACTGATGATCGTGCTGGGGGTCGTGGCCATTCTGGCCGCGGTGGCAATCCCGCTCTACACCAGCTCGGTGCAGAAGTCACATCGCACGGATGCGAAGGCGGCCCTGACGACCGCGGCACAGGCGATGGAGCGCTGGTTCACGGAGCGCAACACGTATGCCGGCGCGTTGCTCGGCGTGGGTGGCATCTACGGGGCGACTTCGTCCAACGGCTACTACACGATGTCGTTTGCCGCCGGGGGCGCAAACAATACCAACGCTCTGGGCTACACGCTGGAGGCCACGCCGGTCGGGACGCAGGCCAGCGATTCCTGCGGCGTCTACACGCTCGACCAGACCAACAACATCACCGCTAACGGCGTGTCGCCGCCGCCGGCCGGCTGCTGGTGACCACCATGCGCACCGCCGATCCGGAAGAAGCGGCCGTCGATCGCGAATCGTTCAAGGCGATTGCGGCACGGCCGAAATCCCGTTACTGGAGTAGTGGGTGGGGCCGGTCGCTCTGCGAGACCACAGCCCGCAAAGCGGCTAGGGCGCCCGGATACCGATGAGATCGACCATGACGGAAATCGAAAAGACCGAGGATTGCGCAGCCGTGGCGCGGGGCCGTCCGGCCCCCGATCGCCGCGGTTTTACCTTGGTCGAAGTGCTGGTCGTGGTGGCGATCAGCACGATCTTGTTGACGATCGGCGTGCCGTCGTACCTGTGGACCACCTCGAGCTTTCGGATCTCGACCGAGGCCAATGCCCTGGTTGGCGACCTGCAATACGCCCGTTCCGAGGCGGTAAAGCAGGGCATCACGGTCTCGATATGCGTGTCCACCGACGGGGCCACCTGTTCGACCACCACGACATCCTGGGCTGCCGGCCATATTGTCATTTCCAATCCGACGGCCGCCGCCGGCACCGTGCTCCGTGTCCAGGCGGCCTTTTCCGGTACCGACACGGCCGCGGACATTACCAACGGCGTCGCGCAGATATCCTTCAACCGCGACGGATTTGCCGGCGTGCCGTCGACGACCGCGTGGAACGGATTCGCCAGCCTGCCGGCGCCCGTATACCTGACGGTGCACGATGCCGCCAACACGGCAAGCCTCGGGAGCTGCGTGCTGATCAGCCCCGTCGGCCAGATCTCGGTGCTCGCAAAGAACGTCGGGGGCTGCACGTGAAGGCCCGGGCCGCCGACCGGGGCATGACCCTCATCGAGGTGCTGGTGGCGCTGGTCGTCATTTCGATCGGCCTGCTGGGCATCGCCAAGATGCAGGCGCTGGCGATTTCGAGCACGCGCGTCTCGAGCGTGCGCTCCTTGATCGCGATCGAGGCGGCGAGCCTGGCCTCGGCGATGCATGCCAATCGCCTGTACTGGGGTAGCGTCGCCACGGCCGCGTCGACCTTCACCGCCGGCGTCAGCGGCCCCGCCATTACCGCCTCGTCCGACCCCAATCTGACGTACACGAGCGACTGCTCGGCCGCCAGTTGCATGGCCGTAACCGGCGTGCCGGTAGCCGCGTACGACCTGACGCAGTGGGGCGCCGCCTTGCAAGGCGTGATGCCCACGAGCAGCGGGACGGTGGCCTGTTCCGGCACGCCCGTGACCTGCACCATCACCGTGAACTGGCAGGAGTCCTATGTCGGCATGAATGCCGCCACGCAGTACGTGAACCAGGCGCCAACGGCGCTCTCCTACACCTTGCTGGTGCAGCCATGAAGCGAGCAACGATGCCGCGCGCGATGCCGGTCCCGCGGGCCCAGGCGGGCCTGAGCATGATCGAACTGCTGATCGTGGTCTTGATTTCGCTGCTCATGCTCGCGGGACTGTTTTCGATCGTCTATGGCACGCGCCAGAACTTCCTGGCGCAGAACCAGCTCGCGCAGCTGCAGGACAACGAACGCCTGGCGATGAACCTGATCACCAACGTCATACAGACGGGCGGCTATTTTCCGAATCCGACGGCGTTCACCGCGGCCCAGATGCTGCCTGCGGCCGGCGTCTACGCCAATCCCGGCCAATCCATCTTCGGCGTTCCGGGCGACCAGATCTTCGTGCGGTACGTCGCTGGTACCAACGACGGCGTGATGGACTGCAATGGGCAGACCAACAGCACCGCCGTGCCGCTGACCGACGTGAACAATTTCTACGTGGTCGGCAACCAGCTCTATTGCCAGGTCACTGCCAACGGTGTTGCCGCGCAGCCGCAGCCGCTGGTGAGCGGCATTACCGCGATCACGATCACCTACGGGGTGGATGTCAACGGCGACGGTTCCGTCGATCAGTATCTGAGCGCGGCCAACATGACGCCGGCCAACTGGAACAACGTCGTTTCCGTGCAGGTGCAGCTTACCTTCGCCAACCCGCTGACGGGCACAACGGGTGCCGGGGTCGGCCCGGCGACGCTCACGCTTACGCGAACCGTAGACCTGCTGAACCGGACATGAGCTCGACGCCCCTTTGCCCACTTCTGCGGCCGCTGCGGCCCGGGCGAGCACTTGAGCGCGGCATCGTGCTCATCGCCGCGCTGGCCGTCTTGCTGATGCTGACGCTGCTTTCCATCGGCATGTTCCGCAGCTTCGGCCTGGAAGAGCGCATCACCGGTAACACGCGCGAGAAGCAGCACGCCTTCTACGCCGCGCAAAGCGCATTGCAGAACGGGGAATCCTGGCTGGCCGGGGGCAACGCCGGTCCCGGCACGGCGTGCTCGATGACCAATCCCTCGGCCACGGTGCAGATCTGCACGCAGGCCACGACGCCGTCGCAGCAGACGCTTGCCACCACGCTGTGGAACGGCAACTTCGGGACGACGTTCGTGCCGGCCGCGGTCACGATCAACGGCATCGCGACGCAGCAGCTGGCGGCGACACAGTACTTCGCCGATCCGCAGTTCGCGATCACCTACCTGGGCTTGGACCCCTCCGGCCAGGGGACGCTCTTCCAGGTCACATCGCTCGGCTATGGCGGCAGCGCGAACGCAGTTGCCGTAGTGCAAAGCGTGTATTCGGTTAACAGCGGGACCACGGTAGTGAGCAAGTAGCTAGTCAGGGAAACCATCTCTGATGCTGGCGGAAAGTTGGAGGATGACATGAAGCGAATCGGGATCGGAATCCGGTGTAAGGGAAGTGTCTTTGCCCTGGGCGCGCTTGCCGCGGTCCTGCCTGCGGCAGCGCTGGCACAGCTCGTCATCCAGGAGGACATGACCGGCAGCACCGCGACGCAGAACTGGGCGTCGTTCAACGGCGCCTGCTTGACGGCGGGGAACAGCAGCAACTCCAGCAGCATTCCCTCCTGCCTCGGGCTGCCGTACTACGCTGGCCAGGTCCAGGTCGGCGGCCAGTGGGGCAACCTCGGCTCGCCCAATGGTACCGGCACCAGCCAGATTCCTGATCCGCCGGGATTTGGCGCGCTGCGCCTAACCAACGGCGCTCCCTACTACCATCAAAATGGGGCGATCGTTTCCAACTTCACGTTCCCCTCGAACAGCGGGGTGCAGGTCACCTTCAAGACCGTGACGTACCGCGGCGACAGTCGCGGGGCAGCGCACGATGGGGCGGACGGGATATCCTTTTACCTCATGGACGGCAGCCAACCGCCGGGAATCGGTGCTTGGGGGGGCAGCCTCGGGTATTCCTGCTCGCACGCGAACCCACTTTACGACGGTGTGGTGGGCGGCTACGTCGGCCTGGGAATCGACGAATACGGCAACTTCCTGAATGAAGGCGACAACACCGCGGACGGCTACGGCTACCAGCCGGGCCGGATCGGACTGCGCGGCGCCGGCAATGTCGCGTGGGCGTGGCTCAACGCTAATTACCCGAACTATTACCCCAGCGGACTGAGCACCGCGTACTCGAACGGCGGACTTCCGCTTTCCGCCTATGCGGTGCGACAGACCTGCAGTACGGGCCAGCTGCAGGATTACTCCGCCGCCGATCTGACCGTGTACCCGACAACCCCGATCGGCCCTTATCCGGCGCCGCCAACCCCCAACGCGACCGGGACCGCGGTGCAAGACTACGGGAAGATCCCCAACGGCTTCAAGATCCTCAACGGCGTGCAGATTGCCAACGAGGCCGCCGTGACGCGCTCCGATGCGGTGCCGATCGTCTACAACCTCAATATCACAAACGACGGCTTGCTGAGCCTCTCCTACAGCTACAACGGGGGTCCCAACCAGCCGGTTATCCGCAGCCAGTCCATCACGGCTGCCAATGGCGCGATGCCGGCGACCTTTCGCTTCGGCTTCGCCGGTTCCACCGGTGGCAGCGACAACATCCACGAGATTCTCTGCTTCAAGGCGACGCCGGCCAACCAGTCCAGTGCCTCGGGCAGCGTGAACCTGCCACTGGACAAGCTCATCGCCGGGGCGCAGGTGTACCTGCCTGTGTACCACACCGACAACTGGTGGGGGCAGCTGACCGCGCAAAGTCTGGTCTACAACGCCGCCACCAACACCCTTTCCGCAAGCCCGGTGATCAACTGGGATGCCTCGTGCGTGCTTACCGGCGGCAACTGTGCCAGCACCGGGGTGAGCGGAATGGCAGCTGAGGGTCCCTTGAGCCGGACGATCTTGACGTGGAGCGGCATGAGCGGCATTCCGTTCGAGTGGAACAGCTTGACGGCGGGCCAGCAAGCGGCGCTCGACCTCGGCGATGCGACCCTCACCAGCAACCGGCTTGCCTACCTGCGCGGCGACCGCAGCAACGAGGTCACGTCAGCCGGCACAGGACTGTACCGGGACCGTACCAGTGTCCTGGGCGACATCGTTCACTCGAGTCCGTACTGGGTCGGGCCTCCCACCGATGGCTACCCGGCGCTGTGGACGGACAAGGTGTACCCAGGCGCTACGCCCGCGGAGAATGCCGGCGGGGTCCAGACCTACCCGGCGTTCTCCACGGCCATGGCGACCCGCCAGAACGTCGTCTACAACGGCGCCAACGACGGGTTGCTGCATGGCTTTGCTTCCGGTGGCTACGACGTCAACGGCAATTTCGTTTCCACGGCGCCCACTCCCAACAATGGTTGGGAAGTGCTCGCCTACATGCCGGGCGCCATCGTGCAGTCGATCCATTCGACGGTGGTGGACGTCGACTACTCCTCGACCCAGTATGTGCACAACTGGGATGTGGATGCGCCGCCGCGCGGCGACGACCTGTTCTATAACAGTGCCTGGCACACCTGGCTGGTGGGCGGTCTCGGCGCGGGCGGCAGCGCGATCTATGCCCTCGACGTGACCGATCCGACGCAATTCAGCGAGGCCAACGCCGGCTCGCTCGTCGTGGGTGAATGGAGTGCGGCGAACATCGTTTGCAGCAATGCACCCAACTGCGGGCCCAATCTGAACAACACCTTCGGTACTCCGGTCATCTGGCGTTTCCACAACGGCATGTGGGGTGTGGTGTTCGGCAACGGATTCCCCAACGCGGTCTCGGGCAACATCAACGGCACCACGCTGACCGTCACCGCCGGCAATAATATCGGGGTCGGCCAGACGCTCACCGGAGGGGGCGTGGCCGCGGGAACAACGATCGCCGGATTCGGTACCGGCACCGGCGGCGAGGGCACGTATACCGTGAGCAACTCGCAGATGGTCGCCGACACGCAGATGGCAACCATCAACGGCAGCGGAACGGCCGGCATCTACATCATGACCGTGGATCCGAACACGGCGGCAACGAGGTTCTACTTCCTCGATACCGGCTACGGTCCGAACATGGATCCGCTGGGCCAGGGTCGCGCCAATGGCATCGCCTACACCTCGCCGGTCGATCTTGACGCCGACAATTCGGTCGACTACGTCTATGCCGGTGATCTGTTCGGCAACGTCTGGCGCTTCGACGTGACCAGCAACAATCCCTTGCTGTGGCAGGTATCGGCGTACGGCAATGGCGCCCCAACGCCCTTGTTCAGCACGCCCACGGCCGTGGTCAATGGCCAACTGGTCGGGCAGCCGATCACCAGCAAGCTCGTCGTCGTGCTCTCGGCGTTGACGACGGGCAACTCCGGCGTCGTCGTCAATTTTGGAACGGGCCAGGAAATTGCGCAAACCGTCATCAGCGGGACACAGTACGCCGCCGGTCCGCAGGCCGTGTACGGGATCTGGGATTGGGACATGAGCAACTGGAACGCGATCGGACACATGTCGCTGGCGGCCCTGAGCGGCACGTACCCGATCACGGCGCCGACGCCGTCCAATCCGAGCGGGGGCAATCTGGTTGCGCAGACTGTCACCGCGAGCAACAACACGGCGATTGGGGGTACGTCCATACTCGGCGAGGAATCCGTCAGCAGCAATCCAGTGTGCTGGTACGGTTCGACCATTTGCGCCAGCGGCAATACCCAGTTCGGCTGGACCCTTTGGCTTTCCGGCGTCGGCGAACAGGTGATCTACAACCCGAGCGTCTGGCAGGGCGTCCTGCAGGTCAACACGACGATCCCGAGCAACACCTTGAACAACGTCTATTCGTGCACCAGCGATCCGCCGACCGGCTGGACGATGTTCATTAATCCTACCAGCGGCGGCGCGTTTCCCAGCTCGCCCTTCCTCAACGGCAGCGGTACTCCGCTGACGATGCTCGGTGCCAACGGTGCCAGCACGCCGGTGAGCGGCGTATCGGTCAACGCTACGGGCTCCATCACGAACATCAGCGTCAATTCGCAGAATTTCTGGCTGACCGACACCAACAACGGCACCCCGGCGATGGGCGGGGAGCAGGCGCAGGCGAGCATGAGCGGGCATCGCGTAACCTGGGAAGAGCTGCGCTAGCGTGGCGTTCCCTATGGGAGGTGCGATCGTGGGCACAGGATTTGGACGGCGCGCCAGGTCGGCGCAATGCCCGGGCCAACGGACGGCGACATCGCGCGGCCCCAAGCGCAGCGTCTGGCCGCGTGCCGCGGGGTTCACCCTTATCGACCTTCTGGTCGCGGTGGCGATCGTCGCCATTCTCGTAGCCATCGCGATGCCGTCGTATCAGAACCAGATCCTTGCCTCGCGCCGCCCGGACGCCAAGACTGCATTGCTCGATCTTGCCGCGCGCGAGGAGCGCTACCTCACGCTCAACCCCGTCAACGGCTACACCAACGTCGCTGCGAACCTGGGTTATGCGGCTTTCCCGGTGAATCTGGGGACCGGCGCAACGCCCGATTACCAGCTTAGCGTGGTCGCTGTCACGCCAACGAGCTTCCTGCTCCAGGCAGTGCCGCTCAATGCCCAGGCCAACGACACCTGCGGCACCTATACGCTCGACAATCTGGGCAACCAGCTCAGCATCTACCCGGCGGCCACTGCCCCCCAGACGATCGCCGGCTGCTGGTAGCGTGCGCGAGGCTCGCGACCGAGGCTGCGCCCCCTACCGCGGTCCTGCCGCCACCGCGCCGCCTGCTGCTGATACATTCCGGTGTGCAAAGTCCGCCGGGCAATCGCCGGCAACTTCGGTTGCGGGAGGAACGTCCGGACTCCGTAGAGCGGCGTAGCAGGTAACACCTGCCCACCGAAAGGTGAGGATCAGAGCAACAGAGACGAGTCGCCGTGCTGCGCACCCCGGTGCGCACTCGACGGGTGAAACGGGCAATCTCTACGCGGAGCAACACCAAATAGGCAGCTGTTGACCTGGCTCGGCGAGGCTGCGGGTAGGTGGCTTGAGCCGGCGCGCGAGCGCCGGCCTAGAGGAATGATTGCCACGGCGCGGCAACGCGCCGCACAGAATCCGGCGTACAGGCGGACTTTGCCTTTGCCTAGGGTTTTTACTACGCTGTTGGCCCAGGAATCCTCGGAGAGCGAGTATTCATGCGGGTTTGCGCCCGATGAGCTCGAAGAAATTTTTTCAAAACTGACCGTTTGTCATCTGATATTTTCCGCTTCATGAAATCCGACAAACCAGAACATTACTTTTCACAGAAGACGCGGGACTTAGATGCCCGGTCGTCCTTTTGCAATCCACTCTTGGGTCTTGCCAATAGGCAGTCTAAAACGCGCGCAGTTGTAGGGCTCCAGATGCTTAAGCTCGTCTTGTGCGATGGCGACAAAAGGCGCGCGGTCCTCCTCTGGCAGGGCAAGAGATTCAACCGCGTGCGTAAATGAGGCGCCGTAGAACACTACTTGGCGAACCAACTCGCCCAAATGTTCGCGATATTTCGTTCGGATTGGATTTGGGGCGCCCATTGATGCAAGCACAGCCTGATACTTGGCAATTGAGCGCCGATATGTCCAGGCGAATAGCTCTACGGCAAGGGTGACGTCGAGCCTTTCGTACACGCCAAGCATTGCTGTTGCGTAATCGACAGGCTCCACGTCGAGGAACGACAGCGGGGCGCAATTAGCAAGCATGAGTGGCATGTTGGCGCACAGACGGCTCGTGCGCTTGTTGCCGTCTTCAAACGGTTGGAGGTAGGCCAGGTTGACCCATAGAAAAAACGCCGCTTCAAGAGGATTTCGAACGTTTCTGGCTTTTTCTACGACCAGGGCCAGCATCTCTTCAAGCAGGGAGGGAACCTGCGTGGGCACGTAGACCGTATCGGTAATGTTCACCAAAGTCCTGCGAATTGCTCCCAAGGAATCAGAGTTCGCAAGCAGTCCTTGCATCAAAAGACTTTGGAGGTTGCGCACGACGGGGACCGTAATACCCTCGGTCGGTACTGCGTCCACCATGAATTCGATTGCGTCCTTGTGATTAAGGAGCATGGTGGCGTCCAGGTCGTCGCCTTCAGAGCGGCCCTTTGCAAAAAGCTCTCGCGTGTCGAGCAAGCTCTTGCGGTTTCCTTCCAGGCGTGACGAATACCACGACAGGTCGATGAGCAACTGTTCGAGCACCTTGCGCGCGAAGGTCGCCGCGGGCTGTTGTCCGGGGCTGCGCCCTTCACTAAATAGCTGTTGTGCCAGAGTAGCCGGCAACAACGAAGATTCGTTTGGCTGGTAGTCATCGACAAAGCTTCGTCGGTAGGACACCGGCGCCCTCGTGGCAAGTGGAGCCTCGAGCTGCGCACGTAGAGCGGCTGCGGCTGGGCTCCAGGTCGGCGATACGGTCGCTGTGACTGTGTCCTTAGCTTTAGTGGCCTCGACGACCGCGACTTCCGTTAGGACTGGTTTTGCTATCTTGTATGCGGTGGCTCGGGCGGCCCCTACGCGTAGGACGCGGTGAGCAGCAACCAGCTTGGACATATGTCGATTGACGGTGGGCCGAGGTTCCCCCAAGTGGGCTGCTATTTCGTCAGCGCCTACCGTTTCGAGACCCTTGGCCTCGCGCTCACTCAAATAGTCGAGAATTGCCTCCTGGATGTGCCGCTTTGCCATGTTTACTCTATCATTATCAAATCAATTTTATGTAATCGTATCATTATAGAATCAAAATGTCAATAAAATGATTCGATATTGATTTGATAACGTGAACGTGATTCGATAATCTGAAAATAAGGGTCCTTTGGCGTTTTCAGAGATGGCGTTGCTGTCCGCTCCGCCACTGCAGAAGCCGAAAGTTCAGCGATTCGTCTAGTGGTCGTTTGTTACAACTATGGGCCAACAGCGCAGTAAAACCCTTTGCCCAGTGCGTAATGTGGTACCGGACCAATGTCCTAAAAATCAAGGAAATGTCCAGCCTCTCTGCGCCGCTTCGAGAGGTTCTTCGGTCGGGCAATTCTTCTCGACTGCGATCCGCCAAATGACACAAAGCGGGGGTGTCACCCGCGCCGGCCGGTGCGGCGCTCGCGCCTCCAAGGGACGGCGCGGGCGGGCTGCCGAATTCGCGCGCACTCTACTACGCTGTTGGCGCGGAGCCGGAGGTGGCCTGGGCTGGGCCGATTGCGTGGCTACTGGGCAACCACGGTCCGTGGTATCCGGGGATTTCTCGCGCGATAGGAAGCAGGCAACGGCCACCGGGACACGCTCCGGGCGGTCCCGACATCTTGCCGTTGGTCTCTCCGCGGTAGACATATTTCGATTATGATAGAAACATGGAATAGCTTGATGTCGTTCGATCGCTCGGCGCGCTTGCCCAGCCGTTGCGGCTTCGGGTGTTCCGTGCGCTGGTCGTGGTAGGTACGAAGGGGCTTACGCCGGGAACGATGGCCGATGCCCTGGGAATCCCCGCCGCCACGCTTTCGTTGCACTTGAAGGATTTGACCAGCGCTGGGCTGATTACGCAGGAGCGGGCAAGCCGTCATCTCATCTATTGAGCCTCTTACGACCGCAGGAACGAGCTGCTCGGCTACTTGACCGAGAAATGTTGCCAAGGCGCCCTATGCCGTGTGGTGGACGCGGCGGCCGCGTCGTGCGGGTGAGCCAATGCCAACCCTGGAGTACGCCATGAAGCGATTTCACCTCCACTTGCCTGTCGGGGACCTGCAAGCCAGCGTCGCCTGTTACCCAAAGCTGTTTGCGGCCGAACCCTCGCGCGTCGAGGCCGACTACGCCAAATGGATGCTCGAGGACCCGTGCATCAACTTCGCCGGCGTCGCGCCCTCGAGCGTCCCTGGCTTCGTGATCGCGGAAATCGCGGGTGCGGGAATCGGTGTGCTCATTGACCGCGCGATGAGGACAAGCGCGAAGGATGCCCCGGCGCATCCGCTGGCCTAGTGAGGTCTGGGGCCATGCGGCACGCAGTCATCACCCTGCGATCGGCCACGCAAGATGATTGGCGAGCCATTGCCTCGCTGCTCGAAGACGGCCAGCTGCCGCGCGACGGCGCTCGCGAGCATCTGGGCGCTTTTCTTCTTGCCGTTGCCGATGGCGTCGTCGTCGGCTGCGCCTGCACCGAAGCGCACGCCGAGGTCGCGCTGCTGCGCTCGATTGCGGTTGCGCCAACGCTGCGGCGCCAGGGTATCGGCACAATGCTGATAAACGGGCTCGTTCAGGATGCGAAGCGGCGCAAGACTGGGAAGATCTATCTGCTGACGACCAGCGCCGAGGAATACTTCGCGAACTTCGGGTTTCGGCGCGAGCCGATCGAGCAGGCACCACGATCCTTGCAGGACTCGGCCTTGTTCCAGGGTGCCTGCCCGGCTAGCGCGGCGCTGATGTCGCTGTGTGTTGGCGAGTAGCGCTGGTTGACAGTCCGCGAAGTCGGTGCCGCCGCGGGCTCGGGATTCTTCTTTATATTTGACATTCAAAAGCAATTCTATCTATTTCATTTCATAGGGTTTTCTTTCCTCGATCTTTCTTTCGCAATGCACGCTAAGTGCTTGTGTCGATTAGGAAAACCGTCTATTTCCCACCTTGACCACGGGAAGTCGATGCACTACAGTCGCACTTCGGTGGAAAAAAGTGGGAGATTGTGGAAAAGTAAGTAATCACTAATTGAAATATTGATGTTTTTCAATTTGTTGGTTTCTATGTCTCCACAAGAGCGAATCCGTGTTTCAGGGCGCATCCAAATTGGCACTCGACCCCAAGGGTCGCATTTCCATGCCGACGCGGCATCGGGACCAATTACTTGCCGGCTGTGATGGGCGCCTAACGCTCACGCGCCATCCCGACGGCTGCTTGCTGGTGTATCCGCGGCAGCAGTGGGAGCACAAGCGCGAAGAGCTCGCGGTGCTGCCGTATTCGGCGCGCGCCCTGCAGCGACTGTTGCTCGGCAGCGCGATCGATGTCGATCTCGACAGCGCGGGACGCATGCTCGTTCCCACGGGGTTGCGGGAGGATGCTCGGCTGGCGCGCGAGGCGACCTTGATCGGGATGGGTACCCACTTTGAGCTGTGGGAGCCGGACCTGTTGCGCGAGCGCGAGGAGCGCGACCTGGCCAACGGGCTCCCGGAAGCCGCCGCCGGCTTTTCCTTCTGAACGCCGTGACGCGCAATGAACGCCGCATCGAACTCCGAGACCGGGGAACACGCGCCGGTGCTCGCCGAGGCCGCCGTCACGCTGCTGGTGACCGACCCGGAGGGCATCTACGTCGACGCGACCTTTGGCCGGGGCGGACATTCGCGCCGCATTCTGGAGCGGCTCTCGGCCGGGGGGCGCCTGATCGCGCTCGATCGCGATCCGGCAGCGCGCGACGCGGCGCGTGCATGGACCGATCCGCGCTTCGAATTCGTTCACTGCGAATTCTCGCGCCTGGGCACCGTGCTGGCCGAGCGATCGATCCCTCGCATCAACGGTCTGCTCATCGACCTGGGCGTGTCGTCGCCGCAACTCGACGACGCGCAACGAGGCTTTTCACTGCGTGCCGACGGTCCGCTGGACATGCGCATGAACCCGGAACGCGGGCCGTCGGCCGCGCAGTGGCTGGCCGAGGTAGGCGTCGAGGAGCTCAAACGGGTGCTGCGCGACTATGGTGATGAGCGGTTTGCTGCACCGATTGCAAAGGCGATTGCGGCTCGCCGCGCGCATGGGCGGCCGCTCCAGCGCACTACCGATCTTGCCGCTGTCGTGGCCGCTGCGATCCCCGTCAAAAGCCGCAAGGATCCGCTGCAGCATCCGGCCACCCGCACCTTTCAGGCTATACGGATTTTCCTCAATCAAGA
>Ga0209415_10012648_pt1 | contig 14031 bp, 12 predicted proteins | sample PeaSoiSIISIP2007_FD_187696 | JGI IMG/M metagenome (GOLD analysis project Ga0209415, IMG submission 187696) | Peat soil microbial communities from Weissenstadt, Germany - SII-SIP-2007 (SPAdes) (version 2) | ecosystem: Environmental > Terrestrial > Soil > Wetlands > Peat | place: Germany... | reverse complement strand
GCGCTCATGGACAAGGCCTCGTTCGTGAAGATGTTCTCCGATTCGCTGCGGATGCCCGGCTTCGACTCCACGGACGATTGGGCCGTGGTCGCGGCCTCGGGGAACCAGAACGAGGTCCGCGCCTACCGCCGCGTCCCCAATTGGGAGATCATCGACGGCATCAAGACCCACGGCACGCGCCGCGACCTGCTGAAGAGCCTCTCCGAAGGCGGGAACATCCCGCTGCGGGCGGACACTTCGCGCCTCGTGACCGTGGTCGCCACGCCGCAGGGGCCGCGTTTCCGGGTGGGATTGCAGGGCATGGTGGCCTTCGCGAAGGCCCGGGACTCCATCGTGCGGGCCCTGGCGAGCCAGGTGTCCGTCAACCTGAGGAGCGGGGTGGCGGAGAACAACTTCCAGGCCTTCTTCCATGTGACGGGATCCGTCAAGAACGGGGCCGACATCGATCTCAAGCCGGTGGTGTTCCAGGTCTTCATCCACGGGAAATTCTCGGGCACCACGACCTTGAACGAGGTGGTGCCCGCCAAGGGAACCTACTCCGGAGAGATGACCTCCGTCTACGAGAACGGCCTGACGCCGCAGAAGTTCGGGACCAACTACGACCGCGGTGCCGTCGGCATCGGTGGACTCTCCGCCAAGGTGATCTCCGCGATGCCCGCCGACCGCAAGGAACTGGATCGGTTGGCCGCGGAAAAATCGGGTGGGAAGACTCCCACCTGGCTGTTCTGAGATGGCGGGAGGCTGGGAGGCCGACCTCGCTCGACGCTATCTCGGAGCGCAGCGGCGCAGCAGGTTCTCGTCGCTGATCGGATTGTTCTCGCTCGCGGGGGTCTTCATCGGCACCGCGTCCCTGGTGGTCGCCACTTCCCTGATGAACGGGTTCGAGGAACAGGTGCGCGACCGGTTGATCGGGAGGGATTCGCACCTGGACTTCGAGTCGATCGGGGACGAGGGACTCCCGGGCGGAGATTCCCTTCCCGACGCCATCGCGAAGGCGGATCCCCGGGTGGTGGCGGCATCGCCCTTCATTTCCGGGAAGGCCGGTATTTCCGGCGGCGACGCTTCGGACGGCATCGTGCTGATGGGCATCGACCCCAAGCGCTTCTCCAAGGTCATCGATGTCCAGAACTTCGTGGTGGCCGGAAGCATGGACCTGCGCACCTTCGCCATGGATTCGGGTCGGACCGAGCACGGAATCGTGCTGGGGGACTGGCTCGCGCGCCGACTCGGGGTGCTCCCGGGCGACAAGGTCACGTTGATGGCGTTGTCCTCCCCCGAGGTCCTCTCCGGGACCGCGGCACCGCGCTACCAACGCGCCCGGGTGACGGGGATCTTCCACACCGGCATGTACGAGTTCGACGCGAATCTCGCCTACGTCTCCGTCGCATCCGGTCAGGATCTCTACGACAGTCCGGGGCGCGTTTCCGGGATCCAGGTGAGGGTGAAGGACCTCTGGCAGGCCCGCGACGTCGGAAAGGTGGTCGCCGCCAAGCTGGGTGGAACCCTTCGCCCCATCGACTGGCTCGAAAAGAACGAGAACCTGATGAAATGGATGCGGCTGGAGAAGATCGTGGTGGTCCTGGTCCTGTGCCTGATCGTCCTGGTGGCCGCGTTCAACATCGCGAGTTCGCTGATCATGGGCGTGCTGGAGCGCACCCGCGAAATCGGGATCCTGCGCGCCATGGGTGCCAGCGCCCGTTCCGTCCGCAGGGTCTTCCTGCTCCAGGGGTTGATGGCGGGACTCTGGGGGGCGGTGGGCGGGGTCCTCTTCGGGCTCCTGGTGTGCCTGATCCAGGACAAGTTCCGCGTCATCAAGCTTCCCGGAGACGTCTATTTCATCGAGTACCTGCCGGTTTCCGTCCACGCCTCCGACGTCGCCACCACCTTCCTCGTCGCGGTCGCGATCTGCGCGGCCGCCGCGTTCTTCCCGGCCTGGAAGGCTGCGCGTCTGGACCCCGTGGAGGCCGTGCGCCATGAGTGAACCGGTCCTCTCGGCCTCCGGCCTGAGCAAGGTCTTCCACGAGAACGGACAGGAACTCCGCATCCTGGGAGACGTTTCGCTGGAGATCGCCCGGGGGGAGGTCGTGGCCATCGTGGGCGTCTCGGGGTCGGGAAAGAGCACGTTGCTGGCCATCCTGGGAACCTTGGACCGGCCCGACTCCGGCACCATCCGGATCTCCGGACAGGATCCGTCCGCCTTGGACGACGTCTCGCTGTCCAGGTTGCGCTCGCGCACGCTGGGTTTCGTCTTCCAGTTCCACCACCTCCTGCCCGACCTGGACGCCCAGGAGAACGTGGCCCTGGCCGGACGGATCGCCGGCATGTCCACCAGCCAGGCGAGGCAGCGCGCGGCCCAGCTCCTGGAACAATCGGGGCTTTCGGACCGGATGGCGCACAGGCCCGCCCAGCTCTCCGGCGGCGAGCGTCAACGCGTCGCGCTGGCCAGGGCGCTGGTGAATTCCCCCGCGGTGGTGCTCGCCGACGAGCCCACCGGCAACCTGGACCCGGCCAACGCGCATGCGCTCCTGACCAACCTCCGGAACCTTTCCGCGCTGCACAGCCAGGCGTTCGTTGTCGCCACCCACGACCCCAACCTCGCCGCCTCGGCGGATCGGCGCCTGAGGATCGTGGACGGACGCCTGGAATCGATCGCATGAGCCGCATCTGCCCCGATTGCGGGCGTTCCTGGGAGGACGCCCGTTCCAAGGGCAGGCTCGGATGCACCGGCTGCTGGAACGCCTTCCGGACGGAACTTTCCTCCCTTCTCGTGGAAAGCCAGGGAGCCGATCGGCACGTTTCGGGCAACGGACCCCTGGACCAGGCTCGCGGGCTCCGCAAACTGCGCCTGGAAACGCGGTTGCAGGAGGCTCTCTCGCACGAGGACTACACCGAGGCGGGCCGTCTGCGCGACCTGCTGCGGGAAGACCCCGCATGAACCTTCCGGAATGGATCGACGGGGTTGGGGTGGACACCGTGCTCTGTTCGCGGGCGAGGCTCGCGCGCAACCTGTCCGGGGTTCCCTTCCGAGGGGCCATCAGTCCGCAGGAAGGCCGACGCTTCTGCGAGCGGGTGTTGGACGCCTTGCGCGGGATGCATCCTGCGTTCTCGCCCCTGGCGGACGAGACCTCGGAGGAACTGCCCGACCTGGTGGAAGCCATGCGTCTGCCCGGCAACCTGATGGACCCGCAGGATCCCGGCCCTTGGCTCGCGCTGGAGGATTCCGGGAGGGGCGTGTTGGCCCTCGACGGAGACCATCTCCGCATCTGGGCGCGCACGCGCGGCCAATCGCTTCCGGAGGCGCTGGAGATGGCCGGCTCCCTGGAAGTCCTGGTGCGCGAAGTCATGCCCGTGGTCCGCGACCAGCAGTTCGGTTGGATCACCGCATCTCCCCTGGACGCGGGAACCGGACTGCGCGCGAGCCTGCTCCTGCACCTGCCCGCCCTGTGCATCGCCGGTCGGACCACGGGGTTTCCCGAGGCGATGGACGCCCTGGGCCATGCCATCCGGGGGCCATGGGGAGCCATCGCCGAGGACGACGCGGGACTGTTCCTGCTCACGCACAAGCGGACCCTGGGCGTATCGGAAGCGGAGATCCTGGACGGTTTGGAACGGGTGGCCTCGATCTTCGTCCGCGAAGAGGAGAACGCCCGGCGCTGCCTGCTCCAGGAGTGGGGCTCCGAGCTGGGGGACGCGGTGGCCAGGAGCGCATCGCTGCTCGGCTCCACTCGGCTGCTTTCGCGGAGGGAACTGTCCGCCCGGGTCCGGTTGCTGTCGGTGGGGGCGAGACTCGGATGGGTGGAGCCCGGCCAGGCGCGGGACGCGATGGAAGCCCACCTGCGAACCGGAAACCGGACCCTCGCCCGGATGGCGGGATCGGTGGCCGGCGAGTTGGAAGGCGACTTGGACGAATGGCGGGCCCGGACGACGGCGAACATCGTCGGCCCCCACCACCAATCCCGGCAAAGCCGCCCCGAAGATGCCTGAGGGCCGGATCGGCATCCTGGTTCCGGCCTACCGGGCGGGATCCACCGTCGGGGCGGTGGTGGGACGTCTGCGCGAGCTGCATCCGGGAATTCCGGTGCTTGTCGTGGACGACGGATCGGACGACGGAACCCACGTCGCGGCGAAGGAGGCCGGAGCGGAAGTTTTGGCGCGGCCGGTGAACGGCGGCAAGGGGACGGCGCTTGCCACGGGCCTTGCTGAAGCGGCATCGCGGGGCTGGGACTGGGCGTTGGCGATGGATGCCGACGGGCAGCATTCCCCCCGGGACGTGGGGAAATTCCTGGCCCATGTCCCTTCCTCCCGCTGCGGAGTGGTGGTGGGCGCGCGCAGCCTGCATCCACGCTCCATGCCATGGCCGCGGGTGTGCTCGAATCGCATGACCACGGCCCTCCTGGAGTGGCAGGCCGGTTGCCGGCTCTGGGACAGCCAGTGCGGATTCCGCATGTACCGGCTGGACGCGGTGCGCACGGCACGACTCCCCGCCGCGGGCAGGTTCGAATGGGAATCCGGAGCGTTGGTGCGCATCGCCCACGCCGGATGGAACGTGGAGCGCGTGGGGGTCTCCACGGTCTACGGCGAGGCGGGTTCGCACATACGGCCTTGGAGGGACACCGCCAGGTTCGTGCGGCTGTGGTTCGGCCTCTGGGCCTGGTTGCTCTGCGCCAGGAAACGCGAGGTGGCGGAAACGGTGGTGCTCCGTGATTGCATCTTTCTCAAACCTCATCCCACTTGCAGGAGACGCGATTCCATGGCCTACCAGAAGATCCAGGTACCGACCGGAGAGAAGATCACCAAGTCCCCCACGGGCGCTCTGCAGGTGCCCGACCGGCCCATCCTCCCGTTCATCGAGGGGGACGGGACGGGAAGGGACATCTGGCGGTCTTCCGTGCGGGTCCTGGACGCGGCGGTGGAGAAGGCCTACGGAGGGAAAAGGAAGATCTCCTGGATGGAGGTGTTCGCCGGCGAGAAGGCCAACACGGTCTACGGACCGGGAACCTGGCTCCCCGACGAGACCGTGGAGGCGTTCAAGGAATACCTGGTGGGGATCAAGGGACCGTTGACGACTCCCGTCGGCGGGGGGATCCGCTCCCTGAACGTCGCCCTGCGGCAGATGCTGGATCTCTACGTCTGCCTGCGCCCGGTCCAGTACTACACCGGAACGCCCAGTCCGGTGAAGCACCCCGAGAAGGTGGACATGGTCATCTTCCGCGAGAACACCGAGGACATCTACGCCGGCATCGAGTGGGCCGCCGGTTCGCCGGAGGCCGCGAAGATCCTGAAGTTCCTGGAAACCGAGTTCCCCAAGGCCTTCGACAAGATCCGGTTCAGCTCCGAGGCCAGGAGCCGAGAATTCTGGGGATCCATCGGGTATGCCGACCGGATGGACAATTCCCTGCAGGTGGGCGTGGGGATCAAGCCCGTCTCGAAGACCGGGACCTTCCGCCTGGTCCACGACGCGATCGACTACGCCATCCGGGAGGGGAAGAAGTCGGTCACCCTGGTGCACAAGGGGAACATCATGAAGTTCACCGAGGGCGCCTTCCGCGACTGGGGCTACGAGGTGGCGCGCACGGCCTTCGGCGCCGAACTCGTCGACGGCGGTCCGTGGTGCCGGATCCCGGAAGGGAAGCGCGGTGCGGGACTGGTGATCAAGGACTCCATCGCCGACATCACCCTCCAGCAGGTGCTCACGCGTCCCGAGGATTTCGACGTCATCGCCACCCTGAACCTCAACGGGGACTACCTCTCCGACGCCCTGGCCGCGCAGGTGGGCGGCATCGGCATCGCTCCCGGAGGCAACATCAACTACGTGACGGGCCACGCCATCTTCGAGGCCACGCACGGGACCGCCCCCAAGTACGCCGACAAGGACCAGGTGAACCCCGGATCCGTGGTGCTGTCCGGCGAGATGATGTTCCGATACATGGGTTGGACCGAGGCGGCGGACCTCGTCAACAAGGGACTGTCCGGCGCCATCCACTCCAAGCGGGTCACCTACGACTTCGCGCGGCAGATGGAAGGCGCGACGCAGATCAAGTGCTCCGAATTCGGAGACAACATCGTCGCGCACATGTGATTCTTCCGCGGCGGATTGGCCGCGGAGCCGCGAATTTTGGATGTTTTCCTCCGGAGTCCGTCGTTCCCGTCGACGGTTCCGGAAAGGGTCCGAGCAGTCACCATGGACGATTTCGACGCCAAAGCAGCGACCTGGGAGGCGAACCCGGGGCACCTCGAGCGCACCTTGGCCATCGCCCGGGGAATCCGTTCCCTGGTGCCTCTTTCGACCTCCATGCGCGCGCTGGAGGTCGGATGCGGAACCGGCCTGCTCTCGTTCGCGCTGCACGAGGACCTGGGCACGGTGGTGGCGACCGACCCCTCCCAGGGAATGATCGAGGTGCTCCAGGACAAGATCCGGGCCGCGCGTGCGGACAACATACGGGCCTTGCGGTTGGATCTCGCCGTGGAGCCTGTTCCGGGGGCCTTCCATCTGGTCTTCCTCCAGATGGCGCTGCACCACATACCGGACGTCGACCGCTTCCTGCTGACGTCCTGGGAGTCGCTGGAACAAGGGGGATGGCTGTGCGTCGCGGACCTGGACACGGAGGACGGGTCCTTCCACGGAGCGGGAACCGAGGGAATCCACCTCGGGTTCGACAGGCCCGATCTCGTCCGCGACGTCCAGGGCGCCGGATTCCATGTCGTCGACATCGACACGATCTTCGAGATCCGCCGCGAATCCGCGACGGGGGAACGGCGCTACCCGATCTTCCTGCTCGTCGCCCGCAAGGCCTGAACGGCCTCGTTCACTCGACCGGGACGACGGGCTGGGCAGGCGTTTCGGCCTTCCGTGCGGGGGCGCCCGCGCGGGCCCGCGCCTCGGAATCGATGCGCTCCATGAGACTGTCGTAGGAACCCAGGTCGGCCTTGCCGATCTGGAATTCGTCGGCCCCCCCGCACTTGATCCTGCGGCGGTAGCAGACGCAGGTCGCTTCCTTGTTCCCCTTCACCCCTTCCAGGGCGATGGTGCCGAACGGGAGGTAATCCGGAGAGAAGGTGGCTTCGTCCTTGGGTTGTCCGCCCGGGATCGAACGATCCAGGATCTGTTGGAGGTACTTCGACTGTCCCGTGGCCATCTGGGCGAACCCGATGGCCCGGGAGGTGTCGAAGGGATCGTGGTACGGCTTGTAGCCGATCTTGGAGGTGAAGTTGGGCAGGCACCCCGCGAGGAAGACACCGGCCAGCGAAGACGCAAAGGTGGATTTTCGGATCTCGACCATTTCCAGTCCCTCCCCGCTCCCGAGGCCACCACGGCCGTCGCCGCGTTCCCCGCCTCCGCTTCCGCCGCTTCGGTCAGAAGCTGACACGGAGGAAAATACAATCCCCGCCTCGCCGGGGGCTCGGGATCGCCCGCGCGACCGGAGGTGCCCTTTCCCGCGGATTGGTATCCTGTGGATCCGATGGATGGAAACGGCACCGGTTCGCGGTTCCTGGAAAGGATCGCCCATCCCCTCCTGCGGACGCTCTTCGCCCTGGAAACCGTTTCGCTGGACGTCGTCGCCGGGGTCGTGGGCTCCGCGCTGTTCCTGGTCGGCATGGTTCCCGGGGGCCGCGCCCAGCTGCCCGTCTTCGCGAGCCTCGCGGCGGGAGTGCTGGTGGTGTACAACCTGGACCACCTTCTGGACTCCCGCGGGACGGATCCCCGTTCCACGCCGCGACGGCTTCGCTATTCCCGCCATCGCGGACTCCTGACGGGCTACACCATCGCGGCGACCCTGGCCGGTGCGGTCTCCCTGCGGTTCCTCCCTTCGTCCGCCTGGAAGGCGGGTTCGGTCGTGGCCCTGTACCAGGTCCTCTACTTCGTCGGCCTGAAGCTGGGTCTGAGCGGTCCCGCGAAGCGCGTGATGGCGGCCGTCGGGTGGGCGGTCGGACTGGCCATTCCCGCCTGGTGCGCCGGTGGCGGCAAGGTGCGGACCGAACTCGCGCTGGCGACGGCGTTGGTCGCCGTCCTGGGACTCATCAATCTCCAATCGTACGCCCTGGTGGAGGCGAAGGCGGAAGCCGACCGCGGATCCCTTCCGGGAGTCCTCCAGCGCCTCTCTCCCGTCGCCTTGGCCGCGATCGGGCTGGGCTGGGCCGTGTCGGCGTTCCCCGGGCACGTGGGCCGATGGATCGCCCTGGCGGGGGTCGGTTGCGTGCAGTTCTGCCTGACCGCGATTCCCGGCGAACTGGTCCATCCCGCCGGGGAATGGTCGCTGGCCCTGCTCGGGTTGTTCGCCATCGCCGCCTGAGGGCTCAACTCGACTTGTAGCCTTCCTCGGAGAGCCTCGCCAAGGCCTCCCGGGTGCCGAAGATCCCCACCGCCTTGCCGACCTTGTCCACCACGGGAAGCCACGGGTGCCCCTGCTGGGACAGGAGCGACAGGGCGGGGAACACGGGATCCTGTTCGCGGAGGCTGACCCGGGTGCGCAGGAAATCCCGCAGCATCAGGTCCGGATCGGGGCTGTCCGGCACCTCGTCCGCCAATCCCAGGCAGGTGCCGTCGGCCTCCTCCAGGATGCAGGGGAGGCTTCCGCCCTCCAACCAGAAGGAATAGACCTTGGTGGAGGATGGATACCGTGCGACTTCCCCGTCGCAGAGGTCGCCCACGGTCAGTTGGTGCGATTCCGTGCTGGCGTGGAGGTCCACCCCGTCCTGCAGGAGCAGCGCGTCGTAGATGGGCACGGGATTCATCTTCCGGGCGATGAGGAAGGAAACCATGTTGGCGAGCATCAGGGGGAGGATGAGACCGTAGTTTCCGGTCAGCTCGAAGAGGATCAGGACCGAGGTGATCGGGGCCTGGATGACCGAGGCGAAGAAGGTGCCCATCCCCACCAGCGCGAAGGCGCCGATCGGAGTGGCGTCCGCCCAGGGGAGGTCGCGCTGCAGCCATCCCACCAGGGATCCCAGCAGGCTCCCGGTGGCCAGGACGGGCGAGAAGATTCCGCCCACGCCTCCGCTGGAGTAGCTGGCCAGCGTGGCGCCGAACTTCAGTCCCAGGAGGCCCGCGCTCTGGCCGTGGGTCAGCTGCTCGTGCAGGCTCGATTCCAGCAGCGCGTAGCCGGGGCCGGCGACGCCGTCGTTTCCCAGGAAGGCGCTCCCGATCCAGATCGCGACCCCGGTGATCAGTCCTCCCAGGGCCATCTGCAGGGGAACGGAGAGCCGTTTGAGGGACTGGAACCATGCCCGCCAGCCCAGGAGCCAGCGGTGGAAGAGGACTCCCATGAAGCCTCCCAGGATCCCCAGGAGCAGGAAGGACGGGAGGGAGGCCAGGCTGTCGAAGGTCCACGCCGGGGCGCTGAAGAGCGGGTGCCCGCCCAGCAGGAGCTTCTCCAGGATGGCGGCGATGGCCGCGGCCACGACAAGTCCTGTCATGGCGGTGGGGGTGGAGGAGCCCATGAGCTCCTCCATGGCGAAGGTCACCGCCGCGATGGGCGTGTTGAAGGCCGCGGCGATGCCGGCGGCGGCGGCCACGGGCAGGAACCGCCGCAGGAAGGCCTTGGGAAGCGCGAACACCTTGAGGATGGGCGGCGCCAGGGCGGCGCAGATCTGGACGGTGGGGCCTTCCCGGCCCAGGGAGGCTCCGCCGCCGACCTGGATCACGCAGAGCACGAACTTCACCACCCCGACCCGGATCCCGTGGACCGGGCCCATGCCGTTGTAGGCGACCTTCACCTGGGGGATGCCGGAACCGGCGGCGGGAAGCTTGGTGCGGACCAGGATGACCCCCGCGATCCAAGCCGCCAGGGCCGGCACCAGGATGATCCCCAAGGCCCCGTAGGGCGAGGGGATCGCGTGGAGGATGTGCCCGACCTTGTAGCTCGCCCACTCCAGGCTTCCGTGGAACGCCACCGTCACCAGGCCGCAGGCGGCGCCCAGGAACAGCGTCGCGGCGAAGGCGCGCTGGGATTCCCTGGGGAGCAGGCGGAGGAGGACCTGGACCTTCCAGAGCATGCCGATTTCCGCCAGGCTTTGCCGGGGCTTGTGGAAGAGGACCCAGCGGGCCAGATGGCGAAATCGTTTCCAGGACACCAGGACCAACGCGACCTCCGATCAAAGCTCAATCAAAGAATTTCGCCGCCGCGGGGGATTCCCCCGAAAACGGCGCATGCTCGACTCCCGGGCTCCGTGGAAGACGACGCCCGCGCAACCCGGCAAAGGGGAAATTGAACCATTTCCGCGCACCCCGTGGTGTCGCCGGCGATCGGAGGCGAGTCGAAGATCCTCCAAATCAATGCCCCAGATGGTAGGGGTGACCCAGAACCTGGGTGTGCGCCCTGTAGATCTGTTCCAGGAGCACGAGCCTCGCCAGCGAATGCGGCAAGGTCGCCGGTCCCAGGGAAACCCGCTTGGATTCCTCCAGCAGGGAGGAATGCAGACCGTCGGCGGACCCCAGGGCCAGCGCGACCTGTGGAGAATCCCGCCGCCAGCCTTCCAACTCGCTCGCCCACCGCTCGGAGGTCCACGCCTCGCCGCGGCTGTCCATGCTGATCCGCACGGCCAACCCGTTCCATCGCTTGCGCACCAGGGCGGCTTCCTTCTCCAGGGCGGTCGGGCCTTGCTGTTCGGGAATCTCGTCCAACTCCAGTTGGCACAGTCTCCGAAGCCGCTCGCTGTAGTCCTCCACCGCAGGTTTCAGACTGCGCGGAGCCAGGCGTCCGAAACAGATCAGGCGGATGTGCATTTGCCAAAACTAGCCATCGCACGTTGGTCCGAACATTGCAAAGTGCTGTGGAATGGCTGTTCCTACGCAGGTCGAAGTCGCACCGATCCCATTTCGCGAGCCCCCGCCGGGAGAAGGCCACCGATTCCGACTCCGCCGCCGCGTGATGCGCGGGGGGTTGGAAGCCATGCTCCCGGAGGAACTCCTGGAGCTCCTGCTCTGCTACGCGATTCCTCGCGGAGACGTCAAGCCTCTCGCGCGCAGGATCCTGTCGGGAACCTCCCTGGGGGGGCTGCTGTCCCGGGATCCCTCCGACCTCGAGCGGATCCGGGGGATCGGACCGCATGCCGCGTCCCTCCTTTCCCTGGTGGTGCGCATCCATCGGGAACTGCTGGCCGAATCGGAACGGGGACGGCCCGTCTGCGAGAATCCCGAGGACCTCGCCCCCTGGTTCCGGTCCGTGATCGGACTTTCGGAGGAGGAAAGGTTCTCCGCCGTCTTCCTGGACCAGGGACGCCGGATCGTGGGCAGGGAGGTGTACGAGGCGGGATCCCGCACCCGCACGGTGCTCTACCCGCGCAGGCTCTTCGAGGCAGCGTTGCGGGAGAAGGCGACGGGAATCGTCCTCGCCCACAACCACCCGGGAGGATCGCTCTCCCCCAGCGCGCAGGACAGGGACCTGACGCGGCGGGTCCAGCAGATCGGGGAAAGCCTGGAGATCAGTCTCGTGGACCATCTCCTGGTGACCCGGGAAGGGCACGCGAGCTTCCGGAGGCACGGCTGGATGTGATCCGGAGCTTCGCCGATTTCTAGGTTCGCCGGGCTATGCGCCGTCACGCCGTCCCGGTTTTCCTTGTTCTGGCCGCGGTCGTCGGGGCGGCCGAGACTCCACCGGGCGAATACGAGGAGTATTCCCCCGAGTGGTTCTACGGACTGGCCTTCGTGGATGCCCGGCCGGCCGCCGCGCGCCGGGGGATGGAGCGGTTCTTCCAGGGAGATTGGGACGGCGCGGCGGGCCTCTCGGTGGGCAGCGGCCTGCGGGTGGCGGACCAGGCGCTGGCCCAGGCCGCCGTGGACTTCGGCCATGGGGCCGATCTGGCGGTGGATGGGAAGGACGACTCCGCCCGGGCCTTGTTCCAGCGCTGCGCCGATCGCGCCCAGGAAGCCACCGCGTTGGCCGAGGATGTTCCACAGGTCCTGCGCTCCACGGTGCTGCGCGCGCGCTGCGAAGCCGTCCTTCCCGATCGGGCGGCGGCGGCGGCGGTGCTCGCCACGGCGGCGCAGGGCATGCAGGACAGGTCGGACGCCGCGGAGTTCTGGTACGGCGCCGGGCGTCTCCTGGAGGACATGGGCCGCAGCGATTCGGCCTACGGCCTGTATCGGCAGGCGTTCCGGACCGATCCCCGTGGGGCCTACGCGTCGCAGGCGCTCCTGTCCCAGGGGCTGATGCTCGCCCGGATGGGCCGATTCGAGGAGGTCATCCCCCTGTGCGACTCCTTGCGGACGGATTTCGTCTCCGACACCGGTGCCAGGGTCCAGTCCCGGATCCTCGAAGGACGCGCCTGGCTGGGGTTGGGGGACACCGCCCGGGCGCTCTTCCGGTGGAAATCCCTCACCAACGCCTTCGTGACGAAGGAAGGCGAACTGCTGCCGGATTCCGTCGAGGCCGCGGAGGTCTACTGGCGGCTGGGGAACCTCTCGGCGCAGGAGGCGGCCCGGATCCGCTTCGACCAGGCGAGCCTGGACGAACGCAAGGCCGCGCACGCCCGGCGCCGGGACCTCATGGAAGATGCGTTCGGGTACTTCCGCGAGGCCGTGGCCTGCTACGCCTATCCGTGGACGCCGGACGCCCTGCGAGACATCGGGGGCGTCATCGAGCGGTACGCCCAGGACGTAGCGGGGCAGAAGATCGACTTCCGCAACGACACCGATCGGGTGGCCCAGGAGATCCTGGTCCAGAAGAAGCTTCCCTCCCTGTTCCAATCGGCTGCGGCCACCTACCGGCGCCAGATACGCCTGTCGCGCACCAGCGGGGACGGGATCGGGATCGGCTTCCAGTCGGGGCACGGCCTCGCGCGCTCCTGGTGGAGTTCCGTCCAGGCCCACCGCAAGGCGGCCGATCTCCTGCGGGATTCTCCGCGACCCGCCGGGGATTCCGCGGGCCTCGCGTGGTACGGGCACGTGGTGGATTCCGCCGTGGCCGTCGAACTCTCCGCGGCCCGGCGCACCGCGAGGGACGGTCTTGCCGACCTCGCCCGGTGGGGCCAGCTCGGTTGGACGGAATCCGACAGCCTGGAGGCCTTCCTGGGGCCCAAGGACGCCGCCGCCGCCGTGGCCGAAGGTCGGGAGAAGGCGGGAACGACCGGTGCCAGCACCGGGGGGGCGTCGAACCTGACGGCGCTCCAATGGGAGTGGCGCGCCTTCGAGGCCCGTCGGGAGTCGCGCAACGTCGCCTTGGACATCCGCCTGCTGGAGGCCCGCCTGTCCGGCCGGTGAGGGAACCCCTGGCGGCAGGGACCCATGATGTACTTTTCCCTCTCTCTTCGGCCGTCGCCGATTCCATCTTCCGAGCCCAACAACCGTATTGCGAGGATATTCATGGCCAAGCTGTTCGTCGAGGATCTCAACGTCGAGGGCAAGCGCGTCTTCGTGCGCGTGGATTTCAACGTCCCTCTCAAGGACGGCGTGGTGGAGGACGACAAGCGCCTCGTCGCCGCACTTCCCACCATCCAGTACCTGGTCGGCAAGGGGGCCAAGGTCATCCTCGCCTCGCACCTGGGCAGGCCCGACGGCAAGGTCGTCGAGAGCCTCCGCATGGCCCCGGTCGCGAGCGCCCTCTCCAAGCTCCTGGGCAAGCCGGTGGCCAGCACCGCCGACTGCGTGGGTCCGGAGGTCGAGGCCGCCGTCGCCGCCCTGAAGGCCGGCGACGTCCTGCTCCTGGAGAACCTCCGTTTCCACATCGAGGAGGAGGGGAAGGTCAAGCTGGAGGACGGCACCAAGGTGGCCGCCTCCAAGGAGGACATCGCGAAGTTCCGCGCCGGCCTCACCAGACTCGCCGACCTCTACGTCAACGACGCCTTCGGCACGGCCCACCGCGACCACTCCTCGATCACCGGCCTGGACCTGCCTCGGGCCTCCGGCTACCTGATGAAGAAGGAGCTGGATTTCCTGGGCGACGCGGTGGCCAATCCCCAGCGTCCCTTCGTCGCCATCATCGGCGGCTCCAAGATCTCCGGCAAGATCGACGTCATCAAGGCCATGCTGCCCAAGGTCGACAAGCTCATCATCGGCGGCGGCATGGGATTCACCTTCGCGAAGGCCCAGGGAAA
>Ga0209415_10012647_pt1 | contig 14031 bp, 13 predicted proteins | sample PeaSoiSIISIP2007_FD_187696 | JGI IMG/M metagenome (GOLD analysis project Ga0209415, IMG submission 187696) | Peat soil microbial communities from Weissenstadt, Germany - SII-SIP-2007 (SPAdes) (version 2) | ecosystem: Environmental > Terrestrial > Soil > Wetlands > Peat | place: Germany... | reverse complement strand
GGCGCCGGCGCCGATGTCACGATGCGCCAGCATTCCCGCATAGAGCGCCGGCGAGCCGAAGAAGATCGTGGGCCGATGCCGCCGCATCGTGTCGAGCACCGCGTCCGGCGTCGGCCGGTCGGGCAGCAGCACGGCGCTGGCGCCGACCGCCATCGGGAATGACATCGAGTTGCCGAGCCCATAGGCGAAGAACAGCTTGGCCGCCGAAAACACCACGTCCTCGGCCGTGATCCCCAGCACGCCCTCGCCATAGAGCCGGGCGGTCGCGATCAGGCTGGTGTGGACGTGCTTGACACCCTTGGGATCGCCGGTCGAGCCCGACGAATAGAGCCAGAACGCGACCTCGTCCGACATCGTCTGCGCCGTCCACGGCTCGGGCGCACCGCCGCCGAGCACGTTCTCGAAGCGGTGGGTGGGGAGCTTCCCGCAGCGGCACTCGGCGCGCGGATCGGCGCCGGCCACGATCACCAGGCGCAACGAGGTCAGCCGATCGACGACCGGCTCGATCGATCCGATCAGGGACGGCGAGATCACCACCGCCTCGGCGCGGCTGTCCTCGAGGATGTAGGCGTACTGCTCGGAGTTGAGCAGCGTGTTGAGCGGAATCGGCACGATGCCGGCGCGGATCAATCCCCAGAAGGCGAGCGGATAGTCGACGGTGTCGAGCATCAGCAGCACGACGCGGGTTTCCTGGCGCAGTCCGAGCCGCATGAGACCATGCCCGAGCCGGAAGGTGGCCGCCTGCAATGCGCCATAGCTCAGGCTGCGCGCCGGGTCGGTGAACGCGATCTTGTCGGCCAGCCCGCGCGCCACGGGGGCATCGACGAAATCGGCGACCGCGTTGTAGGGCCGGTGCAGCGCGTAGTCCGAGATCATGGCGTCCCTCCCGACGAGCATTTGTGCCGTTCCGCACGGCCCTGTTATGATGCTTGTCCGCGATAGTGCACCAACCCTATGGTATTGTGCATTATGTTGCAAACCCGGGAGACCCCATTGGCCACCTCTCGTCATGGCAAGCCGCGTCCGGCCGCCCTGGATCTCGACGCGTTCCTGGCGCGGCTCGGCGAGCGGGTGCGCACCATCCGCAGCCGGCGCGGCATGTCGCGAAAGGTTCTCGCCCGCCATTCGAAGGTGTCGGAGCGCTATCTGGCGCAGCTCGAGGCCGGCAGGGGCAACTGTTCGATCGTGCTGCTGCGGCGGATCGCCGGTGCCATGAGCGTGCCGGTGTCCGAGCTGGTCGACGAGCGGCCGGAACGCTCGGTGGAAAGTCTGCTGCTGTCGCAACTGATGGACCGGCTGTCGCCGCCGCAGCTCAAGGAGGCGCGCGAGGTGCTGCTGTCGCGCTTCGGCGGACCGTCGAGCGAAGCCCGGCGCGACCGCATTGCCCTGATCGGGCTGCGCGGCGGCGGCAAGACCACGCTCGGCCGCATGCTCGGGGATGCGATCGGCGTGCCGTTCATCGAGCTCGACCGCGAGATCGAGCAGCAGAGCGGCATGGCGCTGAGCGCGATCTTCGAGATGTTCGGTCAATCGACGTTTCGCCGCATGGAGCGCGCGGCGCTCGAGGCGGTGCTGCAGGCGCACCGGCGCTTCGTGCTGGCGACCGGCGGCAGCATCGTCACCGAGCCGAGCACGTTCGAATTGCTGCTCACCTCCTGCCTGACCGTGTGGGTGCGGGCCGCGCCGGGCGAGCACATGTCGCGGGTGATCGAGCAGGGCGACTTGCGTCCGATGGCGGACAATGCCCGCGCGATGGACGATCTGGTGTCGATCCTGAGCAGCCGCGAGCCGCTCTACGCCAAGGCGGATCTCGCCCTCGACACGTCCGGCCGGACCGCGGAGGAGAGTCGCGAGGACCTGCAGGAATTGCTGGGCCTTGCCGCGCAGGACGTCGATGCGGCGGTGCGCCTGGGCGGCGCCATCGACACCGCCCCGGTCGCGGCCGGCGTGGCGGTCCGGCCGCGACGATGAACTCCGGTCCGGCAGACAGATGGACAGGGCAGGGCGCGCCGACGCCGGGGAGGCAGCGATGGCGCGCGCCCGCGTCCGCCTGAGCGTCGGGGAGGCCCGCGATTTGGCGCAAGGCGCGCTCCGTGGCATCGGATATGGCGCCGAGGACGCACGCATCATCGCCGACCACGTGATCGACGCGGCGCTGTGCGGCTACGAATATTCGGGTCTCGCCAAGATCCTGAACGTGCCGGAAAGTCCGCACTTCCGGATGCCGCGCCGGCCCCTGAGCGTGTTGCGCGAGACCGATGTCTCGATCGCCTATGACGGCGGCAACAATGTCGGCATGCTGGCGCTCCACCATGCGGCCGCGGCGACCATCAGGAAGACCGCCGCCCACGGCATCGCGCTCGTCTCGGTGACCGATGCGTGGATGAGCGGGCGTAGCGCCTATTACGTCGAGATGATCGCCAGGGCCGGCCTCGTCGCAATCCACACGGCGAGCAGCTCGCGGCTGGTGGCGCCGCCGGGCGGCACCCGGCCGGTTCTCGGGACCAATCCGATCGCCATCGCGGTTCCCTCGTCCCGCGGTCCGGTCGTGCTCGACATGGGCACATCGGCGTTCATGATGACCGAGGTGATGCTCCGCGAGCGGCGCGGAGAGCTGCTTCCCGAAGGCGTCGCGCTCGGGCCCGACGGCGAGCCGACCCGGGATCCGGCGCGGGCCCGACGCGGCGCCCTGCTGCCGTTCGCCGGCTACAAGGGTTTCGGACTGGCGCTGATGATCCAGGCGCTGGGATTGCTCGCCGGCGCCGGCGCGGATGCCGGCAGCGACAATGGCTATCTGTTCGTCGCCTTCAGGCCCGATCTCATCGGCCCGCACGAGATGTTCGAGCGCCACGTGACGGAGCTGATCGAGCGCATCAAGGACACGCCGCGGCAGCCGGGGATCGACGAGATCCGCATCCCGTCGGAGCGGGCGTTCCGGCATCGCGAGCGCGCGCTGCGCGAGGGGCTGGAGATAGATCAAGTGGTGGCGGCCGCGCTCCGCGCTTTGAGCCAGCGATCAGGATAGCTCCGAGTGGAGGTTGCCGGCTCCTGTCGCCGGCCGAGACGCCGCCGTTTTGCACCCGGCTCACCATCGACTGCAGCGACGGCGGATCGGAAAACTATCAACGCTGTCCGTGAATCAGGCCGCGTCCGACCGCCTCAGCGAGCCGCCATCAAAGACCGATTGTCGCACCTTGCGGCGGACGTTTGCCGCGGTGGCCGAGCACCTCGGTGGCGCATATCTGCTGAAAGATGCAACAGATATCCCGACGTGCGGCGCGCGATTTGCCGCAGCACGGTGCCACATTTTGGACCCCGCGCACATGATTGGAGTTGTCCGATCGTGTGAGGCGGGTCGAACTACCTCGATCACCAACAACGACGTCGAGGATCGCAAACAGGTGGCGTGCGACGACCACCGCCATCGACCCTGCCGAGCCCGGTTCTTCCTCACTGTCGTACTCGGAGTATCACAAGATGATAGCGTTCACCCTGCGAATTGGCACTGCTCTCACGTTGCTTGCCACGGGCGTCACGGCGGCTTCGGCCCGTCAGCATTCCCATTCCGGCCATCGACATGCTGCGCTGCACGTCACGCAGCACCAATCCCGTCACCACCATCGATATGACATCGCGCGTCACGACCGCGTCCGATATCACCATGCCGACGATGCCGCCGGCGTGTCGCGCTCATGTCTGACACCTGACACGCGAAGCATCCTCGATCGCGTCGAGGCGGCGTTCGGTCCGGTGCAGATCGTGTCGACGTGCCGGCCCGGCGCGGTGGTCGCCGGTACCGGACATCCGTCGCAGCACCGCTACGGCCGCGCCGTCGACTTCAACGCCCCGGCCGGCAAGAAGGCCGCCGTCGTCCAGTGGCTGATCGCCAACAATCCGAGCGGGGGAACGATGACCTACGCAGACATGGGCCACATCCACATGGACACCGGCCCGCGGCATTTCGTCAGCCTGGGCAGCGGCAGCGGCGGCGGTGCGCGGCACCAATCACGGCGTGCGATGCTGGCGCGCCGCGTGGCGCCGACGTCCGGCGCCGTCGCCGCCTACGGCCGCGCCGAAGTCACGCAGTGGGGCCCGACCGGGACCAGCGAGGCGGTGCCGCAGCGACGGCGGTACGCCCATCACCGGCATGCCACGCACGTCCGCGGATGAATGGACTTCAGACACCAAGATAGCGGTGCTGAACGTCGACCGCGCGGGCGAGCGCTTCCGAGGAGCCGGACCAGGTCACCCGGCCGCGCTCGATCACGTAGTGGCGATCGGCGATGCGGGTCAGGGCCTCGACATTCTTGTCGATCACCAGAATGGCGAGGCCCTCGGCCTTGAGGCGCACCAGGCACTGCCAGATCTCGGCGCGGATCAGCGGCGCCAGCCCCTCGGTCGCCTCGTCGAGAATGAGCAGCTTAGGATTGGTCATCAGCGCGCGGCCGATCGCCAGCATCTGCTGCTCGCCGCCGGAGAGCTGGTTGCCCATGCTGCGGCCACGCTCGGCGAGGCGCGGAAAGAGCCCATGCACCCTGGCCAGCGTCCAGGCATCGGCGCTGCGCCGGCGGTTGGCGGCGGTCGCCACGAGATTCTCGTGCACCGTCAAATTGGGAAAGATCTGGCGTCCCTCCGGCACCAGGCCGAGCCCGAGCTTGGCGACGCGAAACGCCGGCCAGCCACGGATGTCGCGATCGGCGAAGCGGACCGTTCCGCGGATCGCCGGCGTGAGCCCCATGATCGAGCGCACCGTCGTGGTCTTGCCCATGCCGTTGCGGCCCATCAGGGTCACCATCTCGGCCGCGCGCACGACGAGCGACATCCCGAACAGCACCTGGCTGCGGCCGTAGCAGGTCTCGACCGCGTCGAGCTCGAGCAGGGCGGTGTCAGCCATGGCGGGTCGACGCCTCCTCGCCCAGATAGGCGCGCCGCACCTCGGGGTCGGCGCGGATCGCGCCGGGCGGTCCCGACGCGACGACGCGGCCATAGACCAGCACGGTGATCCGATCGGCAAGCGCGAACACCGCCTCCATGTCGTGCTCGACCAGCAGGATCGCGACCTCGCGCTTGAGCTCGCGCAGCAGCGTGACCAGACGGGTCGATTCGTCCGGGCCCATTCCGGCCATCGGCTCGTCGAGCAGCAGCATGCGCGGCCGGGTCGCGATCGCCATGGCGATCTCGAGCTGGCGCTGCTCGCCATGGCTCAGGCTCGCGGCGAGCACCTCGGCGCGGTCGCCGATCCCGACCCGCTCGAGCGCCGCCCGCGCCGGCTCGCGCAGCGCGGGCTCGCGCCGCGCGTCGCGCCACAAGCGGAACGAATGGCCCGCATGGGCCTGCACGGCCAGCGCCACGTTGTCGATCGCCGCGAAGTCGAGGAACAGCGAGGTGATCTGGAACGAGCGCGCCAGCCCCAGCGCGCTGCGCCGCCAAGCCGGCACCCTGGTGACGTCGGTGCCGGCGAACCGAATGGTGCCGGAATTCGCCGCGAGCTCTCCGGTGAGCTGGCCGAGCAGCGTCGTCTTGCCGGCGCCGTTCGGCCCGATCACGGCATGCAGCTCGCGATCGACGACATCCATCGTGATGTCATCGGAGGCGGTGATGCCGCCGAAGCGCTTGGTGAGGTTTTCCACCTGCAACAGTGCGTCAGTCACGACGCGACCCCGTGGGGATTCGCTCCAGCAATCCGTCGATCCCGCCGCGCGCATACAGCACGACCAGCAGCAGCAATGGTCCGAGAATGATCTGCCAGTATTCGGTGACCCGGGACAGCGCCTCCTCGAGCGCGAGCAGCGCAATGGCGCCGAACAGCGGCCCGAACAGCGACCCCATGCCGCCGAACACCACCATGACGATGAGGTCGCCCGATCGCGTCCAGTGCATCATCGCCGGGCTGACGAAATCGGTGTGGTTGGCGAGCAGCGCGCCGGCGAGCCCGCACATGGTTCCGGCGATCACGAAGCAGGCCAGCCGGTAGCGGAAGGTGGGGAATCCGATCGCCCGCATGCGCCGGTCGTTGGAGCGCGCGCCGCGGACCACCATGCCGAAGCGCGAGCTCATCAGGTGCGAGGTGAGCCAGATCGCCAGCAGCAGCAGGACGAGGCAGAGATAGTAGAACTGGTTCCTGGCGCCGAGATCGATCAGTCCGGCGAACTGGCTGCGCTGATAGATCGTGAGCCCGTCGTCGCCGCCGTAGCGATCGAGCCCGGCGAACACGTAGTAGATCATCTGCGAGAAGGCGAGCGTGATCATGATGAAATAGACGCCGCGGGTGCGCAGGCACAACAGGCCGATCACCAGCGCCACCAGCGCCGAGGCGACGATGGCGACCGGCCACTGCACGAACCCCGAGCCGATGCCTTCGTGCGCCAGGATGCCGATCGCGTATCCGCCGATGCCGAGATAGGCCGCATGCCCGAAGCTGACCATGCCGCCATAGCCGAGGATCAGGTTGAGGCTGGTGGCGGCGAGCGCCAGGATGACGATCCGGGTGAACAGGGTGAGCACGAAGGCATCGCCGGTGAGCGAGGTCAGAAGCGGGAGCAGGACCAGTCCGGCGATCAGCGTGGCGATCACGGCCCGGCGCGGAAACGATGCCATCATCGGCCGCCGACCGGAAACAGGCCTTCGGGGCGCAGCACCAGGACGGTCGCCATCAGCAGATAGATCAGCATCGACGACAGCGCCGGCGCCGCCGTCGATGCGGCCGCGGGCGACAACACGAGGCGCAGCAGATCGGGGAGAAACGCCCGCCCCACGGTGTCGACCAGGCCGACGAAGATCGCCGACAGGAAGGCGCCGCGGATCGACCCGATGCCGCCGATGACGATGACCACGAAGGCGAGGATCAGGATGTTCTCACCCATGCCGATCTGCACCGTCAGGATCGGCGCCTCCATCAGGCCGGCAAGCCCGGCGAGCGCCGCCCCGAGGCCGAACACCAGGCTGTAGAGCAGCCGGATATCGATGCCGAGCGCTCCCACCATCTCGCGGTTCGAGGCCCCGGCGCGGATCAGCATGCCGAGGCGCGTGCGCATCACCGTCAGGTAGAGGGCGGCGGCGACGACGAGCGCCACCGTGATGATGGCGAGACGATAGGCCGGATAGAACACGCCGGGCAGCAGTTCGACCGGCCGGTTGAGCCAGTCGGGCAGCGCCACGCTCAGGCCGGCCGGCCCCCAGACGAGCCGCACCAGCTCGTTGAAGAACAGGATCAGGCCGAACGTCCCGAGCACCTGATCGAGGTGGTCACGGCCGTAGAGCTTGCGCAGCGCCACCACCTCGAGCGCGACGCCGAGCAGCAGCGTGGCGCCGAGCGCCAGCGCGGCCCCCGCGACGAAGCTGCCGGTCAGCGCCGAAAAGCTCGCCGCGAAATAGGCGCCCATCATGTAGAGCGAGCCGTGCGCCAGGTTGACCAGGTCCATGATGCCGAAGACCAGCGTCAGCCCTGCGGCGAGCAGGAACAGCAGCAGACCGAACTGCAGGCCGTTCAGGCACTGTTCGAGCAACAGCAGCATGGCGACGCGATAGTCCCGCAGTCTCGCGGCGGGCGCTCCGGCTTTCCCGCGGCCGCATCGATTACCACTTCATGGGGCACTTGTCGTGGAACCGATCCTGGTTGTCCTTGAGGATGGTGGCGACCGTCTTCAGCGTCAGGTTGCCGTCGGCATCCTTCACAGCCTCCTGCAGGTAGAAGCTCTCGATCGGGAAGTGATTGTTGCCGTACTGGTAGGACCCGCGCACCGAGGCGTAATTGGCCTTGCGCATCTCGTTGCGTATCGCGTCCTTGTTGGCGAGATCACCCTTCACGGCGACGACCGCGCTGTTGATCAGGTTCGCCGCGTCATAGGCCTGCGCGCCGTAGAAGGACGGGTAGCGGTGGTACTTGGCGCGAAAATCGGCGACGAATTTCTTGTTGGCGTCGTTGGGCAGGTCGTTGACCCATTCCTGGGCGCCGGGCACGCCGAGCGCCAGATCCTTCATGAGCGGCAGCGACAGCGCATCGATCACGAAGGCGGTGTACAGCGCGATCTGGCCCTTGAGCCCGGCCTGCGCGTACTGGGTGAGGAACTGGACGCCGGCGGCGCCGGGATAGAATATGAACACGGCCTCCGGCTTGGCGGCGCGCGCCTTCGACAGCTCGGCCGAGAAGTCGAGCTGGTCCGGCCACTTGGTGTATTCCTCGCCGATCACCTGACCCTTGAAGCTCGCCTTGACGCCGGCGAGCATGTCCTTGCCGGCCGCGTAGTTCGGCCCGATCAGGAACAGCGTCTTGACGGCTTTCTGGTTGAGATACTCACCCATCGCCTGCGGCGTCTGATCATTCTGCCACGACGTCGAGAAGAACCACGGCGTGCACAGCTCGCCGGCGATCTGCGACGGCCCCGCATTGGCGCTGACGATGAAGGTCTGGGCGTCCACGGCCGGCTTCAGCGAGGCCAGCAGCACGTTCGACCAGATATATCCGGTGATGAAGTTGACGCGGTCCGATTGGAGCACCTTCTCGGTCTTCTGCTTGCCGACCTCGGGCTTCTGCTGGTCGTCCTCGTAGACGACCTCGACCGCGAGCCCGCCCATCTTGTGGCCCAGGTGGTCGAGGGCGAGCTCGAAGGCGTCGCGCATGTCGTTGCCGATCACGGCGGTCGGCCCGCTGAAGGTGTCGACGAAGCCGATCTTGACCGCATTCTGCGCGCCAGCCGGACCGGCCACCAGCGCGAGCGCCCCCAGCCCGATCAATATGGTTCTCATCTTCCAGGTCCTCCCACCCGTTTTTCGGGAACTTGTGCCACGCAACGATCTCTAGTCGATCGGATACCCCACATGCAATATATCACATATCTACAGCTGCGCGGACAGGCCAGCGGCAGGCACCATCACCTCATGGGGCGCCTGTAATGATCCAGGATGCAATTTCGATCACATGGGCTAGGATTGGGCTATGATGGCCGACGTCCGGTCCAAGCCGTCACCAGCCGCGCCGATTTCGGGTCGTCGCCGCCGCCTCCGATCCCAGGATGTCCACCATGCCGCTGATCGCCAAAAACCTCGACGAGGCCCTGGCGCCGGTCGTCGATGGCTCCGCGCTCCTGGTGCCGCACGGCACCTGCGGGGTCGCCATGGAGGCGACCCGGGCCCTGGTGCGCCGCGGGACCCGGCGGCTCCGGCTCATCGCGCTGCCGACCTCGAGCCTGCAGGCCGACCTGTTGATCGGCGCCGGCTGCGTCGACGCGATCGAGACCTCGGCCGTGAGCCTCGGCGAGATCGGTCCGGCGCCGCGCTTCACCCAGGCCATGCTGGCGGGGGCGCTGCGCATGAAGGACGCGACCTGCCCGGCGCTCTATGCCGAGGTGCAGGCGGCCGAAAAGGGCGTGCCGTTCATGCCGCTGCGTGGTCTCGTCGGCTCCGATCTGGTGCGCCACCGCACCGACTGGCGGGTCATCGACAACCCGTTCGGCGACAACGATCCGATCGTGCTGCTGCCGGCGATCGATGCCGACGTCGCGCTGTTCCATGCCCCGATGGCGGACCGTGCGGGCAATGTCTGGATCGGACGCCAGCGCGAGTTGATCATGATGGCGCACGCCGCCAGGACTTCGGTCGTCACCGTGGAGAGGATCTGCGACGACGACCTGCTGTCCGACCCGACGCTTGCGCCGGGCACGCTGGCGGGTTTCTACGTCGAGACGATCGCGGTCGCGCCGCGCGGCGCCTGGCCGCTGATGTTGCCCGGATACTACGCGGCAGACGAGGCGCATCTGTCCGAGTATGCCGGCCTCGCCGCGACCGCAGACGGCTTTGCCCGATATCTCGACCGGTACGTTCATGAGCGTCGTGCAGCCTGAGCAGGATTTCCGCATCGAGGAGCTGCTGGCCTCGGTCATCGTCGGGCTGATCGGGGACGCGCGCCACGTGGCGGTCGGCGCGACCTCGCCGATTCCGGCGACCGCGGCCCTGCTGGCCCGCGAGCTCGGGCGCGGGCGGCCTCGGGTGACGATCCTCGGCAGCCGCGCGCACGACTTCTTCAGCGAGGGCGGCCGCGAGCTGTTCGACTGCGCCGGCCAGGGCCGCGTCGACGTGTTCTTTCTGTCCGGCGGGCAGATCGACGGCGGAGCCAACATCAACCTGGTGAGCACCGGCGACTATCACCATCCGCAGGTGCGGTTTCCCGGCTCGTTCGGCTCGGCCTATCTGTACTACGTGGTGCCGCGCGTGATCCTGTTCCGGCTCGAGCATTCCCGCCGCACGCTGGTGCCCAAGGTCGACTTCGTCAGTGCGCCCGGCACCAGCCCGCCCAACGTCTACCGGCCGGGCGGACCGATCGCGCTGGTCACGCCGCTCTGCCTGTTCGGGTTCGATCGGGTCTCCGCGCGGTTCCGGCTGCGCAGCGTGCATCCCGGCCATACGGTCGACGAGGTGACCGACAGCACCGGCTTTGCGTTCGACCGCCCGGACGTGGTGCCGACCACGCCGGCGCCGTCGGCCGAAAACCTCCGGCTGATGCGCGAGGTGGTGGCGCCGCAGCTCGCCGACGTCTATCCGAAATTCGCCGCCAAGGTATTCGGCATCGAGCAGCGCCGCGCCGGGTGAGGGGGCGCCGCGTCGGCGGCTCAACGGGTCGTGCGGTTGCGGCGCTCGCTCTTTTCCAGCAGCACCAGGTTGTTCCGGACGTACGGGCTGTCGGGGTCCTTGGCGCGGGCGGCGAGCAGCTTGTCGCGCGCCCGCGCGTAGTCGCCGCGCAGCAGATAGGAATAGCCGATATTGTTGAGCAGCTCCGGGGTCGGCCCGAGAATCTTCAGCGCCTGCGCGTAGGCGCGGTCGGCGAGATCGAAGCGCCGCAACCGGTCGTAGGAGGCCGCCAGGCCGAGCCATGCCTCGGCATCGTGGCGCGCCTCGCCGGGCGCCTTCTCGGCGGCGCGGCGAAAATACTGCTCGGCGAGACCGTAGTTGGCGTCGCGAAAGTGCCGCTTGCCGAGGTTGAGGTCGTCACTGGGGTCCAACGGCACGACGCCGCGGGCCGCGGTGTCGAGGTTTCCGGCGCCAAGGATCGATCCGGTGGGCTCCGCATCCGCCAGCGGCGGGCTCGCGGCGCTATTGTTCGGAGTGACGCCGGCCTGTGGCGCGCCGGGCGGCGTGTCGAGCCACTCGACCGCCTTGTGCCCGGCCTCGCAGCCGGTCAGCACTACGACGCACGTCGCCATCGCGATGACTACGCCAGCAGACCCAGGTCTCATTCGGGCGCCCCCGCGACGTCGAGAGCATGCGATCCCTTTTTCCATGCGGGAGCGATGCGCGCATTCCTCCGGCGCGGCTTGCCGAGCGTCCGAAGAACGCCGACGATAGCGGACGTTGGTTAATATTCCGTCGCGGCCGCGACCGTATACGCTTCGTTAAAATGCCCCGGTCTTGAACTTCACATAGACGGGCAGCAGGATCACGATGATGACTACCGGAAACACGCACAAGGTCAGCGGCACCGAAAGCTTGGCCGGCAGGCTGTAGGCCTTCTCCTCGGCGCGCGACAGACGCTTGTGGCGCATGTCGTCGCTGTAGACCCGCAGCGCTTCGGTGAGACTCGAGCCGAGCTCTTCCGATTGCTGCAACAGGGTGGCGAACGATCGTGCCTCGTCGAGGCCCAGACGATCGCCGAAATGCTCGAGCGCCTCGCTGACCCGACGGCCGGCGCGGATTTCCAGCGTCGCCATGTAGATGTTGGCGCCGAGCGACGGATACGAGTCGGCGAGCTCGCGTCCCACCCGGTCGAGTGACGCCTCCATGCTCAGCCCCGCATCGGCGCACACCACCAGCAGATCCATGAAGTCGGGAAAACCGCTGCGATGCTCGGTCTGCCGCTTGGCGATCCGGCGATTGAGGTAGACGTTGGGGCCGAAATAGCCGACGAGGCCGGCAATCCAGGTGATCCCCCAGACCATCTGGCTCCGCTCCGGCGCCACCATCGTGGTGACGATGAATCCGGCGATGCCGAGAGCGATCGCCATGACGATGCGGGCGATGAAGAAGATCGGCACGGCGCGCTGATCGAGCAGGCCCGCCTGGATGAGGCGGCGGCGCAATTGGCGGGCGTCGCCCTCGCTCCGTCCCGAATAGTGCCGGGTCGTGTAGTCGATCAGCTGCTGGGCGACCTTGCGGCTCGCCTGACGCAACGACCGCGGGTCCTGGTCGGTAGGCGCTCCGGCGAATGTCCCGACCTCGGCGGCGCGGCGCTTGACCGCGGTGCGGACGTGCACCGCCGCCATGATGCCGAAGGCGAGCGTCGCGGTGGCGAGGAAGACCAGCACGCTCAGCATCGCGGTCGGACGCCCGTCCGCGGCGGTCAGCAGCGAATCGATGATCTGGTTCATCTGCTAGATCTTGAAGTTGACCATCCGGTACATCATCAGATTGCCGAGCACCATCCAGCCCCCGGCGCCTGCCAGGCCGATCTGGGTCATCTGCTTGTCGAGGACGCTGCCATAGAAGTCGGGCGTCGCCACGTTGAGCAGCAGAAACACCGCGACCGGCAGTCCCGACAGGAAGATGGCGGAGAACTTGCCTTCGGCGGCGAGCGCCTTGATCTTGCGCCGCATCTTGTAGCGCATGCGGATCACGGCCGACAGATTGGAAAGGATCTCGCTGAGATTTCCCCCGGTGGTGCCCTGGATCGCCACCGCGGTCACGAACAGCGGCAGGTCCTCCTGGCCGACGCGGAACGACAGGTTGCGCATCGCGGTTTCCATGTCGGCGCCGTAGGTGACCTCGTCGGCCACGATGCCGAACTCGGTGCCCATCGGGTCGGTCATTTCGCGCGCCACCATGGAGACGGCGACCGGAACCGGATGCCCGGCGCGCAGGCTCCTGACGATGATGTCGATCGCGTCGGGGAACTGCTCGCCGAACTTGGCGTGACGGCGGCGGCGCAGCATCATCAGCGCCGCGAACGGCAGCGCGATGGCGATCGCGAGCGCGACCACCATGGCTTCCGCCACGCCCTGCCGCACCCAGAAGACCGCGATGAAGACCCCGACGGCGACGACCGCGACGACGACCAGCAGGCGGGCGAAGCCGATGCTCAACCCCGATTGCATGACCAGGCGGTTGAGCGAGGCGATCGGCAGCCGGTAGCCGCCGGCGCTGGAGAGCCCGCGCTCGCGACGCAGCTGGATCAGGATGCTCTCCTGGTTGGGCTGCTTCTTCATCAGCCGCAGGCGGCGGTTGACATTGTTGCGGTACGACGCCGTCGAGAAGCACGACAGATAGATCGCCTCGACGAACAACACCACCGAGCCGGCGGCCAGCAGATAGAAAATGACGGTCTGGTCGATCTCGAACGGCATGGTCACAACGGCTTGGTGGGGTCGAATTGGCTGCCCGGAATGTTGACGCCGCGGGCGATCAGATCTGCGAGGAAGCGCGGCCGCACGCCGGTCGCGACGAAGTGGCCGAGCACGGCGCCGTCGTCCGCGGTTCCGGTCCGGACGTACTTGTAGATCTCCTGCATCTGGATGATGTCGCCTTCCATGCCGGTGATCTCGGCGATGCTGGTCACGCAGCGCTTGCCGTCGGACAGCCGCTGCAGCTGTACGATCACCCGGATGGCGGCGGCGATCTGGCCGCGGATGCTGGCCACCGTCATCGGCAGGCCGGCCATGCCGATCATCTGCTCGAGGCGGGACAGCGCATCGCGCGGCGTGTTGGCGTGCACCGTCGCCATCGATCCTTCGTGGCCGGTGTTCATCGCCTGCAGCATGTCGAAGGCCTCCTCGCCGCGGCACTCGCCGAGAATGATGCGGTCGGGACGCATGCGCAGGGCGTTCTTGACGAGCTCGCGCTGGCGGATCTCGCCCTTGCCCTCGATGTTGGGCGGCCGCGTCTCCATGCGCCCGACGTGGGGCTGCTGCAGCTGCAGCTCGGCCGCGTCCTCGATGGTGACCAGGCGCTCCTTCTCGGAGATGAACGCCGACAGCGCGTTGAGCATGGTGGTCTTGCCCGATCCGGTGCCGCCCGAGATGATCAGGGTGACTCGGGCGCTCACCGCCG
>Ga0209415_10012645_pt1 | contig 14033 bp, 2 predicted proteins | sample PeaSoiSIISIP2007_FD_187696 | JGI IMG/M metagenome (GOLD analysis project Ga0209415, IMG submission 187696) | Peat soil microbial communities from Weissenstadt, Germany - SII-SIP-2007 (SPAdes) (version 2) | ecosystem: Environmental > Terrestrial > Soil > Wetlands > Peat | place: Germany... | reverse complement strand
CGAAGGCCCCTGCCCGCTCCGAGCCTCGGCTGCCGGTAGCGCCGATCGCGCGTGACGAGCCCGCCGCGAAGCCCGCGCACCGGGCAGGGTTCGCAGTCGGGAAAGTCCCGCTCGTCAAGCAGGCGTCTCCGCTCGGAGCTGCCGGGCTCGACGCGCCGTTCGAGTGGGACGCGCCTGCGGCACCACCCGCCGCTGCTGCCGCTCGGCCCGCGCCTGCAGAAGGGCCCGCCGCCGCGGACATCGACTCCGAGCTCCGCAACTTCATGCTCGGCGACGCCCAGCCCGCCGCACCTGCACGGGAGGCGCCGGCCCCAGCGGTGGGAGCGCCGCCGCCGTCGACCGAGATCGAGCCCGCGGTTCCTTCCTTCGACTTCGACCTCGAGCTCGTACCCGCGTCCGAGAAGAGGAAACCCGTCGCACCACCGTTGCCGCCGGCCGCGCTCCGAGCTCGCGCGACTCGCGAAGAGCCCAAGCCCGAGCAGACGCTCGTCGATCAGCGCGCACCCGCACTCGACGAGGTACCGTCCCCGTTCGGCGTAGCGTTGCCGGCCCCTGCGGACGCGAGCGCTGCGGCGCGACCGGCTCCGCCGGCTCCACCTGCGAGGGCGGCACCGCTGCTCATCGACGTGACTCCGATCAGCCTGGGCGTTGAGGTCGCTGGGGGTTTCTGCGACTTCCTGATCCGCGCCAACACCCCGGTCCCTTGCGACCGGACGCGCGTGTTCCGCACCGCGTCGGACAACCAGGTCGCAGTGCGGGTGAGGGTCGTGCAGGGAGAATCTCCGCGGTTCGGGGAGAACACGTACCTCGGCGATCTCGAGCTGAGCGGCCTGCGCGCCGCGCCGCGCGGCGACGTCGAGGTTGCCGTGACGTTCGAGATCGACGCCGATGGAATTCTGAACGTGCGTGCGAAGGAGGAGGCGAGCGGCATCGAGACGGTCGCCCGCATGAACCTGCTCGGTGCACAGACGGATACCGCCGAGGTGGCGGCCATGATGGCTCGCCAGCGCAAGCACGAGGTCGCGTAAATGGTCACGCTAGCAGCCTTGGAGAACCGCCTCTCCCTCATCGAGGAGCAGAGCTATTATGAAATCCTCCGCGTTCCGTCCGGCGCCCCGATAGGCGACATCAAGGCGGCGTTCCACGATTTCGCGCTTGACGTCCACCCTGATCGGTTCGTGGACGCCGCGCCCGGTGATGCGGCGGTGGCCGCGGAGATTTTCAAGCGGGGGGTCGAAGCTTACAAGATCCTCTCGAATCAAAAGACCCGCGCGGCATATGACGAAGGACTCCTCGCGGGGCGTCTCCGCTACATCGAAGGTCGTCCCGCGAGCACGCCACCCGAGGCGCGGACGCTGACGCTTGAGGAGGTCGCGCTGCGGCCGAAGGCGAAGCAGCTCGCGCTCAGGGCCGATCGGTTCATCGCCGCGGGAAGACTCGAGGACGCCCGCGTCGCGCTCGTGAGCGCCATCCAGGAGGATTACGACAACGACGACCTGAAGGAGCGACTGAACGCGCTCTACCGGGAGATCGCGGCGGCGCCGGTGTCTCTCGAGGTCGACTACCGGAGAGGGCGCTGAGCGTCCGCCGCACGTCGCCCTCCTCCGTCATCCGCCCTCGGCGCGCAGCTCCTCGATGAGGCGTCGCGCAGCGTCGAGGGTCGGATCGTCCTCGATGGCGCGCTTGAGCAGGAGCATGGCGCGCTTCGAGTCACCTTGCTGCCGCGCGATCTCGCCGAGGTACTGATACGCGAGCCCCTTCGGAATCTGCGACGTCGACGCGTCCTTGAGGAGCGTGATGCTGCGGAGGGCGCGCGTCGCGATGTCGATGTCACCGAGCTCGAGCGCGAGGGACGCGAGCTCCGAGGCGACGAATCCGTTCTGCGCATCCGCCTCGAGTCCAGACGTGAGCGCCGCCTTTTCCGCGTCTCGATCACCCGAAGCGTGCGCGATTCGCGCAAGACGGTGGTAAAGTGAGGCTAGCTCCGGTGACCGCCGGCCCGCGCGCGCAGAGATCTGCGCCATGATGAGCTCCTGCGCCTCGGCCACCTTGCCGGCGAGCGTGTAGGCGTCGGCGAGGAAAAGCGTGCACTCCATGTCGTTCGGCGCCAACGCGTGGGCGTCGACGAGAGCGTCGATCGCCGCATCCGTGTCCGTAGAGTCCCGTAGGAGGAGCGCGCCAGCTCGCTTCAGGTGCGCACAGCGCGTCGCGTCGTCGGGCGCGCTCCGGGCATCGCTGAAGCTCATCTCCGCCAGCTCCCGGAATGCCCCGACCGACTCGTACAGCCTCTCGAGGCGCAGGCGGAGCGCCTCGTCGGTCGGCGCCACGGTGCGCGTTCGCTCGAGAGCGCCCCGGGCGTCGGCGAGTCTGCCCGCGCGCTCGCACGCGTCGGCCAGGCGCAGCGCGGTGTCGACCGCGAGATCGCCCTCTTCGAGCGGGATGAGGCGCCGGTACGCGACAGTTGCGGCGTCCCAGCGCTCCGCGCGCTCCTCGATGCGCGCGAGCAGCCGGAGAGACTCGCGATCCTTCGGCTCGTGCCGGAGCAGGTCCGTGAGAAGCGGGCGCGCACCGTCGAGATCGCCCGCCTCCGCACGGACGGTCGCCAGCTCGAGCCGCATCATCCGCTCGATCGTTGCATCGCCTCGCGCTTCGGCGCGCGCGCGCACGCGATCGAGCTCGACATCGAGTGCGTGGCCGACGTGAATCACGCCGAGCCTCGCGACCGCGATGAGGTCGTCTGCCGCCGCCGCGTCCTCGTCGAGCGCGACGCGCAGGTTCGCGCGCTCGAGCAGAAGCTTCGCGCGCTCTGCCGCCTCGTCCTTGACGATCTCGAGCGCATCTGTGAGCACGAGCACGGCCGCACGGAGGTCTCGTGCCTCCACGAGCGCTGCTGCGAGCTCGGTGCCGAGCCCGACGTCGGTCTTCGCGAGCGCGAACGCTTCGGCGAGCGCATCGGCGGCACGACGGGGATCAGGGAGTTTCGCATAGAGGCTGGCGACGTCGCGCAGGCGCGCGACGCGCGACGCCGGATCGACGAGCGAACGCGCTTCGATCGCGTATAGCTCGGCGAGCTTCGGCGTGGCGCCAACCTCGCGATACGATGCCTCGAGTCGATCGCGCAGCACCCGGCTGGACGGATTTGCTCGGTAGCCAATCTCGAGCGCGCGCTCGGCGGCCTCCGCGTTCCCTTCGCCCATGCGAAGCTCCGCCAGCTCGAGAGCGCCGCGCTCGGCGTCCGCGGCGGGCGCGAGCCGAAGCAGTCGTTCCTTTAGATCGAGCCGCTCCGAAGCCATGTCCTCGCCTTCGAGGAGTCGCGCGAGGTGCTCGAGGACAGGCAAGGACTCCGCCGCCCAGTCTAGGGCGGAGTACAGCGTGGAACGCGCCTCGTCCGCGTCGTCGGCCTCCACGAGCCGCGCCTTTCGAAGCGAGAGGGCTTCGACCGCCTTCGCGTCCTGGCGGTCTTTCGCCGCGTCTATCTGCCGGCCCAGCAGCTCGGTGAGCTCGCTCCGGTTTCCACTCCGCTCGAGCAGGTCAGCCAGCAGCGTCCCGGCCTCCACGAAGTTCGGATCGTCAGAAACGAGCTCGGAGAGCGGCGCGATGGCGGCATCCGCCTTGCCAAGGGAGTCCACCATCACCCGCACGCGCTCGAAGCGCAGTTGCGAACGCTCTTCCTCTCCACTCGCCTGCTCCGAGACGCGCGAGAGCAGCTCCACGAGCTTCGCGGCGTTGCCAAGCGAGCGGTAGGCGGCGAGCATCGGCTCGAACGCTGCGCGGTCGGTGGGGTCCTCCTCGAAGAGCTCCTCGTAAAGCGTCGCCGCACCTGCGAGGTCAGCCACCGCGTCCTTCGTGAGCTTCGCCACCTCGAAGCGAAGCCGGCGCGCCTCGCTCGAGACCGCGCCTTCGGCGGCTCGCTTCTTCCAGGAAATTGCTCCCGAGGCGTCGCCAGCGGCTTCGCGGAGGCCCGCGAGCTCATCAAAAGCCCAGACCGAGTCCGCGTCCGCGCCTCGCTCGACGTACGTCCGTAGCAGCTCCTCGGCTCGCGCGGACTCTCCGAGCCCCTTCGCGACAGATGCGGCCTCGCGCGCGACGTCGGGGGAGGCGCCGGGCAGCTTCGAGCGCAGCTCGAGCGCGTCGAGGAGCGCGGCCTCACGCCCGGGATTCCGACCGATCCGCTCGAGCAGATCGAGCAATCCTTCGTCGGTCGGGTGCTGCCGGACCCCCCCGCGTACGATGGTCTCCGAGCGCTCGAGGTCACTGTCGAGCTCGAGCGCCTGCATGACGAGGAGCCCGCCCTCCAGCGCCCCGTCGGCCGTCGAAAGGACGACCTCAGCGAGCCGGTAGCGCGCGTCCGCCGCGGATGTCGGGTCGTCGCGCGTGGACTCGAGCTCGACACGCTGGGCGAGCAGGCGCGCGCGCGCCTCGCTCTTTCCGAGGCGCGCGTACAGCGGCTCGATCGCGCGGAGGGCAAGGAGCGCGTGCTTCGACGTCGACGTCCTGCGGGGCGCACCGGACGCGCTCGTCGACTCGGGCGGCACGTCGTTGCTGACGACCGCCAGGCTCTTCTCATACGCGGCCAACGCACGGACGTCGTCCTTCGCCTCGCACTCGATCGCTTGGCCCAGCCTTAGAAACAGCGCGCTCGCAGCTTCACGCCGACCTTGTCGCTCCTCCGCCGTTGCGAGGTTCTCGAGGTCGCTCAGGTACCGCGTCACGCCGTCGATGCGTCGCGCGAGCGCGAGGCTGGCTTCGTGCGCCGCGGTCGACATCGGTGTCAGGAAGAGGAGCTTCTGTCGCGCCGAGAATGCGTGCGCGAGGTGCCCGAGCTCGACGTCCAGGACGCGAGCGAGCTCCGTCAGCACTTCGACGCGATCCGCCTCGGTCGTCGAACGCCCGAGACGCGCCTCGAGCGCGCGTACGAGCATCGGGAAGTCCTTCTTCTCACGAAACGCCTCCTCGAGGCGGCGTCCCTCCACGACGCTCTTCGACGCCGTCTCGAGCGCCGACTCGACGAGCTCACGCGCCCGGTCGGCCTGGCCTTGCCCTGCTGCGATCGACGACAGCTCGAGCAAGACCTCCGAACGGACGATGGGAGCATCCTCCGTCGACTCCTCGGCCCGCTTCAACGCGACGAGAAGCGCTCGGTACGAACGCTCCGCGCGATCGAGCTGTCCGTCGTCGCGCGCGAGCTCGGCGAGCGCGCGCAGGATGCGCGCGTTCCCAGGGTCGATCTTCGTCGCCGCCTCCAGCTCGGCGAGCGCGAGCGTGCGGTTGTTGGTCGCGATCTCGAGGAGCGCCAGGTGGTAGTGCGCGACGCCTCGCTCCTTCGGGCGACGGCCTCCGAATCCATCGATCACCGATCGGAGCAGCGCGCGTGCCTCCGGGTAGCGCTCTGCGTGGACGAGCGCGCCGGCGAGCGCGAGCTTCGTCGGGCGATCATCCGGATCCAACGCGCAAGCCTGCTCGAGAAGAGGGATCGCCGAACCAGGAAGCTTGCATCGCTGGACGAAGAGCTCGGCAGCGGCTCGAAGGTGCGTGAGCCTCGTGACCTTGTCCGTCGCACGCTCGGCCGCCGCGCGGTGAAGTTCCGCGAGCGCTTCCCAGGCGCCCTGCTGCTCGTACATGGCGACGAGGCGACGGCGAAGCGGCTCCGCGTCGGGGTGCGCGGTCGCCGCGGATTCGAGCTCGCTTCGCGCACGTGCGGCGTCTCCTGCGGAGACGAGCGCCTCGACCCAGCGCAGTGTGAGATCGGTGCGCGTATCGTCGGCCGATGCGGCGAGCAGACGCCCGAGCATCTCCGCGGCGTCCGCGTGATCGCCTCGCGCCGCGAGCAGGCGGGCGAGCGCGTCGAGCGAGGCCGTGGTCTCGTCGAGCGCGAGCGCCCGTCGGTGGTGATGGATGGCACGATCGGCGTCGGACAATCGTGCCTCGGCGACGTCGGCGGCACGCACCCACAAGCTCGCGGCAACCTTGGGCTCGCCGGCCGTGTCTGCGAGCTCGGCCTGGCTCGCGTGGAGGTCGGCGAGCTCCGCGGAGCGTCCGCCGGCCTCGAGGGTGGACACGAGCGCCGAGATCGTCTCCGCATCGCGCGGCGAATCGGTCAGGTTGGTCCGCAAGAGAGTGACGGCAGCGTCTGGGTGCTCGAGCGATCGTTCGAGACGCGCCGCGGCCAGGCGGAGGCGGATCCGCGCGGCTGCTTCGTGGGCGCGTTCGACGAGGCGCTCGTAGAGTCCCAGGAGCTCGGCGTGCCTCTCGTGGGCCCCATAGAGCGCGATGAGCGCGACGGTCGCCGGCTGGTCACCGGCGTCGCTGTCAACAAGCCGCTCGAAAAGCCTCGTCGCCCTGTCGTCGTCATGCAGCGCGTCGCGTGAAAGTCGCGCTGCTTCATGGAGAAACTGGCGGGCCTCGTCATCGCTCCACGGGAGCTTGGCGGTCGACTCGAGGAGCTCGACCGTGCGCTCGGGGTGACCATCCGCCTCGTGAATCTGCTTGAGCTCCGCGATCGCCCACCGCGTGACGGGCGCGGGCGAGCTCGTCGGCCCGACGCTCACCGGGCCCTCGCCTGGCTCATCGGAGGCGAGCGCGATCTCCTGCGCGCGCGTCGCCTGGGCCCACCGCGACTCGGCGAGTGTGAGGAGCGACGTGAGAATCGTACGCGCGAGAGGTCGATCGGCGAGCGCCGTAATCGCCACCTCGGCGGCCTCGCGCAAGAGCTCGAGATCGCCCCCCGTCGCTTCGGACAGTCGGAGCAGGCTGTCGACGAGTGGTCGACCCTTCGCGCGCCGCTGGAGTTGCGCGAGCGACGTCAGGAGATCGGCGCTCGATGCGTCGTGGTCGAGCGCGCGCACGAGCGCGGCCTCGGCGGCGTCCGGGTCGCCACGCCCATCGCGGTGCCAGACGGCGAGCCGCGCGAGAAGATCACGCGAGATTTTCGCCTGGAGATCGGTTGTGCGGGTCACGACCTCCGAGAACGCCGACGTGAACGTATCCCACGCCCGCGCCGCAGCGGCGGCCTTCTCCGCGAGCGAGAGCGCGTCCTCCGAAGCACGACCGAGGCTCCGCGAGATCTGCACCGCAGCGTTGGACACCGCGTCCCATCGCGCGAGCCTCGCCGCGACATCGATGGTCGAGAGCGCGATCGCGAGGTCCGCAGGAGCGTCGCGCGCGGCGTCCTCGTAGACGCGAAGGGCCCCCGCGGGATCCGCGAGCTCCGTGTCCATGACCTCCGCGAGCCGCTCGCGAAATCTAGCGCGCGCGAGCGGTTCAGCGAGCGCCGCACCCGTCTCGCGCGTCCAGGGCGAGCCGTCGAGGACGTCGACGTGTGCCCGCGCGAACTCTCGCCACGCCCCCGTCGCCGCAGCGAGTCGGCCGAGCTCGCCCGCCACGACTCCGTCGTCCGGCGCGACCACGAACGCGCGGGCGAGGAGGCTGAACGCGTTGCCCAGGTCGTTCCCGCGATCTTCCGCGATCTTCGCGCTCTCCGCGAGGATGCGAACGCGAGCCTCCTCGCTGTTCGCTGCGGCGAGGCGGAGCTCGGTGAGCTGGAGCGTCTCGCGCCAGTCGTCGGTCTCGGCGTACGCCCGGAGGAGCGTCGCGAGCGACTCGCTCTGGCATACCTCGTCGCGCGCCATCGCCAGGAGGCCCGCCCGCGCGAGGATCTCTCGTGGGTTCGCGCTGAGCGCGGCATCGAAGCTCGCATACGCGCGCGCGGGGTCGTTGCGGTGGAGCCTGGTGACGTTTCCGACGCGCGCGTGAAGCTCGGCTCGCCTCTGCGGCGTCGTCGCGCGCGCGCTCGCGGACTCGAGCTTCTCTTCGAGCGCGGGCCAGCGGCGGGTCTTCTCGAAGAGCGTGCACAGTGCGTCCGTCGTCTCGTCGGTCGCACCGAATTCGCGCTCGGTCGCCGTCCATGCCTCGATCGCCGCGTCGAGATCGCCGAGGCGATCCTGGTGCACGCGGGCGATGCGCGCTCGGTCGGCCTGCCGAGCCTCGGGCGATCCGGGCGTGCTCGCGCGACGCGCCAGCGCGGAGAGCAGATCGCGCCACCGGGCCTCGCGGTCGAGGAGATCGATGAGCGCATCGAGCGCCTCGGCGTCGCTCGACGCCTCGAGCCTCGCCTCCCACGCAGCGATCGCCCGGGCGTTGTCCGCGAGGCTCGTGGCGAGTCGCGCGGCGAGCGTCCAGGCGCGCGCCCGCGCACTCGTCGTCTCCTCGAGCTTCCCGATGCTCTCGAGCACGTCGAGCAAGTCCCACGCGCGGCTCGCACGCTCGAGCAGCGGCTCGACCTTGCGCGCGGCGTCGAGGACGAGGGACGGCGGCGCATCCTTCGCGCCGAGCACCTCGAGGTAGGCGTGGATCGCCCGGTCGTCGTCGTGAAGATGCTCGACCCACACGTCTCCCGCGGCGACGAGCAGCTCGGCTCGTAGGGTGTCCGAGCCGGCTTTCTCCCCCGCCTGCGCGAGCACGTCGGCGAGGCGATCGTGGCGCTTCACTTTGCCGGCGAGCGCGGAGAGCTCGGCGCGGTACGCGGCCTGCTCCGGCTCGAGGAGCACGAGCGCGGCGACGTGATCCATCGCGCTGGAGTCGTCACCGAGCTGCGTGCGTAGCGTCGCGATCTGGCGGTGCCCCGATGCAAGGTCGCCGGGGCTCGTCGCGATCTCGAGCTCGACCTCGAGCAGCCGTGCGAGATCGGCGTCGCGCGACGTCCGCTCGTAATGCTCACGCAACATCGACGCTGCGCGGTAACGAACGGGCTTGACGCCCTCCGACCCGACCGCGTCGCGCGGTGCGCTCGCCATGATGCGCTCGACGAGCGCGAACGGGTCGACGTCTCCCGATGACGCGCCCGCGGCGCCGCTCGAAGACGGCGCCGCATGTCGTCGCATGTCGTCGGCCGCGTCGAGGGCTCGATCGAGATCGCGCAACTCGTCCAGCCAGAGTTGCGCGATGCGCGCGCGCGTTCGCTGGGCGACGGCGGCGGGTTGCGCGTCGAGCTGGCGGGTCAGGAGGTCGACGAGCGCTCGGTGCGCCCCCTTCCGCTCGTAGAGGCGCTCGAGCGACGCCACGAGGTGCGCGTCCTTCGGGCGGAGCTCGAGCAGTTTCTCCAGGTACCCGACCGCGCGGTCCGAGTCGTTGGCGAAGTCCTTCGCGATCTGCGCCGCGTCCTCGTAGAGCGAGGCCTTGCGAGCGTCGTCCGCGGCGAGGATCGTCCGATCGTAGAGGGCGAAGAGCTCGATCCAGCGCTCTCGCGAGTCGAAGATCATCTTGAGGCGGTCGAAGGCCCAGTCGGCGCGGCTGTCGATCTCCAGCACGCGCTCGAGGATCTTCACGACGCCTTCGATCTCCTCGAACCACTCTTCGTGAAACGCCACGCCGCGCTCTCCGAGCGCCGTCGCCGTCTCGCTCGAGAGCTTCTGCGCGAGCGCGAGCGCGTAGGCGTCCGCGACGTCGCGCGGACGTTGGAGCTCGCGCGCGAGGGCTTCGGAGCGCTCCCAGAACACGATGACGTCGGGGAGCTCGCGCGCCCCTTCCAGAGCCGTCGCGTACGCGAGGTCCGCCTGACCCGCGGCGTGCTGGATGTCGAAGAGCGCGTCGTACCAGCGCCGGCGCAGGTCCGCGGGCGCCGCGGCATCGCCCGTCACGTCGAGCAAGGCACGCAGGATGCTCGCGCGCACGGCGGGATCCTTGCTCTCGCTCTGCGTGGTCTCGAGGACCTTCGCCATCGCGCTGCGCGTGACCGGCTCGGCCATCAGCAGAATCGAGAGGGAGAGCGCCGCCGGGTCGTCGGGCGTCTCCGCGAGCACGCGCGAGACCGCTTGGAGCGCCTCCTCGGGCTTCTGGAGACGGTGGAGGAGCGTCGTGGCGATCTCGATCTCGAGCACGCGCTTGGCCGCCCCGTCGCTGCGGTCGCGCTGCTGCGTGAGCGCCCGAATCGCTCCTTCCGCGTCGCCGCGCCCCAAAGAGAGACGGGCGACCGCCGAGAGCACGCGCACGTTCTCGGGGTCGACGGCTTGCGCCCGCTGGTAGAGCTCGAGCGCCCGATCCGTGTCCCCGAACACGGACTCCTCGGTCACCGCCCACGTCTCGAGCGCGGCCGCTTGTTCCGCACCGGTCGCTCTCTCGGCGCGCCACGACAGGAGCCACCGCCGTTCGGACTTGCGCGCGTCTGCGGACTCGCTCGAGAGCAGCGACTCGAACGCGTGGAGCGCCGGCTTGATCTGCGCGTCCGCCGTATCGGTGTCCTCGAGGATGGCGCGATACGCCGCGACCGCCGCGTCGCGCCCCTCGCGGTTGGCGGAGAGGACCCGCGCCTTCGCCATGCGGAGCTCGGCCCGCCGCTGCGCGCGTTCAGGATCGCTGCCGGAGTTCTTCGCCGTGGCGTCATCCATCGCCTGCGCGAAGATGTGCGTCGCCTTCCCCCGCAGCGCGAGCATCGTGAAAGTCGACAGGACCTCCCGGTAGTCGGCCGAATCGGACGCGAGCTCGAACGCTTGAGCGGCCGAGATGAGGGCGCTACCGGGGTCGTCGAGGTGCTCGGCGAGGAGACGCGCGTGGCGCATCAGCACCGCGATCCGCGCCGATGCCCCTTGCGCGTGGTCGAGCATGATGGCGTAGAGCTCGGGCAGCTTGGACCAGTCTTCCCTCGCCTCGAGCAAATCCGCGAGGTGTGTGGCCGCGTCGCGATCGGTCGGCGAGACCTCTCGGACCCGCTCGAAGATTCGCTGCGCGTCCAGCACGTCTCCCGTCTCCTCGGCCCGCGCCGCAGCGCGCTTCCACGTCGCGACGGCAAGGTCGGGCTCGGCGCAAGAGAGCTCGAGGGCGCCGAGGCGATCGAGCCACTCGATTTGGTGCGCGGGGTCGGCCGCGAGGGCGGCGCGACGCGCGAGGACGCTGCGGAGTAACGACGTGTCTTCGAGCGCACCGGCGACGCGCTCGAGCACGACGAGCTCCGGATCCGCGAGCGCGTCATCCGCGAGGAGCGCTGTCGCGTGGGTGCGGGCCTCCGCGGCGTCACCTTGCTTCGCGGCGACCTCTGCCATCCGTGCCCTGATCGCTCGCGTCTCCTCGGGCGTCGCGTGGGTGAGCGCGCGCGACAAGAGAGCGAGCAGCGCGTCCCACCGCGAGGTCTCGGCATAGAGCTCTGCGAGCGCCGTCACGGCCTCGCGATCGGTCGCGTCGTCCTCCGCCGCAGCCTCGTAGGTCGAGATCGCCGCGGACGGATCCTTGAGATCGTTCCGCTCGATGAAGGCGATGCGGTGCATCAGCTCGCGTCGGCGCGCCGGAGCCGGGTGCTTCGCGAGCGCGGCCCTGTAGAGGGCGATCCGCTCGCCCGGCGTCCCTTGCTCGCGGAGCAGCTCGTCGACGCGCGCGATCAGCTCTGGCGACTCCGCGTCGTACACCATCGCGCGCCGGTACAGCGCGAGCGCAATCGCGACGTCCCCCGTCGCGACGTGCGACTCCGCCGCCCGACGCGCGAGGAGCACGAGGTCGGGGGAGTCGACGACGAGCTCGCCGAGCGCGCGCGTGAGCTGCTGCGCGAGGGCGCGCGCGTTCTTGGGGCCGAGCGTCGTCTCGAGTCGATCCATCCAGGGAGCGATCTCGGCCCGCGCTGCGACGGACTCCTCGAGCCCCCGCGCGACCCAGTCGACCACGTGCGTCGGATCCGACACCTCGGCGACGGAGAGCCCCTCGACGATGGCGTTCATCCGTTCGTCCGCTGACGGAGACGAGGTCGCCTTCCGCTCGAGCACGCGAAGAACGCCCGCGACGTTCCCCTCGGCACGGTAGTACGGCTCCAGGACGAGCACCGCGGCGAGCTTCTCGGGCCCAGCGGCGGCCATCTTCTCCAGCATCCCTCGACTGACGGCCTCCGTCGGATCGACGGCGAGCGCCTGCGCGAGCGCGTTGATAGCGCCCATGACGTCGTTCGTCCGCTGGAGGCGGACCTGGCCGAGCTTCACGAACAGCGGCGCGCGCTCCTCGTCGGGCGCGAGCGACGCGTCCCCCTCGAGCGCCATCGACAGGCGCTCCCAGTCTCCCTCCGCCTCGAGGATCGGGATCCACGCGGCCAGCGCGGCGCGATCGGCGCCGAACCGCTGGCTGAAGCGCGCCCAAGCCTCGGACGCAAGCGCGCGTTCGCCCGACTTGCCCGTCAGCACCGTGGCCGCGCGGAACGCGAGCGCCCGTGCCGTCTCCGCGTCCGGCTCGTCCTTTGCGCGCTCCTCGAGCACGAACGCGAGGTCCACCGCGTGCCCGGTCGCCTCGTACAGCGGCTCCAGCGCCGCCAGCGCCCGCGCGCGAGCCGGCGTGTCCACGAGCCGCCGCCACGCCGTGATGGCCCGCGCGGCGTCGCGGAGCGTGCCCTGCGCCAGCTCGGCGAGCTCCTCGTTCGCCGTCTGACGCAGCTCAGGGTTGGGCTCGAGCGAGGCGACTCGATCGAGCGCATCGGCGAGGGATCGGAAGTCGCGCTCCGACGCGTAGATCGCGCAGAGCGATCGCGACACCGCGAGGCTGGTCGCTGGCGGCAGATCCGGCATCGCAAGCACTCCAACGAACGCCGCGCGCGCGCGCTTCGAGTCGCCACCCGCGAGGTAGAGCCGTCCCACCTCGGTCGAGAGCCGCGCGCGCAGTGCGGGGTCGCGAGCCGCCGCCCCGAGCCGACCGAGCGACCGTCCCGCATCGATCTCCTTGTGCAAGTTACCGGCGAGCGCGGCGTACCTCGCGAGGACGTCCTCGTCGGACGCGTCGATCGCGAGCGCCTGCTCGAACGCCTCGTACGCGCCCGCCTCGTCCCCCACGCGATCCTGACGCAGGATCCCGAGCCGGCGAAGCACGTCCTTCCGCTTCGGGCCGCGGGTGTGCTCGAGCTCGATCCCGAGCATCTTCGCGACGTCCGCGGGCGTCCCCGTGGCCTCCGTCGCCTGCGCCAGCGCGGCCGCGGCGCGACCCGCGAGCGCCTTCACCTCGAGGAGTCGCTGCGCGATCGACCGCGCCTCGTCGTGCTCCGGATCCTCGAGGAGGAGCGCCTCGACGTGCGGCATCGTACGTTCGAGCTCGCCCAGCGTCTCGGCGTAGACGTGGATGAGCCGCGCCCGGATCTCGCGGCGCGAGTCGTCGGGCGGAGGAGGGTCGCCGCCGAGGGCTTGCTCGAGGAGTCGGGCGACGTCGCGCGGTCGGTTTGCGGCGAGGTATCGCTCCTCGAGCTTCCCGCGTACCTCGTCGTCGCGGGGGTCGAGGCGGAGGATCTCCTGGTATTGCTCCAGGAGCAGGTCGTCGGCGCCCGGCTCCTCCTCCAGAAGAAGGGCGGCCCGGCGATGAAGATCGGCCTGCTCGGCCCTCGGATGATGATGCGCTTGCGCGATGTAGAGCTCGGCCTGCTCGCGCTTCTGACCCGCGTCGATCAGCGCCGACTCGAGGCGGCCAAACGCCGTAGGGTGCCCCGGGAACGCGGAGAGCGCGCGTCTCCAATACTCGATGGCGTGCGCAACGTCGTTCGCCGCGTCGGCGAAGAAGAGGCCCGCGCGGTAGAGAAACTCGGCGGCGACTTGCGGCGTCGCGGCCTTGAGTCGCTTGCCCTGGCTCGCGCCCGAGTAGGCGTCCGCGAGCTGCGCGAGGCGATCGTCGCGGACGGCAGCGAGGTGCAACGCCGACCACGCGCCCGCCGGGACCTGGTTGCGCGCGAGCGCGGCGAGAAGCGCGTCGAGGATCTCGGGTTCGTTTTCCAGCGCCGTCTCGAACGTGAAGCTAGGCGCTGCTCCACGTTGACGGGGGAGATCGCGTTGCATTGGGGGCCCGCGGCGAAACGGTGCAACGAGCACGTCGCTCGCTTCGGCGCTGGTCGAGGATAACAGCGTTCCTCGCGGAAAGGCCAATCGCGAACCGCCGCACGGATGCTCAGGGGATGCTCGGTTTTCCGGGGCGTTCGTCGGCGAGCACGTAGGCGAGCGCGTCGCCCATGATGGCGTCGATGTCGGGTGAATAGGCGTGCCCGACGGCGGGCATGACCCATAGACGGATCGGGTATCCTTCGCGCTCGAGCG
>Ga0209415_10012644_pt1 | contig 14034 bp, 8 predicted proteins | sample PeaSoiSIISIP2007_FD_187696 | JGI IMG/M metagenome (GOLD analysis project Ga0209415, IMG submission 187696) | Peat soil microbial communities from Weissenstadt, Germany - SII-SIP-2007 (SPAdes) (version 2) | ecosystem: Environmental > Terrestrial > Soil > Wetlands > Peat | place: Germany... | reverse complement strand
ACCCACGAGGCGCTGTTGGCACAAAACGGCGTGTACGCCGAAATGCACAGAATCCAGACTCCCGAGGGAGCCAAAAACCCCACAGCGCGACCAGCCGCTTGATTGAGGACTGTTGCCAGAGGAAAGAGACGAGAGATCCAATTGTGAAACTGATCATCGAGCCAGACGCTGGCGTGGCACCGCTCCTCGCGGGCATCAAGAACGCGAAGAAAAGCGTGGAGATTGCCATCTTCCGCTTCGATCGCCGGGACGTCGAGATGGCGCTGAAGGCGGCGGCGGCTGCGAAGCGTGTCGGGGTGACCGCCGTCATCGCGTTTGCCAATCGCGGCGGCGAACAAAACCTGCGCAGGCTGGAGCTGCGCTTCCTCGATGCCGGCATCATTGTGGCTCGCAGCGCCAACGATCTGACCCGCTATCACGGCAAGTACATCCTGATCGATCGCCGCGTGCTCTACGTGCTGTCGTTCAATTTCACGCATATGGACATCGGCCACAGCCGTGGCTTCGCCGTCGTGACGACCAACGCGAACTGCGTTCGCGAAGCCGCCCGGTTGTTCGAAGCCGATTGCACGCGGACGACGTACGTGCCGGCGAAGAGAACGGACACGTTTGTCGTCAGCCCGACCAACTCCCGGAGAGTGCTCGGGGCGTTTTTGCGAGGGGCGAAGGCCGAGCTCCTGATCTACGACCCCAAGATCTCGGATACGGAAATGCTTCGCATCTTGCACGAACGGGCGAAGGCTGGCGTCGAGGTCAAGGTCATTGGTTCGATCGCGGGACGCGCAGGGTTCGCCGGGTTCAGCGTCCAGAAACTGGCCGGCAGGCGGCTGCACACGCGCACGATCATCCGCGACCGGCATCAGGCCTTCGTCGGCAGCCAGAGCCTTCGCAGCGCGGAATTGGATTCGCGCCGCGAGGTGGGCCTTATTGTTCGGGATGTGCAGGTCGTGAGGAAGCTGATAGAAACCTTCGAATCCGACTGGACCCCGACGGGCGCCACGAAGGCGTTCGCGCCGCTGAAGGACACGGACATTCCCGAGGCCCAGGCGGCGGTCGCGCGAGACAAGGCGGCCGTCTCGGACAAGGAAGCGGAGAAGGCCGTTCAGATCCTCACGAAGGAACTGGACCCGCTCGCCGTCAGCGTCAAGAAGGCAGTGAGAGTCGCGGTGGCCAAGGTCGGTCAAGACGTCCTCAGCGACAAGGATGTCAAGGACACGATGAAGAAGGTCGTCAAGAAGGCCGTGAAGGATGCCGTCAGGGAAGCCGTCCACGACGCGCACGTCGCGAAGGCCGAGTCGTAGAACGTGGCATGAACCTGCTGCGCCCTACGCCGCCACCCGGCAATTACCACCGCACCTCGAACAGCACGACAAGCTGTTCAACATGCGCGAGACCGAGCCTACTTCGCCTTCACGGAGGGCAGCGCGCGCTTTGTGGTCCCGAACAGCACCCACCCACGCGATCGGCGTGCCTGACCGCTGACGGCGGAATTCAGCACAGCCGTTGCACACGAAACCGTCGATGCAGTATCGTCACAAGAGCCTTCGTCGTTGGAGGCCGCGCGTAACACCTTGCAAGAGCGTCACTTTCCATCAGCAGCTCAGCCAGTACTGGGAGGTCGTCCAACGGTAGGACACGTGGCTCTGGACCACGGTATCGGGGTTCAAATCCCTGCCTCCCAGCCAATCCAAGTGCTTGCATCGCAGCGGCTTGGGCAAGCCGGGGACGGAGGGAGGTCCCACGATGGACACCGCGACGACCGGCATCGGGCTCAAGCGGTTGCAGCACCTGGTCCTGTGGGTGTCGGATGTCGGGCGCAGTGTTCGCTTCTACTGCGACGTCCTGGGCTTCGAGGTGCAGAGGCAGCGCCCGCGTGGCGCCTTCCTGAAGATCCCGGGCAGCCCTGACGACCATCACCTCGGCCTCTTCGAACAGACGGGTGTGCCGCAGCCGGACGAACGAGTGGCGCGGATGTACCACTCGGCGTGGGAGGTCATGGACATCACCGATCTCGTCCGCGCGCGGCAGCGGCTTGTCGAGGCAGGGGCGCTCGTCGGCTCTTCGAGTCACGGTGTGAGCCTGTCCCTTTACGCCAAGGATCCCGACGGGCTGGAATTCGAGATCTTCTGGATGGTGCCCGGCGGCGCCTCGACGGGTACGCGAGCCCTGGACCTCGAAGGCGAATTGGCTCGCCGCGGCATCACACCCGTGTAGGCGTCTCCCTTCTACTGCTGGCCCCCGCGCCCGCCAGCGGCGCTGAGGCGCCGGAAGTACTCGGCCACTGCGTCCTTGTAGCCGGGCGGGGCAGTCGTTGGATCGGTGCTCCGAATCTGACTGGGCTTCTTTGCATCCAGATTCTGGCGCACCTGCAGCTCGAGCGTCGTCACGCCGCTCAGCAGTCGCTGGTGAAGCTCTTCGACCATTGAGGGATTGCCGGGGAAGCGCTTGAGATCCAGATGCTCCATCGCCGTGATGAGCTCCTGGACCTGCCGCTGCACTTCGGGATCGTTCGGAAGCTGCTGGCGAAGCTGGTTGAGCTCCTTCAAACCCTGCTGAATAGCCTGTTCCGGATCGCCGGCCGGCGTCGCCTGCGCCGGCGCGCGCGGACCGTTCCGCGCGTTGTCGCCGGTATCGATCCACGTGCCGGTGTTGTTTCGATCGCCCGCGCCGCCAGGCCCGACGGGCCCACCCTGATTAGCCTGGCCCGTATTGCCGGGACCGACCTGGAAGCCCTGGTTCCCGCCCCGGCCACCTTGACCACCTTGTTCGCCCTGGGGGAATTGCCCGGGCTGGCCCTGTTGACCCTGTTGACCTTGCTGGCCGGGCTGTCCGTTGCGTGAGAGCTGCCCGTTTTGGTCGCCCTGCCGCTGGCCGCTGAGCGCCTCGATCTGCTGCCTGAGCCGCTCGATGTTGTTCAGCGTGGCGTTGGCGTCGGCGCTGGCGCCGTCCTGGCGCGCGCCCGACCCGAGCGCCTGTTGCGCATCGCGGATCTGCTCGCCGAGCTTCTGAAGCCCCGCTGCGATCTGCGCTTCGGTGCCGTTCGACGTCGGATCGATACCCGTGCGCAGCCAATCGGCCGTGCGCTGGAGACGCGTTTCGAGGTCTGACTGATCGACGCCGTCGAGCGCGCTCCGCAGCTTGTCGGACGCCGCGCGCTGACTCGAATCGAGCTCGCGCGCCGCGCCGCGCATGTCCTGCTCGAGGCTCGACAAATCGTCGGCCAGCTTCTGGCGGTCGTCGGCCAGCTTTTGCACCGCTCGGAGGGCCGCCTGGCCTGAGGTCATCTCCTTCAGCCCCTTCACCTCGTCGGCCTGCGCCTTTTCTTCCGTGACGAGGCGGTCCGCTTCGCGCGCCATCGAGCCGAGGCGACCGGACGCTTCCTGCGATTGCACGCCGCCGAGCAACCGCATCGCTTCGCGAAGACGCTCGGCCGCGAGGCGGGCGTCCGCCGCGCTCTGCGGATTTGACGCGGCCCGGCGCATGTCGCTCTCGGCCTGGCGCAGGCGATCGAGCGCCTGGCTCGAGGCTGTCTGGCCCGACGCGTTCTGACCGGCTTGTTGCTGCCCGTTCTGCTGGCCGCCCTGCTGCCCGCCTTGCTGAGCGCCGCCTTGTCCGCCCTGCGCACCTTGTTGCCCGCTTTGCTGCCCGCCCTGCTGATTCGCCTGCTGCGAGCCCTGCTGCCCGGCGAGTTGCTCGAGTTGACGACGGAGCTGCTCGGCGTCGCGCTGGAGCATCTCCTGCTGCCACCGCTGCTCGAAGCTTTGCGCGCTGTTGTTTCGCCGCTGGGCCAGTTCTTCCTCGCGCCGCGCCAGCTCGTCGAGCTTCTGCAGCGCGTCGTTGACGTCCTGGGCGCGCCTGTCGGCCGACGATGCCGTCTGCTGCGTTTCGAATTGGTTTTTCTGCGTATCGAGTTCCAGATCGAACAGGCTGGCGAGGTCGCGGCCGGCGCCACCGCCGCCGCCACCGCCGCCGCGAGCGCCGAACGCCACCTGGATCTGACGGAACGTCGCTTCGGCCCGCAGAAGATGTTGAAGCGCCTTCTGTTCGCTCGGGATCGCGTCGGCCCATTTGAGCTGCTGGAGTTGCTGCGAAGCCGGACCCATGGCAAGGGCGGCCGCGTTCATCTCGCCCTGGAAGTCGCTGAACTCCTGGTTTTCCGCGGTCAGCTCGCGCGCCTGCAGCCGGCCGGCCAGCGAGAGCGCCTGGTCCCGCAGCGTGGACTGCACGCCCGACAGAAACTTCGCGGCTTCAGCCGCCTGCTTCTGCGCCGCGCTCTTGTCGTTCAACTGCTTGAACGTCGTCGCGATGATTTCCTTTTCGCGCTGGGAGATTTCTTCGGGCTGCGCGCCCTGGCCGCCACCGCCTCCACCACCGCCGCCAGCCGCCTGAGACTGCGAGAACTCGCGCTCGAAGGGATCGACCTGGACGAACAGCATGTCGGTCCGCGCCTCGGCGTGAGCGTCCCTGGCGCTGGCGTAGACGCTGACGAGATCCCCGGGCACCAGCTTGAAGTCCTCGAGCGAAAGGAGCGTCGACCCGTCGGCCTGCTTCTGGCCCGACTGTTTCAGCAGGCGCACGGTCTGTTCGGGGCCGCCGTTGACCGAGTAGTGCAGGTCCACGCCTCTGAGACCGAACTCGTCCTGGGCCTTTACGGCGACGGTGACCTCTTCGATCGGGCTGGCGCGGTAGTCACGGCCCGGCCGCGCGATGGCCACCTCGGGCGGATTGGCCTTGCGCGCCTCGATGAAGAAATCCTCCGACAGCCGCACGGGCTGGCCAAGGTCGATCGCCGCGACGTGGTACACGGCGTCCTTGTCGATGTCGACGGTCGCTCGGTAGTGATTCTGATCGCCGCCGGAAAGCTTCAACTGCTGGCCGTTATCCAGCGCGATGAGACCACTCGTGAGCGGCCGATCGGTCGAGATGTCGAGCTCGGCCCGCGTGCCTTCCACCGCCCGCAGGTCGCCGCCCCGCGGTTCGACCGCGTCCGCCAGGCCCGTCCAGGTGGGGAAGTGGTAGGTCACCTTGATGCCTTTAATTTCGGGCTGGTCCACCACGCGGATGTTGAAATGTTTCGAGCGGAGCGCTCCGGCCTCGACGTAATACTCGACATTTTCGGGGAGCGCCGTGAACACGAACTGATAGCCGGAGGCTCCAGACTGCGGCCGCATGGCCACCTGTTCCCACTTCGACGTGCTCTGGTAGCGCGCGTAGAGACGCGCGCCAGAGGTCGACATCCCGATAGGCTGTGCGGTGATCAGCTGATCGCTGTTTCGGCGGACCGCGGCGTCGCCCGGCGTCACCTGAAGGTCGTAGAGCGGCGCGGCGCCTCGATGCTCGCCGGCCCAGAGCAGATGAGTGCCGTAGCCGAGGAAGCCCGGGCCCGCGACGATCAGCCACAGGAGAGCGGCGAGAGAGCCGACGCCGATGCCCGACAAGGTGAGCAGCATCCGATTCGGCGCGAGGGCCGCCGGCTCGGCGTTGTGCGCCACTTCGAGCGTGTCACTCGCGAGCAGCTCGAGGAACGGCTCGTTCGAGTCTCTCTCCAGAAAGGTGACGAGCCGCTGCTCGAACCCGGCGAACCTGCGCTCGGCCTCGAGCGCGGCTCGGCGCCGGTCAATCCGCGAGAGCGGGATGGCGAGGCCGAAGCTGATGGCGGCGATCACGATGAAGGCGAGGGCGAGCCGCGCGAGGGTGATGCTCGCCGAGGAGAACGCAAGCGCATTGGCCATCAGCACGAGAACGACCGTCGCCACGAGGGCGGCCGAGGCCAGGACCGCCGCGCCCTTGAGGACTGTGCCGAGGCGCAGGCGTCTCTCGAGCTCGTTGATGTAGGACCGGAGCTGCTGCTGACTGCTCATAACCCCTCAGGCACCTATGTTCTCATGATTCCTCGGCCTGAACGCTCAAATACCGGCTGGCCAGCCACGATTCCAGCAGGGCTGCCGCGAGGACCAGCAGCATCGCGTACCACCAGAGACTGAAGGGTTTTTTGACGGGTTCGGCCGCCTGCCCGGCCGCCGCCACGGCCACGGGTGCGACCGGCGGCACCGGGCTGCTGGCGCTGCGCTCTCCCCGCCACAAGGCCTGGACCTCGGTCGGCAGGACCTCGAGATTCGACGCGCGGCGATCGGGGTTGACGCCGATCAGGTCCCGGCGCCCGTTGGACATGCGCACCTGATAGAACCCCGCCTGGGTCAGGCGGAACGACTGTGCGGTCGCCGCTTCGGTCAGCGAGAGTGGACGACGACCGTTCGGGTCGATGATCTCGACACCAACCAAGGTTTCGCGCGGATCGATCTGCCCGCGCAGCTCGACGAAGGAATCCACGACGCGGGCGCCGCCCGTCCGCGCCACGCCCGCCAGATACTGCGCGCTCTCTTCGATGAAGGGCACGAACGTCGGATGCAGTGGGAGGTCGTTGGTCAGGTTGTCGAAGCCCGACGTGAACAGAAGGACGTGGCCCTCGCCGATCTTCTTGTCGAGCAGGAGCGGCGTCTGGTCGGTCAGTCTCGCCACGACCCGCGCGTCGGTCGCGCCGACACGTACCGCGAAGTAGAACCGGACGTCGGACCAGTTGCCGGTCTTGTCGACCGACGGATGCGAGCGATCGATCTCGCCGATCGAAAGAAATCGCTCCTGTCCGTTCGACAGATCGCTGCCGTAGTTGCGTGCCTCCTGAACCGCGTCGCCAAAGACCGGAATGCGGGCGCGTTTGACGGCGGCGGTGCCCATGGCCACCAGCACGTTTCCGCCGCCGCGTACGTACTTCACCAAATCGCTCTCGACCTCCGCCGGCAGCGACGCGACGTTCGAGAGAATCACGAAGGCGTAGTCGGAGAAGCGAAGGTTGGCGGCCTGCTCGGTGGTGACCGGCTGAAGGACGAAGGCCGACTGTGCGGCGGCGGCCATGGCGTTGCCCACGTAGAGCGGCGACCGCGAATCGATCGCGGCGTGCACGAACAGCGCCTTCGGCGGATCCGACCGCTCCACGGCAAATCGGTACACATCGTCGGCCGCGAGCGCGTCGGCGGAATCGATCTTCACCTCGCATCGGCTGAAGCCGTACGGCACGTCGAGCGACGGAAACGGCACCGTGACGCGGCCACCCGCGGGCACCTGGACCATTCTGGTGGCGATCGTCTTCCCGTTGATCGCGAGCGTCGCGGTGCGGGTCGCTTCCGGGGTCGAGTATCCGGCGATCACGGCTTGTATGCCCACCGCCTTGCCCGGTTGCGGCGTGCCCCACACCTGACCTGGCGCGGTCACGCTTTCCACCGCCCAGTTCGGCGCCCGAGCGCCGTCGACGACTGGGTGAAGCACGAGCGTCACGTTGGCGGGAAACACCATGTCGGTGAAGCTCGGCGGCATCTTGGACCGCTGCAGGTCGCTGAAGAGATGCAGCTCGACGGGCGTGCCCAAGCCATCCGCCATCAGACGCACGGCACGACCCAGCTCGCCGAAGCTGCCGCGAGAATCGCCGGGCTCGATGCTGGCAATTGCCGCGCGCCGCGTCGTGTCGTCGTCGCTCGGCTGCGTGAGCAGATGGAGCTCGGCGCCAAGCGTGGCGATCTGGATGCGCTCCGCTGGGCCGTGAGCGGACAGCAACGACGCGGCCTGTCGCTTGGCATCAGCGAGCCGGGACCCCGCGCGCATACTCACCGAGTCGTCAACCACGACGAGCGTCAGCTTGTCGGCGGCGACGCTCGCGGCCGTTCGGTTGACGAACGGATTCGCGAAGGCCAATACGAGCAGCACGAGCAGCGCGAGCCGCAGCGACAGCAGCAGCAGATAGCGGAGACGCCGATGGCGGATCGAGCTTTGCTGGCGCCGCTCGAAGAAGAGGAGCGAGCTGAACGGGCGCGGCGTCGTGGCGTGGCGGCGGAGCAGGTGGAGATAGATCGGCAGGCCCACCGCCGCCATCCCCGCGAGGAACCACGGAGCCAGAAAACCCACGTCAGTTCCGACCCTGCCGGATTGTCAGGTATTCGCGCAGCATCGCGTCGAGCGGACGATCGGTCTGCAGGAGGAAGTAGTCCATGCCGGCGCCGCGGGTGCGCGTCCGGAGGTCCGCCAGGTGCGCGTCGATCTTGCCTCGGTATTCACGCTCGGCGTAGTCCGGCGTGACCTCCATCTCCTCGGACGTCTCCATGTCCACGAGCACGGTGGGCTCGCGGAAGGTCGGCCGCACTTCCTGGGGGTCGAGCACGTGAAAGAGCACGACCTCGTTTCCGTGAAAGCGCAGCGGCTCGATCGTGCGCACGATCTGCGGCGGATCGCCGAAGAAGTCCGAGATCATCAGCACCACGCCGCGGCGCCGCAGAAACTCGCGAAGGTGGTCGATAGGCTTCGCGAAGTTGGTGCGGGCGCGCGGCTCGGCCAGTTCAAGGCCGCCGAGCAGCCGCGCAAGCTGGCCCTGGCGAGTCGACGGCCGAATGTAATTGCGCACCTCGTCGTCGAACACCACCAGGCCCGCAGCGTCGCGCTGGCTGTGAATGGCGAGGTAGAAGAGCGACGCGGCGATGTAGCGCGCGTAGTCCATCTTGCTGACGCCGTGCGAGGTGAACTGCATGGAATTGCTGGCGTCGAGAAGGACCGTCAGCTGGCTGTTGGTTTCGCCGCGATAGCGCTTGAGGTACGCGCGCTCGGTCCGCGCGAAGACGTTCCAGTCCACGTGCCGGAGGTCGTCGCCCGGCGAATAGGCGCGGTACTCGGCGAATTCCTGACTGAAGCCGAAGTCGGGCGAGCGATGCAGCCCGGCGACGAAGCCGTCCACCACGGTCTTCGCGATCAGGTCGAGGCCGGACATGCCGGCCAGGACCTCGGGGTTGAGAAAACGCTGCGACATCAGGTTGGTGCCCGTTAGCCCCCGTTGACCCCGTTAACCATTGACGGGCGGAGGCATCTCCGCCAGCAGCCGGCGGAGGATCTCGTCGGTGTCGATGCGCTCGGACTCGGCGTGGAAGTTCAAGAGAATCCGGTGGCGCAGGACCGGCGTGGCCATCGCCGTGATGTCTTCGTAGGCCACGTGATACCGGCGGTGGGCGAGCGCGCGCGCCTTGCCCGCGAGCACGATGAACTGGGCCGCGCGGACGCTGGCGCCGTAGTTGACGTACTTCCTGACGAAGTCGGGCGCGTTGGGGCTCGTTGCGCGGGTCGCGCGGACCAGATTCACGACGTACTCGGACACCGATGCCGCGATCGGCACCATGCGCACCAGGCGCTGGAAGTCGAGAATCTCCTCCGCGTTGGTCACGGCCTCGATCTGCACCGCCCGATTGGCCGTCGTCAGATCGACGACCTGCACCTCTTCCTTCGCGCTCAGGTAGTCGAGCACCGTGTTAAAGAGGAAGCGGTCGAGCTGCGCCTCGGGCAGCGGGTAGGTGCCTTCGAGCTCGATCGGATTCTGCGTGGCCAGGACGAAGAAAGGCGACGGCAACTCGTAGCGGTGGCCGCGCACCGTGCAGGACACCTCCTGCATCGCTTCGAGCAGCGCCGACTGCGTCTTGGGCGGCGTGCGGTTGATCTCGTCGGCCAGCAGGACGTTGCCGAAGATCGGGCCCTGCACGAACGTCCACCGCCGATGGCCGGTCGTCGGGTCCTCCTCGATGATGTCGGTGCCGGTGATGTCGGACGGCATCAGATCGGGCGTGAACTGGATGCGCTTGAAGACCAGGCCCAGCGTCTGAGCGATGGTGCGGACCATCAGCGTCTTGGCCGTGCCGGGCAATCCGGTGATCAGGCAGTGGCCGCCCACAAAGAGCGCCGTGAGGATCTGATCGAGCACGTCCTCCTGGCCGACGATGGCCTGGCGGACCTGGCCGAGGATGCTCGCGCGCACCGCGTGGAAGCGGTCGATGCGTTGCTTCAGTTCGGCGGAGTCGAGAGTCGTGTCAGCAGCGGGCGTGGCCATGGGCGGTTGTCTCATTTCGGTCGACTCGGTTGAGCGTCCTCGATCTGCAAGAGCAGTCGCTGGGCGGGTCGGTAGCCTGGAGCGGCTTCGAGCGAGGCCAGCACGGTTGCCTCGGCCCTGTCCAACTGGCCGGCTGTGAAGTAGGCCTGCGCGAGGTCATACAAGGCCCCGGCTTTGTCGAGCGGACTCATGGCGACGACCGCCGCGTACTCGCGGACGGCGCCCGGGTAGTTCTTTTCCTTGAGCCACAGATCGCCGAGACGATGATGGAGATCCCCGTCGATCGGATAGATCTCGTTGACCGTCTCGAGCGTCGCGGCGGCCTTCGCCACGTCGCCGGCCTCGAGTTGCAGCGACGCCAGTTTTTTGAGCGTCTCCGGGTCCTCGCCACCGAACTTCCTGTAATCGGTGAGCACCGCGATCGCGGCAGGGTTGTCACCCTTGGCGATGTCGATGTCGGCCAGGAACGTGTACGGGTTTGCGTCCCACACGTATTCGGCATACAGCGCCCGCGCGGCCTCACCTTCCGTCCGCGCAAGGTCGAGCTGGCCTTTGCCGAACAACTCGACCATCGCCTTCAAGTGGCCGCGCCACTCGTCGAACTTTTCGGGGATGGCGCCGACGTCGCGGTACAACCACTCCTGGAACTGTCGATCGAGCTCTTCGGTCGACACGCCGAGCGTGTCCTGAATCACCTCCGGTGTGGACTCGATCCGGGCGAAGGCGTGCACCATGTCGACGAGTGTGTCCGCGCCCCACCGGATCTGGATGAAGTCGCACAACCGCTCGGCCTGGTAATACGAGACGAGCACCTGGCCCGGATACTCCTGGTGCACGAACCCCCGGTCGAGCGTCGCCACCGGTAGCAGCCTTTTGTCCTTCAGGGCGACGACGATGTCCGGCGTGAGACGATCGGCCCAGGCGGGACTCTCTTCACCCTCTTCGTGAACGGCGAGGCCCTCGGCGAACCAGCGCGGCACGCGGAAGTTGGTGGCGGTCAACACGAAGACGTGGTTCATCTCGTGCCACAGCGTGCTGGCCCAGTTGAATGAGCCCGGCTTTCTGCCCGACGGGCTGTCCATGGCGATGACGGCGCCGAAAGTGACTCCGAGGGCGCCGAGGCCCGGGAGTCCCGTGACGCGCACTTCGAAGTCAGGGTGATCGGGATACACCTCGACCTGCACCGGCCCGGGCAGCGTCATCTTGTACTTCGCGGAGTAGGTGGCGATGGCGCGCTTTGTGAGGTCGGTGAAGTACGGCCGGAGCAGCTCCGCCTCTTTGGTGTTGAGCTTGAGGATCAGCGAGTCGTCCCGGAACGTCGAGAAGTTCTTGTAGCTGTCGAGCAGCCGCAGGCTGTTGACCGTGGCCTCGTTGCGGTAGCCGTTGTTGTAGGCCAGCTCGAGTTGCCGCTTCGGCTCGTCCTCCTGACCGAGGCGCATCAGGTTGACGCCGAGCTGGGAGTGCGCGGACCACAGACGTGGATCGAGCTCGATGGCCTTCCTGTAGTACGCGACGCCTTCCTCGTACCGCCGGTTGATCACGAGGTTGGCGGCCACGAGCGCGTAGCCGTTGCCGTACGAGGGGTTGACCTGGAGCATCTTCTGCAGCCAGGTGTCAGGCGACCTGTCGGCCAGCAGTTCCACGGCCGCGTGAATCGCCATGGCGTCGAGCGCCTCCGGGCTCGCCTGCAGCGCCTCGTCGGCTTCCTTGGCGGCCTGCGCCCAATTGGAGTCTTCGAGCGAGAGGCTGCCTGCCAGCTCGTGCGCCTCGACCAGCTTGGGATTCAGCTCGAGCGCCTTGTTCAGGTACTCATCGGCGTGCACGTCGAAGCCGGCAGCGCTCAATAGCGCCAGGCCGAGATAGGCGTCGGCGTTCTTGGGGTCGCGCTTCAGGGCCTCCTCGAAGAGATCGGCGGCCTCCGCCTCGTTGAAGCGCTCGTGCAGGAGGCGTCCCCAGCGAACGCGGTACACAGCGCTACCGTCGTTCTGCGCGACGGCGGCCCGAAATTCGGTGTTCGCGTCCTGGTACTGTTCGAGGCCCCAGTAGCCTTCGGCGCGCAGGTAGTGATCCGCCGTTCGCGTGAGCGCCGTGTCGCAGGTCTGCGCGTCGGCGCGGCGCCCGTGGCGCGCGAGCGCCGCGCAGGCGGCCGGAGAGGGTGTGGACGGCGTGGAGGGCGTAGACGGCCGAGCGGCAACCACCTGGGCCTGGGACACCGCGATGGCGACAGCGAGCAGCGCGCCCGTCATTTGTCGAGCTCCGCCTGGACGCGGGCCAGATCGACCAGCAGTGTCTTCAGCTGCTGGTCGTACTCCTGAGGCGACATCGCTGCTTTCTGATATTTCAGGATGTCGATTTGCCCTTCGATGTTTTCCTTTTTGGCCAGCAGATCGCGCTTGGCCGGATCCAGGGCCGCCAGGCGTGCGCCGCCCAGGTGAACGAGCGCGAAGCTCGCGAGCAGACGCCCTTCGCCGCCTCCCGACTCGCGGACTGGCTCGCCGGTGCCGGTGTCCTCGAAGATTGGATGTTCTGTGGCCAGGCGTTTCTGCGACGTGTAGAAGTCGGCCGTCTTTCGTTCGGCGTACTGGAACGCTTCGAGCGCGCTGATCGCTTCGTTCTTGTCCACGTCCGCCGCCGGATCCTGCAGCGCCTCGACCCAGAAACGAGCGAACACCGTGGCGTTTTTCTCGGTGCCGCTCTTGGTCGCGGCAATCACGGCGCGACCTTTTCGTTGGAGCGGGGCGACGGAGCCGCCGCTGGAGCTTGTGGTATTCACGATCAGCTGGCGCTTCGCCTGGACGAGGTTGCACAAGCGTGCCAGATCGGCCGCCGCGATGTCCGGACCGACCAGGTTGAACTTGTATTCGACGCCGTCATACGAGCCGTGGCCGATGAGGATCAAGACGAAATCGTCCTCCGGCCTCGCCTCCTTGGCGACTTGACCCATGATCTCGTCCAAACCGGTCCGCGTGGCATCGGAGCCTTTCAGCGTGAAGACGTGGACCGCGGCACCGGACGCTTTCAACAGCTTGTCGAGATCGGTCGCCGCAGTCGTGAATCGTTGCTGGTAGTCGGCATCGCCTGCCAGGCCGCTGACCGTCACGTAGTACACGTCCGCGCGCGCGAGCGACGGCAGGACGAGCGAGAGCAGCAGGGCGAAGATCGAGATCTGGCTCATACGATCCCCCATTTGCGCCGAAGCAACCATTCAGTGGCGCGCAGGAGCAGGATCAGGAGGAAGACCGCCGGCATGTTCCAGAGCTCCAGCGTCTCGCGGGTCGTGACGCCGGCTTCCGAGTACGCGATGCTGTCGACGAGCGTTGACATTTCCTGCGGGCGCCAGTAGCGGCCACCGGTCTGCGCCGCGAGGCGGTCGAGCAGGTCGCGGTTCTGGCCGGTGTGGAAGTTCTCGGCGACCCCGTCGATGCGCTGAAACGTCAGCACGTCGCGTCCGAGCTGTTCGCCGCCGCGGATCGCCGTGACTTCCGTCAGATACGATCCCGGCTGGCCGGCCGTCCAGTCGGACTGAAACGAGCCCGGCGCGTCGGGAACCGGCGCCATGTCGAGGTTCGCGGTGACGCCGTTCGGTCCGATGACGTGGGCTTCGACGCGAGCGTCCGACACCGGCTGGTAGTCCTTGCCGCGGACTTCGGCGGAGAGCACGACCCGGTTGTCGTCGAAGAGCATCTGCTTGGGGACGGACGCGACGACCGGCCCGGACGCGTCGACGGTCAGCCAGCGGATGAGTTGTTGCCAGAACAGATCGTGGGTGGGATCACCCACTGGCGTGTTCATCTGCCACCGCCACGTGCCGCCCGAGGCCAGCACCGCTGTGCGACCGTGGCCGTAGTTCTCGGTGACGAGCAGCGGCATCTGCCGGCCGCCGCCGTACATCTGGGCGAGGACTGCCGCCCCCGGTTTGGCCACGCCTGGGTCCTGGTAGTCCATCAAATACGGAAGCTTCTGCCAGCGTGCGGCGTTGGCCGCGGGGACGTCCTCCACGCGAGTGATCGGGCTATCCACACCGGCCCGAGCGAGCACGACGGTCGCGGGGTCCACGTGGTATGTGTCCTTCGCGTTCGGGAGGACGACCGGCAGCAGGTCGGCGAGACTCGAAGCACCCC
>Ga0209415_10012643_pt1 | contig 14036 bp, 9 predicted proteins | sample PeaSoiSIISIP2007_FD_187696 | JGI IMG/M metagenome (GOLD analysis project Ga0209415, IMG submission 187696) | Peat soil microbial communities from Weissenstadt, Germany - SII-SIP-2007 (SPAdes) (version 2) | ecosystem: Environmental > Terrestrial > Soil > Wetlands > Peat | place: Germany... | reverse complement strand
CCAAGTGGTTCACTCTGAGTGAGCGAGTGAAGCTGCGCCTGGATGGCCAGTTCTTCAACCTGTTCAATCACCCGAACTTCGAGCCGCCGGTCAACGACATCAACAACGGGTCATTTGGAAAAGTGCTGTACACGGTCAACACGCCGACCAGCATTCTGGGATCGTTCCTGGGTGGAGACGCTTCGCCCCGGTTGGTCCAGTTAACCATGAAGTTTAACTTCTAGAAGTCACAACCCACGCCAGTGATTCTGGCAAGGCGGTCTCGAAATCGAGACCGCCTTTTTATTTTGGGGTGCGCTACGGACACGGCGGCCAAGCTCCAGAGCAGTGCTAGAAACGCCCTTCAGGGCCGCTCGCGGCGCAAGCTTGCAAGGGGTGCTTCGACTCCGCTCAGTTAAGAGCTGACGAAGTCTTAGCCACGGATTTGGTGGGCGGATTTAACGAATTTTCTTGTCATCCTGAGCGGCGGTTTTTGCCGCGAAGGACCTATGCAACTTGCTTGCGCCGGCAGAGTGCATAGGTTCCCTTTGGCTTCGGTCAGGCTTTCGCTTCGCTCAGAATGACAGAGCGAAGGGACTGGTGAAGTCGCTTCGGCTGAGGATGACACAGGAAGGCGTCGGTGGAGCTCTGCCTGTCCTTAGTCGTAGGACGGAGCTTTGTTCTGGGCGCTCAGAGGGAACTCGAAAACCTCGCTGCCCACCGCCATGCGCAAAATATAGTCGGTCGATTTCTTGTCTTTTCTAAAAACAATTGCGCCCTGCACTTCTTCTCCCGGGGCCAGCGTTTTCTGCTTCAGGCCGTTGCCGCGCACCCACTCCGCTTGCTGGCCAGACTCGGCGAGCACTTGTTTGGACATCTGCATCTGGGTGTTGGTGGGCTGGCAGCCGGCGGCGGTCATCATGTTGCAATGCGCGGAAGAGAGTTCCTGGGACTTGGCTTCGCCGAATTTCTGTATCGACTTCGCCGCCTTGTCGGGAACCTCGGCTTTGATGCCTTTATCACCCTTGAGCAGAACCGCGGACTCAGGATTGAAATCGATAGGCGTCTTGCCATGATTCGCGACCTGGACCCATACCCGGTTATATTCCGTTTGCTTGACTTCGGCGAGGCTGACGTAGACGTGCAGGTCGTCGGTTTTCACGCCTTCGATCTTGATACCGTCCTTGACGTCAGAGGTAGTGTTGGGCGCGCCTTCCGTCCAGCGTAGGACGCTGGGTGCACTTTGCGCGAAGCTAGTGATTAGCGCCAGGACTAGTCCGGCAACGAGCATCAAGGGAGCAAAGACTGCTTTCATTGTTTCTGCCTCCTCGAACATTCTGCCACATCCACCGTTTCGAGAGCACGGCCTAAGGGTAGGCTCGGAGCCAGCCTAGTTGTAAGACGGGGCTTTGTTCTGGGCGCTCAGGGGAAACTCAAAAACCTCTCCGCCCACCGGGATACGCAAGACGTAGTCCGCCGACTTCTTGTCTTTTCTGAAAACGATGGCGCCCTGTACTTCTTCATCAGTGGCGAGGGTTTTCTGCGACAGTCCGTTGTTGCGAACCCACTCCGCCTGCTTGCCGGAGAACTCCAGCACCTGCTTCGAGACCTGCATTTCAGTGTTCGTGGGCGAGCAGCCGGCTCCAGTCCCGCCTCCACCCTTGTTCTGGCCCGTGGTCATCATATTGCAGTGGGCAGAAGACAGTTCCTGCGCCTTGGCTTCGCCAACTTTCTGGATGGACTTGGCCGCCTTGTCGGGGACCTCGGCGCGTACCGATTTGTCGCCCTTGAGCAGGACCGCCGCCTGAGGATTGAAATCGAGGGGCGCCTTGCCATGATTCGAAACCTGTACCCAGACGCGGTTGTATTCCGTCTCTTTGACGTCGGCCAGGCTGACGAAGATATGGATGTCGTCGGTTTTCAGGCCCTCGATCTTGGTATCGTTTTTGACTTCGGATGTAGCGTTGGGCGCGCCGTCGGTCCAGTGGACAACGCTGGGTGGGGCATTCTGCGCGAAGCTCGCGGTAAGAGCCAGGAACAGGGTGGCGGCGGCTGCGGTACCGGCGACACTTTTCATTCTTTCACCTCCAGCTGATGTTTCATCCTTGACGGACAGGGTTCAAAGCCAATCGATGGGAGAACACGATTTTACACCTTTTTCAACCCGAGTCCGTAACGGTAGTTGCGCTGGAAAAGACAGTGGCGCGGCCTGTTTGGGCCGCGCCATGTTTCTCAGCAGATGCAAGGCTAGGTTGCGGTGCTCCTCAGTGGCCGAAGAATACGAAGTGGGAACTGGTGGCCATGAAAAACAGCAACGGGACGGACAGGAAGAAATTAGTGCGCGAGGCCAGAAAGGCCTGACGGGCCAGAGCGGCGGCGTTGTCGGGAGGGGTTCCGGCGAGCGTTCCCTTGATGATCTTCTTCTGGTTCGGCCAGATCACTCCCCACACATTGAACAGCATGATGATGCCGAAGCCTCCGCCGACGCCGATGGAAAGAACGTGGTTATCGTCCTGGCCGACGGGCGTGTAGTTCAAAAATACCCAACTGGCGGCGACGACCACCACCGCGGTGATGGCGCCGAGTATGTAACCGCTGGGGGCCTTCTTGATTACAAAGAAGAGAATCGCCCAGCTGACGATCCACAGCAGCAGGAACAGGCCGATGGTGCTTAACGGGCTCACGCCTTGCCGCTGGGCGTCGGGTGCGACGAGGAATTGTCCCCAATACCAGAAGCCCACAAAAACCGTGAGCAAGGCGCTCCAGCGGAACAGGTTCAGCGCGGGCAGAGTCAGGTATTGGAATACTTTTGGTTTCATGGGCGCGTCCACTTGCTTCATGAAGGGGACGTTGACTAGGTTGAAGAAATAGAGCAGCCCGATCCAGGTGATTCCGGCCAGAAAATGGACCCAGCGCAAAAGCAGTTGAGTCGCTTCTGCGCCGCTGTGTTGAGGCGCTACGATGAAAACGGCCAGAGCAAAAAAGTGGTGCATCAAATTTCCTCCTTAGGAGATCAAACTGCAGTGTGTGCAAGGCGCGAGACGGAGGGCGCCGAAGTCAAGGGAACGCCGATCCAGCACGAGCGGCGGTGAGGCGAAACCGAGGCCAGTCTGCACTCTATGTCGCCTGATGTCAACCATTTACGTCAGAGTTGGAAGCGGCTTGGGCAAGACGGACTGGGTTTGACACGGCTTGTGGATATTCACGGTTGAAAAGCCGAGAGGGACGCCGTATCGTACTCCAAGCTGACTTCTGGCGACGGCGCTGGCAGATCACCAGCCAAGCGCGGCCAGGGGATGTCCCCCCTTGTTTTTTGCGGCGGTAAGGCCGCAGGAACCTGCTGTTGGTTTTGAAGCCTGGTTCGGTTGCCGATCGGCGGCGGGAACGGGCTGATGTCGGGTCCCCGGTTCACGGTCCGAGGTTCGTCAATAAGGAGATCGGCAATGGATAGCAACAAGCCGGCGCAGAACATCCAGGATTCCTTTCTGAACACCGCCCGCAAGGAAAGAATGAGCATTACCATTTATCTCCTGAGCGGGGTGAAATTAACGGGCCGCATCCGCTCCTTCGACAAGTATTCGGTGGTGCTCGAAGCCAGCGGCCAGGAACAACTGATCTTCAAACACGCCATCTCCACGGTGGTCATGGGCCGGACGACACACAGCGCTCACCTGGCGCATTCGGAGACGAAGCCAGCGGTGGGAACTGGTACACCGGCGCCTGCGACCGCAGTAGTGGCCAGCGCCTCTGGCACGGAAGGATAAAGGCGTTAGCGATTGCCCGGTCCTCAGTCCAAGAATTCCCGTGGGAGCGCGCGTGCACGAGGCCGCGCGCCTCTCGGTTCCCAGCCTCAGCCTGCGGAGCCAGGCCGGGAGCGTGCGTTTTTGGTGGGGCTGGAAGTGCGCTCGCGCCGGGCGCGCGGTGGTGTGACCGCCCAGGCGCAGGCGGCGCGGGACGCTGCCGCGGGAGCGGACGCGGCGAACGTTGGGGCCGCGAAAACTGCGTCTGCAGCGGCGGGCGCGAAGACGAACGGAAGCAAACCCAGCATTCCTGAGTTCGATGCGGACGAGTCCCTCGCCGAACTGCGCGCGCTGGCCGAGAGCGCGGATGCGCTGGTTGTGGGAGAGATTCTGCAGCGGCGGGATCGTCCCGATCCGGCGACTTTGATCGGCGCGGGCAAGCTGGAAGAAATTGCGGGCGCGGCTGCGTCGGTGAACGCCGACGTGCTTCTCTTCGATCACGATCTCAGTCCTTCGCAGCAACGCAATATCGAAAAAATTGTTCAGCGGCGGGTGATTGACCGCACTCAGCTGATCCTCGACATTTTTGCCCGGCACGCGCGCACGCGGGAAGGCCAACTGCAGGTAGAACTGGCGCAGTTGCAATACATGATGCCGCGGCTGAAGGGGCATGGGCTCGAAATGTCACAACTGGGCGGCGGCATCGGCACGCGCGGTCCGGGCGAAACGAAGCTGGAAACTGACCGGCGGAAGATTGCGCGCCGCGTGCGGCACGTGGAACAGCAACTGGAAACGGTGCGGCGCATCCGGGCGCAGCAGCGGCAGCGGCGGGAATCGGCTCCGGTGGCCATGGTGGCGCTGGTGGGATATACGAACGCCGGGAAATCTACGTTGTTTAACGCGCTGACTAAGGCGAACGTGCTGGCTTCGGCGCGCATGTTCGCGACGCTGGATCCAACGATTCGTGGCGTGGATTTGCCGTCGAAGCGGAAGATTCTGCTGTCGGACACTGTGGGATTTATCCGCAGCCTGCCGCATACGCTGGTGTCGGCGTTTCGCGCTACGCTCGAAGAAGTGCAGCGGGCGTCGCTGATTCTGCATGTGTCGGACGCCAGCAACCGGCTCTCGGCCGAGCAGGACGCGCAGGTGGAAATCGTCCTGAAAGAACTGGAAGTGGAGAAAAAGCCGCGGCTGCGAGTGATGAATAAAGTCGATCTGCTGGACGTGGAAGTGGCCGAGGGCTTGATGAACGACTCGCGGCGCGAAGGGTCGAATACGGTTTACGTTTCGGCGGTGGAGGGCACGGGGCTGGATCGGCTGCTGGAGCGGATCGACGCCATGATTGAAGAGGACCATGTCTCCCGCGTGCATCTGCGGGTTCCGCAGAAAGAAGGAAAAATCCTGGCGATGCTGGAAGCGAAGGCGCGGATTTATTCGAGGGCGTATAAGGACGGGGCGGTGGTGCTGGAAGTGGAGGCGCCGGAGTCGGTGGTGCGGAAAGTGAAGGAATTCGTGGTGCGGTAATGTCTCAAGTTTCTCTGAGCATTGAGGAGACACTCACGGAAAGCCCCACTTCTCGCAAAAGACGCGAGAAATGAGGCACCCGGTGTGTCGATCCTATCGCGATCTAGGTGTGGCAGCAGCTTTTCCCTGCCGGCTTCGACGGTGGCACATCATTCGCGGGATTCTGGTCGAAGAAGCCGTTGGGCTTTAGCAGGAAGCCGATGTAGGCGGTGGGCATGACTGGATAATCTTCCGGCCTGGGGATGTGGGTGTGGCCGAAGGTGTACCAGAGGACTACGTCGGTGTCGGCGATGGGGCGGTCGGCTTTGATCCATTTATCGAGGCCGTCGCCGCCCTGGCTCTGATTAGGGAAATCTCCTGCCGCATATTTTTCTTCGGCGCAATAGGGCGTTACCCACACGTGATGATTCACAAAGCCGGCGCGCTTGCGCCACCAGGCTTGTTTTGAGGCCAGGGGAAACGCGTTGTCTCCCGGAAAGAATTTGTAGCCGGTCGGGTCGCCGACGGCATTCTTTGCGGTAGAGCTCACTACCTTCCAGGTTCGCATGGTTTCCAGATTCAGGTTGGCAGCGGCTTGTTTCTCGGTCATCAGGTTCGTCGCCCGCGCACGGAAGGCATTCTCGAAGGGATTCGCTTCGTCGAGATCGTCGGCGACCAGGTCGATCTGCTGAATCGTATTCGCCACTCCGTCGAGGTCGAAGTCGAGCCGCACGTTGAAGAAGTGCTGATGATTGGGGGCATAGAGCAGCGGCGCGATCATGGTGCCGTGCTTCGCTTTTTCGCCCTCGCGAAGCGTGCCCAGGGAGAGAACGCCCGTCAGTTTGATTTCGAACTGAATGTTGCCGTCCTGATAGAAATACCAGAAGAATCCATACTCGTAGTTCTCGACAGTTGAGATAGACGACACGACGAGGCGGCGCGAGCGGCGGACTTCGGGCGCATCGGGCAGGCGGCGGTCGGTGTGCTTCCACAGGATTCCGAAATCTTCTTCGTGAATGCAGATGGCGTTGGGAATGGTCAGCTTGCGTCCGCGGCTGTCGCAGAGATCGGCGTCTAGATACTCGATGTGGCCGACGCAGTCGCAGCCCAGGCGAAGACTGTTGGCGCACATGCCCATGCCGTACTCGCCCACGTCGAAGGCGTTTTTGCGGGCCTGGGTGGGCGTGGGGTCGCCGTAGGGGACAACCATTTCGGTGAGGGATCCGCGATAGAGAATGGAACGCTGGCGGCCCTTGTCGTTGTAACGCAGGTGATGGATAGTGAGGCCTTCGCGGGCATTGAAGCCGACGACGAAGTTCCAGTTTTGCCAGCTCAACTGGCGGCCCTGGAGAGTGAAGCTGGGGCCCTCGGGTTGAGTGATGGAGAGCGGCTTGATGTCTTGTCGTTTTTCTGAAACTCGCACAGCTGCGTAGTTGCCCGGTAGCGGAGGAAGCGGCCAGGCGCCGAATTCCTCGACGCGGATCACCTGCATCAAATTCAAGTCGACGACGGGCCGGATGCCCTCGATGGGCCGGGCGTAGCCGTTGTCGGTGGGATCGCTGCGCAGAAAGCAAAGCGGCCGCGCCAGGCGGCGTCCGGAATCTTCTTCGGAACCGTAATTGCCCGCGCTCCAGATATCGACCATGACCAGGGATGGATCGGTAATGCCGTGGTGCTTGCGGATAGCCTCTTGAAATTCTTTGCTGTTGAGCACGGCCCGCTCGCACTCGATCTGCTCATCCACAGACATGGTTGGCTGCGAGCCCGGCGGTGCGGCCTGCACGCGGCTGGCGCCGCTGGCGAGATTCAGTTCGATGGTATAGGCCTGATTGGCCGAGTTGTCGAAGCAGACGGCCGTGGCCTCGCGCTCGGGGGATGGACCGTTCGGCCAGCGGTAGACGAGATCCTTCGCGGGTTCTTTGAGCGAGATGCTGATCACGCGGGTGCTGGCATTGAACTGGGGCAGTTTCTTGAGGAGCTGGACGGAGGCCTCAATTTCAGCCGCGGACAAGGGTTCCAGAGGGTGAACCGCAGAGGAGAGATTTTTTCCCAGTGTAGATAAGGGTTCCAGAGAATGAACGGCCAAGGGAGCAATCCTTTCGCGGGAGGGTGACAAACGTTGAAACGGTAGCACGCGGAGGAGTGAGGGTCGTGCGGGAATTTTTGTGGGAGCGATTCGGAAATCAGATAGGAGGAGGGCTGGAGGAGGCGGAATTCCTGAGCTGAGAAAAAGCCCCACTTCTCGCAAAGAACGCGAGAAATGGGGCACCCAGAGCGATTTCGGACGACTTTAGTTCGTATGGCCCTCCGCGTCGATGAAGTGCACTTTGCCGATTCCTAGCTCTTTGACGCCCTGTTCGATCTTGGCGCGATCGCCCACTACCAGCCACACCATGCTTTCGGGGTGCAGCACCTGCTTGGCGGCAGCATCCAGGTCTGAGGTTTTGAGGGCGCGGATCTTGCTGGCCATCGTGTCGTAATAATTATCGGGCCAGCCGTATTGCAGGATGTCGAGGATGGAGTATCCCACGGCACTGGTGGTCTCCCGCGATCCCGGCAGGCTCAGGGTTTCATTCGCCTGAACGCGCGTGAGTTCTTCCGCGGTGACCGGGTGGTCTTTGAGAATGCCATGAATTTCCTTGTTCACCTCCACCAGCGATTCCTTGGTTTTGTCGGTCTGCACTGGCGCATAGATGAATAGCGGGCGTTGCGCACGGGCTCCGAAGAAGAAGCTGCCGGCGCCATAGGCCCAGTGCTTGTCTTCGCGCAGGTTCATGTTCAGGCGGGAACTGAACGCTCCCCCCAGGTCGTCGTTCATAGCCTGGATGGCGATTTCCTGCGGCGTGTTGGCGGGGACGGCTACATGACCGGTAACGATCACAGATTGGCCGGCGCCGGGTTTGTCCATGATGTAGACGACCGGCTCGGTCGCGAGCTTCACCGCGGAAAGGTTCTTGGTGGGAACCTGCCCGGCTTTCCATCCGGCAAACAGCTTTTCGAGCTTCGGCGTCACCTCGGCGAGAGTGGTGTCTCCCACAACCACCAGCGTGGCGTTATTAGGCCGGAACCAGGTCTGGTGGAACTTCGCCAGGTCTTCGCGGGTGATGGCTTGTGTGCTGGCCGTGGTTCCCGACCCGGTCATAGGATTCCCGTAGGCATGCCCCGGTCCATAAATGAGGCCGGGATAAACGCGCAGCGCCATCTGGATGGGATCTTTCTGTTCCTGCTCGATGGCGTCCAGTTGCAGTTTCTGCTCGCGCTTGAAATCAGCTTCCGGGAAAGTTGGATTCAGAATGACATCAGCGAAAAGATCGAGCGAGGGGTCGAGCTTTTCCTTCAACGCGGAGAGTGTCACGAAGCTGAAGTCGAGATTGGAACGGGCGCTCAAGTTGGCTCCGAGCAGGGCAGCCTGATCGTTGATCTGGAGCGCATTTCGGGTGCTGGTGCCGTCGGCGAGAAGAGTGGCGGTAAGTCTGGCCGTGCCCGGCTTGGTGAACTGGTCGGCGGCAAACCCAGCATCGGCAGCCATCCAGAACTCGACCAGCGGGACCTCGTGGCGTTCGGCGAGGATGACTTTGAGGCCATTGGAGAGCGACGCGCGCTGCAGTTTGGGAAGCTTCAGTTCCGGTGGGGTGCTTAGCGCTGGCGTCTTAGCGTGATCGATTGCGCCCGCAGCCGGTTTGTAGTCGGGGAAGGGCAGGACCTGCACGATGTAGACTCCGTCGCCGAGCCAGCGATTGGCCGCAGATTTCAGATTGTCTGCGGTAGCTTCGCGGATTCGCTGCAGGGTGATCTTGTAGCCTTCGGGATTTCCGGTGAATGTCGCATACTGCGCGAGCCGGTCAGACTTTCCTCCGAAGCCGCCAATGCGTTCAATGCCGCGCAGAAAATTGGCCACGTATTGGACCTGCACGCGCTGCAACTCTTCGGCGCTGGGACCGTCCTTAAGAAAGCGGGCCATTTCCTCGTTAATCGCTTTTTCGATCTCCTCGAGATTGTGGCCCGGACGCGCCGTGGCTTGAAGGATGAACTGGCCGCCGATTTCGCGGGATTCCTGGTAGATGCTGACATCGCTGGCGATCTGGTCGTCATAGACCAGGCGCTTGTAAAGCCGCGACGTCTTGCCTTCTGAGAGGCAGGCGCTGACCAGTGTCAAGTAGTTCGCATCGGCAGTGCCGAACGGCGGCACATTCCAGGTCATATAGACTCGCGGCAGCGGCACACGATCCTGCGCCACCGAGCGATGAACTCCTGTCATCTTCGCGACCCAGGCCTGCTGATGCGTGACCGGCGGTCCGGGAGGAACGTCGCCAAAATATTTCTGAACTTTCTCTTTTGCGGTGTTGGCGTCGATGTCGCCGGCCAGCACGATCACAACGTTCGACGGGCCATAGTAGGTCTTGAACCACTCCTGCACGTCTTTGAATGCGGCGGCGTCCAGGTCGGCCATGTCGCCGATCACAGGCCAGGAATAGGGATGCCCGGCGGGGTAGGTGTTATGTTGGATCTCTTCTTCGGCCAGGGCGTAGGGCTCGTTTTCGTCCTGGCGCTTCTCGTTTTGGACGACTCCGCGCTGCAGGTCGAGCGTCTTCTGACTCAAGTCGAGGTAGCCCATGCGGTCGGCTTCCATCCACAGGGTGTAATCCAGCGCGGAGGTGGGGACGTTCTCGAAATAGTTGGTGCGGTCCTCGTTGGTGGTGCCGTTCATGTCGGTCGCGCCCACCGCTTCGAGAGCCTTGATGTAGCTGCCCGGGGCGTGCTGGCTGCCGCCAAACATCAGGTGCTCGAAAAGATGCGCGAAGCCGGTCTTTCCGACCTTCTCATTCTTTGACCCCACGTGATACCACAGGTTGACGGCCACGATGGGTGCCTTGTGGTCCTCGTGCACGATCACAGTAAGGCCGTTGTCGAGGACGAACTTCTGGTAAGGGATGTCGATGTTCTGGGCTTGCGCGAATGTGCACAGAGCGAGGGCGGAAATCAGCAGGAGACGCAACACACGCATGATGTTATTCCTCAGTATGATCTTTGGACGGCGGACTAAGCCGTTGGTGAGGGCCCGTTCAGCATTTGGCGGAAACTCGGTGTGAGTATACATCGGAGGCGTGGCGGGAATCACGCTGGGGCCAGGAGGGTGATCCAAACGTACGCGTATTCATAATCTGATGATGACAATTGACACCGGCTGACGCAGGGTCCCTCACCGGGTCCTCGGACCGGCCGGGGGTTACAGACGGCTGGCTGCGCCGCTAGCGACCCAGGTGCTGCATCCAGGCGGCGAGGGCTAGCCAGGGGTGGGTTAGGCCGATGGGGACGCGGAGCTGTCCGGCGATCAGGACGAACAGGCTGCCCCAGAGGGTGGCGCGATGCACTTTGTGGAGCGACCACAGGTCGTTAGGCGACGAGCAGGAGCAGAAACGCCAGGATGAAAACGCTGTCCATGAAAGGATGCGCGGTGATGGCGCCGGGCTTCGCCCAGGCTTGAACAGCCGAGGCGGCTGTCTCTACATGAGCGACGCTTGCCAAGCCGGTCACAGGCAAGGGTGATGCAAATCACACAGCGCTGTGCGAATTGCCCCAGCTGGGGGGATTTTCTGGGGCCGGGACGGGGCAGCCCGATTCATCGTGCTTTTGGCTAACTACCTTAGTTTCTGGCACATGCGGCGAGTTTGGCGAGGCCCAGATAGGGCTTACAGGACTGGCTGGCGGCGTGCCCTTATACCTTCCGTTGGGCAGAGCAATCATGAGGTCGCTGAAACGCTGCTGCCCCTGGGAGGTTCCGATGCGCGCTCCTTATGGACTAAATATTCTTGATAACTGTCTTACCTGCCCGGCGCGAGGTCAACATCTGTTTTGCAATCTGCCGCTTCCGGCGCTGCAGCGGCTGAATGAGATCAAGTCTACGGCCGTTTATCCCAAGGGAACGATGCTGTTCATTGAAGGGCAGCAGCCGCGTGGAGTATTTGTGTTGTGCGTCGGGAAGGCGAAGCTCTCGACTTCGTCGCGCGAAGGCAAGACCATCATCACCAAGATTTCGGATGCTGGAGACATCCTCGGGCTGAATGCGGTGATCTCGAACCGTCCGTATGAAGTGACGGCGGAGATGATGGAGCCGGGGCAGGCGAATTTTATTTCGCGGGATACGTTTCGGCAGTTGTTGCACGACTATCCAGAAGTGGCGGCGCGGGTTTACGAGCAGTTGAGCCGCAATTACTACTGCGCTTATGAGGAGATTCGCACGCTGGGGCTGGCAGCGTCTCCGGCGGAAAAGTTCGCCAAGATGCTGCTTACCTGGTCGGTCAAGAGCGTGCAGACCGACGGGGGCTCGCAGTTCAAGCTCACGCTGACGCACGAAGAAATTGCCGAGGCCATTGGGACGACGCGGGAGACGGTGAGCCGGCTGTTTTCCGATTTCAAGAAGAAACAGCTGATGCAGCTGAAAGGCTCGACCGTGGTGATACGGAGCCGGCAGTCGCTGGAGAGAATCGTCCAGTCCTGAGGGGTGAGGCGGACAGTTTGGACCGGCAACTCAAGGGCCTCACCACAGAGGGCACAGGGTCAGCGCGCGAATCGCGGAGGGCGCGGAGAACGGCCGCGGAGCCCGCCGGGAGCGCTTTTGCGGGGAGCCGGGGGCAGGCAGATTGGGGCCACGGCGGGCAAATTTCTTGAGCGCCACAGGCACACTTCGGCGCTACAATGGCAGACACAACGCGGATGGATTTTTTCGACGTTGCCGCGTGATTGTTCCGCGCAAGGAGTCGTTTATGAAGAATCACCTATTCGTCACGCTGTTCCTGGTCGCGGGGCTGGCGCTGCCACTGCTGGCGCAGCAGGCTGCAGATCAGACTTCGAATCAAACTTCGAACCAAGCGTCGAGCCAAACTTCGAGCCAAGCGTCGAATCAAACTGCTCCGGCTTCGCCGTCGGCGACTACGCCGAATCTGGAACCGCTGCCGGCGTCGAGGTCGACGGATTTCTGGGATGGCGAGGAGCCGAGCGTGTCGGCGCTGCTGGCGCATCCGTTTGCCAGCAAGGAATACGTGCGGCGGCATGTGCAGCCGATCCGCGACCGGCTGGAAGAACTGGATGAGATAACGGCGTCGGACAAGAAGGCGATCCGCGACGTGGATGCGCGCGCGCAGCAGGGCCTGCAGAGGGCTTCCGAGAAAACCAGCCTGGCTGATGAGCATGCCACTGAGGCTGCCAGCAAGGCGCAGGTTGCCCACGAGGCGGTTGCGGCGCTGGATACGCGGGTTACGGCGGACGAGACCGAGGTCCGGAACCTCGACCAGTTCAAATCTGGGGGGCAGGCTGAAATCCATTTTCATGCCGGCGACACCGCGTTAAGCAAGCAGGCCAAGGAGGCGCTCGACGAGATTGCCGCCCAGCTCAAGGGGCAGCACGGATACATTCTCGAAGTGCAGGGATTTTCCACCGGCCAGGGTCAGGCTGCGATCGCGAATTCGCGCAGAATGGCCGACGCCGTGGTGCGCTACATGGCGCTGACGCACGGGATCCCGCCCTACCGCATGTACGTGCTGGGGATGGGCAACGCTTCTGTGGGCAAGGGCCGGGGCACGCGCGTGGAAATCAGCGTGATGAAGAACGATTTGGAGCAGGCTGCCAGGTAACTAGATTGTGGCAGTAGAGTCAAAGGCACAGGCGGGCAGGAGTGCCCGCCCCACAGAAGCAAAATCCTACACGAGCGCGCTCAGCGTTCCAGGATTTCCTTGTAGTAATTCAACGCAACTTTCTTGGGTTGGGCGGGCAGCAGCAGGTCTAAGCTGCGGCTGCTGTTGCCGGCGATTCCGATCTGGCGGAGACGGACCATGCCTTTGCCTTTGCCGAAGTCAGCGTACACCGGAACGATCATGGCAAAGTTTTCATCGACCTCGCTCTGGGTGATGGTCATGTGCAGCTTCACTTTGCCGCCGTCGGCCGGAGTCAGCTGATAGTCGAAGTGGTAGTGTGGCACCTGCGTGCCGTAGACCCACTCGTTGAAAAACCAGTCCAGGCGGCCGTTTCCCTGAAGGTCCATGGCTTTGGTGATGTGCTTTTCGGCAACCGCCTTGAACGACTCCGTGGATGCGGGCTTCTCACGGTGAGTGTCCACAAAATCGTGCATCATGTCGATGAACGCTTTGTCTTTATCTTCCTGGCTATACATCATGGAGCGTAGCATCTCGAGCACGTAAGCGCCCTTGGGATACGTGACGTTTTGGTAGGCGCTTTCGGACCGAGGAGAGACCAGCCGCAGCCCCATCCAGAGCGGGCCGGCGTCGTTGGGAGCGACGCCGAAATTGTTTTTTTCCAGGACGCGTTTTTGCAGGCGCTCCCAGAATTCGATGTAGTCCTTGCGCCAGTCGCCGCCCACGCCCAGCTGCAGAAATAGTCCGGCGGAGAATTCCGCGAAGCCTTCCGAGAGCCACTGATCGTGGTAGCTCGCCCAACCCACGGTGTGACCCCACCACTGGTGAGCGACTTCGTGGGGAGTGACCTCCTGCACGAAGCCAGTGAACTTGTTGTTGATGTGTCCGAAGAGCATCCAGCGCTGGGTGGAGTCGGTGTAGGCGGAGATGGGGAGGTAAACCAGGTTGGGCCAGGATTGTCCAAAATTAAAGTTGGGCTGCTCGGTGACGTAGATTTCCTCGTAAGGACTTTTGCCGAAATACAAAGTGCAAAGCTGCAACTGCGCGCGGGTTTGCTCGAGCGCATACTTGGTCATGCCCTTGGGGGCCATCGACTGCAGGGCAGGAATGTGGCGCATATTCGACGGCAACTCGGTCAAGTAGTAGCCGGAAATTTTGTAGTGGG
>Ga0209415_10012642_pt1 | contig 14037 bp, 12 predicted proteins | sample PeaSoiSIISIP2007_FD_187696 | JGI IMG/M metagenome (GOLD analysis project Ga0209415, IMG submission 187696) | Peat soil microbial communities from Weissenstadt, Germany - SII-SIP-2007 (SPAdes) (version 2) | ecosystem: Environmental > Terrestrial > Soil > Wetlands > Peat | place: Germany... | reverse complement strand
ATGGAATGTTTTGATTGGACCTCCGCTTCGCAAAACTAAGTGGCATTGCGCACTCGTGCGTGCCGTGTCGAGACTCTCCTCGACACTCGGGCTTGGTAGGGCTTTGCGTCGCCATGAGTGGCGACGCGGCACGCACGAGTGCGTGCGCCACACAGCGTCTCTAACGCCGGGGTCCGCGATCACGTCCGCTACGGGGAGGGCCGCCACGCCCGCCGCCTCGACCACCGCGAAATCCGCCACGACCTCGATCGCTGGGGCCTCGGTCGTCCTCGGGACGCGGCCGCGGAGGGCGGATCGGTTCGGGCAGCGTCTTCAAATCGGCGGGGACGATCACCACCTGGCGGATTGGTCCTTCGCCGACGCTTTCGCTGCGCACTTCGGTCTCCCCTCGCATGGCCAAGTGCAGAATGCGCCGCTCCCGGCTGTTCATAGGACTGAAGTGGAACGGCATGTGAGTCTTCTTCACGCGTTCCGCCGCGGCCTGTGCGCTCATGCGCAATTCCTGGATGCGCAGCATGCGATGGTCGTTGGCGTCGAAGCACACCCGCGAGTGTTCTTCGGGCGCCATTCGCAGCGCTTCCATGGTCAACTGTTCCAGAGCCAGCAAGAGTTCGGCCTTGTTGGCCAGAAGGAGATCCACGTCAGGGCCGGAGAACCTGACCACCAGGTCCGGATTCTCAAAATCCGGGTGCAGCGTCTCGCCCTCGCTGACTTCGAAGTCCAGGTCGAAACCGGCCAGATCCAGCACGGCGTCCAGGAAATCTTCTATCCGCGGCCCATCGTCGGAAAGCGTAAGCTTTTTTTCGGCCAAAGTCTAATTCCTACTCTTTTTCTTGGCCACGGGCTTCACTTCAACCGGTATGGGCGCCGGCGTGGCGCGGTTCAAGATCATCTGCTGCGCAATCCCCACCAAGTTGCTGGTCAAATAGTATAATACCAGCCCGGAAGACAAGAAATAGAAAATGTAGCACATCATCGCGGGCATCATCCACTTCATCATCTTTTGCTGGGATGGATCGACGCCCGGTTGCGGCGTCATCTGCTGTTGCAGAAACTGCGTGGCCATGAGGATCAGCGGCAGCAGGCGAATCGCCAGCGTTTCGGGTTGTGACAAATCGTGCACCCACAGCCAGCTCGCGCCACGCAGCTCAATGGTCACGCGCAGCACCGTGTAGAACGCGACCAGAAACGGAAGCTGGATCAGCATGGGCAGGCAGCCGCCCAATGGATTGATGCCGTGCTTCTTGTACAAATCCATCATTTCCTGGTTTTTTTCGGCTTGACGCGGGTCCTTGAGCGACAGGCCCTTGTAGCGCTCATTCATCTCCTTGATCAGCGGCTGAATCGCCTGCATTTTCTTGGAGGATTTCATGCTGGTGAGGCGCAGCGGAAAGAGCACCGTGTTGATCGCGATGGTCACCAGCACGATGGCCCACCCGTAGTTGCCCGTAATGTGATCCGCGGTCCAATTCAGAATCAGGAAAATGGGCTTGCCGATGATTCCCAGGTTGATGCCGATCCAGGACCAGTCGATCAACTGCTCCAGCTTGGGATTGATCTTGCCCAGGAGCTTGTAGTCCTTGGGACCCGCGAAAAAGGTGAAGGTGTTGGAAGCCTCGCCGCCCACAGCCGCGCCGACGTGGAGATCGGACTTTCCGTTTGTATCTGGAACGGCATCTGAGAATTCAGTCAACTCCACTAGAGCGCGTCCTTCCGGCATGAACACGCCCGCGAAGTAAGCGTCCTCCAGACCCGCGAAGGAATACTCGCCGGCAAACGACACCGGACCATCCTTGGCTTCCTTCACCTGCTTCACCGTCAGCTTGGAGTTGCTGAAGTCGTAAAACAAAGCGTGCTGGTTGGTGAGCGCGTTGGCAGCCGTGGCATCGCCGAACCCGCCGCGCCAGCTCAGCGCATGCACCAAAGGCGCTCCGTTCTGGGTCGCCTGGGAGCTGACCGCGACCAGATAGCTGTCGTCCTTGAAGCGGAAGGATTTCCTCACATCGATGCGGCCGTCGGAGAACTCGAAGTTCACCGTCAGGGGGTCCGGCTGCTGGAATCGATATAGTGCGGTGTTTACGTCGGTGGCCGGGGCCTGACCCTTGAACGCCAGGGAGAAGGGCTCGGGCACTTTGGTGAGCGAAAGGGAATTCACCAGGTCGACCGGCTTGGCCTGTGCGGACTCGGCGGCGTGGTCTTTGTACGCATTCAGCAACCAGCGCTTGACCACTGCGCCGCGATTCGAGAACTCGACATGATACAGCTTGGTGTCGACGGCGAAGACTTGTTCCTGCCCGGCCTCGATCTGGCCGGGAACTTGGGCCGCCGGCGTCTGGACGGCGGGAGTGGCAGCAGGCACCGGGATCGCCGAGGATGTCTTTCCCGCGGGCGGTTCTCCCTTCGGCGGGGGCTGCGCCGGAGGAGGCGCCTTATAAAAGTAAGGCGTGATGAAGAGGATCAGCCCCATCAGCACGAAGAACATCAGGAGACGCATCTCCATCGATAGCTCTTTTTTTCCCATACTTACCGGACCGGGTCGACCCCTCCCTGATGGAATGGATGGCAGCGCAGCAGCCGGCGCAAACCCATCCCGACACCTCGCAGCACCCCATGCCGTTCAATTGCTTCCATCATGTACTCCGAGCAGGTGGGGTAAAAGCGGCAGGCGGAAGGAATCGCCGGGGAAACCCATCGCTTGTAGATACGGAGGATGGTCAGCGCGAGTTGCATTTTTCGATCACTCTCCCCAGCTCGCGTTCGATCTGGGCGACCTCCGCCTCCAGCGCCGCGCGGCGCGGATTGAGCACGATGTCCCACTGCGGGGCGATTTTGACGCGGTGCAGACGGAAGACCTCACGGAGACGGCGCTTGATTCGATTGCGCGCCACCGCTTTGCCGACCGCGCGCGGAACGGTGAGGCCCAGACGCGCTCCCTGGTCCATCGCCGCACCCTCGCGCGCCCGGCAAAAGGCGGCGAACAAAGGACCGGAGACGCGGAATCCGTGATCATAGACAAGCCGGAAATCGGCGGAGCGCAAAATCCGGGAGGACCGGGGAAAGTCCAGCGCCCCGCTCTTTGGTTTAGCACCACGGTCTGGACTAGACGGCGTGGGCTGCGCGGACGGCTCTTTCATCGCTCACCGTCAGCTTGTGGCGGCCGCGAGCCCGGCGCCGCGCCAGCACCGCCCGGCCATCCTTGCTTTTCATTCGCGCTCGAAACCCGTGCGTCTTGGCGCGTTTGCGATTGTTCGGTTGAAACGTTCTTTTTGGCATCTTTTCTCTTGGGCAACTACGGGATTCTCCGGGGGCTTTCTTAAAACAACGCTCGGGGCACAAAGCCCACCGCGAAGGCGCACCCGTGGTAGCGGTAGCCTGCGTTCTACGGTATTCAGTATAGCAGAGGCCGCAGGGCCGCACTATTCGTAACGCAAGGCCACCATTGGGTCCACGCTTGCCGCCCGGCGCGCGGGAGCGAGATTCGCCGCGAGCGCCACAACGCACAGTACCACGGGAGCCACTGAGAGCGTGATCCAATCGGTCGGCTGAATGCCGAAAAGAAACCCTGTCATCAGCCGGGTCATAGCGAACGAAGCCGCCATGCCCAGCAGCACGCCCGCGAGGACGGACTTCATCCCCTGCCCAATCACCAGCTTCAGCACGCCGCCACGGCTCGCACCCAGCGCCACGCGCACGCCGATTTCCTGGGTCCGGTGCGTCACGGCATAGGACACTACGCCGTAAATTCCAATCGCCGCGAGCAGCAGCGCCAGCCCCGCGAAGGACGCCACCAACCCGGTCTGAAACCACTCCGGCGCGAGCGACGCCTCCACCTGCGCCCGAGCCGTTTGCAGATCGGTCAACGGGAGCTCCGGGTCGAGCCGCGCGATCGTAGCCCGCACCGCCGACGTCAGCGCGGCCGGATCGGACGCCGCCTTCACCGCCAACACCATTGATTTGCCGAAGCCCAGGGCAAACAATGACTCATTCAGTTGTGAATACGTTTGATAAATTTGCGGCTTGACGCTGTTCGCCAATTCATTGTTCTTCACGTCCGCCACCACCCCGATTACGGTGTACCAAGGGTCGGTTGACGAGGGGCTCCCCAGCTTGATTTGTTGCCCAACGGCGTCTTTGCCGGGAAAGTACTGGCGAGCCATGGTTTCATTGATGACAAGCACGGGTTCCGACTCGCTGCGATCGCGCGAATCGAATAGACGGCCTCGGCGCGTTGGAATGCCGACGGCATGAAAGTAGTCGCCCAGCACGACGCCGTTGACGGCGAGCGCTGAAGGAACCGAAGGATCCTTCACGGTGAAGAGGTTCTGGCCCCGCAAGCTGAGCAGGGGCTGCGTCGAAGCTCCCGCAGCACTCACACCCGGCAATGCCGCGAGCTCGTCCACTGCGCGCTGGAAGAAACCGCGAACCGACGCCCCATCCCGATACGCGGCCGACGGCAGGGTGACCTGCGCGGTGAGGACGTGCTGGACATCGAAACCGGGGTCGACGGAGCGAAGGGCAATCAAGCTGCGAACCAGCAGCCCTGCTCCAACCAGGAGCACCAGCGAGAGCGCGACCTCGCTGAGGACCAGCAGACTCCGAAGGCGCACTCGTCCCAGTCCGGAGGTCGCACTGCGGGAAACACTTTTCAACCGAGCCGACTCGTTGGTTCGTGCTGCCGTCAAAGCTGGCATTGCGCCGAACAAGAGCCCCGCCCACAGACGCAGGAATCACCCGCGTGAAGAACATTACCAGCCACATGGTCAAGAGCAATCCGGCTGCGCCTCCTCCGATCGAGAGGAGCAAACTTTCAGTAAACAGTTGACGAAGCAGGCGGGCACGGCTGGCTCCCAGCGAGGAGCGTATCGCCAGCTCTCTTGACCTTCCGGCGGCGCGTCCCAGTAGTAAATTGGCAACATTCACACATGCGATTAATAAGACGAACCCCACGGCGCCTACAAGCAGCCACAACAGCTTGCGCGAATCGTGCGCGACTCGTTCCGTCACGGCCGAAACCTGCGCGTCGAAGGTGAATCCCGCTTGAGTAAAGGCCGGCAGGCTCTCATAGATGCGCTGGGCCGTGGCATGCACGTCGGCTTGCGCCTGAGCCATGTTCACGCCGGATTTCATTCTGGCGATTACGCCGAAGTTGTAGTTACCGATGAGCGCCTGCTCTCTCGGCGTGATGCCCAATGGCACCCACACGTCATGGCCGCCGCCGAACGGCAAGCCGGGAAGCGGGAACTCGACGTCCTTAGGGAGTACGCCAATGATTGTCGTCGGCTTGCGGTTGAAATCGACAATCCGGCCGGCGACGCCCGGATCGCCTCCGAATCGTCTCTGCCACAACCGGTAACTGATCACTGCAACGCCGCTATCCGGATGGTCTTCAGCTTGGGTGAATCCCCTACCGATTACCGGCGAGACACCCAGAACGGCAAAGATCTCGGCCGAGACTCGCAAGCCTTGTAGTCGTTCGGGCGAGCCCGCGCCGGTCAAATCCATGTTTGCAAAAGTGTACCCAGCCACGGATTCAAAGGTTTGGGAACTGCGTTGATATTCAATCAAGTCCGATGGGGTTACCTCGATCCCGTTGGGCGAGATCTTCTTGATCACGTCTTCGATCAGCACCACCCGACCTGGGTCCCGGAAAGGCAGCGGCCGAAGCAGGACGGAGTTGACGACGGCAAAGATCGCCGAGTTTGCTCCAATTCCCAACGCGAGAGTCGTTAGCGCCAGGAGCGTGAAAACCCGTTGCCGGGCAAGTAAACGGGCTGCGTAGCGCAGGTCTTGAAGAATGGTTCCCATAAGGCCTTGATCTGGCAATCATGTAACCACTTAAGGAGCATTTGTTTTCAATGAGCTGATCGAGGGTCGTGTCCGTTTACGGGATTCTTTGTTCGCCAGAACCTGGCCTGATGGGACCCGGCCAGATGGGATAGCGGTTCGTGTCTCAGAGGAGTAAGATAGTCGGCGTATGCGGATGGTGGCGGCGACCGTGGCGATTCTATTCATGCTCCTGGGCTTGCTTGGGGCGCAGGACAGTATCTTTGTCTGCCCCATGGACCCGGATGTGCGCTCCAATCAGCCGGGCGTCTGCAAGCGCTGCGGTATGAAGCTGGTTTCCGGCATCCCGGATCAGGTCGAGTATCACATGGACCTGAGCACCGTGCCGCGAGCTCTAAAAGTGGGCGCGCCGGTTCAACTCCAGTTCTTCATTCACGATCCTTATAAGGACCGCCAAGTCACCAGTTTCCAGGTGGTCCACGAGAAGCTGTTCCATATGTTCGTGATCAGCCAGGACATGCAGTTCTTCCTGCACGATCATCCGGTGTACCAGCCGGACGGAAGCTTCCAGTACAATATTGCGTTCCCTAAGCCCGGCTTGTACCGCATTCTCAGCGACTTCTATCCCGATGGCGCGACCCCGCAGCTGATCGCCAAGTCCGTAATCGTGCCCGGTCCCGCGCCCGCGCCAATCCAGCTTTCGAAGGACTATTCGAACAAAGACACCGAAAACATGCAAGTGCAGTTCTGGACCGATCCTCCGCAACCCATCGCCGGATTCAAGACGCTGCTCTACTTCAAGGTGACGCCCGTCGAGGGATTCGAGAAGCTGTTGGGCGCATGGGGCCACATGCTGGTGGCAAGCGACGATCTCATCGACTTGATCCACACTCACCCCTTCATCGCCGACGGAGGCCCGCAGGTTCAGTTCGACGTGACCTTCCCGCGCGCACGCGGATATCGAGTCTGGGTACAGTTCCAGCGCAACGGCGTGGTCAACACAGCGCATTTCGACGTCCCGGTCAATGAGCTGAAGTAGGCTGTGTTGAAGTAGCTGCCGCGGTATCGCTGGTCACAGGCAACAGCGCTATGCTAGCCTCACGCGGAACACCGCGGATCACGGTGCCTTTCGGAAGATCCAGGGGCGAACGCAGCAGAAATGGATGCCCCCACTGCGGCTTGTATTCCTGAAACCACAGCAGCGGTTCCACTGTGCCGTCCGGGAGCAGCGCCGTGATCTGGAAGGACGCGCGCTCGGGCACGCTCTTCGGCCATAGCCCGTCCAACGTGAAAGCGGCCTTTAGGGTGATGTCTCCGCTCACCATCATCGAGCCTTTGGGAGGATCCGCCGGTTTCGACTCGTCGAATTTTGGCGGGGGAGGCAGGTCCTTCTCTTCGCCCTCCGGAACTCCGCCGTCGGCCCAACTGGTGATCACTTCGAGTTGCTCCGGCGTGAGCGCCTGATCGTTGCGGAAATCACCGAAGCCTTTGACCGCGCCCCACGGAGGCATCCGCCGCGCCAGAACCTCTTCCTTCACCGCTTCGGCCCAAGGCCGGGCGTCTTTGTAGGTCATGAGCGAAAACGCGGCTCCGCCCGGATGATGGCAATTCGCGCAACGGGAATAGACGATGCGCGAGATTTCGCGGTCGAAGGTGATGGGCGTGGTGATGATGTCGTGGCCCCAGGCGGTCACGTCACAGCAGAGCACGCCGCCACAGAGCATGATAAGGACGTACTTCATCGCCACTGTTCGCAGTATAACTCTCAGCGGGCATTCACGCAGTCCATCGGGCTGACGGCCAGATTCTCGAAGCGCATGTACGGTCCTGGCGGGCAGCCACGCTCCCAAAGATGCTTGCGCCACAACTCGCCCTCGTCGAGGCCCACATAGCTCCACTGAGTAGGCCGGGTGGTGAACAAAAGCCAGATCCGGCCGGAGTAACCGCGAGGGATCTTGGCGTCGAGATCGCGGATTACAGCGCCTTCGGTGGCGATGCCCGGCCGCGAGTCCTTGCCCCGTGCGCAGCAGGGCCACCCGGTATCGCCGTAGAGAACCCGCGTCGGATTCCAGCCGTCCATCCTTGAATACAGGAGGAATCCTTCCTTGCAGCAGGCGTGTACCAGCACCAGATCGTCGGGCTTGACGCGCTGTTCGAGGAAGCGGACGGCGGCGGCGAAGTTTTCCTCCGCGGTAGCGCGGGGTTCGATCATTTGACTCACGGCCGCATGAGCCATGACGCCCAGCGCGAGCGCCAGCGCCGTCGCTTCGATCACCGTGCGATTCGACCACCTGCCCAGCAAACTCTCAATTGTCATCATCGCCGCCAACGCTAGACACGGAAGCGCGAACAAGCGGGTTCGGTGGCTCACCGGATAAAACCCAAGCGCTCCACTGGCGGCCAGCAACAGACAGGGCGCCAGACAGACGATCATGGGCCAGTCTCGCCTAAAGCCGGCGCGGATTGCCGCCGCGATGCAGAAAATCAACGCGGCCCAGAGACCGGCGGTCATGCCATGGTCTGCGTCGACAGCCCAAAAAGCGTTCAAATCGGGGGCGAGGTTGGGCCGGATCGTGAACCAATACATCATCAGCAGGATGCCGGTGGCGAGCGCCACGAGGGCGACCCCTCGCTTCCTGTGTCCTGTCGCAGCAACACCCAACACGATGCCGGGTACGATAAAAACCGCCGGGTACGCCAGCGGCATCGCTACCGCGACCGCGGCGAATAGCCACAGATACCGGCGGCTATCCGGTTGTTGCAGATAGCGTATGGCGGCGAGGAGCAAGATCGCTGTCGCGCCGACTTCGCCGCTATAGGGCTTCAGCGTGCGGGAATATTCGATCACCGTGGGATCGAAAACCACCAGCGCCGTGGCCAGCAAGGCCAAGCTCGGGCGCAGCAACCGGCGGCTGACCGCCAGCATCCCCGCCGCGGCGACCACAGCCATCGCCAACGGAACCGCCCGAAACGCAACGTTCGAGGCGCCCAGCGCACGCACGGCGGCTCTCGCCAGAAGCAGGAACAAAGGCGGATTTACTTGCAGCCAATCGGGATAATAAAACATCTCCGTGAGTGATCGCGACTGGATTGAGTTTGCGACCCAAGCCTCGTCGAGCCATAGGCTCCGTCCCATCCCATAGATACCCAGACCGAGCACGGCAACCAGGAGGACGATCGCGGACACGGTGTAAATTAACTTCACGCGAGATCGTATGATAGCGAAGTGACTAACCGAATCGTAGTGGTGGGCGGAGGCATCGTCGGATTGGCGACCGCCTACCGCCTGTTGGAGCGGCTGCCGGGCGCATCCCTCACGGTGCTGGAAAAGGAAGCCGCCGTGGCGCGGCATCAGAGCAGCCACAACAGCGGCGTGCTGCATTGTGGCCTTTACTATAAGACCGGCTCGCGGCGCGCCCGGCTCGCCGTCAAGGGCATTCGGCAGATGATCGAGTTCTGCCAGACTCATTCGATCCCGCACGAGGTTTGCGGCAAAGTGGTGGTGGCCGCAAGCGCGGATGAAGTTCCGCGCCTCCAGGCGCTCTACCAGCGCGGCCAGGACAATGGCCTCAGGGGTCTGCGCCTGCTATCGCCGGAACAATTGCGCGAGATCGAGCCGCACGCTGCCGGCCTCGCCGCGATCCATGTTCCCGAGGAGGGCATCGCCGACTATCCTCGCGTGTGCGAGGTGCTGGTGCGGGAGATTCGCGCTCGCGGAGGCGAAGTCGTCACCAGCGCCGAAGTCAGCGCGATCCATCCCGACTCGGGCGGCTGGCGCGTGGTTCACGGCGCGGGCGACACCCTTTGCGACTGGATCGTCACCTGCGCCGGCCTCCAGTCGGACCGCGTGGCGGCGCTAACCGGACGCCCTCGCAGCGTGCGCATCGTTCCCTTTCGCGGAGAGTATTGCCTGATCCGGCCGGAGCGCCAGTTTCTGGCGCGCAACCTGATTTATCCCGTTCCCGATCCGCAGTTCCCGTTTCTGGGTGTGCATTTCACGCGCATGATTGGAGGCGGCGTCGAGGCCGGCCCCAACGCCGTGCTCGCGATGGCTCGCGAAGGATATACCAAGACCGACGTGAGCATCGCCGATCTCGCCGACAGCCTCGGCTTTCCCGGCCTGTGGCGATTCCTCCGCCGTTATCCACGCGCGGCTTGGGCGGAGCTGCGGCGATCCTTCAGCAGAGAAATTTTCTGCCAATCGCTTCAGCGCCTGGTGCCGGAGATCCGCCTGGACGATCTGCTGCCCGGCGGCGCCGGCGTCCGTGCCCAAGCTATGTCGCCGGACGGGTCGCTGCTGGACGATTTCAGCTTCGTCGAAGGCCCGCGCGAGATCCACGTTATCAACGCCCCCAGCCCGGGCGCGACAGCGTCGCTGGCAATAGGCGAGGAAATCGCCGGAATGCTGGTCGCCAGAGCGTAAGGAGCAATGTGGGGCGGGACGCCCACCAGGTCTATCGTTCAGAGCCCAGGGCCTGCTTCAGCTTGTCCGCAAACGGAGAGGCGGAGTCGTTGTGGTGTACGGCGGGGCTTGGGGCAGCGGGTTTCGCGGTCCGGGCTTCGGGCTTGGATTCAGGCTCCAGGAATTTCGCCTTCTTCAGTGCGCTACGTTCCAGCGCGGAGTTGTATCCGGTCCAGACGCCCTCCACCATCTGATCCTTCTCAATCAGGGCGCGCATGCACTCCATCTTCGAATCCATGTTATCCAGCAAGTGCAGCAGCAAGGCCTCGGGGAACAAGGGCACCTTGGGCGAGCCGAAATCAAGTTGTCCGTGATGGCTTACAATCAGGTGCAGAAGCAGGTCCCGCAAGGGCGCGGGGAAATCCGGGATCGAGCCGATCTTTTCGTCCACCATGCGCAGGCCGATCACGATATGCCCCAGCAGCTGCCCTTCAGTGGTGTAGGCGAAGCTGCGCGCGTAACTCAGTTCATGGATCTTGCCCAAGTCGTGCAGAAGCACTCCGGCCAGAAGCAGGTCGAAGTCGATCGCAGCGTAATGCCCTGAGGCGAACTTGGCCAGGTGGCACAGCGACAGCACATGTTCGATCAGTCCGCCGATCCAGTTGTGATGCACGCTCTTGGCCGCCGGAGCCGTCCGGTATGCCAGAGCGATTTTCTCGTCGGCGAAGATCGCCTCCAGCAGCGCCTTCAGATGCGGGTTGCTCATCCCCGCGATCCACGCCTCCAGCTCCCGGAACATCTCAGTGCGGTCGCGCTTCGAAACCGGGAAATAGTCCGAGGCCTCGATTTCAGAATCGGCGACCGGCTGGAGTTTATGGACGGTAAGCTGAGGACGGTTCTGGAACACCTGCACCATCCCTTTGACACGCACGAAACTGTCGCGATCAAAGGTAGGGATTGCCTCGGCGGCGTTGTCCCACATCTTGGCGTCGAGATCTCCGCTTCGATCCGACAGCGTCAGCGATAAGTAGGGCTCGCCACTCTTCTTCTGCCGGACGTCCTTGTGGGAGACCAGGAACGTTCCTGTAATAAGCTGGTTCGGCTCCAGTTCGCTAACGTAAGGCGACTTCATCCGCGCCCGAGTCCCGCTAACGCGAAGACGAAGTACCTGTACTCGCGGTCGAGGTGCCCGGGATCGGGATGACGCCTAATATGTGCTTCCGATGGCTCTGCGCCAGAACCTCTTCCTTCTTGATTGTTTCCGGCTTGAGCTGCGCCGGATCGATCCAGGCGGTGTCCTTGTTGGGTGCGGCTCCGCTGTCGTCATAACCCGGCTTGATCTCCAGGAACGCCGATTCCCGCAGCTTGGTCAGATAGGCGCGAATGGCCGGCTGATAGCGCGGCTGGAAGAGCTTATTCTGAACGTCTTGCTGCACCTCTTCGAACGAAGCGAGCCCGGCTTTCTGATGCTCATTGACGCGCAGGATCTCCCAGCCTCCGCCGTCCGCCTCCGTCCGGATGGGGTCGGTCACAAAGCCGCGCGCTTTGTCCCAAACCGCCGCTTCCAGCGCGGGGCCCAAATCGCCTTTCTGCATGGGCGGCAACGCTCCGCCCTGCTGCGCCGTCGCGGCGTGGTCCGAATTCTGCGTGGCTAGTTCAGCGAAATTTTCGCCCTTGTTGGCTCGCGCCACCAGGTCCCTCGCTTTCTTCTCCGCCGCAGCCTGCGCGACGGCGTCCATACCGGCCGTAGAAATGAAAATGTGGCTCAGGCTGACTCGCTCCTGGCGCTGAAACTCATCCTGGTGCGCGTTGTAGTACGCCTCCAGCTCCTCGCGTTTAAACGTGATCTTACGGCCCACCTCTTCGCTGACCACGCGGTCCCGCAGCATCTGGTTTTTCATGTCGCCGCGGAAGTCCTCATACGACGTGCCCGTCTGTTCGCGGACGTACGCCTGAAATTTTTCGGGATCGGAGATTTTGGACGCGCGTTGCATGTCTGCAATTTGCTTGTTGAGCTCGTTATCGACCTTGAGGTCCAGCTCCTTGGCCTTCTGCACCAACAGAAGCGAATCGATCCGATTCCGCAGCAAATCGGCGAACTGTATCTTCGCCTCGGTTTCCAGTTTCTCGCCGCGAAGGCCCTTCTCGACGCGCAGATATTCTTCCAGGTCGCGGCGACCCTTCTCGAGCTCGGTACGAGTGATGATTTCACCGTTGACCTTGCAGACGATCTCGTCCAATTTGATTGCCTGCGAAGCGGGTGCCGGCGAAGCGGGCGCTTGCGAAAAGAGCGCCGCTGGAGCTACAGCGCACGCCAGGAGCAAAGAAAGCTTGAAGGAATACCGCATTCTTCGATTATAGCCAGCTTCGATTCCGTGCATCGGCATGCGCTTAGGACGCACGCCGCGCCGCACGGGTTCCCTGGCCAGTTCCAATATTTGGCAGAAACGCGGTCAACAAGCCCAACGCCGGCAGAACCGCGCAAACACGGTAGACAAACTCAATGCTGGTCGAATCCGCTAGCCGCCCCAGCAACGCCGCTCCCAGCCCGCCCAAACCGAAGGCGAGACCGAAGAATAAGCCCGAAATCGTCCCCACTTTGCCCGGCACCAACTCCTGCGCGTAAACCACGATGGCCGGGAACGCCGACGCCAGCAGCATCCCGATGATCACCGTCAGAGGCCCGGTCCAAAACAGGCTGGCATAAGGCAGCAACAGCGTGAATGGCAGAATGCCGAGAATGGAGCACCAGATCACCAGTTTGCGTCCGATGCGGTCGCCGATAGGGCCTCCGATCATTGTTCCCGCGGCCACCGCGCCCAGAAACACGAACAGGTGGATCTGCGCGCTCTGGACCGAAAGATGAAAGCGGCTGATGAGGAAAAACGTGTAGTAGCTGCTCAGGCTCGCCATGTACACGAATTTCGAAAACATGAGCGAGACCAGCACCACCAGCGCCAGCGTGATGCGCCGCGATGAAGGATGGCCGTCGACGCCCGCCGTCTTGGAGCGCGGCTTCGCGCTGGTATGATGATTGCGCCTGTACCATATACCTACGCGCGTCAGCACCACAATCGCCACCAGCGCCGCCGACGAAAACCACGCGATGCTGGGCTGCCCCTCCGGCACCACCACGTACGCGGCCAGCAACGGCCCGAACGACGTCCCAACGTTTCCGCCCACTTGAAACACCGATTGGGCCAGACCGTGGCGCCCTCCCGAGGCCATTCGCGCCACCCTCGACGATTCCGGATGAAACACCGAGCTTCCGATGCCCACCATACCCACTGCCAGCAGGATCGCTCCGAAACTGGGCGCCGAGGAAAGCAATATCAGCCCGACCAGCGTGAACCCCATGCCCACTGGCAGGGAAAAAGGCGTCGGCTTGGCGTCGGTGTACATCCCAATGAGCGGTTGCAGCAGCGACGCCGTAAGCTGGAGGGTCAGCGTAATCAGCCCGATCTGCCCGTAGTCCAAATGATATGAGTCTCTTAGTAGCGGATAGACCGCCGGGATCACCGACTGCATCAAGTCGTTCAGAAAGTGGCAGAAACTGATCGCAGCCAGAATCCGGAACGTGGTTGTCTGCGCCGAGACGTTCGAAACGGGCGCGGGCGCGCCTGTAAGGCTTGAACTAGTGGACACCTATTGTTAGTGTACCCGTAAGTGATATTCTCAAGCGGAATCGCGCGCCACCCTGCGCCAGTTCGCGACGCCCCGGTTAGTGACCGCGCGCTGTGGAGCATGATATCCTTCGTGAGTAGGGAAACGTCATTGGGCCTGTGGCGCAGTTGGGAGCGCGCTTCCATGGCATGGAAGAGGTCGTGAGTTCGAATCTCACCAGGTCCACC
>Ga0209415_10012640_pt1 | contig 14038 bp, 16 predicted proteins | sample PeaSoiSIISIP2007_FD_187696 | JGI IMG/M metagenome (GOLD analysis project Ga0209415, IMG submission 187696) | Peat soil microbial communities from Weissenstadt, Germany - SII-SIP-2007 (SPAdes) (version 2) | ecosystem: Environmental > Terrestrial > Soil > Wetlands > Peat | place: Germany... | reverse complement strand
GTTACTCCTCGCGAATGAAGTTGAGTTTCTTTTTGCCGATGGCCATGTATCCGTTCTCCAGCACCTTGGGAACAACGTACACGCCATCTTTGAACTGGAACTCGATCAGATTGGGTTTGCCATCCTTCAGCTCATAGACGGTCGGCGTCTCCTGGGGATTGGCGTGAATATAGGTGAACTTGCCGTCGTTGTAGATCGCGGCCACGCGGAACATCTTGTCGTTGGCCGGAAAACGGTAACTGAAGTGGACCTTGGCTGGATAGTCCGAACGGACTTTACTGACTTCCTGATCGACGGTAGCCTGCGCCTGCTCCTTGGCCGTGCGCGCCTGGTCTTTCGCGATCTCTACCTGTTGTCGATAGTCTTCAACTTGTGCCGCCGAAACAAACTTTGGTGTGGCGGTTATCGCCGAGAGCATCGACTCCTCCTTGGGTTCAAGAAAGATTTTCAGGTCCGGCTCCGCGCCGGCCGTATCGGAGATCTCGCGGAGCACGAAGCTGTAAACGTTGCCCGATGCGGTAATCAAGTTGAGATTGGTTTCGGACTTCTCCTTCGCCGGTTTTACGTAGGCGAAGTTGGCGGTCCCGTTCACGATCCAGAACTCCTTGTCGCCGCAGGTGTAGTCAAGAATAGACTCCTGCTTCGGGAGTACGATGAGCGTGGTGTAACGGACCTTGGCCTTCACCGGGACAACGTCTTTTTCGCTGTAGGCGATGACGCGGGCGGCAAGAGAGTCGTTTGCCGTGGCAGCCGGGGGCGGCGGAGGAACTTTGTCCGCCGCGATTAGGGAACCACAGGTGAGTGAGAGCGAAAGAAACGTAAATGTAGTTCGATTCATGTTTTACTCCTTGCGAGCACTTCGAGACCCTGTTCGAATCCGAACTGGGCGAAAGCCTCGCGCTTGCGTTGGTTGTCATAGGGGCTGTTGGTGTAGATCCAGTAGCCCTTGGGATCGACGTTCAGGTTCAGGACCTTGGCAAAGTCCGGCCGCTTCAGCAGGATCTGCTGTTTCGGGATGAGCTTCGCAATCATTTGCGATTCGGTGATGTTCAGCTTGAAAACTCGGCGATACCAGTCTTCATCCATGCCGGGATTGGCCAGAAACAGCTTGGTCGGGCAGCTCTCGACCACGATGGGCAGGATCTCGGATTGCTCAAGGTCCTCTCCTGACTGCGTGGCCAGGATCAGCGCGGCGTTGCGCTTACGCCATGTCTTGAGCGCTTCGACAATGTAGAGCCGGGTTGTGGGATTACGGAAAAACCTCCACGCTTCGTCCATGACGAACCACTTCGAGACCGTCGCCTCGGCGGCATTATGGATAGCAGCGTTGGCGCGATGCAGGATATAGAACAGCAGTGGTTCCAGGATTTGCGGATATTTGTCCATGCCCTCGAAGTCGAACGCCTGGAATCGCGCGAACGTGAGATTGTCCTCCACGTTGTCAAACAGTGCGCCATACTGGCCTTCGGCGGTCCACTTGTAGAGCTGCTCTGCAAGCGGCTTCCTTACCATGCCAAGGAGCGACCGGATACGACGGATCTCCGCGGGCGCTTCGTACAGGTTCCCGATGGCCTCATAGAGATCCCGCTCGCCCGCATTGTCCATCTGATAACCGTTCGACTCGATCAGGACTTTGAGGAAACTGAACAGGAAGTGGAGATTATCCGGGGTGGGCGCGAGCGAAAAGGGATTGATGGTGAAGCCGCGCTTCTCGATACCGACTCGCAGGTAGGTGCCACCAAAGAGCTGGGTGGTTGCCTCGTAGCTCCCACCCAGGTCGAAGATACAGGTGAACGGCTCGTACTTTTGCAGGTGCGTCAGCAGGAAGTTCAACAGAAAACTCTTGCCGCTCCCGGTGGCGCCCAAGATGAGCGAGTGGGCGATGTCGCCCCAGTGGAGGTTGAAAAAGTAGGGCGAGCCGTGGTCGGTTTCAAACAGCGCCAGGTATTCCCGGTCGAGATGCCTGTTCCAAGTCTCACCCGTAGAATGGCTGAACAGAAACGCCAAATCGGCGTGGTTCGTGTTCATCATCCAGAACCGGCGGAGATTGTAAAAACTGTTGCCGGGAACCGCCGCGAGCCAGGCGTTGAGCAGGTTGTACCGCTCATCGAAAAGCGCGGCGTCATGCGTCGAGAAGACTTTCAAGCACTCGGCGACGGCCCGCTCGACCCGTGCCGGATCGAGTCCGTAGAGAATGACCGTCAGGCTGAAATGCCCAAAGTAGTGGCCCTCGATCTCCATCTCCCTGAGGTTCTGGCCCAGGTCCGAAACATGCGCGACTTCGGAATCGTCGATCAGCATCTCTTCCGGTCCGTTCGGCTGATCCCGCCAGCTCGCATAATTCATGAGCGACGCCTTCGAGTTGAAGTGATGCCGCCGCTGGCTGTTGATGGCCTTCCGCATGGCGAAGTTGTCCTCGCGCTTCCATTCGGAGATCAGGATGAAGTTCGAGGGAAGTTCCTGAAGAGCGGCAAGCTGGTTGGGAAAGGTTTGGGAGGGCGGCTCCTTGAGCGTCAGCACCCGTACGTAGTAATCGTCCAAGAGGAGATGATTCCGGTGGCATTCGAGCGCTGAGCAAGTGAGCTGATAATCGACACTCTCCTGCGCGTGGAGCCGCATGCTGTCGGATTTGTAGGGCGCGTAGTTCAGCAGCCGGCCAAAGGCGTGGAACGCAGATTGAGTGTCGAGAAGTTCCAGACCGCAAACATCCCGCAGTTGCACAACAAAGCTGCTGACCTTGTGCGAAAGAGCGCTTAGGGCCTGCGCGAGATCGCCTTCAAGTACCCGGAGACCCTTTTCGCGGGACATCCATTCGGCGATTGCCAAGTGCGGCCGGCGGATGGCATCGTGAAACCGGTCTGTAGATCGCTGCCCGCCCAAGCCGGCTTCATAAACAATGACTAGAAACAGCTCAACCGAGTACAGGGCATCTGCCTTCGTGCGGAGATGCTCGATCCGGCTGCGCACAGCTTCGCGTACGGTCGGGTTGGGGTAGTCGTAACTCGGCAGGGAGGCGTGATCTCGCTTCATCATGAGCTGGTACACGCGGAAGGGACCCGTAAAAATGCGCATTGCGGCTTCGAACCTACGCGAGATGTGATCGAGTTCAGGGTGATCCAGGCATTCATGATCGACGCCCCTGAGCGAGAGCACTTGTACCAGGTGGCCGCCTTTGGTGAGGAAGGTATGGTCATCAACCACCGAGTACAGGCTGATGAGGCCGTTCATCGCTCCGGCCTCGCGGTACTCCTTCGTAATGTGGCGATAGCTAACCATGGAGGATCTCTTGTGATCGCGACACAATGGTGAAGCGAAAAACGTCGCGTTTCCCGGGGTCATACAGTTTCCGGAATTTCGAGGAATTGAGCAGGATTCGCAGAATCTGCGGGTCCGTGGCGGTCGCCCAGCGGGCGAAGCCGTAGAGGCTGGCGAACATTAACAGTCCGCTCAACAAGGAGGCGAAGAAATTGAAAGTGGCTGCCCCCATGATCAGGGCGAGGAAGAACAGCCGGCGCTCGGCTCCCCAAATCGTGAGCGGTTTGTTGACCGATTTTGAGACGCGATGCAGATTCGGCTGGTTCAGCTTCGTCCTGTCGGAAATGGCTTGGTTGATCATGAGAGCAGCCTCCGCGCGGAAACTACAGATGGACCTTACGGGAAGAGCCAAGCCATGAAGTTGACTGCTCCGATGGCCATTCCGACGCCGAAGACGATGCCGGCGAGCATGCGTTTCGATTGTCCTTCGCCGAAGGCGAACATCAAACCGCCCACGACGATTGCCACCAGCGCGAGCCCTCGGGCAATCGTCCCGGTGAAGGCGGTCTGAAGAACCTGGACGGCATTGTCCCAGGGATCGCTCTGGGCAAAGGCCGGCACGGAGACCAATAGGAGCACCGCGGGTAAGCTGATGCGGGCATAGTGGGGAATGGCGCGCGCCAGCATCGAGCGCCACTTCGAGAAGCGGTTCACATTCATCGATAATCTCCTTGGGGGTTTGCCCCTTAATTGACATGAGGAATTACCGCGTTAAAAAGTGACCAAAAAACTATGTCTGCGTGGCTGGATCGAAGACGCCTTCGAAATAGAACCTGGGAAGGGTGCGTGATTGCTAATAATCAGCGACTACAAAGTAATGGACAGCGCTTGAGGATCGGTCTATTGTTCTGTTAAGTGGGGGAGCTTCGCCTCAGCTACTCGCAAGCCCACTGCCTGCGGCTCTCCCGAATGCTTTTTATGATGCGAGAGTCATATGCAGTCATACTTCCTCTCCCGCAAGGGGTCCACTGATCCAAGACTGGAGCTTTGGATTAGCCCCGTAGACGACCGCAATTTGCCCGTGGACCCGGTGTTTGTTCAAGCGGCAAATCGCGTTGGTGTCGACTTCTTCCTCTACCGTGCTCGTGCTCTGAACGACGAATCCTTGGCCCTGGAGCTCGCCGAGAGAGCCGTTCATCGGGCATCCCGTGCCAAGAGATGTGGGCCGTTGCGGGATGCCGCGGCTTACCTGGCGCGCACGTTCTCAAATCTCGTGGACCACGAACTGGAACGCGCGCGGAGATTCACGGAGCTGTCGGAGGGGGTTATGCGTGCCGTCGGGCGGAATACTGTACATGGGAGCAGCCTGGAACTCGATCAGACCATTGAGGTGCGGGAACTGCTGAACTTGTTGGACGCGACGATGCAGTTTGCTGTCTGGCGCCTCTATTGGGGATTCAGCCTCGGGGAAGTCGCCAAGGATCTGGGGATCACCCCAAATACACTGTCCAAGCGCCTAAGCCGGCTCCGAAAATCCCTCCGGGAGGCCCTTGACCACCAGCCCCAAACGGGGCGAACATCTAAGGTGAGTGGCAAACAAACCATCTCCCGAACTCGACCTCGACGAAGTCTTCCGCCGGATTGAGCAAACGGCGCTCAACAATCACCCGAATCCTGACCGCATCGGCTGCTTCAGCGCAGAGACCCTTGTGGCGTTCGCGGCTGATCCGCGCTCTTTCTCGATGCGTGACCCGATCTTCGAGCATCTGGCGCGCTGTTCGGAATGTTTCAAGTTCGTTCACGCGCGCCGCATCGCGAAGTAACTGGTGTCTAAGGGAACTCTCCTACTCCAGTGCTAAGGCTCTGGGGCGGCGGGACGCGTTTCTCAAGACGATCCTTCAGGCGACTGCTCGCTCTGGGACGCAGGTTCAATAACCCTCCACGCCCGGTCCAACTGGAGCACGGACTGAATGCGTATCTCGAAAACGCGATGCCCGACGCCTTCTTTCTCGAACTCGCGGCTGCGTAGCTCGCCTTCGACTTCAAGGTGAGCGCCCTTCTTGAGCTTGGCGGCAAACTCCGCGAACTTGGGTCCCCAGCCCACGCACCGATGGGATTCCGAGTGGGATTGCCACTCGCCGGCACGATTCTTCCAGGAACTCTTCGTTACCAGAGTCAGGATCACGTGCGGATTCTCTCCCTCCACGATTCGCCGCTCGGCGTCGCGGGCAAGGTAGCCGATCAGGGTGACGCGATTCAGATACATGGCCGCAAATGAGGCGTATATGCCGTTGGCTTATATGCGCCACCGTACCACCATGAAGTGTTTCGATGCAACGGCGCAAGAGCCAGATTCAGCCCGCGAACCTGAAGAAGAAGGCCATCGGCTTCGTTGTGTCCGAGTTTCGCCGCGAGGCGGGCTTTTCGCAGGAACGCCTCAGCGCCGATTGCGGATTCGAACGCACCTACCTCAGCCGCGTAGAACGGGGCATTTTGAATCCGACGGCGATCCGCTTGTGGACCATTGCCGATGCCCTGAACGCCCCGTTCCAATCGATGGTGAACCGGATGGAGAGCTGGGTCGCAGAGCAGGAGAAGGCCCGCCATCAAGGATGACGGGCCCTCAGGGTTAGGCACGATTTGCCTTCGCCGCGCCCTCCCCAGGCTCGATTGCCTGGAGGATGACGGAAGCGGTTTGCTGAATGAAGGTCAACGATTCGGCAAGCGTGGTCTTGTCGCCCGAGTGAAGCTGGATGTAGTCTGAGCAGCTTGTGCTGGTGTCAAGTCCGATGGCGGTCGAGACCACGTAAGCGACTGCCTCCGCCTCGGTCTCGCGAATGGTGTGCGTGGTCGCCGTGCGCCGGTCGCCGCGGTGCAATAGTTCGTGACCCAGCTCGTGTACAAGGACAGCCAGGTGTTCGGCCGACGAGAGATCCGGTAACAGCGTAATCTTGCCCCCGGATGACATTCCCCGCGCGGGAGCGATGGCGGTGTCATAGGCGAGAACAATGTTTCGACTCGCGACGAACTCGATCAGACGGGCGTTATAGTCCTTGGGATCGCCCTTGACGGAGGCGAACTCCGGCAGCGGCTCGCCGTCGGTCTGGCTCAGATCAAAAACGTGGGCGGCGCGAAAACCGACCAAGTGCGTCTGGGCGTCTTCGATCAGATCATCGTCGGACTTCTTGCGTCCGACCATCGGCGCGAGAATGACAATGCCCTTTTCGCCCTTACGGACGAAACGACGTAGCTTCAGCCACGCGTGGAACCCGGCAACGTGAGAGGCGTCGGGACGCTGGCTATAGATCAACAGAATATTGCCCCACGAGTAACGGTGAAAGCGGGACATCATGGCGAGATAGAGCTTGAGAGCTTCGCTCTGGCCGCGTTCAAGCGCGTCCATGAGCTTGGCGATGGCGGATTCGCTGAGTTGTTTGGCTTGTTCGGTGGTCATAGCGCCCCCTGTGCCTTCCTGGGGAGAGCTGCCGCCTTAGACGGCAGCCCCCTTCGGCTCCTGCGCCGGGACGCCGTCGGTCTTCTTCGCCCGATCGAGGTTCATGATCGAGGCGACACGAATCTCGGTGATGGACTTCTTCACGTCCACCGGCTTCTTGCCGGTCGTCTTCTGCGTGTACTCGCGGGTCTGGATCTCGCCTTCAACCTGCACGTGCGCGCCCTTGGTCAGCGTGGCGGCGAACTCGCCGAGCTTGCCCCAGACGATGCAGCGGTGCCAAGTCGTTTGCGACTGACGGTCGCCGGTCTCGCGATCCTTCCAGTAACGGGTGGTTGCAAGCGACAGCACCGTGAACGATGCGTTGTTGCGGGTGGTCTTCACTTCGGCGTCTTTGCCGAGAAATCCAATGAGAGTGGCTCGATTCATTTTGCGTTCTCCTTTTTCTTTCTGTTCCCGAGAGTCTCTCGGGGCACCCGTTAAAGCGAGCGGAGCCGCTCCCAAGGACAAGGTCTGCTTTTTCGGGGGGACCGCCAAGGCGTCAAGCCGGTCCGCGATAGCGGATGGTGGGGGAGCCGAAACCCGAAGGGCCGCTGAAAGCGGAAGCAGAAGACCGCAGTTCCGCCGGGCGCGGCTAGGCCGTTAGGCCGTCAAGCGAAGCTGTGCCCGAGAGACTAAGGGACAGAAAGTAGGAAGAACGCCGCCGGATCGAGCCGTCTGAGGGAGGATGGAAAGGCCCGAAAGAAAACCACCCGCTCTTACGCTGAGTGATCGCGGATGCACCTACGGAGGACGGATCGGGGGACGATATTTGAAGGGAGACGCCTAGGCAACGCTGGGAGAGAAGTGTCACCGCGACGTCTGCAACACGACCCGCAGACGAAATGCAGGCGATGGGCAGAGCCGCGCGAGGTATGGTGCTGTGGGAGACTGCCGGCGTGAAGACTCATCGCCCCACGAGAAGTAACCTGTGGCATCGTAGATGAAGACTTGGCTGGATAGGTCAGCCGGGAAGGGACGGCAACGGGTGTAGGCTCACCGCACGGTGTGGCGCGACCTCGCCGACCGGCAAAGCCGAACACGTCGCGGACCGCTCGTCGATTCGGTTGGAGACGAACACTTGGACAGCATGGCGCGAGCACTCCTGGCTACTCGGCAGGTGTACGCGTTCCATTCGGATATCTACCGATGTTCATTGAGCGCATGTACCCTTTTAGGGCCTTATCCGTCCAGTTGCCGGCGGGAGTGATGCGACCGCCGCCGCTCCGACGATAGCGAATGCGGTCTCGCAGCACCACCCTCACGGGGTACGCACGGAGAGTCTTGCCGACCTTGACTGGCTTGCAGGAAAGTTCGCACGACGAAAGCTTCGTCTGGCAGGCAGCAATAGCATGAGTTGCTGTTAGGCACAACGGAACACGCGACGGCGATGCCGCTGTCGACTCCCATTGTCTCGCCGGCGCGGCAGCCAAAGACAGATGGGCCAAGAAACCCGCCCAAGCGCCGACTGAGTTGATCAGAGCGATTCCGGATGCAGGGGACAACCGCGCTATTCGTAAAACCGCCTTAGCCCGGGGCCTGGTGACAAGAAGCTTTCAACTTCAACTTCCTTCAGAATGCATTCGCTCAAAGGAGATCGAACCAAGCTCGTGCCACCATTCCTACCAACTCCAAACGGGCGCACAGCCCGCATCAAGAATCTAACAGTACATACGTCCAAAGCGAACGACGCAGAACCGCACGACGCAGAACCGCATGCTCATAGACTACTTGACGAATACATCGTTGTTATGTATTATCTACTCAGGAGGCTCTGGAACAAATGGACCGCGTTTACGATAAGCAGGCGGCGATGGCCGAATGCGCATCAGAATTCAACTTCGATGATCAACGCGAGATCGAAGCGACGAATGTGGAGATCCATAGAACCTGCACGGAATTCGTGCGTAAGGCGGAGGTACACGAAATCAATCCCAATCCGATTCCGCACGCGCATGCGGCCCACGAAGAACGGGCGACGTTCTGCTTTGCCGCATCATGGTTCTTCACCGTCATCGGGGTCGCGGTCACGATTCTGCTGACGGCGACGGCGGTCGAATGGCCGCTGGTCGGCGCTGTCGCGGCGGCGGGGGTCTTTCTGATGCTGGAGTTCGGCGTGAAGCTGGGCATCGCCGCTGCGCTGCCCGAGAAAGTGTTTGCCCGGAGATTTCACGCCCTTTACTGGCCCTGGCTCGGCGTTCTGCTCGCTTCTGTTGCGATTCTCTGGCTCGGGCGCAATGCGGGGCCGGATCTGGCGGCGGTTCTTCTCCAGTACAGCACGGTGGGCTGGTGCGGCGCCGAAGTTGCTTTGCTCTTCCTCGGCGCTTACGCCTTCGTCGGCCGCCGGCGCTTCGGCTGGAGCGGCGAGACGGTGCGCCGTGTGGCGGAGTTGGAGGCTCGCGCTGCCGAGCTGACGAAGCGGATCGATCGCCGGAGCGGAAGACTTCTCTCGGCGTTATCCGTTTTCCTGCTGGCCGGCGCGTTGGCCCGCGGGGCCTGCCCGCTCGCCATGGTTGACCGAACGGGTAGCATGGCTGAGCAGGACGACGATGAAAGTCGGTTGGTTACTGCAATCGCGGCCAATGCGCACCTGATCAAGTGCACGGCCCTCGCGGTCTTCGCCGACCGCGCCTTGTCCGCCGAGGCCGTGCCCGTCGATTTCTGGCCAAGCGCGTCCACGACCCCTGACATCTTTCGCAGCGTCATCGAGGCGCGGCTTCTGGCGATGCGCAAGGAGGCCAGGACAAAGCTGTTGACCACTCTGGCCGCCGCCGATCGAAAGCCGGCGGCATGCACATCCATGATCGATGTCGCGGTGCGGGCCCTGATGAATCCGGGTCCGGTCCTGATTCTCACCGACGGCGTACACGACTGCGCGCCATCCCAGGCTGCCTTACCACCGGGACCGTCCGACCAAGTCTTCATCATCCTTGTGCCGTCCAAGGGCGACCAGGGTAACCAGTTCGAACTCTTCTCCAAGCGCGCTGCTGCCTTAAGGAAGCTCTTGCCGAAAGCAAAGATCTTTCTGGATGCCCAACTTGGCGAAGGCGTATCCGGATGGGCCGCGGCCTCCGCGGCGCTCACGGCCGTCAAAGCGACGCTTTAGAGCAACTGCCTTCAGAGGCGTCGCGGGCTGTTCAATCCAGGGCTTTCCAGGAGAACGTCATGAATGCAACTTCCGAAGCACGCCCGGAGAACGAGCTGTCGCAAAACGGCCACGATTCAAAACCGCGCAGACGCCCCTCCCGTCGCGGCCTGTTCAATCCTTGGTTGCTGCCGATCCTCGGCACGATGACGCTCGCCACCGGGGTGGCGCTGTGGATCGCCTTTGCCTGGCCGGCAGCCCTGGTGGTTACCTTCGTCACTGCCGTGTGCGGCCTTGCGAAAGCCTTGATTGAACTCCACCTTCTGTTTGAAAAACGGGAGGTCGAGGCAAATCAAAAGACAGCGCTGCGGAGGCGCAAGAAGCTCGGGCTCGCGCCTGTGGTGTCGGCGGCTCTGCTGCTGGGCATCGGCGTTGGCTACGTAATCCTACCGGGGCTGGTTGACACGATCCTGCAGCCGTCGGGGGCTATGAAGGTTCCAGCAACCGTTGACGCCGCTCCAACCGCCGATGTCTACTGGCAGAACGTGCCATCCGGCGAAGAAGTCCGCGTCTTCGTCCGTGCGACTGGATCAAGCATCGATTTCGTCCAACGGTGCCGCGGCCAGGGACGGCGCGGCGTGATGTCGTGCGAACTCGAAGTTGGTGGCGTCGACGCCGAAGGCAAGTTCGAAATCATTGTTGCTCGTCTGGCCCAGAGGGTAAGCGAGCAGCTGACAAGCTCTCCAGTGGAGGGGGCGTACCTAACCGGCTTGCCGGAAGGCGCGCAAATACTCGTCTCGAAGTCAGTGAGCAGAAAGTGAAAGGACATAATATGAAACAGACATCCCGTTACGCATTTGTGCTGCTGGCAGGCATGGCGGCAGCGCTATTCCCACAACCCGTGAAGGCCGAGCAGCCGTGTTTGAAAAAAGCATGGGCTGCGCTTAACCAATCAGATTACGCACTGGTCGTCGAGGCCGCCGACGATTGCATCGATCAGTTTTCGGCGCGCGCTTTCCGCGATGAAGGCGCGCTCGAAGCGGCAAAAGAAAAGCAACCGCCTACGGGAGTGGTTGAGAGCGCTTTCGACAAGAAGCGGATCTTTGATCGCGGGGTTCTGAATGACACCGCAGCTGCATATTTCGTCCGCGGTCAGGCCGCCGAGCGCCTTCTAAAGAAGTCGCGGAACGAACACGATAAGAAAATCGCGATTGAATCATACGCTGCCGCCGCGCGCTTGCGCTATGGGCGATGCTGGGATCCGCAGGGATTCTTCTGGTCCCCCGCGGAGGCTGCCTCCGACCGGCTCCTGGCCCTCAAGTGAGACGATCGCGGTCGTCGCACACCGAGGTTTATCGCTAGACGGCCGGTTCGTCGGGGAAGAGCAACGTCTTCAACCCGGAAACGTACCGTACTACAGCTCGACGACTCCCGCATGTGACTGATAGTACTGTACTTATATTTACCCTCTTCCAAAAGACGAGCCGGCCGATCTATGATAAGTAATTCATGCGTAGTAAACACACACCAACCACACATACCGGGAGGAAAGGAATGAGGTCCACCGCCGAGGCTTCGCGGAAGAAACCCGCGAAGGAAGGTAAGCGCTTCAACCTGGATTTGTCAGCGGAAGCATACCAGGACATGGAGGAGCTTGCCGAGATGATCGGAGGGCGTACCAAAGTGGAAGTCTTCCGTGTCGCTTTGAGTCTCCTCAAAACTGTCTACCCAGCCATCCTCGAAGGCGAGGAACTCTGCCTGGTGAATCGGAAGGCTAAAACGGAAACCAAGATTGTGATTCCGCGCTAGTCCGGAAAGTCGCCCTCATACTAGCCTGCGGTGGGGAGGATCAGAGGATTCGGCGGAACCGACTTACGCAGGGGAGCGCGCAGGTTTTCAATGCTGATGATCCTGAGATCCGGCCCCGGGCCGACTTCCACTGACGGGTTTCGCAACCGCGATTCATCCAGCGGTAGTTGCGATACCGGCAATCGCTCGAAAGAGATCACGCCACCACTTGGTAGCCGGGCCATTGTCCCCTCCTGTTGGTTCGCGTCAATCTTACAGGAAACGAGTGACAGGCGCAATGCCTCCAAGTTTCTAACCTCGCAATGTCAAAAAGAAGTACAGTTTAACCGGGTGATGTTCGAAACGAGGGCGACCCTTTGAAAAAGCCAACCAGCCGCTCAGAAGAGCTTTTGCGCATCGCGCGCCTCTATTACACCGACAATCTGAGCAAGACCGCGATCGCCGCGAAGGTGAAGCTCTCCGTCACGCACGTCAAACGCCTGCTGGTGGAAGCGCGCGAGATGGGCATTGTCCGGATTGAGTACGTCGGGCCGCGTGATGAGACGCTTGCCCGCAAACTGGTTGCGCACTATCCCTGCCTGCGCGAAGCCGTTGTGGTGGGGACAGAAAACGATTATCTGGTGCATACCAGGACACTTGCGAGGGCGGCGGCTGAATACTTCGACGAGTACCTGGCGAGCCGCAGGACCACGGTTAAGGTGGGGCTCAGCGGCGGCCTGACCGTATTTGAATTCGTAAAAGCGCTGCCCGAGCAGCCGCGCAACATTACTCTCTATCCCACGGCGATACTCGGCCGGGGCGATACGATCTTGAACCACATCGACCCGATCGCCTCCTTGATGACGCTCTGGGGGAAGAGCGGATACCGCGAAGGCGGCCTATATTTTGTCACCATCACGCCCCTCGAGAAAAATCCAAAAGGAAAGTCGCTCTCGCCGGCAGAAGTCCAGGAGCAGATTGACCGCCTTCGTCAGCGCAACAAGGTTGCCAGGCTCTATGAATCGATGTCCGGCGTCGATATGGTTTTTGCGAGCCTGCGGCAGCTTGGGGTTCCCGACAGAATGAAAAAGCGCATGGGCGCTATGGCCGTGGATCTGCTGAGCGACATCGGGCTTGATGAACGAGATCTGCAGGGCGCGGTCGGGGACGTGAACTACTCCTTCATCGACGAGCAGGGCGAATCTCGCAAGGAGTGGCGTTTGTTTTTAAGCCTCCAGGCGGAACAGCTTCGGCAGATGGCGAAGGACCCTTCGAAACGCGTTGTCGTCATCGCGGGCCAGCAGAAGCTGAAGATCCTGCGCGCCGCCCTGAAGGGACGCTTGCTCAACGTACTCATTACCGATGAAATCACAGCCGCGGCGTTATTGACTGACCCCGTCAGCGCCGAACCGATGTCAGGAATGTGATCCGCGGAGCCCAACGACTCGCCCGTGCCCTGCGCGCGACGTAGTGCTTAGACCATTTGCGCCTGGTCATTGCTTCTTACTCGGATTGCCGAACAACCGCAGCAGAAGCCGGGGCGGCCGCGTGACCACCGCGAACGGCCAGGACGTGCTCCATCAATAGGAGATCCTCGGCATTCGTAATCTTGAAATTGCCCACCTCGCCTTTTGCCAGCCCGACGCGGATGCCCGCCAGTTCGCAAAGCGCCGCATCGTCGGTAACGCTCGCGTCTTTGTAACGGCGGTGAAGTTCGAGAATCAGGTCGAACTTGAAAGCCTGCGGCGTCTGAGTCGCGTATAGGCCGTCGCGGTTTTCTGTACGAAGGAAATCGCCGGCCAGGCGCCGAACCGTATCCGCGACAGGCACGACTGGCACAACGGCATCGACGTTGGTCAGCGCCGCGCAAATACCGTCGATCAGATATGAGGTAACCCCAGGCCTCACGGCGTCATGTATCAATATGTAGTCCGGGTTAGTGGCTGCGATGGTTTCGAGCCCCTTGCGTACCGACTCCTGGCGCGAAGCGCCGCCCAGGATTGGCGGGGGCAGCTCAACGCCTCGGGCCGCCTGACGGAAGAGGTGTTGATGATCTGGATGGATGACGACATAGACTTCCCTGATCGCCGGATGTTTCTTGAATGTATTTAGGGTCCAGGCAAGTACAGGGCGCCCCAGCATCGGCATGTACTGCTTGGGTTGCGCGTTTCCAAAGCGCTCGCCCGTACCGGCAGCAACGATCATCGCGACATGGCGCTTGTCATTCACACTTAACAGATTTGAAGTATCAAGATAACACTAAAAGTGAGGCTAATCCCGGACCGCGTGACTTCGCGAACTTCTGCTGCCTCCAAAATCAGGGGCTCTTTCCCCCTGATGCGACCGACGTGTACGTCGACGAGAAGACGCGCGACGTGGTGATCGGTGAGCGTCCGCGCGGGAGCCGTGGCGCTGGCTCG
>Ga0209415_10012639_pt1 | contig 14038 bp, 7 predicted proteins | sample PeaSoiSIISIP2007_FD_187696 | JGI IMG/M metagenome (GOLD analysis project Ga0209415, IMG submission 187696) | Peat soil microbial communities from Weissenstadt, Germany - SII-SIP-2007 (SPAdes) (version 2) | ecosystem: Environmental > Terrestrial > Soil > Wetlands > Peat | place: Germany... | reverse complement strand
CCGTCCCATGTCGAGCGCGGCCTCGCCGCCGCGGGCGCGAAGCTCGAACGAGAGGAGGGCGCCGTGGGCGTGCATCTGGCGGAGCGCGAGCGCGTGCCCCGGGTGCGTCGGCAGCGAGGGGTGGTGCACGACCGCGACGGCGGGGTGGGTGGCGAGGCGCGCGGCGAGGACGGCGGCGGAGGCGCACTGCTGGCGCTGGCGGAGCGCGAAGGTGCGCAGGCCCCGCGAGACGAGGAAGGCGGTGAAGGGCGAGATGACGCCGCCGAAGCCCTTCACGACGAGGTCGCGGATGCGCGACACGGGCTCGCGGTCGCCGCACACGCAGCCGCCGATGGCGTCGCCGTGGCCGCCGAGGGCCTTCGTCATCGAGTGCACCACGACGTCGACGCCGAGGGCATGCGGCGTCTGCGCGAAGGGCGTGGCGAAGGTGTTGTCGGCCAGCGTCGTCAGGCCGCGCGACCTCGCCAGGGCGACGATGGCCCCGATGTCGGCGACGGCGAGGTTGGGGTTGGCGGGGGTCTCGATGTAGAGGACACGCGTGCTCGGGCGGAGCGCGGCCTCGTAGGCGCCGGGCGCGGTGGCGTCGACGAAGGTCGTCTCGATGCCGAAGCGCGGGAGGCGCTCCCGGAGCAGGCGCGCGCTCTCGGCGTACATCGAGCGGGGCGCGACGACGTGGTCGCCGTGTCCGCAGATCGCCATCAGCGCGCCGCTCACGGCCGCCATCCCGCTCGCCGTGGCGCACGCGTCGGTCGTCCCCTCCAGCGCCGCCAGCTTCTCCTCCAGCGCCTCGACCGTCGGGTTCCCCCAGCGGCCGTAGATGTACGCGTCGTTCTTGCCCTGGAAGGCCCCCGCGGCCTCCTCGGCGCTCGCGAACCCGAACGCGCTGGAGAGGACGATGGGGACGTCGAGCGCCTGCGTCGCGGAGTCCGGGTGGTCGCCTGCGTGCACGCACACGGTGGCGAGGGCTGCGGCGCGCGCGTCGAGCTGCGATTCGTAGGGGACGGTGGGGTCGATCACGGGCCCTGGCGTTAGCACCCCGACGACTGCCCGGGGAAGCGTCGGCCGGGGAATCGCGTCGCCACTTGGCCGCGTGTTACGCTCTGCGAGACCGATGCTGAAGGTCGAGTGCGAGTCGTGCAAGGCGCCGTACCAGATCGACGAGCGGCGGGTTCCGCCGGCCGGTCTGAAGATGCGGTGCCCCAAGTGCGGGCACTCGTTCCTGGTGACGAACCCGAACGCGCCGCCGCCGGCGGTCGCTGCTCCGGCCGCCGCCGCTCCGCCGCCGAAGCCGACCGTCCCGGCCGCCGGCAAGCGCACCATGATGGGCGTCGCGCCTCCCCCGATGCCGGCTCAGGCACCCCCGCCGCGGCCACCGCCTTCCGCGCCCGCGCCCCCACCGCTGCCCCCCATGCGAGGGACCCTTCCGTCGGACTTTCCCGCGGCCCTCGGCTCACTCGACGAGTCGGATCTGCCCGTGGTCTCGCCCGGCCTGCCCGCGCTCTCGGCAGGGCTCCCGGCCACGCGTGGCGCTCCAGGCCCTCCCAGGCCGCCCCCTCTGCCGGCCGCCGCCGCGAAGAGGGCGAGCGGGTTCGGCGACGTCGATCTGGACCTGCCGGTGGTGTCGGCGGACCTCCCCGTCGCCAGGCCCGCGCCGCCGAAGCCACCGCCCGCTGGCCCGCCGCCCCGCGCGTCGTTCGACATCGATCTCCCGGCCCGCGTGTCGGACCTGCCTTCGCTCAAGCAGGGGAGCGATCTGGCGGACCTCCCGGTGATCGCCGCCGGCTTGCCGGTGGTCGCGGCGGATCTGCCCGTACCGGCCGCCGCGCTCCCGGCGATCGCCGCGCACCTGCCCTCCGTCGCGGCCGGTTTGCCGGTCGCCGCCTCGGCGCTGCCGGTGCTCGCCCGCGGCTTCGGGGAGATCGACCTGCCCAACGTCGCCGAGGTCCTCCCCACGGCGCAGTCTGCCGAGCAGCAGATGCCGGCGCGCCCCTCCGGCGCTCCCTCGGGCGCATTCGGCGAGATCGAGCTTCCACGGGAGCGCGGGACCTCCTCCGCGCCGCCTGCTCCGGGCGGTGGTCGCAACTCGGCCGACTTCGGTGATCTCCAGCTGGGCGACAAGCCGCGCAGCGCGCGCACGGGCCACAGCGCCGTCGCGCGGGTCGACGCGCCAGGCGAAGGGGGAGGGCTGACGTTCGGGGAGGTCGACTTCGGCGGAGGGAACGCGGGAGGGAGGTCCGGGGACATCGGCGTCGACACGTCGGGCTCGAGCGTGAGCCAGCCCCCGCCGGGAGGCCCGGGAGTGCGCGCGGCAGCCACCGCGCCCGTGTCCACGTCCGTGCGCCCGGTCTCGCCTGGCCGCGACAGGCCGGCCCCGGAGCCAGGTCGTCGCTCCTACGGCAAGCTCATCGCGGGGGGCATCTTCATCGCCATGATCCTCGGAGGCGCGGCGCTGCAGCTCACGAGCTACGGAGCCTTCGGCTACCTCGCCATCGGCGACGCGATCCACGCGGGTGACTACGCCCGCGCGACGTCCGGGGCGATGGGGGACGCCGAGAAGTCGCTCGGGGCCGACACGTACGACGCGGCCAAGGGGGCGGTCGAGGCCGCGTTCACCGCCCACGTGAGGACGCCGCGGGCGCACGCCCTCACCGCGTACGCGGCCCTGGTGGATGCGGCGACCACGGCGCGCTTCGGAGTCGACCCGGCCCGCACGTCGCACCTGAAGCAGCTGCTGGCAGAGCTGCCGCCCAACGAGCCGGCGAAGTACCTCGACATCGCGGTGGCCGCGCAGTCGGCGGCGGACGGGGACCTCGACAAGGCCAGGCGTGGCCTCGACGCGGCGAGCAAGCGCGACCCCGGCGATCCGGTGCAGGTCGAGGTGGCGCTCCTCCGGGGCGGGGTGGAGCTGGCGGCCCGCGACGCGGCCGCAGCGCTGGCGGCGTTCAAGCACGCGCTGGAGCTGTCCGGTGACGCCCGCGCCCACTTCGGGCTCGCGCGCGCCTACGTCCTCCAGGGCGACACGGCCAGCGCACGGAAAGAGGTCGACGCGACGCTGGCGGCGTCGCCGCTGCACCCCGGCGCTCTCACGCTGCGCGCCCGCATGAAGGGCGTGAAGGTCGACGAGACGCAGGCGCTGGCCGATCTCGGCAAGGTGATCGACGGCGCCGCTCGCGCCAAGGCGGCGCCGGACGAGCTGTCGCGCGCCTACGCCGCGAAGGCGTGGGTCGACCTGGAACGGGGCGCGGCCAGCGAGGCTCGCGACGCCTTCACCCAGGCGGTGAAGCTGAACCCGCGCAACACCGAGGCGCTGAACGGGGAGGGCCGACTCCTGCTCAGCGAGGGCCGATCCACCGAGGCCCTCACCCGCTTCGACACGGCGCTGCAGTACGACCCGAGCTCGCCCGAGACCATCGCCAACGACGCCGAGGCGAAAATAGCCCTCGAGCGCCTGGCGGACGCCAAGCAACAGCTCCTCGACGCGAAGCAGAAGTTCCCGAAGAGCATCCCCGTCCTCCTCTTGCTGGGAAAGGTCGAGCAGCACCTCGGCAACAACGACGCGGCGGACGCCGATCTCCGCTCCGCGGTGTCGTTGGTCGATCCCTCCAGGCTCGACGCGGTGCTCCCGTACGTGGCGCTTGCCGAGCTCCTCGCGGCACGAGGACGTCTGACCGACGCCTCGGCCACGCTCGAAGACGCCCGCAAGAAGCTGCCCGCCTCGGCGACCCTCGACCGCGCGTTCGGCGAGGTGAGCGAGCTGCAGGGAGAGTACGACACGGCCATCGCCGACTACCGGTCCGCCATCGCGAAGGATCCGAAGGACGTGGCGACGCATTTCCGCCTGGCGGTCGCGCTGCGACGCACCCGGAAGTTCGACCTGGCCGCCGCCGAGCTCGATCGCGTGGCCGCGGTGGACAAGGAGTACCCGGGTCTCTCTCTGGAGCGGGGCCTGCTCTTCGAGGAGTCGGGCGACATCGAGAAGGCCATCGAGCAGTTCAAGAGCGCGCTGGCCAAGGCGCCCGACGATCCCGATCTGCAGCTCCGCGTAGGGAGCGCGTACGTGGCGATCGGGCGGCCGGACGAGGCGCTGCCGATGCTGCGCAAGGTGCTGCAGAAGCGGCCGACGAGCGCCGAGGCCCACCACTACATCGGGCGCGCGCTCATGCTGAAGGGTCGCGGCGAGCAGGCCGACGCGCTCCGCGAGCTGCAGAAGGCGGTCGACCTCGACCCCAACCGGGCCGAGTTTCACGTGTATCTCGCGTGGGCGGCGAACGACGCTCAGCCCGCGAAGATGGATCTCGCGCGCGACGAGGTCGACAAGGCGCTGGCCCTCGACAAGCTGAACGCCGAGGCCTACTGGCAGAAAGGCGTCCTGGAGCGCATCGAGGGGGCCTTCGACGACGCCATTCGCGACGAGCGCCGAGCGCTCGTGCTTCGCCCGTCGCGGTACGAGGCGCACGCCACCCTGGCCGAGTGCTTCGACGCCAAGAACGACCAGGCCACCGCAGCCGCGGAGTGGACCAAGGCCATCGCGGGCGACGGGACGACGACCAACGCCGACGGGACGGTGCCGCACCCGTACTGGCGGTATGCGTTCGGCAAGCTGCTCATGGATCACGGCAACACGGGGGGCGCGCTCGCCCACCTCCTGGCGGCGGCGCAGGCGGCGGAGAAGATGGATCAGCACCCGGGCTGGTACGGGGCGGTGGAGTTTCTGGTGGCCGAGGCGCTGCGCAAGAGCGGGCGCAAGGCGGACGCGGTCGAGCACTATCGCCGCTTCCTCGAGGTCGCCCCCGTGAACTCGCCCGATCGCGCAGACGCTCAGAAGGCGGTGGCGCAGCTCATGCCTCACCCGTAGGGATGACCGCGCGGTCGAGGGCGTCCGCCATCCGCGCGAACGCCTCCACGTCCAGCGTCTCGCCGCGAGCGGCCAGGGACACGCCCGCGTGCGCCGCCGCAGCCTCCAGGGTCGCGGCGTCGGGCGCGAGCCTCGCCCAGGCGTTCCGCAGCGTCTTGCGTCTCGCGCCGAACGCGCCCCGCACCAGCGCGCGAAACCGTCCGGTCTCCGTCGCGCGCGGCGGGCGTACCGGGACGAGCTCGACGACGGCGCTGCTCACCTCGGGGGGCGGGTGGAACGCGCCCGGGGGTGCGCGCAGCACGCGCCTCACGTCGAAGACCGCCCGCATGAAGACCGTGAGGGCGCCCCACTCCTTGGTCCCGGGGCGGGCGCCGAGTCGGTCGGCGACCTCGTCTTGCACCATGAAGACCACGCGCTCGACGTGGGTCGCGTGCTCCATCGTCCGGCGCAGGAGCGGCCCGGTGATCGCGTAGGGAAGGTTGCCGCAGAGCACCCGGGGCGAGCCCGGCTCGGGGTCGCCGAGCAGCGCCGCCAGATCGACCGTCTGGGCGTCGGCCTCGACCACGCGCACACCGGCGTCTACCAGCTCGCGCTGGAGCAGCGGGACGAGATCGCGGTCGCGCTCGATCGCCGCGACCGTCCGGGCGCGAGCGGCGAGCAGCCGCGTGAGCACCCCCGTCCCGGCGCCGATCTCCACGACGCGCGCCCGCCCCACCTCGTCGTCGTGCACGCAGGCCTCCGCGATGGAGGTGGCGATGGCGCTGGCCACGAGGAAGTTCTGGCCGAAGCTCTTCTTCGGGCGGAGCCCGGCGTCGCGCAGGACGGCCCGTGGGTCTCGCGTCACGGCGCGGCCTCGTGGCCTTCGACGGCGTCGCTGTGCGAAACCACGGGCACGATGTTTCGCGCGATGACGCGGACGCCGAGGCGGCGCAGCATCCGCTCTCCCCGGGTGCGCGTCGCCCGCGCGCGGAGGCGTACGGCGTCGTCCACGGCGTCTGCCACCGGGCTCCGGCGCGCCCGATCGGCGCCGACGCCGGCGTCGAACGCGGGCAGGCTCCAGCGGACGTCGATGCGATGACGGCGGAGCGCGGCGATGGCCTTCGCGCTGATCTCGGCCTGCGTGGGGGCGGGCGCCCAGACGTGCACGATGCTCGCGCGGGGCTTCTCGGTGGCGAGCCTGTCGAGCACCTGCGCCAGCGTCCTCTCGGCCCGCTCCCGCTCTCCGTCGACACGCGGAGGCGACTCGATGCCGAACGCGGCCAGGTAATGCCGGAGCGACTGCTCCCGGGGCGAATGAGCGAACGGGATGCGCGGGGCGAAGGGCGCACGTGCGCGCAGCAGATCGGCTCGCGCCGCCAGGCCGTCGAGATCTCCCTTTCGCAGATCGCTCAGACCGCGCAGGTCGAGCGGCCGGGCGTGCTCGGCCACGCGCTGGGCCACCTCGACCTCGTCGAGCTCGGAGCGGTCGGCGTCGATGCAGCTGGCCGCGCTCGCCATCGCGCCCGCGAGCACGGCACCGTGCGCAGCGCCCCGGTTCGGTGCGATCCAGGAGCGAAGCCGCGACGCCGCGACCACCATGCCGACGCGATCCCCTCGCCGCAGGTGTCGCACCGCGAGCGACGCGAGCTCCTCCACCGCCCGGTCCAGCGGTGCGCTTCCCGGCGCTCCCGCCCACAGCTCCACCGAAGCATCCAGCACGAGCCAGACCACGTCGCGCTCCTCGCGCTCCATCTCCCGCACGAGCAGCCGCCCGCGTCGTGCGCTGGCCTTCCACGCGATGCGCTTGAAGGGATCCCCGGGGACGTGGTCGCGCAGCTCGCGCATCTCGTCCCCCTCGCCGGCGACGTTGGCGGGACGGCCGAGCTCCGAGGCATGTCGTGCCCGTCCCCCGCGAGGCGACGCGAGGAAGGCGGCGACGCTGGGCGGCAGCACCTCGAGGCCGAGCGGGTTCGCGAACAGGAGGGGCACCTCGTAGAGCCCTTCGCCGCCGAGGGGCGTTCCGCGCACCTCGAGCGCGAGGCCGTGCACACCCCAGCGACCGACCCTCCTTGCGCGCACCGTGACGTCCACGCGGGCGCGCGCGCCGGCGGGCAGGTCGATGACCTTCGGCTCCACCTCCGCCTCGAGCATGCTCGAGATGAGGGGTCGGATCGCCACCCCGCGCACGGCGTCGGCCCCCCGGTTCCGGAGCTCGGCCTCCAGGACGACGGTGCCTCCCCGCGCCACGCGCTGCACGCGGGTCGGACCGGTCCACACCATCTCGAAGCCCGCCGCGCGCAGCCGCGTCACGGCCACGAGAGCGATGGCGCGCCCCAGCGCGACCGCGAGCAGCATCGCCCCTCCGAACGCGACCACCGGCGCCAGCCGTGCCGCCGCCCCGAGCGCCACGAGGCCCGCGCCGGCGACGGCGACGTGGAACGTCGAGCGGGTCGGGTGGAGCTGCACGACGGACCTCCCGCGATCGGCGCTAGATCGCGCGCATCCCGCGGCGGTAGCTCACCTTGGCAAGCGCCTCTTCCACCAGGCGCTCGCGGGACTTCGGCTCTCCCTCGGCGTCTGCCGTCATCACGATGCGATGGGCCAGCACGCTGGTGGCCACGGCGCGCAGGTCGTCCGGCGCGACGAACGTCCGGCCCCCGATGAGCGCCCACGCCTTCGCGGCCCGGACGAGACCGAGTGAAGCGCGCGGGCTCGCGCCGAGGGCCACCCGTGGATGGCCGCGCGTGAAGCCGGTGATGGCCACCGCGTAGTCCATCAGGTCGTCCTCCAGGTACACCCGCGCGGCGATGGCCTGGAGCTGCACGACGTCGCGCGCGTCGAGGACGGACCGCGAGGTCGGCGGGTCGATCCCGTGGGTCTTGATCATCTGCGCCTCCTCGCGCGCGGTCGGATAGCCCATCGAGACGCGCACGAGGAAGCGATCGATCTGCGCCTCGGGCAGCGGATACGTCCCCTCGAGATCGATGGGGTTCTGCGTGGCGAGGACCAGGAACGGCAGCGGGAGCTCGAAGCGGTCGCCCTCGATGGTGACCTGCCGCTCCTGCATCGCCTCGAGCAGAGCGCTCTGCGTCTTGGCCGGCGCCCGGTTGATCTCGTCGGCCAGTACCACGTTGGCGAAGATGGGACCGGCGCGGAGCGTGAACGTCCCGTCGCGTGGCGAGAGGACGTACGTCCCCGTGATGTCGGCCGGGAGGAGATCGGGCGTGAACTGGATGCGCCGCGCGCTGCAGCCCAGCGCCGTCGCGAACGCCTTGACCAGCGTGGTCTTGGCGACGCCGGGGACGCCCTCGAGGAGCGCGTGGCCTTGCGCCAGGAGCGCCACCAGGATGGTGTCGACCGGGCGTGACGAGCCCACGTACACGCGCGCCACCTCTCGCCGCACGTCGTCGATGCGCTCGCGCGCGGCGGCGATCTCGTTGGTGTTCGCGGCGGCGGTCACGGCAGCTCCCTCGAATGTATCACGGGCGCGCCTCGCCCGACCGCGTCGAGCAGCTCGTGGACACGGCCCGCCACGGCCAGCACGTCGGCATCGCGAACGCGCTCCACCGATCCGCGCCGCCTCATGAGGAGCAGCGCCTCGATGCGAGAGAGGTGGGCGAGCAAGCGTGCGAGCGCTGCCACGTGGGTCTCGTCGAGCAGCCCCGCCGCGTGCACCTTGGCCACGAGCTCTTCGTGCGATGGTGGACGATCGAGCCCGAGGCGCGTCGACAGGTCCTCCTCCAGCGCGCTTTTCAGCTCGAGCATCGCCAGGACCCGTGACGTCCCCGGCGCCGCGATGATCGCCGCGTGCCCCGCCACGCCCCCCTGCGCCACCGGGGGGACCCGTCGGACGAAGCGAGGGATGACTGCCTTGTGCGGCCGGCCGGCGCGCGCGCTCGTCCACACCACGACCCCGAGGCCCACCGCCAGCGCCACGAGGTACGCCGCCAGCGACGGCATCCCGTCGTGCCTCAGCATCTCCAGCGCGTCGGTGAGGGTCCGCCGCACGTTCCCCCATGCGCCTCCGATCTGCGAGTCGTTGCCGAAGGTCCCCGTGGTCTCGAAGTCGTTCGTGAGGATGTAGAGCTTGCCGCCCCGTTTGCCCCACGCGTCGTCTTCGGTGACGTAGCGCACGAGCGAAGCGCAGAGCATCCGGTTTCCCGGGTAGCGCATCATCGCGTTGATCCCGACGGACGCGTCGCCCACGGCGAGGAGTCGCCCCTGGCCCACCGCGCCGGCGAGCGCCAGGAGCACGTCGGGCTCGCCGTCGCCCCGGACGACGAGCACGGGGGAAAGCGCGGGATGCTCGAGGCCGGTGGCGTGGTTGGTCACCACGCGTGCGACGTCACGCACGGCCGGGTGCGCGCTGGCCGGTTCCGCGATGGCCAGCGAGGGGTTGCCGCGGAGCATCTCCGCCGGCCGCGCCGGGAGGGGGACACGCCGGATGCCGAAGCGCGCCAGCAGGCCGTCCCCCTCACCGTAGTCGTCGAGGAGGACGAGTCGCCCACCCGCGCGCATGAACGCCGACAGCTCGTCGGAGTCGACGAAGTGCTCGGGGTGCACCAGGATCACCCCGTCCTCCCGCCCGAGATCGTGAAGGTTCAGGGTGGAGGTGACGACGACACGCTGTGGGCCGAGCTCGGTTTCTGCCATTCGCACGAACTGCGACAGCCCCTCCCAGTCTTCTCCCCGCGGATCGAAGGGCGCGGCAGCCGCGGGTCGTACCGTGAGGCCGACGAGGGCAACGACGACCAGCGCCAGCGCCTGAGGCAACCGGGGCAGGCTGCGGCCTACGAATGTGGCGAGGCGCGTCATGCGGTGGGGCTGACCGATGAAACCTTGACCCTGGCACTTGCGTTGCTACTTTTGCAAGCAATAGGGCTAGAGAAGGGCGTAGAAAGCGGGCCATTCTGCCCGTAGGCTCGATCCCAGGGATCGGGCCCCTTATCCTCGAGGAGGTCTCTCCATGCTGCCTCCGTTCATCATCGAGCAGATCCGGCAAAGGGAAGAACAGGAGCGAGCGCGGCACGAACAGCCGCAGCTCGAGCTACCTCTGGATCGTCCCGTGCCGAGGGCGCCCCAGGCGCCGGACGAGAGCGCGGAGCGCGGTGTCATCATCATCGACCTGATGGGTTGACGCGCCCCTTTCCCCGTGGCGCCGTGCTAGAGGCACGACGGTTGAGACCCGCTCGACACTCACGCTCGTGCTGACTAGGCTCGCCGCGTCATGACGCTTCTCTTGCGGGCGGCGCGCCTCGCGCTGGGCGCCGCGGTGGTTTCCGCGGCGATCCCCGCCTGCTACACGGCGGGCGGCGGCACCGCTCCGCCGACGAATACCTTCTATTTCCCGACCGGCCTGGCCGTGTCCGCGGGAGGCAACGTCCTCTACGCCATCAACTCGGACTTCGATCTGCAGTGGAACGGGGGCACCCTGCAGAGCTACGACCTCTTCCAGATCCGTCAGGACACGGCGGCCCTCATCCAGGCCAACCTCTCCGGGTCGAATACGCCGCCCCCGAACATCCCTTTCATCGACGCCTGGCAGCCCAACTGCCCGTATGACCCGCCCCCTCCCACCAACGACCTCTCGGGCGAGGGTCTGCTGCTCGGAGAGGCTTGCGCTCCTGCGGTCGACTCCACGCAGTACGTGCGCGATTCTGCGATCGTCGGGGCCTTTGCCACCGACCTCCAGACCACGATTTTCGGAGTCGGCACCGGAGATGCCGCGGCGCGGACGCGGCTGCTCGCGCCGGTGTCGGGCAACGCCACCGTGACCTGGGCCGACGTGGGGGTCGACGATCCGACCACACCGCCGAACGAAGACGTGGACCAGGCGCAGTGCGCTCCGCTCACCGCGCGCACGACGGCGCAATCGCCATTCACGCTCTGTTGCGGCCCTCGCGTCGACGGTCGCTGCGACGCCGAGCACGCGACGGGAAACGACGCCTCGCAGGTCAACGACACTCGGGGGCTCACCATGCCGGGCGAGACGTTCGGGCTGGGCCAGTCGGAGGACGGCACCGCCATGGCGGTGACGAGCGAGACGTCGACCGAGACCTCTCTCCTGACGACCGGCTTCTTTCCGCAGACCTCCACGGTGGATCCCGGCATGCAGTTCGTCCTGGACGGGATGCCCAATGGCGGGGTGGCGCTGGCTGCCGTTCCCCACGACCCGAACGCCGTCACCCGCTGCGAGGACCCCGGCGTCGACGACCAGGCGCCGTGTGTCCGCCAGGCTTTTCTCCAGGTCAACCGAGGCAACACCGAGGTCGACCTGCTGCGGTACTACGACGACGAGGGCGCCTCGCTCTACCGGCCCTTCCTGGAGAAGGAGCGGGCGTACACCATCAACACGAATGCGGGTGGGTCCGATGCGCGCGGCGTCGCGATCGACCCCTCGCAGCGCATCGCCTGCGAGGCGACCGCGAGCAGCGCCGCCGCGAAGCTGAGCTGCGCCGAGCAGTATCCGGCCCGCGTCTTCATCGCCAACCGGACTCCGCCGAGCATCGTCGTGGGGCAGATAGGCAGGGTCTCGGACAGCGGTGACGGTACGTACGATCCCGACCAGCTCATCTTCACCGGCAACGTCTCCCTCACGGCGGGACCCTCCAAGCTCTACCTCGCGCCTGTCGTCATGACGTTTCCGGACGGCCAGGGGCACTACGTGCTCCGCCTCTTCGTCGTGTGCTTCGACACGAGCACCATCTTCGTCTTCGATCCCAACGATCTCGGCAACCCGACCGCGACCCCCGAGGCCCTCATCTACACCGGGGCCGGGCCCTATGCGCTCGCGTTCGACCCGTTCTCGATGCAGGACGCAGCCACGAACGCGGTGGTCCCCGTGGACCCTCGGGCGCCCGCCAGCCTCGCGCTCAAGCGGTACCGGTTCGCCTACGTGGCGAGCTTCACCCAGTCGTACCTGCAGCTCATCGACCTCGATGACAACAGCCCGAACCCCGAGACGTGGGAGCACGTCGTCTTCACGCTGGGCAAGCCGACGCCGCCGAAGGGCCAATGACGATGTCACGACTGCGGCTTCTCTGCCTGATGGTCGCCGCGATGGCGCTCTTCGCCGCGGCGGCTTTGGTGGTGGCCAGCTGCTCGCAGACCCCGACCAACGTCCCGGTGCGCACGTTCGAGCTGGCGCAGAAGGTCGACGTCGTGTGCATGCAGGTCAACGACAGCAACGGCAACCCGCTCGCCGGCCCGATCCCCTCGCCGGAGGACGACTGCGCGCCCGTCCCGGTCAACGTGGACGGCGGCGCCTTGCCGTTCCACCTGTATGCCGCGGTCACGCAGGTCGCGCGGGGCGAGCTGGCCGTCGTCGATCTCACGGCGGGTAACGTGATCGACGAGGACAGGTCCACCCCGGGCATCAACTTCATCCCGGTGGGCAGCATCCCGACCGACGTGGCCATCGCGCCGGACGCGCAGATGACGTTCGTCTCGAGCCGCGATCCCAACAAGCCGGCGATCTACGGCATCCCCAACGTGCGCCTCCTGGGCGACTCTCTGGCGGCGCCTCCCGCCGGCGTCCCGTACGCAGGCCCGCAGCCGCCCCTTCAGCTGACGGACCTCTTCGCGTGCGCCCTCCCGCAGCCGCCCGAGGCGCTCACCATCGCGTCGCTGGGGTCGGGACGCTACGTCCTCCTGGCGATGCTCGGCGAGTTCGGCGGGGTGTCGGCGAAGATCGCCGCCATCGATCCGACGCCGCTTCTGGCCGGAGCGGGGATCGGCGACGCAGGGGACGATGCCGGGGTCGCGGCCGGGTCGCTCACCCCCTGCTCGGTGCTGGGCGCGATTGCGCTGGCGTCTCCTCCACCGTCCACATCGTGGACGCCGGGCCCGGCGTGGCCCGACGGAGTTCCTTATGTCGACGGGGGTGTGGTCCTGGCCGACGCCGAACCGTCGCTGGGCCCTGCTTGCTCCGCATCCCCCGGCGGGACGGGCGACGCGGGCGATGCGGGGACGACGTTGCCACTCGCCCTCGGCGCGCTCGACACGCCCCACCCGACGGCGATGGTCATGCGCAGTGACGTGCCGCTCCTCTACGTGGCCGACGCCGCGCTCCCCGTGATCCACGTCATCGACGTCAGCGATCCGACTTCCCCCAAGGAGCAGGCGCCGCTGCTGGCGACGAGCGTGAACAACCCCACGCGCCTCATCGCGGTGGGCGCGCTGGCCATCAGCCCGCCGACGCACGACTACCGCCGCTACCTCTATGCGGTGGATACGAACCAGGGGAGCGTCATGGTGTTCGACGTCACCGATCCGGCGACGTCGCCCCACCAGCCGCTGCAGCGACCTCACCCCGAGCTGAACCCGTTCTCCCCGCCCGATCGGCTGCTCTTCTCGGCGCCCGTGGCGACGCTCGCCTTCGTCCAGCACGACTGGCCGCTGCCGTCGCAGGTCCAGGGCGCGAGCCCCGTCCAGCAGTACACGGGCCTCCTGTGCAACCCGAACCAGAACGCCCACCCGAACGCGACGACGTTCCTCGACCGGGGCGCGTACTACCGGGCCGACGAGGACAGCGTCATCCAGGTCAACACGAGCGGGTCGGTGGGGTCGGTGGAGAACTTCCCGTACCGCCTGCGGGGGATCTTCGCGTTCGTGACGCTCTCGAACGGGACCATCGTCACCATCGACGTGGACGACTGGGACGCGCCCTGCCGCCGTCCCGATCCCATGAGCAACGTACCCGTGACGGACCCTTCGAACTCGTCCATCATCTACTCGGGGCCCTCGCTCGGGATGACCGGCTCGCTCGACGTACCGGAAGACGCAGGGAGCTCGACGGACTTCGACCCGTACCACGCGCCCCTCACCTACAGCGCGGCCATCACCGAGAGCGCGGCGACGACGCTCGAGGCGTTCTTCCCCATCTCCGTGCCGAACCGAGTCCGGTCGAACTTCCTCCTTCGGAACGATCAGACCTCGGGCCTGCACATCCCCAACGAGCTCGGCGCGGCGCTGCTCTTCGACGTCAACGGATCGCTCGTGGCCACCAACGTCGCCGGCGGTTCGTCGGCTCCGCTCCTGCTCCCGACGCCGTTGCCGACGAACTTCTACGACCCGACCTACCTGCAGAACCCCACCGAGCCGGATCCCGCCTCGCGCACCGTGCCGTCGGCGTCGCAGGGCCTGGTGAGCGAGGTGGCACAGAAGGCGACCCCGGGGATGCTCCTGCCCGGCTCTTCGCTGACC
>Ga0209415_10012638_pt1 | contig 14038 bp, 12 predicted proteins | sample PeaSoiSIISIP2007_FD_187696 | JGI IMG/M metagenome (GOLD analysis project Ga0209415, IMG submission 187696) | Peat soil microbial communities from Weissenstadt, Germany - SII-SIP-2007 (SPAdes) (version 2) | ecosystem: Environmental > Terrestrial > Soil > Wetlands > Peat | place: Germany... | reverse complement strand
GGGGGTGGGGGCAGGGGTCGGTTGGGATCCTCCCACGGACCGCCCCCTCCCCCCAACCCCCTCCCACAAGGGGAGGGGGAGCCTTGCATGCGCCTCCTACCGACCGCGGAACACCGGCTGGCGGCGCTCCTTGTGCGCGCGGATGCCCTCCTGCAGGTCCTCGCTCGCGCGCACCCGCCCCAGGGTTTGGCTGACCGCGACCATGCGCTCGACCGGCCCGACGGGTAGCACTTCGGATGCCAGCCGTTTCAGCGCGCCCATCACCAGCGGCGCGGAGTCCAGCATTTGTTCCGCGATGGCGAACGCCTCCGTCTCGTGCGTGCCGTTCGGCACCACGCGGTTGACGAACCCCACCTCATAGGCGCGCTGGGCGGAAACCTTGCTGCACAACAACATCATTTCCATCGCCAGCTTGTGCGGCATGCGTGACACCAGCGAGCTGATCATGCCGCCGGTGACGCCGAGCTTCGCCTCGGGATAGTAGAAGATCGTGCTTTCGGTCGAGACCATCAGGTCGCACATCATCACCAGCACGATGCCGCCGCCGACGCACCAGCCGGAGGTGGCGGCAATGATCGGCTTGTCGGTCTGGAAGCCGACACCGGGAATGGCACGCCAGAGTTCCGGCAGGTCGCTGACATCGGCGCCGGCGGTGAAGGCGCGCTCGCCGGCGGCGGACAGAATGGCGACGCGTTGTTGCGGCGCCGCCTCGAATGCCTGGAAGGCGCGCTGCAGCTCCACTGCGACGGCCGCGCTGATCGCGTTCAGCTTCTCCGGACGATTGATGCGGATGATCGAGATCGGACCGCGTTGTTCCACTGTGACGACGTTCATCGCGCTGTTCTCCTGTGGCGGCGTTCGGGTGACGCTAACGCAGCGGCTTCGTCATCTGCACGATGCCGCTGACATAGATGTCGTCCCAGTCTTCCTCGGAATAGCCGGTCTTGTTGTAGAAGCCCACGGCATCCAGCGTGGCATAGACCACGGCCTTCTCGCACCCCAGGCGGCGCGCGAAATCTTCGGCCAGACGCAGCAGCGCTCGCCCGTGGCCCCGCCCCTGCCGCGACGGATCGATTGCCACCAGGCGCATCGCCGCGCGGTCCGGCGCGACAAGGTCGATGCGGATCGTGCCGATCGGTTGGGCGTCCAGCCACAACAGATGTGGATGGTGACCCGGTGCCAGCTCGTCCGCCAACTCGATGGCGTATTTGCGCGCCTCGAGCAGGACGTCGCGGCGGATGCGGTGATAGGTCTCCCAGTCCTCGGGTGACGCCGGACAACCCAGCCGGTAGTTCCCGCTTGTATCGGAGGGAGATAGTGCGGTTGCCCCGCCCATCTCGTCGTTCCTTCCCTGGTGTTGCCTCGGACGGCGGAGGGGAGTTTGCTTGCACAATGCGCCTGCCTCAAGCCCCGTGAGCGGAACGGCGGCGCGCATTGCCATGATACCGCGCGCCGCTCGAACTGTTGCCGATGGCGGACGCGTGGATCGGCTGATGCCTGCCTGTCGCGCCCCCTGGCTGACGCGAAATCGCCAGGGATGGTTCCCCGCGACATGCCAGGGACGTGGTCCGTTCGGCCAGGGCAGTCGCATCTGACCGGATGCCTGGGTTTGGCAGCGATAACCCCGCTGTTGGACGATATCCGGCGTACCCGGGCTACTCAGAGGTTCAAAAGCGATCACGCTGTCCGTTCGACCTTGCCATCCCCCGCCGGGCGTGGTCCAAGCCGCGAGATCATGCACGGCCCGGAAACCATGCCCGATTCCCTGCCTGATCGCTTGCCTGATCCCGCGGACACGCCGCAGCTTGCCGCCGAGCGCGTGCTGATCCTGGATTTCGGCAGCCAGGTCACCCAGCTCATCGCCCGCCGGCTGCGCGAATCCGGCGTGTATTGCGAGATCTGGCCGTTCAACGTCGAACCGCCGCGCATCGCCACCTGGCGCCCGCGCGGCATCATCCTGTCCGGCGGGCCGGCCTCGACGCATGAGGCCGCCGCGCCGCTCGCTCCGGCGGCAGTGTTCGATCTGGGGGTGCCGATCCTCGGCATCTGTTACGGCGAGCAACTGCTGTGCCAGCAGCTCGGCGGCGAGGTGCAGCCTTCCGACCATCGCGAGTTCGGCCGCGCCTTCGTCGACGTCATCGGCGACTGCGCTCTGTTCCGCGATGTCTGGCAGAGGGGTGCGCGCGAGCAGGTTTGGATGAGTCACGGGGACCGGGTGACGCGGCTGCCGCCGGGGTTCCGCGTGGTGGGTGTGTCGGAAGGCGCGCCATTCGCGGCGATCGCCGACGATGCGCGGCACTATTACGGTGTGCAGTTCCATCCCGAGGTGGTGCACACGCCGCACGGAGCGGCGCTGCTGCGCAATTTCACCCATGGCGTGCTGGGGCTGTCCGGCACCTGGACCATGGCAGGGTTCCGCGCCACCGAGATTGCCCGCATCCGGGCGCAGGTGGGGCAGGGGAGGGTGATCTGCGGCCTGTCCGGCGGCGTTGATTCATCCGTTGCCGCAGTGCTGATCCATGAGGCGATCGGTGACCAGCTTACCTGCATCTTCGTCGATCACGGCCTGTTGCGACAGGGCGAGGCGGAGCAGGTGGTGGAGACGTTCCGCGACCGCTTCAATATCCGGCTGGTGCATCGGGACGCCGCCGATCTGTTCCTGGATGCTCTGGATGGCGTCACCGATCCGGAAGCCAAGCGCAAGACGATTGGCCGGTTGTTCATCGAGGTGTTCGACGAGGAAGCGGCGAAGCTGGGCGGCGCCGATTACCTGGCGCAGGGCACGCTGTATCCCGACGTGATCGAGTCCGTCAGCTTCACCGGCGGCCCGTCGGTGACCATCAAGTCGCACCACAATGTGGGTGGCCTGCCGGAACGGATGCGCCTGCGGCTGATCGAGCCGCTGCGCGAGTTGTTCAAGGACGAGGTGCGCGCGCTGGGCCGCGAGCTGGGCATTCCGGAGGGCATCGTCGGCCGCCACCCGTTCCCCGGGCCGGGTCTGGCGATCCGCATCCCTGGCGCTATCACGCGGGAGAAACTTTCCCTGCTGCGCAAGGCGGATGCGATCTTCCTGGAGGAGATCCGCGCCGCCGGCCTGTACGATGCGATCTGGCAGGCGTTCGCCGTGCTGCTGCCGGTGCGCACTGTCGGCGTGATGGGCGATGGGCGCACCTACGACAATGCCTGCGCGTTGCGCGCGGTGACGTCGACCGATGGGATGACCGCGGACGTGTATCCGTTCGATGCCGGGTTCCTGACGCGGGTGGCGAACCGTATCGTCAACGAGGTGCGCGGCATCAATCGGGTGACCTACGACATCACCAGCAAGCCGCCTGGGACAATTGAGTGGGAATGATCCGATGTTTCTAGCGACGTTTCCCGGACTATCGGAAATTGCGCCTGATTCGCCGATATAAATGAACCAGCCGGCAAGCGTCTTTCGCCGGCTATCGCCGACGGCCACATGCAACCCACGCCCGGCCGCGCAGCCATCGCTGCCATGGTGGGGGCTTGCCCTGACTTAGCGGTCATGCGGAGCATTGGTATTCTGTTCCGGAGGCTCCTGCGGCCGTGAATGATCTCTGGCGCGACTTGCTCCATGCCCGGAGCGACGTGACGTTGGCGATTGGGCCGGTGCTTGCCATCTTCGTTACGCTCCACGTGCTGCTTCACAAGCGGGAGGTAGCGTCCGCGGTCGGCTGGATTGGGCTGGTCTGGTTCGCGCCGATCGTGGGGGCGATCGGCTATGTCATGTTCGGCGTTAACCGGGTGAAGCGCCGCGCCCGGCTGCTCCGTCCGCGAAACGCCCGTCCAAGCAGCTCATCCGAGGGGGGTTCGCCAAGGATCGACGGCGATCTGGAGCCATTGGATCACAGCATCGGCCTTATCACCGCCCGTCCGTTGCTGGCGGGTACCGCAGTGTGGACCTATCACAACGGTGACGAGGCCTACCCTCCGATGCTGGCGGCGATCAGCGCGGCAAAGCACAGCATTGGCATGTCGTCGTACATCTTTCGCGATGACACCTGGGGCGCATGCTTCATTGACGCGCTGGCTGAGGCGCAAAGGCGCGGGGTGGCGGTGCGCGTGCTGATCGATGGGATCGGCGGCGGCTGGTTGCGGTCGCGTGCTTATCATCGATTGCGTCGTGAAGGCGTCGCGGCCGCCCGCTTCATGCATTCGCTGCTGCCCTGGCGCATGCCTTTCATCAACCTACGTTCCCACAGGAAGATTCTGGTAGTCGACGGGTTGGTCGGCTTCACAGGCGGCATGAACATCGCCGATGAGAACGTCATGGGTACCCACCCAAGGGCACCGGTGCAGGATATGCATTTTCGGATCGAAGGTCCGGTTGTTTCTCAGCTCGCCGAAGCTTTCCTGGAGGACTGGACGTTCGCGAGCAACGAAGATCTTGGGGGTGACGCCTGGTTACGGGGCGGCCCGCATCGCGACGGCGCATGGGCGCGCGTCATCGATTCCGGGCCGGACGAGGATATCGAAAAGGTAGAGTTTGCCGTGCTCCAGGCGATTGCCTGTGCGAGAGACAGCATTGCCGTGATGACCCCGTACTTTCTACCCGACGAGCGGCTGATTACGGCGCTGGCCATGGCTGCGATGCGTGGTGTGGCAGTCGACGTGGTGGTGCCGGAAAAGAGTAACCATGTGCTGGTGGATTGGGCGACCCGCGCGAATGTCGGGCCGCTGCTGTCCCACGGTGTCGGCATTTGGCGATGCCCGCCACCATTCCACCATTCCAAAATCATGGTCGTCGACGACGAATGGTGTCTGATCGGCAGTAGCAACTGGGACGTACGCTCATTCCGCCTGAACTTCGAGTTGTGCATGGAAATCTATGACCGCGACCTGGCCGCTACGCTTAGCGCAGTCATGCAGCGCAGCCGCGGCGGAGCACTCTCGGAAGCGGAACTGGATCTTCGCCCCCTGCCAGTACGACTTCGCGACGCAGGCGCGCGACTGATGTTACCCTATCTTTAGACACGAAAGTTGGGCCAGAGTGAACGGGGGGACCCGCCGGGGTGGCGTCGACATCGCCCGCATCTTCGGGAAACCGTCCCGAATTTACCGCGCGAGCCCATAGGCGGTCCCTCGCCTGCACGTATTCGCTCGTGGGCCCGGCCGGTCCCGGTCAATCCAGGTTGGAGTGAAGGCAGCCATGCGAGAAAAACGCAGCGCCAAGCCAATCCCCGTTCCCATGTCGCGTCAGCAATGACCAAAATCATCAGTTGGAACCTGCTTCGCCTGACCGGGGCCTCGCTCGGCGACGTCGTTCGGCTGATCCACCGGGAGCGGCCGGATCTGCTGCTGATGCAGGAGGTCACCCGGGAGATGGACGGGCTTGTCGGGAAGGTAGGCGGCCAATATTTTCGCAGCCCCATGCCGGGCCGCGTCCACGGCCTGGCGACGTGGAGTCCAGTGCCGCTTCCTAGTCAACCAGGCGTGCTGCCGCTGCCGTCCGGCGCGATGTTCCACCGTGTCTGTCAAATCGTCGACCTCGGGGGCATTGCGGTCGCGAACGTGCATCTGTCGCATGGTCAGGTTCTGAACCGCCGGCAGCTTCGGCACATCGTCAAGGCCTTGCCGCCTCGAGCTGCGGTGATGGGCGACTACAACCTCGTTGGCCCGGCTTTGCTGCCTGGCTTTCGTGACGTCGGCCCGCGCGGACCCACGCACGTCGCCGGAGACGTAGTGCCATTGCGGATCGACCGGTGCCTGGTGCGTGGCATGGCGTGTCTGGAATCCAAAGCCCTGCTGCGGGAGGCGTCAGACCATCGGCCGATTGTCGTCCGGCTGGACGGCGTTGCCCACCGACAGGCAGTGGCGGCGTAGCAAGTGAGGTTCCCGGCCGGTCTGCCGGGGTAACCTGCCAACCGGCGGGCATCCAGGGTGCGCATGGCGGCAAGCGAAACTCCGAGCTTTACAAACCCGCCCGTTCGGCACTGGATGCCCTCCGCCCGGCCCCCGCCGCGGCAGCACGCATCAGGACCCACGCATGAGCACCACCGTCGCCAAACCCCGCGGCCGCCACTTCTTTGCCAATCCGGGGCCGACCAACATTCCCGATTCGGTACTGCGGGCGATGGACCGCCCCAGCATCGACTTCAACGATCCCGAATTCGTCGAGGTGTATGATGCCGCCTTCTCCGGCGTGAAGCGTGTGCTGCAAACCACGCAACACTTACTCATGTACAACGCCTCCGGTCACGGCGCCTGGGAAGCCAGCCTCACCAATCTGCTCTCGCCGGGCGACCGGATCATCGTGCTGGAATCGGGGTATTTCTCCGAGGAATGGGGCAACATGGCACGCAGCCACGGGCTGGACGTGCTGGTGTTGCAGGCCGACTGGCGGCGCGGCGTCGATATCGCCGCGTTGCGCGCAGCACTGGCGGCCGACCGCGACCACGCCATCAAGGCAGTGTGCGCGGTGCACAACGAGACCGCCACCGGCCTGATGCTGCCGATCGATGAAATCCGCGCGGCGATCGACGCCACCGCGCATCCGGCGCTGTTCCTGGTGGACACGATTTCGTCACTCGGCTCGCTGGATTTCCGCATGGACGAGTGGAAGATCGACTGCGTGGTCGGCGGTGGCCAGAAGGGCCTGATGCTGCCCACCGGCATGAGCTTCACCGGCGTGTCCGACAAGGGCATGGCGGCGCATGCCGATGCGAAGCTGAAGCGCTTCTATTTCGACTGGACGCTGATGGAGAAGCGACCGCAGAAGAGTTTCATCGGCACGCTGCCGGTGAACATGTTCTACGGCTTGCGCGAATCGGTCCGGCTGATCGAGGAGGAGGGCCTGCCCAACGTCATCGCCCGCCACACCCGCCTGGCCGAGGCGACGCGGCGCTGCGTGCAGGTCTGGGCCGGCAATAACGGGCCACAGCTCTACTGCGTCAACCCGACGCGGTATTCCAACTCGGTGACCGCGGTGCTGATGCCGGACGGGTACGACGCCGAAGTTGTGCGCCGCGCGGCGCGGCAACGCTTCAACGTGTCGCTGGGCGGCGGGTTGGGGAGGCTCGGGGGAAAAATCTTCCGCATCGGCCATCTGGGCGACCTAAACGAGCCAATGTTGCTGGGCGCGCTGACGGCGGTGGAAATGGCGCTGCGCATCGAGCACATCCCGCACGGGCGGGGCGGCGTCGAGGCGGCGATGGCGTATCTGGCGGGTGAGACGGGCTGACGCGTCGGCTGGGGCCAGGCCAAGTGGTTGCCCCATTGTCCGCACCACCCGTAGCCTCATGCGAACAGGCGGGAGGACTTGCGTTCCCCCGGCCTTTCGCGCCGATCGCCAGAGTGTGCTGAGAGGGGAATTCGGGGCGGCTCGTGGCGTCGGCCGGCCGGCTTCGTGGCCGGTTCTGGGCGCTCGATCACGACCAGGGACCGGCCGGTTGCCGTTTGCCTGCAGGTCGTAGAACATGTCGAGAACACTGGGCCGGCTGACGCCTTCGCTTGGGCGCAAGCCGACGGGCGGCTAAGATTATGCACCGCCAATGTGGCAATACCGCAACGTCCACCGGATATGTTGTGGGCACCAACGCAGGAACCCGCCATATGTTGTTGACCTCGAATCGCAACAGCCACGATGCTCGCCCTCCGACGACGCCAGGGGAGGCCGACGTGCTTGACGCAGTCCAGATGACGGGGCGCCACCAGGTCCATGTGGATCGGTCGCGGGACGCTCTGCTGACCGAATTCGGGCGGGCGACGTTGTCCGACCGCTATTTGATGCCGGGCGAGGGCTTTCAGGATCTGTTCGCGCGGGTCGCCTCCTATTACGGGGACGACGCGGCGCATGCGCAGCGACTGTACGACTATATCAGCAAGCTGTGGTTCATGCCGGCGACGCCGGTGCTGTCCAATGGCGGGACCAATCGCGGCCTGCCGATCTCCTGCTTCCTGAACGAGGCGTCGGACAGCCTGGACGGCATCGTCGGCCTGTGGAACGAGAACGTGTGGCTGGCGTCGAAGGGCGGCGGCATCGGCTCCTACTGGGGCAATCTGCGCTCGATTGGCGAGAAGGTGGGCGCGGTCGGCAAGACCTCGGGCGTGATCCCGTTCATCCGGGTGATGGATTCGCTGACGCTGGCGATTTCACAGGGCTCGCTGCGGCGCGGCTCGGCGGCGGTTTATTTGCCGGTGTGGCATCCCGAGATCGAGGAGTTCATCGAGATCCGCCGGCCCACCGGGGGCGACCCGAACCGCAAGGCGCTGAACCTGCATCACGGGATCCTGGTATCGGACGCGTTCATGCGCGCGGTGGAGGCGGACGAGGCCTGGCCGCTGACCTCGCCGAAGGATGGGTCGGTGGTGCGGTCGATCTCGGCGCGCGGGCTGTGGATTCGCATCCTGACGGCGCGGATCGAGACCGGCGAGCCGTACCTGATCTTCTCGGATCATGTGAGCAGGGCGCAGCCGGATCATCATAAGCTGGCGGGATTGGAGGTGAAGACGTCCAATTTGTGCAGCGAGATCACGCTGCCGACAGGGCGCGACCAGCATGGCATGGAGCGCACCGCGGTGTGCTGCCTGTGTTCGCTGAACCTGGAGACCTGGTTCGAGTGGTCGACCCATCCGACGTTCATCGAGGACGTCATGCGGTTTCTCGACAACGTGCTGCAGGATTTCATCGATCGTGCGCCGGCGGAGATGGTGAAGGCTCGGTACTCGGCGATGCGGGAGCGGTCGGTGGGGCTGGGGGTGATGGGATTCCACTCGTTCCTGCAGGCGCTGAACGTGCCGTGGGAGAGCGTGATCGCCAAGGTATGGAACAAGCGCATCTTCCGGCACATTCGGTCGCAGGCGGATGCCGCGTCCTATGTGCTGGCGGAGGAGCGGGGCGCGTGCCCGGACGCGGCGGAATACGGCGTGATGGAGCGGTTCTCGCACAAGCTGTCGATCGCGCCGACCGCGTCGATTTCGATCATTGCGGGGAATTCGTCGCCGGGGATCGAGCCGATCGCGGCGAACGTGTTTTTGCAGAAGACGCTGTCGGGGAGCTTCACGGTGCGCAACCGGCATCTGCAGAAGCTGCTGGCGGAGAAGGGGATGGATAACGACGAGGTTTGGTCGTCGATCACGCTGACGCAGGGGAGCGTGCAGCATCTGGATTTCCTGAGCGAGGATGAGAAGGCGGTTTACAAGACGGCGTTCGAGCTGGATCAGCGGTGGGTTGTGGAGCACGCGGCGGATCGGGCGCCGTTCATCTGCCAGAGCCAGTCGGTGAATGTGTTTCTGCCGGCGAATGTACATAAGCGGGATCTGCACCAGATCCACTTCATGGCGTGGAAGAAGGGGGTGAAGTCGCTGTACTACTGCCGGAGTCTGTCGATCGCACGGGCGGATAATGTGAGCGAGAAGGCGGTGGCGCCGGTGGCGTTCACCGGGGTAATGGGTGTGGCGGTGAATGACGGGCAGGTACCGTTGCCGCTGGTGGCGGCTGCAGCAGCGGGGAGTGGGGCGAATTATGAGGAGTGCTTGGCGTGCCAGTAGGTCGTGGAACGGTTGTACATCGGTCGCGCTTTCAAAGAGCGCTTGCAATCGAGCGGGAGCGGTTTAGGCGGATGTTGGCCGCGCCTCCTTGTGTCATCGCGTTGCCCCGATTGCATCTCTCACCGCCGACACATGAGGATTATCGTGCTTGGAAAACTGCCAAACGAAGATGGGAACTGGCGAAGTCTCGCCTCGATCGCGAGGCGAAAGCGCGAGCTTAAAAGGGGTATGACCATGGGTCTCTGTTTGTTGCCGTTGGACACCGTTCCACACGATTCGTGGAACTTTGAGTACGAATCGAATGAGGAGGGTGTCCACAATTTTGCTTTATGGCCGGCCAGAAATGGAGACCAACCGGTCGTCATTCGCGTCGACCTGCAGGCGCTGGGCGACACAGTGGAGGCACAACTGGGCGCAAACAGTCATCAGGTCCGATTGTCACTGCTGGAGCATCGCAGCCTGATCGAGCGAGCGGTCCGGACCAATTATCGAGGTGGACCTATAGTTACGTTGCGCTATCACGAATTGGCACATGAAAGGTCACATTTGTCTCAACCGGCGTAACCACGCAGCTCACAAGTTTCGTGAGCTGACGGTTTTTGAGCGTGCCGGTGTAGGATGGGCGAGTGATTTGAGCCAAGCACCATCCTCCTTACAACGGCCTCATTCGGCCTGGGCTTCGGTATCGGCGATTTCAACTCCCGCGATCGTCACGCCGCCTCCAACCGCATCGCCGCCTGAACCTCGCGACACGCTGCCGCGACCCGAGCAATCTCGGCCTGGCTTGGGCTCTCCGCCCCGGCGTGGCCATGCACGATCCCATGCCGCCGCTTCCACGCCCAATCCAGCGCGTCGGCGGTCTCTTCGTCGATGATCCCCTGGAACGCCAACTCCTGGATAATGGCGGAGGCCGAGCGATCCCGGCCCTTGACGCGGTGGCGCATCGCCGCGTCCCGTACCAGTTCGTCAAGCACCGACACCAGAAAGATCAGGGCCAGGTCCCGCTGCCCGGAGTCATACGCACTCAAGCCGGCGGCCAGCAGGCGCTCCAGGCCGTCCCCCGACAGTTCCTGCACGGCAGGCTTGCGTCTCCCCAGCGAGATCAACTCCAGGCGCCATCCCGCATGTGCTTCGATCGTCTTCGCCAGCTCCACGAATTCGTTAGAACCAATCATGCTCTCCCGGGTCTTGATTTCCACCACCGCGTGATCGTCATCCTTCATCACCACCAAGTCGGGCGCGAAAGCGCGCAGGAACGGCGGCAAAGCGTCACCACTCGGTTGCTCCATAACCTCATAGCCAAGCCTGCGGTACTCCCGCGCCGCTCGGCGCTGGGCCCGCAGACGCTCATCCCTCCGATCGTCCGTCATTTAGCCCAGATCCTCCTCTTCCGGCGCAACCCAGAGGCGAATATGCACAAATGGGCGCCCGTCGCCGAAGGCATCCGCCAACGGTTGCGACATATAGAGCATGCGGAACGGGCGATCGATATTCCGCCAGTTCCCGGTAACGTCCTTCACGACGCGATCATCCACATAGAGGACACCTTGCAGGGCATCCTGGATGGGCTTGATCAGATTGTCCATGTCGGCAAGCGGCTTCGGGGCATAGTGCGTTATGCGCAGCTCGACTGCGACGGTGTAAGGAGCCAGCCCGGCGGGCCACTTCGCTATCGCCGCGGCACGAACTTGCTGCCGCCACGCCGCAAGACGAACTCGCAACCGCGCTCTCGCCGATATCGGCCGGCCATGCACGCAGAATTCGAAATCCGGGGTCCGCCGATCATCGGGCCGGTCTCGTTCGAGGGCCATGGCGACTTCGCATAGCCCCGCCATGTGAATGGCGGCTTAACGGATCGGCCATCGTTGCGGCATACACAGCAAAATCCCAGGTGTAACCGGTCGCGCCTCACCCAACAGCGTGGCGACCCGACTTTGCCCCGCCCGTCGTCCGGCGCCCTCCGGCTGCCTCGTTGCGCCCCCCACGCCGTGTCGGAATCCGCGACAACTCATCGCCGATCTCCTGCTCCGCCCGCCGCAGGTCATAGATCTGCTGCAGGTTCATCCAGAACGCCGCGCTGATATCGAAGTAGCGGCACAGTCGCAGGGCGGTATCGGCGGTAATGCCGCGCGCGCCATGCAAAATGCCGGTGACCCGGTTGGGAGGCACCTCGATGTCGCGCGCCAATTGGGCGGCCGTGATGCCGGAAGCCTCGATTGCTTCGGCCAGGTGTTGGCCGGGATGGATTGCAGCGCGTGCCATGATCCGCCGCAGTGCTAGTCCTCAATAGTCCATCGTCCGGGCCCAGGCTCACTGTGGATGCAGTGGCGCCATCAGATTCGGCGATGCCGGTTCGGCAAAGCACAGGCGAGAGCCTGAGCTGTGCGGCCCAGCAGTCCGTTTGACCCCCCCCCGCCGTCAGCTCCGAAGCCTGGCCTGCTCCAGCGCCCGGTTCAGTGCGGGCCGCAGCGCAAGCACCTCCTCGTCGTCGCGTCCGGTGGCCCAGGCAACTTTGAACGCCTGGTCCGCCTGCCGAACCAGCTTGGCCTCCCGCGTGACACGCCAGAGCTGCAGCAGAGCGCCCACCCGCGTGGTCGCCAGCAGGTTCCGCGCCTGCGGATCGCGCACATCTCCTGAATGCAGGATATCGGACACCGCGACCGCCTCCCGCAACTCGCCCGCCTGTCGCAGGAACCACGCCAGCCGCCAATGACAGTCGTCCGGAACCGTGGCGCCTGCCTCCCGACACAGCGCGAACACCGCCCGGAACAACCGCGCCCCCGACCTGGCTTTCTCCGCATCCTCGCCCGCCCGCAGCGCCAGATAGGCCGCGCGCCGGACCTCGGCCGGAGGCACGTTCCTGGCCGCAAGGCAGCGGCACAACGCCATGACAGCCCGCCGATCGACGGCACCATCCAGTCTGTCGGGATTCACGCCGGCCTGAACCAGCTCCCGGCGCTCGACCCTTTCGGCAAGCTCCGCCGGCGTTCGTGCCGCCTCGATCGCCGCAATCAGGGGGGCGCCCGGCCGGCCATCCACCACAGCCCCACCGGCTACCTGCCGGAACAATTTGCGCCCGCCGGCCTCCAGACTCAGTGCCAACGGCGTGGCACCCGACCCCCATTCCACCCCGACGATCGGAACCGCATCCGCGCTGTCCCCATCATCCAGCGCGCAGCCGATCAGCAAACGCCGGCCCTCTTCCGGCCCGACGCGCGAGAGCCAGGAAAGCACCGCCTCCATCGCCGCCGCCTTCTCAGGCACTTCGCCTCGCTTCTGTACCAGACAAGGACAACACGTCGCTCGCTCCGGCCAAGCATCCCGCGGATTTGCGGCGCCGCGCAACCGGACTGCGGCCTTGTTGCCTTGGTTTCACGACGGAAGCCTCAGTGCCAGTCGTCGATCGTCATATCGCCCGGCATCGCCTTTACTGCGCGCATTAAGGATATTGTGCTGCTGCGGCGAAGTCACCATCGTGGATAGGTTAATAATTTATTAACGCGCCACAGACAACGGCGTGGATGCTTTACGCTTTCCTCATAGGAGCCCAGCATTTTTACCGTTTGATTAACAATCCACGAGAGCCGATAGTACAAGTACAATATCGTGCCTGATGCGGTGTAGCCACGAACCCTGGTAGCTGCCCAAATTCACACGCAAAGGAATCCCTCATGGACGGAATGCTTTCACGCGCGAGCGGAGCGTCAGCCGCGCCTGGCGACCATTGGGTCGAGGTGTTCCAGCAGCGTGGCGTCTGGCAGTTGACGCGCGATATTGTCGAGCGCTGGGTGGTCCGCAACGCCGTGTTCTTCGACATGCTGCGCCGGCTGGTGCCGCATGGCGGCAACGTCCTCGAATTGGGTTGCGGCCCTGGCCGGCACGCGCTGGGTTCGGCCACGCTCGGCTACCGGGTGCTCGGCCTCGATGTCGATCCGCAGATCGTGCAGCAAGCCCAGGCCAATGCCAGCGTGGTCGCCCCGGAATGCGGCGCCAGCTTCCAGGTCGGCAACATGTTCGCTCTCGACTCCGTCGCACCATCCGCGACATTCCAGGCCATCACGCATGGCGGTGTCATGGAGCATTTTGACTCGGCCGAGAGCATCCGCGAGTCGCTGCGTGGCCAGTTGGCGTTCGCGCCCACTATCGTATTCGATATTCCGTTCGACAGCCCGAAGAACCGCGTCCTGTTCGGTCGCGACGACATCTTCCGCCAGTTGTGGACGGCGGAGGAATGGGTGCACGACGTGCTGGCCGGCCTGAACATCGTCGAGGCGAGCACCGATCTGCACCCGGAGCCCAACATGACCGACGATCTGGTGGTTGCCCTGCGCGCATAGGCTGCCATCTTGCCCGTCATGGTCGAAGCCGCCGCCGCGATCGCGCCTGCCATTCCGTTGCCGCAGCGGAAGCTGATCCTGGCCGCGTGCATGGCGGCGAGTTTCATGGCGGCGGTCGAGGCCACCATCATCGCCACCGCGATGCCCAGCATCGCCACCAGCCTCGGCGGCTTCGGCCTGTTCGCCTG
>Ga0209415_10012637_pt1 | contig 14039 bp, 12 predicted proteins | sample PeaSoiSIISIP2007_FD_187696 | JGI IMG/M metagenome (GOLD analysis project Ga0209415, IMG submission 187696) | Peat soil microbial communities from Weissenstadt, Germany - SII-SIP-2007 (SPAdes) (version 2) | ecosystem: Environmental > Terrestrial > Soil > Wetlands > Peat | place: Germany... | reverse complement strand
GTGCGCCAGGGTTCCAGAACCCCGGAAGGCGAAAAGTCAGTAAAAATGCGGCCCTGTTCAGATTCTTGCGCAGAGCCGATCTTGCGGACTACAGGAAGCTCTTGTCTGGAACAACACCGGACGTACCAGCAGCAACGCGCCAGAGAAACAATATCATCAACCGAATCACGGTTGACGTGGAGTCTAGCTACAAGCGGTACGAGACCACTTTGTTTAGCCAACGAGCTACGCTTGATACCGTTGGGGACATGGTTGAGGTCGGCGTTTCCGCTGCGACAACTGTGGTCGGCGGCGCGGATGTAAAAAGCTTGCTGGCAGCGGGGCTGACCGGGCTCAAGGGAAGTCGGCTCTCCTACAGCAAGAATTTCTACCGAGAAAAAACAACAGAGATCATCATTGCCAGAATGGAGGCAGGGCGCGCCCAGATCAAGAACCAGATTGTGCAAAAGATGACTAATCTGGGCGCAGATCGATACCCGTTTGAAGAGGCGTGGTCCGGTCTCATTGATTTCTTTTATGCCGGCACGCTGGAGGGGGGGCTTGAGGGGTTGGCTGCGGATGCCGGTAGCAGTGTCACAAAGGCTACCGACCAGACTCAACAGACTGTCCAAGATCGTATCGAACTCAAGAACGTAACCTCCGACCAGCTTGATCAGCTAAAACGTATCCGCACCAAGTTCAACGACATGTTCAACGCTCACGATGTCACGTCGGCAAGGCAGGTGTTGAGCTCTCTGGGTGTGGAGGAGCCCGGCGATGCCCCTTCGCAGAAAGTGTTCACGGATTTGAATGCTCAGATCAGCAAGGTGACACAGAATCCGGCATACATCGAGAAGCTTCTAACGGCTTTCGGCTTGAAATGAGCTTCAGAGGGGAGAATGGAAAATGGACGCCAAGGTCAACGGAAGCCTGTCCCTGGAGGAACAGCGACTTCAACTAAGTGCGGCTGAGCAAGCTGGACCGTGTCTACTTAAGAATTATGCGCGAGGAGATCCCTCGCCCAATAACTTCGCTTCGTTTGGAGACGCACCTCTCGGTCAATCCATTCCCGATCTCATTCTCGTTCAACTGCCAGGGCAAACCGCGCTGGCAGCGACGGTTGAGGCTCAAAAGACCGCGGGACGAACGCTGGTGTGCTGTAACCAGGTATATGTGAACAGCACTCCCTCCTGGGTCGCAGTATTTAGATAGCCGTCGCTGGGTAACGGCTGATTGCTAGGACATCCCTAGCTAATGGAGGCTGTCCCAATGCCCATCAAGCACATCGTCGTTCTCATGATGGAGAATCACTCATTCGACCAAGTGCTAGGCTGGATGAAGTCCATCTATCCACAACTAGAGGGGGTAGATCCAGGTCATCCGCAGTCTAACCCAGATTGGCCAAACACGGCAGCCTCAGTTCCGCAAGCAGAAAGCAGCCTCCCCTTGATCGCCGTGGACCCGATCCACGAGCACCTGGACAGTCTGCAGCAAATCTCTAATGGGTGCACCGGGTACGTAACGAATTTTGCCCAGCATTATCCCAGCAGCGATGCAGGCCAACGGGCCCAAATCATGGGGTACTACCCCAAGGGTAGCCTTCCAGTGATCCACACACTGGCTGAGAATTTCCTCGTCTGTGATCACTGGTTTTCTTCCCTGCCCGGCCCCACTTGGCCTAATCGGTTTTTTGTTCACAGCGGTACGTGTTTGGGCCACGTAAAGATGCCGTCAGGGCTTTACCTGAAGAATGAGTACTGCTTCGACCAGAACACCATTTATGACGCTCTCGACACGAAGAAAATCAGCTGGAGCATTTATCACCACGGGATGCCACAGTGCCTGATCCTGACCGGGCTCTGGGACAAGTTCTTGCAGTTTCACCGCATGGACCAGTTCTTTGCGGATGCGCAGGCACCTGCGGAGAACTTTCCTGCCTACTCTTTTATCGAGCCGTCGTATGGGGGGACCGATGAGAACGACCAGCATCCGCCCACTGACATTCGCCGAGGTGAGTATCTGATTGCGCAGGTGTACAACGCATTGCGGGCGAACCAGACATTGTGGGAAAGCACTCTGTTCATCTTGCTTTATGACGAACACGGCGGTTTCTACGATCATCTTGTTCCCCCAAGAGCAGTACCCCCGGACAACAATACTACGGAGTATTCCTTCGACCAATACGGGGTCCGCGTACCGGCTGTGCTGATCTCACCTTGGGTGAAGAAAGGCCTTCTTTCGACCGTGTTTGATCACACTTCTCTTCTCAAGTACCTGATCGACATGTGGGGTCTACCGAACACCCTGGGACAGCGCGTTGCAGCGGCGCAGACATTCGCCTCCTCACTCGGAGAACTCTCCGCACCACGGACTGACACTCCACCAGCGTTCGATTTGGCCACACTGCCCATGCCTGCACTGGCGGTTCCAGACAAGGTGAATGATCATCAGAACGCGATGGCGTCATTCGGCCATTTCTTGGAGCAGAAAATGTCACATGTTGAAGAGCTAGCGGCTGTTGGCTACCGGGCATTGAAAAGTTTGGACGATCCCCTGGCCCAGTTGAGTGTTGCCAAGGATCGATTTTTGCTCTTTTTGCACCATGGGCAAGGGGGTCGGCTCTGAAGAGCCTAGTACGCCGGAGCGCCGTCATGAAAACCGTGATCCTGGTCGCGTGCATGTCCGTCGTTGTCGTGTTGGTTATCATGTGCGCTCCTTGCGGTGCGCAACCAAAGATTGACCCCGGCATTACCATCGAGCCGAGCGAAATCAATTTCGGACCGCGCGACATCGGCACTACCACGCCCAAGACACTGCTCGTAAAGAACAACTCAACAGCGTCCGTAAACCTGACCATTACCATATCGGGCAACAACTCTAACGACTTCTCTTGGAAGAGTACCTGCCTGAGCAATCTGCAGCCAACTTCCAAGTGTGAGGTATTCCTTTTCTTCAGCCCTCTGACTATCGCAAAACCTGAGGACAGACAGGCGCAATTGGTCATCTCGAACGGCAACGTTGCGGCGCTACCCGTTGCCCTTAGTGGTGCTGCCTTCCAAAATCTGGGCGTGTCACCCGGCAGTCTTAGCTTCGACGACCAGTTGGTAAACACGTTGAGCGCACCACACAGTCTGGTGGTGACAAACTATTCCGATTCCACTCTTAGCAGCCTCACGGTCACAGGTGCCGGCGATTTCACCGAGAACCACACCAAGTGCGAAAAGATTACCCCCGGTGCCTCTTGCGCGATTTCTGTGGTGTTTGCGCCCAAGCTACCGGGCGCTACCAGTGGGACGCTCACCATCACGGCGGACCAATCGAGTCTCGGCAAGGTGCCGCGAGTGGTTCTGCTACAAGGCAATGCCTTGGCTCGCTGCAGCGTGGCAGATTTCTCCTTCCGGAAATGGAGCGTTTGGCTGGCAATCTTGATCGGAGGTTTGTTTTTCACAGGGTTGGTCCTCGTGCGCTGGCACATGATCGCGAAACCTGCCCGGGCACAACTCGTCGCGGAGATTGGTGTCGTTCGATCGCGCCTGATCGCCGAAACCGCGGGTGACCCCAAATCAGCTGACCTGGACGGACGGGTCGAACGCATTCATTACCTACTTGACTGGGCATTGTATCCCTTTAAGAACAAACGTTTCCCCATCGAAACGAAGGAAGATGGTAGCGAACGGTCTTTTGTGCCGGGCTGGCTTCCGTGGTACACGCGTCTCTTCAATGCGCTGTTTTGGCCACGCGGCCAGGAACTCGCCGGCTGGAGTTTCGCGCACGAAGCCGAGCTGCAGTTGGTTCAGCTTCTCCATTCGGAGCGCGTTCGCGCTCGCATGGAAACCGCCGAGCAATATCTAAGAGTGCTCAATACGTCGGTCAGTTTGGCTTTGGCTGATCGCCTCCACGAAGGGGCAGGTTCACTCGCTTCGTCGCTGCCTTTGGATAGACAGCGCGCGCTGCTGGCCGAGGCTCTGAATCTCATTTACGAACAGGGCGACACCGATTTTTTCCAGCTCGCCGCTTGGCACAGCAAGATGATCTGGCTGGTGGGATGTGCCTTGCTTTTCATCTTTGCTCTAGCCGCAACCCTACAGAATGCCATTCTACTGTTGCTGGGCGCCGTTGGCGGTCTGCTCAGCCGACTCGCCCGCACAGTGCACGCGGCGGAAGTAGCGAACGACTATGGCGCGTCTTGGGGAGCTCTCTTTCTTAGTCCCCTTAGCGGGGCATTGTCGGCTTGGGGCGGGATTTTACTCATCGTTCTGGGGCTAAAATTCAATATTCTCGGCAATGCCTTGAACGTAGACTGGTGCAACCCCTATGAGCCTGCCACCCTCGCGATCGCCTTGCTCTTCGGTTTCTCTGAAAGGCTTTTCGACGGGATCGTTTCGCAGATCGAGGACAAGTTTGTAAAGGCCTCGCCATCGTCGCCAGCTCCTCCTAGTAAGCCGGCACCGAACATCAGTTCTCTCGATCCCCCTAAGGCAGGTCTTGGCAAGCCGGTCTCGTTCACGGTCAAGGGCGGTAATTTCCTGCTCGGCGCGACGGCCACGGTGACTGACGAGGGCGGAAACCCCGCTTCCGCCAAATTGGAGTTTAAGGACACAGCCACCGTGTTGGTGACAGCCACTCTGTCCGGCGACAAGGCCTATACCTCGACGCTGACAATTACAAATCCGGACAAGCAGTCCGCCACGTTTAGGTTCGAGGTGGCTGGCGGCTGATACACTTGACGTTTGCGAAGGATGCCAATTGGCAGGGTGCCCCCCGCTGCAGAGAGTAGGTACGCGGCATCCACGCCACCCCAACCGGCGGCCACCCGTTGTCCGACTTCGGACAGGGGGCTCGATCAGTGCAGCACAGATCCCTCGCATGCGGGAGCGGCGGGACAACGGAATCGACGTGGACAGCTTTCCTTGCCATGGTGGTTGCAAAACTCTCGCACGCCGACTAGGCGCCCTTCTTCTCCGCCTGCTGCTGGGCCTTAACTTTTGCCCACCGGGCTCGCTGCGCCGCTGCGATCCTCTTCCGGGCGGCACGGCTGATCCTGCGCACCGGCTTGGATGCTTTGGCTCGCTTCATTTTTCCCTGCGCCCAGCGCTGCTTTAGCAGTCGTGACAGTTTCCTCCGCGCGGCGGCGCTCATTCGGCCACGCCTGTTCCGGGTGGCTCCTGCTCTCGGCGGACGACCTGCTCTTCGGCGACCTGTAGAATTCAGACCTTCGATTGCGGCGATTGCACCGTCGATGCGGTCGCGCTCCACACGAAGTTCCGCAAGAATCCTATTGGTGTCCATGATGGCTCCTCGGGCGCGTATCCTAACAGTCTATCGAGGAGACTGGCAATGCCTCTGTGCCAGTCGCTCAGAGAGAGCCCGACCCGCGAGGAGTATCAGTAACGCCGTACGTCACTGTGGCCGAACGAGCGTTTGCCGTTGCCGCGTCCCGTCTCTGCTCGGGCCACTCTCGGACGCGCCCCGAGATCCCCAACACTTTCCCGCGCTTGTTGGAATGCCGCAGCCGGAGGTCACCGGCCCGTGCACCGACACATCTTGCCGGGACATGCACGAACGGAGCACGTACCGTCAACGGATGTGACTATTTTTCATTTCCATGACATCGGCGCCTACGCCTTCGGCGCCCTTTACCAGACCGACGGCATGGCTAACCGATTCCATTCGCCGAACCAAGTCTAGAACATCTCTTTCCGACCCCAGTTCTCATCCACGAATGCGCCCAATCCTGGATGTAAGCACAATACAGGCAAATCCATCCGCGCCGCTTTGTTCCAAATTCAGAACAAAAAGAACGCTCCCATTGGGTCAGAAGCAAACGCAACACATTGAAAAATCGGACGCTTGGGGGGACTTGTTCCACTTTCAGAACAGGCTCAAAATTTATCTTGACTTCCACCTTGTCAGCGGTAAAGTTCGCCGCACATCGCCGCACTTACAGAGACCAAAGGGGACTCTTCAGGCTTCGCTCTTCTGCGGGATAGGGGGGAAATCATGCCGCAGGCAACATCCATTTCACTGAGTCAGTTCACTGCAACTGTGCAAGCGGCTGTGAAGGCCGCCGTGCAGAAGCACCCTAAGTTCAAAATCGATCCGCCGCAGGCGGTAACGCTCTCCTACCTGATCAGGGGTATACCCCCGGTGGCGGAGAGCATCTTGGCGAATGTCACGCTCAACGAAATGCAAGCGTTCGCGAACGACGTTGCGGCTCACATCCGCGCCGCACACCCAGAAGCATTGGCGGGCGTGTACGGAGCCTCGGGCCATGGAGTGATTTATTCCGACGGGAGACACGTCATCATCGGAATTCCTCCCGTTGAACCGTTCGTGCTCGAGAAGTAAACGAGAACGGCCATGTCGAAGCTTTGTCCCAGTGCGCAACCGGGAATGGACAATTGCAGGGTTTTGGGAGTCGTGCAGCAGCAAGGACCAACTCCCACTACGCTGTACTTGAACCAGCTTTTGATGGCAAGCGCGGACGTTCTCGCCCTGGCCACCCCCTTGAAACCCACCGAGGTATTTCGTCTTGCCGCTACTTGCGCGGAGGAAAAATGCCCGCATTTTGACGGGGCCGATTGCCGGCTGGCGACTAGGGTGGTGCAGATTCTGCCGGCTGTAGTCGACGCCTTGCCTCCATGCACCATTCGCAAGGACTGCCGTTGGTACTTCCAGGAAGGTGGAGCGGCGTGCCGTCGTTGCCCTGAAATCACCACTATCAGCTACGATCTGTCCGAACGAGTCCGAGAGGTCTCGGGATTGCCGGTCATGCACGATGGCTAGAAGGGAGCCAGTTGGGACGTGCGCATTTGTTGCGCGAGAGTTGTGGCGGGCTGATGTCTTGAAAGGGCCAGTCGAGGCGCTTGGCGGTGCGGGTACGGGCCGAAGAAGTCCGCCTCCGCGTACGCCAAGGATTGTACGAGGAGCTAGTGGCTTGCCCTCTCGCAGCGTCTTGCGCGTTGACGCATTTCCCGCCTATTAATCAAATCTAGCTGGAGCGCCCTTATGGGTTCAATTGTGGCGTCGTTCTGTCTCGCGGCGTTATGAAAGAGGGGAAGATGGACACCCCGGTTTCGCATTACGTCTCATAGGGCCGGCGGAGTTGTTGTTGGGGGAATTCGCGGTTCCTCTGCAACCAACTCAGAAATCCTCTTTTTCGTATTGCGAAAACTGGAACAATCCGAGGAATTTTGACCGTGCCAGATTGGAGGTTGTGATGTCGCGATCGCTATGCGGAATGCTGCTTGTTTTACTGGCTCTGCTCGTCTTCAACACTGTCCACTGTATCGCGCAGCTCTCGGGCACGGTAAATTTTGTCGTGCTGCATGTTACCTTCAGCGACTTCGCTACCGGGACCCGTTTCACGACGGCCCAACTGCAGACGAATTTCAACAACATCGCCACGCTGTGGGGGAATGAGTCGTCATACGGCAACATCACCGTACAATATCAATTCGGTGGACCGTATCAGGTCGCCTCACCCAGCGCGACGTATCTCGACCAGCAGAGCGGGCAATCCTCATCGGGGGCCGCCATCGTGCAGCTCATCAATGATGCGGTAGCGGGCTCCCCTAACACCATCAACTGGACGAACGTGTATGGCGTGGTGGTCGTTTTTGGAGACACCCGCGCCGGTGGGTTCTACCGTGGAATTACCCTGCCTGGAACTACACCCATTAAGCCGCCTGCGGGTGGAACTTTCAACGTCCACGGCTCGATCGTCGGTGAGAGCCCACTTGAGGATCTGTCGCGAACGTGGGGGCGATGGGCACATGAGATGGGTCACCAAATGCAGGCCAATCCCGGAAACCCATGGCATCCGAGCAATTACAACAGCGACTTTGAACAAATGGATGCCGAATATCCAGCGCAATCCGGCATGTTCAACAAGCAGTCGAACATGGCTTATCCTGGTTGGATGCCGGCCGGCAAGTACAAGACGGTTTCGCCACCTGCGGGCGCCTCCGTGGGCCTGTTTGCCGAGGAGCAGCCGCCGGGGAACCAGCCCGACTTTCAGGCAATCAAGGCCTTCCTGACTTTCGGCGGCCCACAGCTCTACTACCTGGTCAGTGTGCGCCACCACATCCTGGGCGACGAGGTAGCGACTACACATGGCCCTAACGGCATTCCGGACGAAGGAGTACTCATTGAACGCGTGGTCGAAGGTGGCGATCCCAACATCGACGATTGCCCTCCGAATGGCTGCTCCCGGTGGGTGAACGTCGAAGGGAATGGTGGCGCTGACACGCTGTGGCACGTCGGTGACACGTACCGCAATAATACGGATGGTATCTTCATCACCGTCCGGGCCAAACCGGACGACGACCACTACTTGGTGGACGTTACTTACGCCGATAAGGCCGGGCAGCCCGACGTCGGCCTCAATAGCTGGTTGCAGCCGCCGGGGAACACCTACGAAACCACCGACATTTGGATTGATAGTCCCGTAAACGGCTACGGGACCTACCGCTACGGGACCTGGTCCGACCTGATGGGTGGCACGGTCCCGACAGGAAACGGGGATGATCCCGCGGTGGGACAGATAAATCGGCTGTATGCACGGGTTCGAAACTATGGCACCATGCCGGCATCGAACGTAGTTGTCCATTGGGACATCACCGATCCGCCGGGACTGGGGATCAATGGCTCGAACGGCTTCATTCCCCTAGGCACGGTAGATAAGACCCAGTTTCCAGGGCTGGCGTTGATCAACCCCGGAAAGTCGGTGGATGTGTATTATGAGTGGACACCTAATTTCAATTTGACCCCGCAGCAAATCCAGCAAGGCCGGTTCGCCTTCCATACGTGCGTTCGTGTCCGGCTCGACCACGTGGCCGGGGAGACTTTCTTCGCCAACCAGGATGGTGATGGACAGCAGGAGAACATCGACTACTTCCAGGCCGGCGCACAGGGATCGCCCGGAGCACCCGGGCCGCCCGATCAAGCCGTGATTCACCTACGAAACGATAGCATGGCCTTTCCGAAAGATTTCTTTCTTACCGTGCTGCGTGAGCACCTGCCGGATACCTGGAAGGTGGAAGTGAACGGCGGCAATCCCGTGGTGAAACTGGGGCCAAATCAGGTGCGCGACGTGCCAGTTACCATCACACAAACTAAGCCCGAGCCGGTGGGTTCACGCCATTCTATTCGCGTGGTCGCGTCGAACCGTGTGTCGCTCAAGAACCAGATGCGTGCAAATGACTTTCACGAGGAGTTCAAGCCTCTGGGAGGTGCGCAGTTCCAGGTCGCAGTTCTTCGCCACCCGAAGGTGCGCTGCAGTTGCAATCACCACTTGGTGAAGGGGACGCTCACTGGTCTCGATCCGAAAGACCCGCCGGCCAGTGTTTATGTCAGCGGAGTCACCGCGGGTGGGAAGTTCATGGCCGGCGTGGGGGCGCTCGCACACGTAAAGGGCGGTAAGTTCACCGTCGAAGCTCCGAGAGACGCGAAGCGGGGCGTGTGCCTTTACGCGGGATCGCAGCTCTCCGCCAGCGCGGGCAGCCAGATTTTTGCCATTCAGTAACCCGAGAACCGGTCGCCGTGGGATGCTGCCTTGAGACGGAATTCCCGGTTTTCTTCATGACCGCCGGGCGACTGCGCTTGCCCGGGAAGGCGCGGCTGAGCCAACAGTAAGGAGAGCGCCGCGATTATTGAATTGAAATGGGCTACCGAGCCCCCACCGATCTCCGGCGCCAGGAGTGACTTGGAGTTGCGCACCAGTGATTCTAAGAACGCCCTGGGCTCCACCTGCCTGCCTGCGGCTGAGGGGGCCAGATCCTCCACCAACTGCCGCAATGGCGTGCGCAACACCTGCAGAAAAAGCGCGCGGTGCACTTCCCGTGAAGCACGTTGGGTCGCCTCCTCGCCATAGATGCGCTCGAGTCCCCAATGCACGTACCTGTTGTTCTCTCGGAGCTCGGAAATGTAGGTCAGCTTCCCTAATACTCCTGGCACGTTGGCGAGGGTGCGTTGGAGGAAGTCGTCTTTTATAGACAGCAAAGGCACGTCTGTTCCGTTTTCAAAACACCAACTCGGCCGCCGTTAACGTCTGCTTCAATGTCCGAAGATCCATCAAACGCAGTTGAAAGAAGGCTGCATTCTAACCGTTAATGCGGCTTTTGTTCTGGATTCAGAACACAGATGCCCACCAAGCGGCTACGGCGAGAAGGCTGTCTGGAGCGCGACCTTATGCAGCATGTTGTAAACACAATGGTTAGCTCGATTCTAATCGGCCCGATCGGGGACGCGTCATCGACATGTACCGAGAGCTTAACCCGATGTGTCGTCCGCCTCACACGGCTGCAAAACCCAGCGTACACGGCCCGCATCGCGGCTATCATCTGACGACCAAACCACTCCGGATTCTTTCCCATGACTCGCATACCTGTTTTGGCCAAGCTTGTTGAAACGTGGTGCACTTGGAGGATTCCGCAGCCACGAGTTCGACTCCAGTACCTGCCGCCGGCTGCTTGCCCTTCGCTCAAATTGATTGAATCTGAAGGTCTACCCCGCGAAATCCTGCCGGTGGCCCCCTGGTGTTGCACCAGATGCTCTCTGATCGCCTTGAATTGAATTTTGGGAAAACGCTTGGTGCCTTCGGACGGTCGGGGGAGCACAGCCGGAACAATCTAGCGTCAAGAATCCCTTCATGTTCGGAAAGTTGAAATTCTAGCCTGAATATCCGCTCTAGTGGACGCGATCCCTTCGTCGACAACTGGCGTGAGAAGCTGGGCGCAAATTGAGCGACATGCGGTCACCGCAGCCGGTCCTGCTCCATGGGCCTAAAGTGTTTCCTTGTCTACGCCTTCCGTTATCCGAACAAAGCTGCTTTTATTCTTGACCAGAACAAGACATGTGGTAGGATGCGTGCCCCTCACCAGAGGTTTAGCCGGGCTTTGTGTGTCCTGGCTCTTCCCCTCTGGACGTCTGAAACTCGCTGGACACGGCTGTTCTGAACATAACAAGCGTCGTGTAGCAAGATCCAGTGCTGCATCTCTGAGAACTAAAATACGCACACTTGTTCCGCTTTCAGAACACGCAGCCTATTTCTCTTGACGCCAGCTAGAAGCCTGTAACCTGCTGGCGGCAATTCCCATTAACTTTGACCGCGGTTCTTTAAACAGACCGGACGCTGTCGAGAATCGCGTCGAGAGCGCCCGGTGTGCGGACGCGGCCAGCAACTCGATTGCCAGCCAAGCGGGTTGAAAGCTGTAACGAGGAATGCCACGGAGGTCGTGAGTCGTGACCATCAGGATTATTGCCGCATTTTTCGCCTTGGCTGTAGTTTTCGCCCTGGTCTCTCCAGTAGCCGCCCAAAATCTCTGCGGCGCGTCCAGTAGTCCCTGCCTCCAGGTACTGCTGTTGAACTGGTGGGACATCGCCCCAGGCCCTAATTGGGACTGTTGGATACCACCTGCGTGTAACTTCGAGTTTGGCTGCTATTGCTGCCAGCAACGGACGTTCTCAGCGTCGAGTTCATGCTCTTCTCCAGCCGCCGACCAAGAGACGGGGTGCGGTTGCGGTAAGAGCTGCGCTGGATCGCCTGTCAATTTGGCGAATGGCAACACGTATATCATGCAAACTGACATGACGATTCCCGGCCTTGGGAACGGTTTAGCACTTGCAAGGACCTGGAATAGCAGGTGGCCCGCGACGCAGAGTGGCTCTGCGCTCGGTATTTTTGGATTGAATTGGCGGTCAAGTTACGAAGAACGCGTATTCATGGGCAGCGATGGCAGCATTAAGTACTCGCGAGCCGATGGCAGCTTTTGGTCTTTTGGCTATAACGGGACGACGGGACAATGGCTGGTGCTGGCACCCGCGAATGGCGGCGCAACGCTGGCTTCCGGTAGCAATTACTGGACTCTCAGTGTTAACAACGGGGAGCAGAGGCTGTTCGCTAATTCCAGTGGATCACTTACCTCGGTCGTTGACCGCAACGGCAATACAACACAGCTGTCATACGACGGCTTAAATCGTCTCGTTACGGTCACGGATCCAGGTTCGCGGCATCTCTATTTCGGTTATAACAATGCCAACTATCCGTATCAGGCGACATCCGTTACGTCAGACTTTGGCGTTACCCTCTCGTATGCCTACGACCAACAGGGGCGGTTGATAACAGTCACTAAGCCAGATAATACGACGATCTCGTTTGTATACAACGCCCAATCTCTGATCACCGCTGTAAAGGATTCGGATGGGAAGATCCTTGAGTCGCATACTTACGACTCAATAGGGCGCGGCCTGACCTCATCTCGTGTCGGTGGGATTGACGCCGTGACCGTCTCTTACTCCCAGTGAGTGTCAACGGGCACTAGAGCCGGACCAGTCGCGGGGAGTTTTACAAGAATTCGAGCAGTTGAGCACGTGGGTCGGTGTTTTTCCGACCTAGCTCGACAGGCCCTTTTGACTTGCTAGGGTCTGACGAAGTCAGGAGAAGACACCTTGTCTTTCGAAAGAAGGGGTGCCACGAACGCCGCCGCCCGCATCGGGCTGCTTTTTTGCATTATCCTGTCCGCGCTTGCCCTCTACGGCCAGTCGCCACAACTGGTTCAATCGAATGCTGCGCAGGGAACTAATGTCAGCTCCGTTTCTGTCGCCTTCACGAGCAACAACACTAGTGGCAACCTTATCGTCGCGTTCGTACGGGCGGCGACGACAACGCAGACTATTACCGTTACCGATACCGCCGGCAACACATACAGCAGCGCCGTCAGTCAAACGCAAACAACGGACAGTCACGAGATACAGATCTTCTATGCAAAAAATATCAAGGCCGGCGTAAATAGCGTCACCGCAACATTCTCGGCGAGTAACGCTCACCCTTATCTTGCGATTTATGAATACAGCGGCCTGAAGAGGACCACGCCGCTCGATAAGACCGCGCACTCTTCAGGCAGCAGTAAATCTCCGAGCAGCGGGTCCACCACCACTACTACCACAGCCAGTGAGTTGCTTTTCAGCGGCCTTGGTCTGCCCAGCAGTTCTACGTCTACGGTCACGGCTGGTTCCAGCTACACCCTCCGCCAGCAGGACACGACCTCGGGAGGATCGCGCGCAGCAACGGAAGATCGCTCGGTCACCGCCACCGGAAGCTACGCCGGCACTTTCACCTTAAGTGCCACCGCCAACTGGAGTGCTGCGATTGCGACATTTGCGGTGTCGCCTGCACCGCCCTCAATTACGACCACTTCTCTACCCAACGGCACCCAGAATGCCACTTACAGTGCGACCCTGGCGGCCACGGGTGGCGCCACGCCGTACAGTTGGTCGGTGACTGTGGGCAGCTTACCGGCGGGCTTGTCGCTGAACGCCAGCACGGGCGCAATCACCGGCACCCCGACTTCGGTCGGCAGCAGCAATTTCACAGTTCAGGTCACAGATGCGAACCTAAATACCGCTACCAAGGCCCTCAGCATTACAATCTATGCCCCTCTCGCGGTTACAACCACTTCTTTACCCAACGGCACCCAGAACGCCGCTTACAGCGCGACCCTGGCAGCCACGGGGGGCGCCACGCCGTACAGTTGGTCGGTGACTGTGGGCAGCTTGCCGGCGGGCTTGTCGCTGAACGGCAGCACGGGTGCCATCACCGGTACGCCGACAGCCACTGGCACCAGCAATTTCACGGCAAAGGTCACAGACGCGAATACAAACACCGCCACACAAGCACTGAGCATCACAGTTAACCCACCGGTCGCGATCACGACCACTTCTCTACCCAACGGCACCCAGAATGCCACTTACAGTGCGACCCTGGTGGCCACGGCCGGCACCACTCCCTACAATTGGTCCATTAGCGTGGGTAGCCTCCCGGCGGGGCTGTCGCTGAACGCCAGCACCGGCGCGATCACGGGTACGCCGACCGCGAGCGGCACCAGCAACTTCACGGCAAAGGTCACAGACGCGAATACAAGCACCGCCACGAAAGTTCTCAGTCTCACCATCGACCCGCCGCTGGCGATCACCACCAGTTCGCTGCCCAGCGGGACGCAGAGTGTGGCCTACAGCGCCACCCTGGCAGCCAGCGGCGGCCAGAGCCCCTACACCTGGTC
>Ga0209415_10012636_pt1 | contig 14040 bp, 14 predicted proteins | sample PeaSoiSIISIP2007_FD_187696 | JGI IMG/M metagenome (GOLD analysis project Ga0209415, IMG submission 187696) | Peat soil microbial communities from Weissenstadt, Germany - SII-SIP-2007 (SPAdes) (version 2) | ecosystem: Environmental > Terrestrial > Soil > Wetlands > Peat | place: Germany... | reverse complement strand
GTGACCGGCGAGATGAATCGGCCGCCGTTCGAAAAGTCCCCGGCGATCGACGCGCTGTTCCGTCACGCCAAGTCGCTCGCCCGCGACATCGGCTTCGATCTCGCCGACACTAGAATGACGGGCGGCGGCAGCGACGGTAATTTCACCGCCGCACTCGGCGTGCCGACCCTCGACGGCCTCGGCATCGACGGCGACGGCGCCCACACCGAATGGGAGCACGGCCTGATCTCGTCGATCGAGCCGCGCACGCGGCTGATGCGGCGGTTGCTGGAGACGCTGGGCTGATCGCCGGATCTTGACATGTGACCGGGCTGTGATAATGTGAAAATGTGAAAAATATCACTGTGTCGATCGATGACGAGACTTATCGGCGCGCGCGCATCAAGGCGGCCGAAAGGGACACCTCCGTGTCTGCGCTCGTCAAACGCTTCCTCACCGAGCTGGCGTCCGATGCCGAGCATCATGAGCGCCTCAAGCGTGAGGAGCGGGCGTTGCGCGCGCGAATTTCCTCCTTCCGTGGCGGCGATCGCGTGCCGCGTGACGACGCTCACCGGCGTGACGGATGAGTCTGCGCTTTCTCGACACGAACATTCTTCTGTACTCGATCAGCCGCGATCCCTCCGAGGCGGACAAGCGCGATCGCGCTGTCCTCCTCGTCGACGCCGATGAGAACGCCGTGTCTGTCCAGGTGCTGCAGGAATTCTACGTCCAGGCCACGCGTCCGAGCCGGACCGATGCATTGCCCCACGACACTGCGACAGCACTTATCGGCACGTGGTTGCGGTTCAGGGTCCAGGAGATCACCGTCCCGATCATGACCAGCGCCCTGCGGATCAAGAACGCCTACGGCCTGTCCTACTGGGACGCGGCCATCGTCGCCGCCGCCCACGCGCTCGGCTGTCATGAGCTCTTTTCCGAGGACATGGCCCACGGCCGCGACATCGAGGGCACGACGATCATCAATCCATTCCGATGACCCTTCGCCTCTGCCGCACCCGCAGCAGTACCCGTAGCCCGCATGGAGCAAAGCGCACTGCGGGAGCAGCGCCTGACGTGCGGCACGCCCGCTCCCGGATTTCGCTGCGCTCCAGCCGGGCTACACATCTTGCGCTACCGCACCCCGAGCAGGTGCGGCAGCCACAGCGAGATCTGCGGGATGTAGGTCACCATCACGAGGAACAGCAGCATCGTGCCGAGCCATGGCAGCACCGCGACGGTGAGCTCGCTGATGCCCATCTTGGCGATCCCGCTCGCCACGTAGAGGTTGAGGCCGACCGGCGGATGGCACAGGCCGACCTCCATGTTCACCGCCATCAGGATTCCGAGGTGCACCGGGTCGATGTGCAGGCTCATCGCCAGCGGAAACAGGATCGGCGCCATGATCAGCAGGATGGAGGAGGGGTCCATCACGTTGCCGGCCATCAGCAGGATGATGTTGACCACCAGCAGGAACGTCCACACCCCGAACTGCCGGTCGATGATCCAGGCCGCCATCGCCTGGGGAATCTGCTCGCTCGTCATCAGGAACGAGAACAGCACCGCATTGGTGATGATGTAGAGCAGCATCGCGCTCAAGTTCGCGGCGTTGAGCAGCACCCTCGGCACGTCGACGATCCTGAGATCGCGATAGACGAACACCGTGATGACGAACGCATAGACGGCGGCGATCGCGGCCGCTTCGGTCGGCGTGAAGATGCCGCCATAGATGCCGCCAAGCACGATGGCGATCAGCGCCAGGCCCCAGAAGCTTTCGCGGAACGCACGGAAGCGCTCGGCCCAGCTGGCGCGCGGCAGGCGCGGATAGTCGTTGCGCCGGGCGACGAACCAGGTGACCGTGCCGAGCATCACGGCGAGCATCACGCCGGGCACGATGCCGGCGATGAACAGCGCGCCGATCGAGGAGTTGGTGGACACGCCGTAGAGCACCAGGATGATCGAGGGCGGCACCAGGATGCCGAGCGCCCCCGACGTCGCGATCACGCCGGCGCCGAACCGCCGCGGGAAGCCGTGGTCGACCATGGCCGGCATGATGATCGACCCGATCGCCACCACGGTCGCGACGCTCGAGCCCGACACCGCGGCGAACATCGCGCAGGCCCCGACGCCGGCGAGCCCGAGCCCGCCCGGCCAGTGCCCGACCATCGAGACCGTGAAGGCGATCATCCGGCGCGCCACCCCGCCGCGGGTCAGGAACGTGCCGGCCAGGATGAAGAACGGGATCGCCATGATCTGGAAGTTGTCCAGCCCGGTGAACAGCTTCAGGCCGACGCTCTCGATCGGCACCTGCGTCATGGTGAACAGGAAGGTCAGCACCGTGAGCCCGAGCGAGATCGAGATCGGCATGCCGGTCAGCATCAGCGCGAACAGCAGTCCGAAGATGAAGGCCGCGTTCACCGCACGACCCCCTCGGGATGGAACGCGTCGTGCGCCGGTGGGATGCCTTCCACCTGGCTCGGATCGTGGTGCGGCAGCGCGCCGGTGCGGATGAACGACCAGCTCACCTGGAGGAAGCGGAAGCACATCAGGTAGGAGCCGAGCGGAATGCACGCATAGACGATCCAGCTCGGCAGCTCGAGGTCGGGCGAGACCTGGTCGGTCGCCATCAGCGCGATCACGAATTTGGCGCCCATGGTGCCGATCACGAACGTGAACAGCGCGCCGCACAGCAACCCGAACAGGACGACCCAGCGGCGGATGGACGCCTCGAGATTGTTGATCAGCACGTCGACGCCCACGTGGATGCCGGTGCGCACCCCGTAGGCGGCGCCGAACTTGGCCATCCACACGAACATGTAGATGCACAGCTCCTGCGCCCACGACAGGTCGATGCGCTGCATCAGCGGATAGAGCAGGGGAATGCCCGATGCGAAGCGGTGCACCACGGCGACGAATATCAGCAGCGTCGCGCCGCCGATCAGCGTCGCGATCAGGGTCTCCTCGAGCCGGTCGAGTATGCGCAGCATCGTCCCCCCTGCCATTGCGGCCGGCTGTCCCGCCGGCATGCAGCGACACGTCCCGGCGGCGGTCAGGACGTTGCGCCGCCCAAAGGCTTCAGAGCATTTTCCGAGACGGCGCACGCCTGCGGACGGGCCGCCGAGCCTCCCGATTCGTGCGATGCTCGAGGCACCTCCTGCCGGCGGCGCGGACCGTTACACAGGAATGGCGCAACGGTCCATAATACGCCCGACCAACGCGAGACGACGCCGATGCCCCTCGATCCCGTGCCCGTCCTTGCCGGCACCCCGGTCATTCCGGTGCTCACCATCGAGCGCGCCGGCGACGCCGTCCCGCTCGCCCGCGCCCTCGCCGCCGGCGGACTTGCGGTGATCGAGGTGACGCTGCGCACCGGCGCCGCCCTCGATGCGGTGCGAAAGATCGCCGCCGAGGTGCCCGACTGCGTTGTCGGCGTCGGCACCGTGACGCGGCCGTCGGACGTCCTCGCCGCCGTGGACGCCGGCGCACGATACCTGGTCAGCCCGGGAACGACGGCGGAGCTCGCCGCCGCCCTGGCGGCAGCCCCGGTGCCGGCGCTGCCGGGTGCTGCCTCGGTGTCGGAGGCCATGGCGCTCGCCGACCTCGGTTTCACGGTGGTCAAATTCTTTCCGGCCGAGCCGTCGGGCGGCATCGCCTGGCTCGGGGCGGTCGCGGCGCCGTTGCCGAGCCTCAAGTTCTGCCCGACCGGTGGCATCGATGCCCGCAACGCCGCCGCCTATCTGGCGTTGCCCAACGTGGTCGCCGTCGGCGGCTCGTGGCCGGCGCCCAGGCAGGCGCTGGCATCCGGCGACTTCGATCGCATCACCGCGCTCGCCCGCGCGGCAGCCGCCTTGCGCCGGTGAGGGACTCGCGAAAGCCGGTAGTTCGGCGTTTCCGAAGTCCGGATCGTTTCGGCGCGGAGGATGGGTTGAGCTCTTGCGAAACCCATCGATGGGTTTCGGCTAATGCATCGCCGCGGCCTTGCGCGGCATGATGGCGCCGCGGTGGCGGATCACCTCGCCGGCGAGCCGATGCGCCGAGATGGCCGCCGCCGGCGGCGCCTCGCCCGACAGCCGGGCCGCCAGATAGCCGGCGTTGAAGCTGTCGCCTGCCGCCGTAGTGTCGATCGGCACGTGGACGTGGGGAACCGGGACCAGCTCGCGGGCTCCCTCGGTCGCGACCAATGCGCTGTTCGGGCCGTTCTTCACGACGATCTCGCCGATGCCGAAAGCCTGCAGCCGGTCGATCGTCGCCTCGGGGCTGGAATCGCCCCACAGCAGCGCCTCGTCGTCGAAGGTCGGCAGTGCGATGTCGACGCGCTTGAGCGCCTCGACGAACACCGCCCGGGTGCGGGCGAGATCGCCCTTCCAGCCGCGCGGGCGGAAGTTGCCGTCGAACGCAACCTTGACGCCGTTCTGCCGGGCGAGCTCGACCACCGCCAGGAAGCGGCCGAGCCCGAGATTGGAATAGAGCGACAGCGTCACGCCGGAGAAATAGATGAGCCCCGACGCCACCAGGCTTTCGGCGATGGATTCCCATTTCGGCAGCTCGAACAGCTCGCGCGCCGGCGAGTTCTCCCGCCAATAATGGAATGTCCGTTCGCCCGCCGGATCGGTCTCGATCAGGTAGAGCCCGGTCGTGCGCCCCGGCACCTGGACCATCATGTCGTTGGCGACGCTCTCGGCGGCGGCGAACGCCCGCACCTCGCCCGCATAGGGATCATCGCCGAGCGCGGTCGCGTAGGCGACCGGAACGCCGGCGCGCGCCAGGTAGACCGCGGTGTTGAAGGTGTCGCCGCCATAGCCGAGGCCGAAGCGGCCGTCGGCGCCGCGGGCGAGCTCGATCATCACCTCCCCGACCGCCGTGACGCGCGACCTGGTGTCGGTCATGCTGCCTCAGGCCGCCTTGCGCGAGGCGAGGAAGCTGCCCATGCGGTCCAGCGCCTTCACGATGTTCTCGGTCGAGTTGGCGTAGGACAGCCGCATGTAGCCCTCGCCGAGGATGCCGAAGTCGGGCCCGCCGATGGTGGCGACGCCGGCCTCCTCCAGGAGCGACGAAGCGAGCGCCTTGGCCTTCCAGCCGGTTCGCTTGATGTTGGGAAAGGCATAGAACGCGCCCTTGGGCGTCGCGCAGGAGACGCCGGGCAGCCGGTTGAGTCCGGCGACCACGACGTTGCGGCGCCGATCGAACTCGGCCGCCATCGTGGCGACGGCGTCCTGCGGCCCGGTCAGCGCCGCCAGGCCGGCCCATTGGGTGGCCGCGTTGACGCACGAATAGGAGTTGACCGCGAGCTTGCGGGCGTAGTCGTAGAGCTTGCCCGGCCACACCGAATAGCCCAGGCGCCACCCGGTCATCGCATAGGTCTTCGACCAGCCATTGAGCAGGATCAGGCGGTCGCGGATCGACGGGTAGGCGAGCAGGCACACGTGGGTCTCGCCGTCATAGAGCAGCTGATCGTAGATCTCGTCCGACATCACGGCGAGGTCGAGGAACCGCTCCAGCCCGGCGACCAGCTTGTCGACCTCGCTCTTCGGCGTCACCCCGCCGGTCGGGTTGGCGGGCGAGTTGAGGATGAGCAGGCGCGCCTTGGGGCCGATCAGCGCCAGGGTCTCGTCGGCCGAGAACGCGAAGCCGTTCTCCTCGCGGATCGGCACCGGCACCGGCCGCGCGCCGGTGAACTCGATCATCGACCGGTAGATCGGGAAGCCCGGGTCCGGATAGAGGACGTCGACGCCCGGCTCGCCGAACATCAGGATCGACATGAACATCGTGATCTTGCCGCCCGGCACCACCATGACCTCGTCGGGCGACACCGTGACGGCGAACCGCCGGTGCAGGTCGGCGGCGACCGCCTCGCGCAACGGGAGAATGCCGGTCGCCGGCGTGTAGCCATGATGGCCGTCGCGCAGCGCCTTGACGGCCGCCTCGACGATATGGGCCGGCGTCGGGAAGTCCGGCTGGCCGATGCCGAGATTGACGATGTCGCGCCCCTGGGCGGCGAGCGTGGTGGCGCGGGCGAGCACCGCAAACGCATTTTCCTCGCCGATGCGGTCAAAGGCCGCGGTGGTTTTCAGCATGGCGTTCCCCCATTGGTGGCCTATGCTCGCGCAGGTTCCGGCGAAAGCCTGCCCTCGGGCCAGACCCCGATGGTGGGCGGCGGCTCGCCGCCGGAACATGCGCCGGTTCATGACGTCCGGAGCATCCCCGATCGGACGTGGGGTGTGCCCGGGCGGCTTGCCGGACGGCCCGATAGCTGCCAATTGATTTCGCCGGGAAGTTCAGCGCATCCTCGCCGCGAAATCAAATCGATCACAAGCGGCGTCGCTTTAGCACGATTGCCGCCGGGAGGGTAACATGGCGAAAAAGTCGCAGACCAAGTCCAACGGCGGGAGCCGGCTGCGCTCGCAATCCTGGTTCGACAACCCGGACAACCCTGGAATGACGGCGCTCTACCTCGAGCGCTACCTCAATTTCGGGCTGACGCCGGGCGAGTTGACCTCCGGCAAGCCGATCATCGGCATCGCGCAGACCGGGTCGGATCTGTCGCCCTGCAACCGGCACCACATCGAGCTGGCGAGCCGCGTCCGCGAAGGCATCCGCTCGGCCGGCGGCATCGCGTTCGAGTTCCCGGTGCACCCGATCCAGGAGACCGGCAAGCGCCCGACCGCGGCGCTCGACCGCAACCTCGCCTATCTGGGGCTGGTCGAGGTGCTCTACGGCTACCCGCTCGACGGCGTGGTGCTGATGACCGGCTGCGACAAGACCATGCCGGCCTGCCTGATGGCGGCCGCGACCGTCAACCTCCCGGCCATCGTGTTGTCGGGCGGCCCGATGCTCAATGGCTGGTGGAAGGGCGAGCGCGCCGGCTCCGGCACGGCGGTGTGGGCCGCCCGCCAGGAGCATGCGGCCGGTCGCATCGACTACAAGGAGTTCATCGATCTGGTCACCTCGTCGGCGCCCTCGGTCGGCCATTGCAACACCATGGGCACGGCGTCGACCATGAACGCGCTCGCCGAGGCGCTCGGCATGTCGCTGCCCGGCTGCGGCGCCATTCCGGCGCCCTATCGGGAGCGCCCGCAGATCGCCTACGAGACCGGCGAGCGCATCGTCGCCATGGTGCACGAGGACCTGAAACCCTCCGACATCCTCACTCGCGAGGCGTTCGAGAACACCATCGTGGCATGCTCGGCGATCGGCGGCTCGACCAATGCGCCGATCCATATCAACGCGATCGCCCGGCACATCGGCGTGAAGCTCGAGATCGAGGACTGGGAGAAGATCGGCTACGACATCCCGCTGCTGGTCAACATGCAGCCGGCCGGCAAGTATCTCGGCGAGGAGTACTATCGCGCCGGCGGGCTTCCGGCGGTGATGCGCGAGTTGATGAAGGCCAAGCGCCTCCACGAGAATGCCCTGACCGTCAACGGCAAGACCATGGGCGAGAACGTCCGCAATGCCAGCATCAAGGACACCGACGTCATCTGGCCCTACGACAAGCCGATGGTGCGGCAGGCCGGCTTCAAGGTCCTGCACGGCAACCTGTTCGATTCGGCGATCATGAAGACCAGCGTGATCTCCGACGAGTTCCGCGCCCGCTATCTGTCGGACCCCAAGAGCCCCAACGCCTTCGAGGGCCGCGCCGTGGTGTTCGACGGCCCCGAGGACTACCACCACCACATCGATGATCCGGCGCTGAAGATCGACGAGTGGACGATGCTGTTCATCCGCGGCGTCGGGCCGATCGGCTACCCGGGGAGCTGCGAGGTCGTCAACATGCAGCCGCCCGCCGCCCTGATCAAGCGAGGCATCACGTCGCTGCCGTGCATCGGCGACGGCCGCCAGTCCGGGACGTCGGGGTCGCCGTCGATCCTCAATGCGTCGCCGGAAGCCGCCGCCGGCGGCGGGCTTGCGCTGCTCAAGACCGACGACCGCGTGCGCATCGATCTCAACAAGGGCACCGCCGACATCCTGATCTCGAAGGCCGAGCTCGCCGAGCGGCGCGCCGACCTGCAGAAGCACGGCGGCTTCCACTTTCCCGAGAGCCAGACGCCATGGCAGGAAATCCAGCGCGGCATGGTCGATCAGCTGGCGCAAGGCATGGTGCTCAAGCCCGCCGTCAAGTATCAGCGCGTCGCGCAGAAGATGGGAGTGCCCAGGGACAATCACTAGCCCGGGCGACCACCGATGCCCACGACCGCCGAAAAACGCCGCGCGTTCCGTGAGCTCCATCGGACCGGATGCTTCGTCATCCCCAACCCCTGGGATGTCGGCTCGGCGCGCTATCTGCAGCATCTCGGCTTCAAGGCGCTGGCCTCGACCAGCTCTGGTCTCGCCTGGTCGCAGGCCTGTCCGGACCGCGCCCTGACGGTCGACATGGTGCTGACGCACCTGCGCGACATCTGCGCGGCGACGGACCTGCCGGTGAACGCCGATTTCGAGCAGGGCTACGCGCACGACATCGACGCGATGGCGGAGAACGTGCGGCGCTGTGTCGAGACCGGCGTCGCCGGGCTGTCGATCGAGGACGCGCGCGGCAGCACGGATGATCCGATCTATCCGATCGAGGAGGCGACGGCCCGCGTCGGCGCGGCGCGGGCCGCGATCGACCGGGTCGGCGGCGAGGTGCTGCTGACCGGGCGCGCCGAAGGTTTCCTGTTCGGCCGGCCCGACCTCGAAGAGATTGTCCGGCGGCTGCGCGCCTATGCGCAGGCCGGCGCCGACTGCCTCTATGCGCCCGGCATCCGCACCCGCGAGCAGATCGCCGCGGTCGTCGCCGCGGTCGCGCCGAAGCCGGTCAACCTGCTGGTCGGGGGCGCGACCGACCTGACGGTCGGCGACATCGCGGCGCTCGGGGTGCGCCGCATCAGCGTCGGCGGTGCGCTGGCGCGCTCCGCCTGGGGCGGCTTCATGCGGGCCGCGCAGGAGATCGCCGGCGAGGGCACGTTCGCGGCCTTCGCGCAGGCCGCATCCGGCGCCGAGCTCAACGGCCTGTTCGGCGATCTGGCGTGGCGGGGCAGGTCGTGACGCTGGTGTCAGTGCCCGAACCCGTGCTGCCGCTGGGGCCCGAGGTCGTCACCACGCCGGCGCAGCGGCCCGGAGCGGTCGTGCTTCAGGGCCGGTTCGGGCTGGTCGAAAAGCTCGATCCGTCCCGGCACGGCACCGGCCTGTGGCAGGCGGTCAGCGGCCACGACCGGATCTGGACCTATGTTCCCTACGGCCCGTTCGCCGACCGCGCAGCCTTCGACACCTGGCTCCTCGAACGGTCGCGCCTCGAGGATCCCTTCGCCTACGCGATCGTCGACCGGGCCGGCCAGGCGGTCGGCACCGCGGCGCTGATGGAGATCCGCCCGTCGATGCGGGTGGCGGAGGTCGGCAGCATCGTCTACGGCGCCCCGCTGCAGCGCACGCCGCTCGCGACCGAAGCCCAGTACCTGCTGGCGCGCTACGTGTTCGAGACTCTCGGCTATCGCCGCTACGAGTGGAAGTGCAACGCTTTGAACGCGCCATCGCGCCGCGCCGCCGCGCGGTTCGGCTTCACCGGCGAGGGTCTGTTCCGCAGCCACATGATCGTCAAGGGGCGCAGCCGCGATACCGCCTGGTTTTCTATGCTGGAAACCGAGTGGCCGGCCCGCAGGCGGGCGTTCGAGCGCTGGCTGTCAGCGGAAAATTTCGACCCCCAGGGCCGCCAGAAGCAGAGCCTGGCCGCATTGAACGGGGTTGCCGCATGAGCGGGTGCAGGAGCGGCTCGAGGAGGTTTCCGACTGCCGGCTGATATACGCTGATATACGACGACTGAACGGATCGGCTCACCGCCGGTCCAGGGGGGGGGAAACGCACCATGGCGGGACGACTGAAGGGGAGGATCGCGGTTGTCACGGCAGCCGGTCAGGGCATCGGCCGCGCGATCGCCGAGGCGTTCGTCGCCGAAGGCGCCAAGGTGGTGGCGACGGATCTCGATGCCGACAAGCTCAAGGGGCTCAAACGCGCGACGCGCCGCAAGCTCGACGTGCGCTCGACCGAGGCGGTGGAAGCCTTCGTCCGCGAGATCGCCGACGACGTCGGCGTGGTGGACGTGCTGGTCAACGCGGCGGGCTTCGTGCACCACGGCACCGTGCTCGACTGCTCCGAGACGGACTGGGACTTCTCGTTCGATCTCAACGTCAAGTCGATGCACCGGACCATCAAGGCTCTCGTCCCCGGGATGCTGCGCAAGGGCAGGGGCTCGATCATCAACATCTCGTCCGGGGCCTCGTCGGTACGCGGGCTGCCGCACCGCTACGTCTACGGCGCCACCAAGGCGGCGGTGATCGGGTTGACCAAGGCGGTAGCGGCGGATTTCATCAAGAAGGGCGTGCGCGCCAACGCGATCTGTCCCGGCACCATCCAGTCGCCGTCGCTCGACGAGCGCGTCAAGGCGCTCGCCAAGTCGAGCGGGCAGCCGGTCGCATCGATCCGCCAGGCATTCGTCGACCGCCAGCCCATGGGCCGGCTCGGGACCGGGCACGAGGTCGCGATGCTCGCCGTCTATCTGGCGTCCGACGAGTCGAGCTACACGACGGGCCAGATCCATCTCGTCGATGGCGGATTTGCCTTGTGACGAAACGCCAGGAGGGTAACGCCATGCATGTTCTCATCACCGGGGCCGCCGGCATGATCGGCCGAAAGCTGATCGACCGGCTGGTCCGCGACGGCGGGCTCAACGGACAGGCGATCGACCGCCTGACGCTTGCCGACGTGGTCGCGCCGAGCGCGCCACAAGACTATTCCGGCCAGGTCGAGGCTGCGGCGATCGACATGTCCTCGCCGGGCGCCGCCGAAAAGCTCGTCGCCGCGCGGCCCGACATCATCTTCCATCTGGCGGCGATCGTATCCGGCGAGGCGGAGGCGGATTTCGACAAGGGCTACCGCATCAACCTCGACGGCACCCGCGCGCTCATCGAGGCGATCCGCCGGATCGGCGACGGCTACCATCCCAAGCTCGTCTTCACCTCGTCGGTCGCGGTGTTCGGCGCGCCGTTCCCGGAAGCGATCACCGACGATTTCCACCTCACGCCGCTCACCTCCTACGGAACCCAGAAGGCGATCTGCGAGCTGCTGCTCGCCGACTACACGCGGCGCGGGATCCTCGCCGGCGTCGGCATCCGGCTTCCGACCATCTGCGTGCGGCCGGGCAAGCCCAACAAGGCGGCGTCCGGCTTCTTCTCGTCGATCATCCGCGAGCCGCTGGCGGGCCAGGAGGCGGTGCTGCCGGTCGCCGACACGGTGCGGCACTCGCACGCCACCCCGCGCGCCGCGGTCGGCTTCCTGATTCACGCGGCCGGGCTGTCGCCCGAGCAGCTCGGCACCCGCATCAATCTCACCATGCCGGGCGTGTCCTGCACGGTCGCCGACGAGATCGCGGCGCTGCGGCGCATCGCCGGCGACAAGGTCGCGTCGAGGATCCGCCGCGAGCCCGACGCCACCATCATGCGCATCGTCGAGGGCTGGCCGCAGCGCGTCGAGGCCCGCCGCGCGCTCGCGCTCGGCTTCCACGCCGAGTCCTCGTTCGACGACATCGTGCGCATCCACATCGAGGACGAGCTCGGCGGCCGCATAGCCGCGTAGGGACTCCTGCTCGCGCCCATGCGTTTCGCAGACCCGCTCATCCCGGCGACCCTGATCCGGCGCTACAAGCGCTTCCTCGCCGACGTCGTGCTGCCGTCGGGCGAGCAGGTCACGGTCCACGTCGCCAATCCGGGGGCGATGACCGGGCTCATGCAACCGGGGGCCAGGGTGTGGCTGTCGCGGTCCGCCAATCCCAACCGCAAGCTCGCCCACAGCTGGGAGCTGGTCGAGGTCGATCTCGGCGCCGGCGCCGAGCTCGCCGGCGTCAATACCGGCCATCCCAATGGTGTGGTGGCCGAGGCCCTCGCGCTCGGCGTCATTCCCGAGCTCGCCGGATATGCGTCGCTGCGTCGCGAGGTGAAGTACGGCAGGAATTCCCGCATCGATGTCCTGCTCGAGCAGGCGGGGCGCCCGCCCTGCTATGTCGAGATCAAGAACGTGCACCTGATGCGCCGTCCCGGGCTCGCGGAGTTTCCCGATTGCGTGACGGCACGCGGTGCAAAGCACCTCGACGAGATGGCCGCCGCGGTTGCGGCCGGCGCCCGCGCCGTCATGCTCTACGTCATCCAGATCGGCTCCGCGGACCGCTTTGCGCTCGCCGATGACATCGACCCGGCCTATGCGGCTGCCTTCGACCGCGCCCGAGCCTGCGGCGTCGAAGCGCTGGCGTGGCGCTGCGCGTTGACGCTGGACGCGATCACGATCGCCACGGCGGTGCCGATCATCGGCCGTCAGCCGGCGGCCGCTCAGGCTCGATCCTTGCGTCGCGCGGCACTTTGACTACATTGCGGTATCGCCATCAGCGACTCCGCCCATTCGCCTGTCCCCGCAACGGTGCGGCACCGGGGCCGCCATGACCAAGATGACCCCATCACGATGACCTATGTCGATGCGGCGCTGGCGCCGCTGCGCAAGACCGGACAGATCAAGCTCTATGGGCCGGACGCCTTCGCCGCGATGCGCAAGGCGGGACGGCTGGTTGCCGAGTGCCTCGACATTCTGGTGGACGAGGTGCGGCCCGGGGTCACCACCGCGCACATCGACCGCTTCGTGTTCGAGTTCGCGATGTCCCACGGGGCGTTGCCGGCGACCCTGATGTATCGCGGCTATACCAGGTCGACCTGCACGTCGATCAACCACGTGGTCTGCCACGGCATCCCCGGCGACAAGCCGCTGAAGGAGGGCGACATCGTCAATATCGACGTCACCCTGATCGTCGACGGCTGGCACGGCGACTCGAGCCGGATGTACCAGGTCGGCGAGATCCCGCGCCGCGCCGAGCGGCTGATCGAGGTCACCTACGAGGCGATGATGCGCGGCATCGCGGCGGTGAAGCCCGGTGGCACCACCGGCGACATCGGCGCCGCGATCCAGAGCTTCGTCGAGCCCCAGCACATGAGCGTGGTGCGCGACTTCTGCGGCCATGGCCTCGGACGCCTGTTCCACGACGAGCCGAACATCGTCCATGTCGGCCGCGCCGGTGACGGCATCGTGCTCAAGCCGGGCATGTTCTTCACCGTCGAGCCGATGATCAATCTGGGCCGCCCGCACGTCAAGGTGCTCTCCGACGGCTGGACCGCGGTGACCCGCGATCGCTCGCTGTCCGCGCAGTTCGAGCACACCATCGGCGTCACCGCGACCGGCGCGGAGATCTTCACCGTCTCTCCCAAGGGGCTGCACAAGCCGCCCTACCGGGGATAGCGGACATGACCTACGTGGATGCGGCGCTGGCGCTGCCGCGCAAGGCCGGACAGATCAAGCTGCACGGCCCGGCCGCCTTCGCGGTGATGCGCCGCGCCGGTCGCCTCGTCGCCGAGTGCCTCGACCGGCTGGTCGACGAGGCGCGGCCCGGCGTGACCACGGAGCACATCGACCGGCTGGTGCTCGAATTCGCGCTCTCCCATCGCGCGCTGCCGGCGACCCTGATGTATCGCGGCTACTCCAGGGCGTCCTGCATCTCGGTCAATCACGTCGTCTGTCATGGCGTTCCCGGCGACAAGGCGCTGAAGGACGGCGACATCGTCAATATCGACGTGACCTTCATCGTCGACGGCTGGCACGGCGATTCGAGCCGGATGTTCGCGGTCGGCGACGTCTCGCGCCGTGCCGAGCGGCTGATCGACGTGACTTTCTTCACCGTGGAGCCGATGATCAATCTCGGCCGCCACCACGTGAAGGTGCTGTCGGACGGCTGGACCGCGGTGACCTGCGACCGCTCGCTGTCCGCCCAGTTCGAGCACACCGTCGGCGTCACTGCGACCGGCGTCGAGATCTTCACGCTGTCGCCGCGCGGCATGCACAAGCCGCCTTACCGCGGATAGCGCATGTCCCGGCGAAGTGGACCTGGTTCGCCGATCAAGGACATGCGCCAACAAGGGAATCTACAGCGCTTCCCGGTTCGATGCGCCGCAACAAGTGGTTCGCTGTGACCGGGAAGCGCTCGCATGTCCCGGCGAAGTGGAC
>Ga0209415_10012635_pt1 | contig 14040 bp, 12 predicted proteins | sample PeaSoiSIISIP2007_FD_187696 | JGI IMG/M metagenome (GOLD analysis project Ga0209415, IMG submission 187696) | Peat soil microbial communities from Weissenstadt, Germany - SII-SIP-2007 (SPAdes) (version 2) | ecosystem: Environmental > Terrestrial > Soil > Wetlands > Peat | place: Germany... | reverse complement strand
CCACCCCCGGCGCGACCACCCCCGCCACGGCAAGGAGGAGGACGCCGGCCCCGACCGCGGCGCCGACGACGTCGGCGGCGAGGGTCGGCCAGCCGAGTTTCGCGGTCACGAAGCCCCACAGCGCCGCCAGCAGCATGACCGGCAGCAGGAAGCCCGTCTCGCTGGGGCCCTCGGGCACGAAGCCGGCCCAGTGCGCCGCATCGATCGAGAGCGCGACCGCTCCGATCATGACCACGAAGGCCACGACGGCCAGCCATCCCTCCTGTGGCCCGCGCAGCCAGGCCGGACCCTCGAAGTTGTCGTCGCGCCGGAGCGTCGCGGCGGTCATCGCGCCAGCGCCAGGCCGGCGCCCCGGACGTCGACCAGGATCTCGCCCAGCGGCCGGGCGGGGGTCACGTGGAAGACGCGGATGTCATGCTCAGCCAGGGCGTGCTGGAGGGCCCGTGCGGCCCGCCCGTCCGACGGCGGCGCTGCCACCGGTGAGCCCGCGGCGCGGTACGCCGCGTAGGCCGCCGCGTCCAAGAGACAGGCCGCGGCGCGGATGCCGCGACTGCGCAGCGACGCCAGCGGGCGCACCCAGTCGCGCTCCAGCGACGGGGTGATGACGATCGCGGTCATGCCCCGACGGAGGCGCGGCAGGCCCTGGACGAGTGTCTCGATCAACGGCTCCGTCCCATCCGCGGCGACCGCGGCGAGCAGGCTCATGATCTTGAGGTGCTGGCGGGCGCCGCGGTCGGCGGGCACCACGCTCGTCCGGTGGCCCGACACCGTGAGGCCCACGGCGCGGTTGTCCAGCAGCGCGTGCGAGGCGAGGGCCGCCGCTGTGCGCACGCCGGCCTCGAGCGTCGATTCGTCGCCACGGCCCGTCTGGACCGCTGCCTGCAGGTCCAGGAACAGCCACAGGTCGGCCGTCTGCTCCAGGTCGAACTCCTTGACCTGCAGCTCGCTCTGGCGGGCGGTGCTCTTCCAGTGGATGCGGTTGTAGGCGTCGCCGGGCAGGTAGGGCCGGATGGACGTGACGAGCGGGGTCGCCTGGAGCGTCCGCTCGGGGCTCGACCGGCTCCCTTCCAACGAGCTGGGTGGGAGCCGCCAGTCGGGCAGCGCCTCGACCCGCGGATAGACCGTCACGGCGGTCGCGGCGCCGACGGTGGCAGCGGCCTCGAACAGGCCCAGGGGATCGCCCGTCCGGATCAGCAAGGGGTCCACGCGATAGTGGCCGCGGGCGACCAGCGGCACCCGCGCGGCCCACGAGCGTTCCGCCCGCGGACCCAGGGAGAGGGCCCGGCCGGGCAGCGGCACCGGCAACGTGGAGGGGCTCGAGGACTCCAGCCACAGCTTCGGCAGGCGGCTGACGTTGCGCAGGGTGTAGGTCGCCCGAAGCTGCTCCCCCACGTGGCCGTGGGTCCGGTCGAGCGCGTACCCGGCCTCGAGGTCGGCCAGGCCGAAACGGCTGATGAGGTACGCGCCGCCGACCACGAGAAGGACGAGATAGACGAGGAAGAAGAGGAAGTCGGCCCCCGTGGCGAACGCGCCCACGAGCAGGACGGCCCCGACGAGGAGGATCTCCAGGCGTCGCAGCACGCCGATCGCTCCGGCGCTAGGCCGGTCGGACGCCGGCGCGCGGCACGGCTGGTGTGGGCGCGTCCACGGGCACGCTGCCCAGCAGTTCCCGCACGATGGCCGTGGGATCCACGTCGCGGATGCTCGCGGCGGTGCGGATGATGAGGCGATGGGCGAGCGCCGACTCGGCCAGGGCCTTGATGTCGTCGGGGATGACGTAATCGCGGCCCTGGAAGGCGGCCCACGCCTGGCCCGCGCGGTACAGGGCGAGCGAGCCGCGCGGCGATGCCCCCAGGTAGACGTCGGGGTGGACCCGGGTGGCGTTGACCAGGCGCACGATGTAGTCGCTGATCGCAGAGTCGACGTAGATCTCGCGGATCGCCGCCTGCATCGCGCGCAGCTCCTCCAGCGAGGCCACTTCCCCGATCTCGCCCAGGGGGTGGGACCGCTTCTGCTCGTCGAGGATGACGATCTCCTCGAGCGGCTGCGGATAGCCCAGCCGCAGGCGCAGCATGAACCGGTCGAGCTGGGCCTCCGGCAGGGCGAACGTGCCCTCGTACTCGATGGGGTTCTGCGTGGCGATGACGAGGAAGGGATCGGGCATCGGATAGGTCGTCCCGTCGATCGTGGCCTGCCGCTCCTCCATGCACTCGAGCAGCGAGGACTGCGTCTTGGGGGTGGCCCGGTTGATCTCGTCGGCCAGGACGATCTGGGCCATGATGGGGCCCGGCCGGAACTCGAACTCCTGGGTCTTCTGGTTGTAGATGGAGAGGCCCGTGACATCCGAGGGCAGCAGGTCGGGCGTGAACTGGATGCGCCGGAAGGTGCAGCCAAGGCTGCGCGCCAGCGACTTGGCCAGCACGGTCTTGCCGGTGCCGGGGACGTCCTCGATCAGCAGGTGGCCCTGGCACAGCAGCGCGACCAGCGCGAGGCGGACCTCGTGGTGCTTGCCCACGATCACGCGCTCGACGTTGGCGACGACCTTGTCGACCGATTCCCGGATGGCCACGGGCGACCCCTCCTCGACGGGCCGGGCGGTCGAAGGTGACGCGCCGCGGCCCGGACCAGTTGCCGGATAGTACGTCACGACACGTGCAGAGGTTCCCACCGCCCATCCAGGAGATCCCGTGAGCCCGCGGCCGAGCCTGGATCCCGAGCGGCGGCGCCTGGCGGAGGTCACCGGCGGGCGCCGCGCCTGGTACCGCTGGGGGCCCTACCTCAGCGGCCGCCAGTGGGGCACGGTCCGGGAGGACTACTCCGCGGACGGCGACGCCTGGCGGGCGTTCCCCTACGGGCAGGCCGCGGCACGCGCCTACCGCTGGGGCGAGGATGGCCTGCTCGGCCTGAGCGACGACCTGGGGGACCTCTGTTTCGCCCCCGCCCTGTGGAACGGTCGCGACGCCACGATCAAGCGCCGGCTCTTCGGCCTGAGCAACCCCGAGGGCAACCACGGCGAGGACGTCAAGGAGCTGTACTACTACCTCGATGGCACCCCCACGTCGAGCTACCTGCGGGCGCTCTACCGCTACCCCCAGGCCCCCTTCCCCTACGACGATCTGCGGCAGGTCAACGCGGCCCGCTCACGGCAGGATCCCGAGTACGAGCTGCTGGACACGGGCCTCCTCGACGGCGGGCGCTTCGTCGACCTGACCGTCGAGTACGCCAAGGCCGGGCCCGAGGACATCCTGGCCCGCTTCACGGTGGCCAATCGCGGGCCGGAGCCGGCCCGCATCCACCTCCTCCCGACGCTGTGGTTCCGCAATACCTGGAGCTGGGGCCTGGACGCCCGTCACCCGGTCATCACCCTCGGCCGGCGAGCGGGGCGCGTCGCCCTCCAGGCGGAGCACCACCGCCTGGGTCGCTACTGGCTGGTGGGACCGCCGGCCGAGGCGGTGCTGATGACCGAGAACGAGTCCGACGCCACCTCCCTCTGGGGCGCCGGCGACCCCGCGCGACCGACGCGCGACCGGCTCGATGCCGCCGTCCTGACCGCGAACCCGGCCCTGGCCGACCCCGGCCGGCCGGGGACCATGGCCTCCCTCCACTATCGCTGGCAGCTGGCGCCGGGCGAGGCCCAGGCGATCATCCTGCGCCTGGCCAACGGCGACGGGCCACCGGACCTCACCGGGGCCGGCCGGACGATGGCCCGCCGGGCAGCCGAGGCGGATCGGTTCTATGCCGCCGTGGGTTCCCCGGAGACTCCCGCCGAGGCCCGTCACGTCATGCGCCAGGCCTTCGCCGGGCTGACGTGGTCGAGGCAGGTGTACCACTACGGCGTGGCCCGCTGGCTGGACGGTGACCCGGCCGGTCCGCCGCCGCCCGCGGAGCGGCTTGGGGGTCGCAACCACGAGTGGCGGCACTTCGAGTCGAGCGAGGTGCTGGCCCTGCCGGACACCTGGGAGTACCCCTGGTTCGCCTCGTGGGACAGCGCCTTCCATGCGGTCGCGTGGGCCCTCATCGACCCCGGCTTCGCCAAGGCGCAGCTGCTGCTCCTGACCCGCGAGTGGTACATGCACCCCAACGGCCAGCTGCCCGCCTACGAGTGGGACTTCGGCGCGGTCGACCCGCCGGTCCAGGCCTGGGCTGCGCTGCGCGTGTACCAGATTGAGCGGCGCGTCACGGGCCGTGCGGACCACCTGTTCCTGGAGCGCATCTTCCACAAGCTCCTGCTCGACTTCACCTGGTGGGTCAACCGCAAGGACCGCGACGGCCGCAACGTGTTCGGCGGTGGCTTCCTCGGCCTGGACAACATCGGCGTCTTCGACCGCGAGGCGGAACTGCCCGATGGGGGGTGGCTGGCGCAGTCCGACGGCACGGCGTGGATGGGCATGTTCTGCCTGTCGATGCTGGCGATCGCCTGTGAGCTGGCAGGCCGCGACCGGGCCTACGAGGACCTGGCCACCAAGTTCTTCGAGCACTTCCTGTACGTGGGGGCGGCCCTCAACGACCTGGGCGGGCAGGGCGTCGCCATGTGGGACGAGGACGACGAGTTCTTCTACGACGTCCTCCAGATGCCCGACGGCACGGCCACCCCCCTCAAGGTCCGCTCGCTCGTCGGGCTCATCCCGCTGCTCGCCGTGGGCACCCTGGAAGCCCACGAGCTGGAGCACCTGCCCGAATTCCGCCAGCGGATGCAGTGGTTCCTGGGTCACCGCCCGGACCTGGCGGCCCTCGTGGCGAGCTGGGACGAGCCGGGCGTCGGCGAGCGCCGCCTCCTCTCGCTCGTCCACGGCCACCGCATGAAGCGCCTCCTCAGCCGGATGCTCGACCCGCAGGAGTTCCTCAGCGACCACGGCATCCGCTCGCTCAGCCGCTGGCACCTGGACCATCCCTACCGCGTCACGCTCGGGGGACGGGAGCTGGAGGTCCACTACGAGCCGGGGCCCTCGGAGAGCGACCTCTTCGGCGGCAACTCGAACTGGCGCGGCCCGGTGTGGTTCCCCCTGAACTACCTGCTGATCGAGGCGCTCCAGCGCCTCCACCACTACTACGGCGACGACTTCCAGGTCGAGTTCCCGACGGGATCGGGAGCCCACGCCTCGCTGGGCGAGGTGGCCGACGCCTTGTCACGCCGCCTGATCGACCTCTTCCTGCCCGGGCCCGATGGCGGCCGGCCGGCCCACGGGGCCGAGTCACGCTACGCGACCGATCCGGCGTGGCGCGACCTGCTCCTCTTCTACGAGTACTTCGACGGTGAGACGGGGACGGGTCTCGGCGCCAGCCACCAGACAGGGTGGACCGCCCTCGTGGCGAAGCTGATCGAGCAGACCGGCCGTCGTGCCGGCGGCGCGACGCGGTCGGCGGCCGGCACCATCGGGCCCGAGCCCGACGCGAGCCCGCCCCGCCGGGCCCCCCGCCAGCGGGCCTAGTGCGACATGCGCAGCCAGTCGCCCATGAGCTGCCCGCCGAGTGGCGCCGCGACCTCCCCGCCGTGGCCGCCCTGCTCGATGATCACGGCGACCGCGATGCGTGGCGCCGCAGCCGGGGCGAAGCCGATGAACCACGCGTGCGGCTCGCCACTCCCCCCCAGCTGGGCCGTGCCGGTCTTGCCGGCCGTCGGCACGCCGGGGATGGCGGCGCTCCCGGCGATCGGCTTGCCCCAGGCGCTCTCCACCGCGCCGGTCATGGCCTCGCGCAGGATCTGATCCTGGGCTGGGGGCAGGACTTCCTGCCAGATCTGCGGCGTGGTCCGCTGCACGATCGTGCTGCCCGCCCGCACCATGTCGACGAGGGTCGGGCGCATCAGCGTGCCGCCGTTGCCGATCGTGGCGGCCACGAGCGCCATCTGGAGCGGCGTGACCGCGGTGGTCCCCTGGCCGTAGGCCGCATTGGCCAGCTCGACGTCGTCCACGAACCCGTCCAGCGGGCCGCCGCCGGACGTCACCTGGCTCGGCGCCGTCGGCAGGTCGAAGGGGATGGCCGCCTCGAAGCCCAGGCGCCGCGCCCAGTCACGAAGGGCGGCGGCGCCCGTGGCCAGGCCGACGTGCGCGAAGTAGATGTTGTCCGAGACCTCCGTCGCCTGGACGAGGTCGAGCGCCGTGTCGTCGGTCCAGGGGTGGTCGCCATCGACGACCCGGAAGCCGTCGACGAGGAAGCCGGTCCGGTCCTCCGCCGGCTGGTCGGGGTAGGTCGTGCCGGCCGTGATGGCGCCTGAGCCAAGGCCGGCGACGGCCGTCACCATCTTGAAGACCGAACCGGGGGTGTAGTGCCCCTGGGTGGCCCGGTCGAGGAGCGGCGCCGCGTTGCCGGGGGCCGACAGGCCGGCCAGGTAGGCCGCGCCGCTGCCGGGCGCGACGAGCTGGTTGGGGTCGAACGACGGGGTGCTGGCCAGGGCGAGCACACGCCCGGTCGTCGGGTCCAGGGCCACGATGGCGCCCTTCTGCTTGCCCAGCAGCTTCACGGCGTCGGCCTGCAGGCGCATGTCCAGCGAGGTCACGACGTCGAGCGGCGTGGCCGCAGAGGCCCCGAACTTGCGCAGCAGCGCATCGACGGGCGAGGTGCCCGACAGGCCGGCCAGGTCGGCATCATATGTCTGTTCGAGCCCGCTGGATCCGAGGGTCGGGCTCCAGTAGCCGACGACGGGTTCGGCGGCCGGTTGGGGGTAGCGGCGGACCCGCACGCCGTCGACCGTCGTATCCAGGGCCAGCACGGTGCCGCGCGCGTCGAGGATCCGGCCCCGCGGTTCGTCACGCAGCGCCGCCACGAGGGGGTCGCCCGGGTCATTCGTCAGGGCCTGGGCCTGCAGGCCCTGCCAGTAGCCGATACCGAGCGCCACACCCGCGTAGCACAGCAGGATGACGATCGCCAGGCGGGCCAGGCCGCGCTGGACGGGCGGGGCCGCGCCGCGGTTCACCGGACGGCCCGCTCGAGGCGACCGGCGGCGCTGCGGCCCCTGGCGCGCCACCGCTCGCCTCTCGTGAGGGCAGGCGGCGGCGCGGGAGCCTCGACCCCGGCATCGCTGAGGGCCAGCAGGAGGCCCACGCAGATGCCGCTGCCGAGGAGGGATGAGCCGCCGTAGGCCACGAACGGCAGGGTCACGCCGGTGAGCGGCACGAGCTTCAGGTCGCCGGCCATGATGAGCGCCGCCTGCAGCACGAGCACGAGCGTCAGGCCCGCCGCCAGGATCGCCCGGAAGTCGTCCGCACCACGGGCGGCGATGTGCAGCCCGCGTTCCGCGATGACCAGGTAGAGGCCGATCAGCGCGATGGCGCCGGCCGCGCCCAGCTCCTCGGCCAGGCCGGCGAAGACGTAATCGGTCTGCAGGGCCGGCACCGCCAGCGTGCCGTCGGGGGACGGCAGGCCCGCCCCGAGGCCGGTCCCCAGCAGTCCGCCCCGCCCGAAGGCATACAGCCCGCGGACGATCTGGAAGCCGCTCCCCAGCGCCTGGGCGAACGGATCGAGCCAGATGGCGACCCGCACCTGGACGGTCGGTTCCACCGCGTACAGGAACACCGAGCCGACCGCGGCCAGGAGCAGGCCGAGGGCCACGAACGATGTGCGCTGCGTGGCCACGTAGAGCAGGCCGAGGAAGACGGCGAAGAACAGGAGCGCGGCGCCCAGATCGCGCTGGACCACCACCACCGCCAGCGCGATGCCCCACATCGCGAGCATCGGCAGCAGGTAGGCCAGGGGCGGCAGGTCCAGCGGGCCGACGCGCAGGCTGGTGCCCGCCAGGAGGGCGCGATTCTCGGCCAGGTATCCCGCCAGGAAGACGACGAGGATGATCTTGAGCAGCTCCGACGGCTGGCCCGCGAGGGGCCCGATCCGCAGCGTGAGACGCACGCCGTTGACCTCAACGCCGAACAGGAAGACCAGCAGGAGCAGGGTCACCCCGGCTGCCGCCCATGTGTACTTGTAGTTGCGCAACCAGGTGTCGTTGCGCACGACGACGGCCAGCGTGCCGATGACCGACAGGCTCAGCACCAGCCACACCAGCTGGAGGGGCGCCAGCGTCAGGACGCCTGCCGGGCCGGCGTCCTGGGTCACGAGCGATGGCGGCAGGCGGGCCATGAAGAGCAGGGAGATGCCGCCCAGCAGCACGACGGCGGGGAAGAGGACCTGGTCGGTCCGCCGGCCGGTCATGACGAACAGGACGTGGATCGCTGCGGCCGCCACGAGGTAGATCACCAGGAGGCTCGGGTCGCCCGCGCTGAGGTGACCGGCCTGCGTGGTGGCCAGGCTCAGCCAGCCCACGACGAGCGCCGCGGCGGCGAGCGCCAGCAGGGAGGTCTCGCGGCCCCGGGGCCGCGGATGGACACCGGCCAGGGACGGGGTGGTCACGTGCCGGATGCCGGCTCGAGGCGGAACCGGGTCTGACCCACCGCGACCTCGTCACCAAAGCCGACCGGCACCGCCCCCTGGACCGGACGGCCGTTGAGGAGCGTCCCGTTCGTGCTCCCGAGGTCCTCCAGGTACCAGACGCGGCCCCGAAACGTGAGTCGTGCATGGTGCGTCGAGGCGAACGGATCGTCCACCACGACGACGTTGTCGGCGTCACGGCCGATGGTGCTGATCGTCTCCAACTCCATCGTCGCGCCGACGGCCGGCGTCCCGGCCGGCGCCGCCATGACGAGCAGGGCACCGGCCGCGCGCACGGTCTGCGACGTCGCCGCGCGGAGGTCGCGCAGGAGGCCGCGCGCGAGGACGGCCAGGAAGAGGTAGAGCAGCCCCAGGAAGGCGAGCCGGAGGGTCCAGACCAGGACCTCGAAGGCGGACACGCGTCAGTGCCCCGGGCCGACCGTCAGTCGCGTGCCCCCGAGCCGGAGCTCATCGCCGATGCCCAGGGCGGCCTCGGTCACGGGATGGCCGTTGAGGAATGACCCGTTGCTGCTGCCGAGGTCCTGGAAGACCCACGTCCCGTGCCGCGGGGCCAGCCGCCCGTGGACCCGTGACACCGCGCCGTCGTCAAGCACGATGTCGTTGTCGGCCCCCCGTCCCAAGCGGACCACGCTGGTGAGCCGCAGGGCCCGCGGTTCCCGGCCCGGCTCACGGACGACGAGGGTCACCGGGGTGACCGCCGCCGCGGGATCCTCGACCACCGGCAGGACGGCGGTCCGCCCGTCCCCGGGCGGCGCCCCGGCGAGTGCCGCGCTGGCCGCCACGGCCTCGAAGGCGGCCTGGACCGCGACCTCGCCCCGGGAAAGGTGCTGGTCTTCGCGCAACACCACGACCGGTCGCTCCACGAGCGCGTAGCCTCGCTCACGGGCGCGCCGGCTGACGCCCGCCGCCAGGTCCGCTTCCAGCGCGTCGCGGTAGCCGGCGAAGGCCGCCATGTCGGCCGGCGAGAGGCGCACGGTGTACCGGTTGGGGACGTACGTGCGGTCGGCGCTCAGGCGCCGTTCGGTATCCATCGCCCGGTCCAGGCGTCGCTCGAGCTGGACGGGTTGCAGCGGCACCCGGAACAGGCGAGCCGCGGGCCGCTCGAGCAAGCGCTCGAAGAAGCCCTCGAGGGCCATCAGAGGACGGGCCATGGGGCCGCCAAGGGTAGCAGAGGCTCCCGGACCATCACCGCCCGGGGCCAGTACCCCTGAAGGGGAGCGTGTTGCGGCCGTGTCTATACTCTTTGGCTCCCGCGGCGAGCCCTCGCCGTGGCAGTCATCCGCGCACCGCCTGGGGACCATGTCCGAGCTCCTGACCGAATCCTTCTGTGAACGTTGCGGCACCCGCTATACCTTCGAATCGGGGGAGCCGGAGACCCGTCGGCCGAGCATCAAGAAGGCCCGGGTGCTCGCCCGCGGCCTCAAGCATTTCGTGCTCTCCGATGACTCGCTGGAGACGGCCATGGCGGAGGGCGAACGGGATGAAGACCGCGAGCGCGCGGCCCTCCAGCTGGAGGCCTTCCACCAGACATTCAACTTCTGCATGGATTGCCGCCAGTACACCTGCCGCGATTGCTGGAACGACGCCGAGGGGCGCTGCCTGAGCTGCGCCCCCGCGCCAGGGCGGATCGAATCGGCTAACGCCCCGGCGGCCTCTGCGCCGACCGATGGCGGGAGCCGTCTGGATGCCCTCCTGGGACCTGGCCCCAGCGCACCGCCGGCCATCGAGGCGTGGCCGCTCGAAGCCGCCTTCGCCCTGCCGGCCGGGGACGCGGTCGAGGCGCCGGCCGACCTCGACGAGGCCGCCCCGCTGGCCGCCTTCGCCACGGACGAGGAAGCGGCGTCCGGCCCCGAGCTGACGGCCGGGCCGCCCGCCGAGGTCGCTGCGCAGGCCGAGGTCGCTGCACCCGCCGACGGGACACCCATGGTGGAGACGCAGGCGAGCGCGCCATCGGTAGAGCCTGCCGAGCCTCTCCCCGAGTGGCGGGCCATCGAGCCGGAGGCGCCCATCCGGGCTCCCTCGCTCGAGGAGTACCTGCTGGCCGCATCCGCCGCCCAGGCCGCCCAGGCTCAGGCGGCCGCCGCGCCGCTCGAGGCCGCCGAGCCGGAGCCGGCCTTGGTGGCCGGGAACGGGCCCGATGCTGAAGCGGCGACCGTCGAGCCGGTCGCGGCGGAGGCCGCCCTGGTGGCTGCGCCTGTCGCTGGCGAGGAGCCCGCCGCCGAGGCCGCGGACGCCGAGCCGGTGGCTGCGCCTTTCGCCGCCGAAGCGCCCGCCGCCGAGGAGCCCGCGGTCGCGGCCGCGGCGCCCGAACCCGCCGTCGCGGCCGTACCCGAACCCGCCGCCTCCCCTGCCCCGATCTTGCCGCCGCCCGCCGGCGGCGACGTGCCGCGTTCGACGACACGGCTGCCCGGCTGGGACATGGTCGCCCCCGACGCGGCCGGGCCCCTGCCGCCTCCCCTGCCCCATCTGACGGCCTCGCCGGATGTGCGGCCGGCCCCCTGGTTCGCCGCCCGCACCAACGCCAGCATCTGGGACGCATCGAGTGCCGACGTCGTCAACCGCCCCGGATCCGGCGTGCAATCCTGCGTGAGCTGCGGCCTGCCACTTTCCGCCGCGGCGCATTTCTGCCGCCGCTGTGGGGCGCGCCAGACCGCCTGATCCCGCGGGTCAGGGCAGGCCGCATCCACCGATCCCGGTCCAGGGGTTCGGATCGGCGGCGACCACCGGGCGCTCAAACGCACGCACGGGGAACGTTCGCAGCTCGTTCGCAGCTCGTCCTTCGGCACGCCCGCGCGCCCGCGGAGCCTGGATCACGCCTCCCCGCGCTTGCCCGCCGCGACCGGCTGGTCACGGGAAGCCCCCGTCGGTCGCCGACCGGCGCTCCAACGTCTCACCCATGTGCATGTGAGACGGATCGCCGCTGTGACGGATCGCCCTGAGACGGATCGACCGCGCTACGGGCCGGGTCCGCGATCGTCCCGCCGGGCTCGGGCCCATGCGCCACCGGTGAGGAAGCACACGCCCAGCAGGTCCAGCCAGATCAGGGCCGCCAGGAACGAGGCGAGGACGCCCAGGGCCTGGAAGCGGTGGACGAGGAACGGCGCCAGCACCGCAAAGAAGGTCGTCAGGAGGCTCATGGCCGCACCGGCCACCACGGCCGGGGTCAGGGCGTCCCGGGGGGCCGGCGGGGCGGTCGGCACGAAGCGGTAGCCGGCATACACGAGCGCGACGAACGCCACGACCGCGCCCAGTGGCTCGATCACGGTGGCCAGCAGCGCGCCACCGCCGATCTCCACGAAGCCGGTCGCGACGAGGGGCGTGAAGGCGATGCTGACGCCGGCGACGACGGTCACCGCTGCGACGGCCACCAGGCCACGCGCGCGCCGGTCCACGCCCCCGCGCCGCCGACCGCCCGGCAGGATCATGAAGGTCGCCTGGTCGACCGCGTCGTACATCGAACTCGCGCCCCAGAACAGGGTCACCAGGCCGACGAGGCCGACGGTCAGGCCTTCGCGGCCGAGGGCGTCGACGCTGGCCGTCACCAGGTCATGCAGGGGGCCCGGCAGCACGGTCACGAGCGAGTCGATGACCTGGACCCGCCGGGCGGGGTCGCTGATCACGACCCCCGCCGCGCCCGCCACGAAGATCAGGAGCGTGAGCGTGGCGAACATCGTCCGATAGGCCAGCCCCGCGGCGAGGATCGTGCCGCCGGAGGCGCCGTAGTCGGACCAGGCCCGCCGGAGCTCGACGACGAGCCGGTGCTGGAGGAACGGCCCGGCCGACCGCGCCAGTCGATCGCGCCGAACGCGCACCAGGGCTTCCAGCGCGGTGGTGCGCCGGGTCAGTCCTCCAGTTCCTGGAACAGGCCCACCATCAGCTGGCTGGCCGGCACCGCCCGCCGACCGCGCGGGCGCAGCATGCTGCGGACCTGGGCCCGCCGGACGAAGATGCGGCGCCCCGGACGGATGCTCTGCAACCGGCCCGTGCTCGCCCATCGCCGTAGGGTACTCGTGCTGATCTGGATGTTCGCCGCGGCGAAGATCTCAGCCGCCTCGTTCAGGGTGATCCAGTCGGAGACGGGACGGGGCACCTGTCAGGCCTCGTCCCGGCGTCGCGAACCTGCTCGCCGGGACGCCCGCTCAGCCTTCGCGACCGGCGTCGCCTCGGCGCCGCCATCGGAGGTGGCCGGCTTCGGGGGCGTCGCATCCGCGGCGCCGCCGTCCTCCTTGACCGCATCCTCTGCGCTCGAAGCGCCGCCTGCGGAACCGTTGGATCCGGTCTGGCTGCCCACCTTGGCGGTGTCCGCGTGAGCGTCCTTCTTGGCCCAGCCCGAGCCCTTGAAGTGGATCGTGGGCCGGGAGATCGCGCGTTGCATCCGGCCGCCGCAGGCGTCGCACCGTTCCGGGCCGGTCGCGTGGACGCTGTGCATCACCTCGATGCGGCGGCCGCAGGCCTGACAGACGTAGTCGTAGAAGGGCACGGGTGACCAGCGATCTAGCCGCGCAGCAGGCGCATGCCGCATTTGGGGCAGTAGAACGCGCGCTCGTGGACCGAGGCGAAGCCGCAGTGCGCGCAGACCAGCCCGCCCCGGCCGGCGGCCGGCACCGGCCGGTCGAGGGGCGTGAGGCCGATGGCGTACTGGCTGGCCAGGATGTTGGTCAGCAGGCCCGACAGGATGCGCGTGGCGGTGCGGTCGGTATCCCCGCGCACGCCCTTGCCGCCCCAGCCGGCCAGCGCCCGGACGATCATGTCGCCGGTCGCCTCGTCCCAGTGGGATGCCACGCCGCCCACGATGGCGTTGTACTCGGGGTACCCGCTCGTGTCGGTCTCCCCGTCGAGGAGCGTCACCACGAAGGTGTCGAAGGCCAGGTCCAGGGCCCCCACCGTCTCGAGGACGCTGATGGCGTGCCGGGCGATGGGCGAGTTGCCGTGGTGTGCGTTGATCCACTGCATCGCCTCGGACGGGTGGGTGAGGTAGGGTGCCGCCTCGGAGAACTCGACGGGCAGCGGCTCGACCACCTCGATCTCGTTCTCGGTCAGGCCCAGGAGCATGCCCGGCAACTCCCGGCGGGCATTGGGGCCAGCCTTCATCCGCACGCCCTCGCTGGACTTGCCGTGGTAGTTCAGCCGGACGGCATAGTCCTGGGCGGTGATCTCCTCGGGTGGCGCCTGAGGCGACGTCCCGGTCCGTTTGGCACCGCCGCCGCGCTTCAGGAACTCGAGGGGCACGCTGACCTCCCTGGTGACCGACACCGCGCCGGTGATGACCCGGCTCGACGGCGTCTTCCGAATCGTACCAGTGGCGTCGGCTAGTACGGCACGGGCCCGGCCCATCGGCCCGCGCCCGCATCGATCGCTACTGCGCGTGGACCCCCGGTGCGCCCGGATGGACCATCACCGGCGGCGGCGAACCCCCGTCCGGGTCCCGAAGACGACCAGGCTGCCGGCGCCCAGGCTCAGGGCGATCAGGGCCAGGGCCAGGGCGCTCCCGGATCCGCCGGACGTGCTGCCAGTGGTCGTCGCCGGCGGCGTCACACCGACGCTGCTGGACGCCGCGGCAGAGCCGGTCGGCGTGGCCGACGTGGTCGGGGTCGCCGACGACGTGGGCGACGACGACTCGCTGGGTGGCGTGGACTCGGTCGGCGGGGCGGTCTCGGTCGG
>Ga0209415_10012633_pt1 | contig 14041 bp, 11 predicted proteins | sample PeaSoiSIISIP2007_FD_187696 | JGI IMG/M metagenome (GOLD analysis project Ga0209415, IMG submission 187696) | Peat soil microbial communities from Weissenstadt, Germany - SII-SIP-2007 (SPAdes) (version 2) | ecosystem: Environmental > Terrestrial > Soil > Wetlands > Peat | place: Germany... | reverse complement strand
CGGCACGATCGGCACGATCGGGCAGTCGGGCATCGGGGATCGCTGGCGGTCGGTGCCGCGCCGCTGGCGGGTCGTCGTCGTCCTCGTCGTCGTCTTGGCGGGCTTCGATGTCCTGGCCGCCGTGACCGGGAGCTTCGGCGCCACGGGTTCGGGGTCGGCGGCCGGACCGTCGTCGAGCTTCGACCAGTCGCCGCAGGGTACGCAGGCCCTGGCCGAGCTCCTGGTGCGCTTCGGACACCCGGTGCGCCGGTTGGAGGAGCCCTTCTCGGCCGGCGCCGTGCCTCCGTCGACCACGCTGGTGGTGGCCGATCCCCAGGGCTGGGACGCGGCGCAGTCGGGTGCCGTGGCGGCCTTCGTCCGGTCGGGCGGACGCGCCGTGCTCGCCGGCGGCCCCCTGGGCGCGTCGGACCTGCGGACGATCCTCGGCATCCGGGCCGTCCCCGTCTACTCACCCGTGGGGGTCCACAGCGCACACGCCGTCGGCGCCGCCCCCGAGGTGGCCGGGGTGTCGATGGTGGACGCCGATCCCTCCGGCGGCGCGTGGGACATCACCGGAGGAACCACCCCCATCGTGCGCAACGGCGACGCCGTGCTGGCCGTGGTGGCCAACGTCGGGGCCGGGCGCGTCGTGCTGCTGGCATCGGCCTCGCCCCTGCGCAACCAGTTCCTGGGTGACGCCGACAACGCCGCCTTCGCCCTCGACCTGGCGGGTGGAGCGGGCCGTGCGGTGGCCTTCGACGAGTACGCCCACGGCTTCGGCAGCGGCGGGCTGGGGGCTCTGCCGACGCGGTGGAAATGGGCGCTCGGGCTCGCCGGCGTGGCCGCCCTGGTGTGGATCTGGTCGGCGGCCCGCCGCTTCGGGCCGCCCGGGGCCACCGAACGCGTCCTGGCGCCGGCACGGGTCGGCTACGTCGACGGACTGGCCACGGTGCTGTCCGCCACGGCCGACCGGGGCGTGGGCGCAGCCGTCGAGCCCGTGGCGCGGGCCACCCGCTCGTCGCTGTGCCGCTACCTCGGTGTCCCCGACGAAGCCACCGACCAGGTGCTCGCGTCCACGGCCCGCGCCGCGGGTGTGCCCGACGGGATCGTCGGGGCCGCACTGGCACCCCCCACCGACAGGCAGAGCGCGCTGGCCACGGGACGGGCCCACGCGTGGCTCGAACGCGAACGGAGGTCGTACCGATGACGGAGACGGGGTCGCACCTTGCCGATCTGCGCACCCGGGTGAACGCCGAGGTGTCCAAGGTGGTCGTCGGCCAGGGCCACGTGGTCGACGCCATGCTGGTGTCGATGTCCGTGGGCGGGCACCTCCTGCTCGAGGGCGCGCCCGGGGTGGCCAAGACGCTGCTTGCCACGGCGGTCGGCCGGGCGCTCGGCATCGACATGCGACGTGTGCAATTCACGCCGGACCTCCTCCCGACCGATCTCACCGGCACGCTCGTGCTGCGAGGGTCCGACTTGGCCTTCCGCCCGGGGCCGGTGTTCACCAACCTGCTGCTCGCCGACGAGATCAACCGCACCCCCCCCAAGACGCAAGCGGCGCTGCTCGAGGCGATGCAGGAGGCGCAGGTCAGCGTGGACGGGGTGGCGCACGCGCTTCCCCAGCCCTTCCTGGTCGTGGCCACCGAGAACCCCATCGAGTACGAGGGCACCTACCCGCTGCCCGAAGCCCAGCTCGACCGGTTCCTCATGAAGATCGACGTCGGCTATCCGACCGCGGCCGCCGAGGAGGCGATGTTGCGGCTCCGGCACTCCGGCGTGGTGCCGTCCACCCTCGACGAGGTCATGCGGGTGGGTGCGGTGGAGCACCTGCGGGCGGCGCGGGCGGAGGTCGACGCCGTCTCCGTGAGCGACGCCGTCATCGCCTACGTCGCCGCCGTGGTGCGACGGACCCGGGAGGTGCCGAGCGTGGCTCTCGGTGCGAGCCCCCGCGCCGCCGTGCACCTGCTGGCCGCGGCCAAGGCCGCCGCCTGCCTGTGGGGGCGCTCCTACGTCGTGCCCGACGACGTGGTGAACGTGGCCGGCTCGGTGCTTCGCCACCGGCTGGTCCTCACGCCCGAGGCCGAGCTCGACCGCTTCCGCCCCGAGGACGCTCTGCGCACGGTGCTGTCGAGCGTGCCCGTGCCGCGGTGACGCGGCCCACCCGGTGGTGCGCGGCGCTGCTCGGCGCGGTGGCGGTGGCCGGGGCCCTGCTGCCGGTGGCACCGCTCGTGATCGCGCTGGCTGCCTGCGCTGTGGTGGGCCTGGGCGTCGCCGACGCGACCCTGCTGCGGCGACAGTCCCCGACGGCTGAACGCACCCGGCCCCCGGTGCTCCCGAGGGGCGCCCGGGTCCCCTTGGAGGTGGCGGTGACGTCGGCGGGGGCGCGCTCGGTGCGCGTCCGCCAGCCCGCCCCGCCCGAACTGGGTGTGGAACCGGACCGGGCCCACGGTGCCACCCTGCACGCCACGCTGGTGGCGCGCCACCGGGGGATCCACGTCCTGGCGCCGGCGGTGGTGCGTTCGTCGGGGCCGATCGGACTGGCCCAGCGCGACACGGTGGTGGCCGGCGACACACCCGTGACGGTGTTCCCCGATCTGCCCCTGGCCCGCCGGCTGGCCGCGGTGCGGCGCTCGTCGCGCACCGCCGAGGAGGGACGCACCCGGGCGCGCCTCGGTCTCGGCACCGAGTTCGAGACGGTGCGCGACTACTCGCCCGATGACGACGTGCGCCAGATCAACTGGATGGCGACGTCACGCGTGGGGCGCCCCATGAGCAACCAGTACCGCGTGGACGAGAACCGGGACCTGTTGTGCATGGTGGACTGCGGCCGCCTCATGACGGCCCCGCTCGGCGACGGCACACGCCTGGACGCGGCCCTCGACGCGCTCGCCATGCTGGCCGTGGCGGCCGACGACGCCGGTGACCGGGTGGGTGCCATGGCGTTCGACAGCACCGTGCGTCGCTTCCTGGCACCCCGACGCCGCGGTGCGGAGGTGGTGGTGCGCGCCCTGTTCGACCTCGAGCCGACCGAGACCGAGTCCGCCTACGACGAGGCCTTCCAGGTGGCGAGCGGCCGCAAACGTGCGCTGCTGGCCCTGTTCACCGACGTCATGGACGCCGCCGCCGCCCGCCCGCTGCTCGACGCGCTCCCGGTGCTCGTGCGCCGCCATGCCGTGTTGATCGCCACGTGCGGCGACCCGGAGCTGGCCGCCACCGCCGAGGCCGATCCGGGACGGGTCTTCGACGTCTACCGCTCGGCCGTCGCCCTCGACCTGCTCGGCAGCCGGGCCCGGGCTCTGGCCATGCTGCGCGGTCTCGGCGCCGTCGTGGTCGACGCCCGGCCCGAGCAGCTGGGGGCGGCGTGCGTGGCCGGCTACACCAGGCTGAAGCGCCGCGCCCGGGTGTAGCGGCCTCAGCGCCTGCCCGTGGCCGCCAGGGACGGTCCGGGTCCGCCGGCGGGCGCGGCGGCGCCGCCCGGTGCCGCCGGCCCGGTGGCGGGCGAGCGCCCCCGCCACACCACGAGGGTCCAGAACGTCCCGGCGAGCAGCAGCCCCACGCCGAGGGCGAGGCCGAGGGGGAGGTCCCAGGTGGTGACGATCCCCTCGGTCAGGCCCGCCACCACCAGGCAACCGGACACGCCGAGCACGATGTCGCCGAGGAACGGCACCAGGTTCCCCAGGGCCTGGGCGCGCGTCCGCCCGCCCGGATCGATGAGGGCGCGGGCGACGACGAGGCCGGCCGCCCCCGACACCGCGATGCACGACAGCTCGAGCAGACCGTGGGGGACGATCAAGCGCACGAACTGCGAGAAGCCGCCCGCCTTCAGCTCCAACACGGCCAGGACGCCGAGCATGGCGCCGTTCGTGGCCAGCACGTAGGCGGTGAGCAGCCCGAAGGTGAAGCCGCCGATGAGCGCCTCGAACGACACCAGGATGTTGTTGACGAAGATGGTGACGGCCAGCCCCGTCCTGGCCGGGATGGCGATGCCCACCACACCCCCCTGGCCGGGATGGGCGCTGGCGTGGAACCCGGCGGGGAGGATGCCGACGGCCGCCTCGGGTCGGACCGCGGCCCACAGGGCACCGAGGGCGGCGAAGCCCACCAGCAGTGCCACCGCCATGGCCAGGCAGCGACCGGCGGACCGCACCCGCTGCCAGAAGCGCGTCGACACGAAGCGGCGGACGCTGTCCTGGCGCCCCGCCTTCCCGTAGACGAGCCCGTGGCCCTCGGTCACGAGGCGCTGCAGGCGGGCGGTGCCGGGGGCGTCGGGGAAGCGCCGCCGGGCGACGGCCAGGTCGGCGGCCGCCGAGCGGTAGAGGAGCCCGAGGCGCAGCACCTCGGGGGGGGAGAGACGTTCCCCCCGGCCCTTGGCCCGCTGGACCAGGGCGTCGAGGGCGGACCAGTCGTCCGCTCGTAGAGCGGCGAATCGTTCTACGTTCACGTCATGGAGATCGACGACCGGTACGTGGCGGCGACTCCCGAAGGGGTCTCCCTGGAGTTCGTCCTGGCCGGTCTGGGCTCGAGGTTCGTGGCCGTCTTCATCGACCTCGTCATCCAGGTGCTGGCGGCCGGCATCGTCATCGCCGCCGTGGACGCCGCCATCGGGACCTCCTCCACGACGCGACAGTACGTGGCGGCCGGCGTCGACGTGTTGATCGGTTTCCTCGCCGTCTTCGGGTACTTCGTCCTCTTCGAGTGCCTGAACGCCGGCCGCAGCCCGGGCAAGGCCCTCACCGGCCTGCGGGTGGTGCGCGTGGACGGGGGGCCGGTGGGTGTGCGCGCCAGCGTGCTGCGCAACGTGGGCCGCCTGGTGGACCTGCTGCCGTCGCTGTACGCCGTGGGCGCCGTCCTGATCCTGGTCACCAGGAACAACCAGCGACTCGGGGACCTGCTGGCCGGGACGCTCGTCATCCGCGAACGGGGGGCGGCGTCGCGCCTGGCTGCCGGCCGCCCGTGGACCGACGGTGGCCAGTGGGACCCGTCGGGATGGACCCCGCCGCCGGCCCCGGGCCAGCCCGGGGCCGGGAACCCGGGGGTGGGCTCCCGACCCTGGGCCCCGCCGCCGTGGTTGCCGCCCGAGCTGGCCCACTGGGACGTCACCCGGGTGGGTGCGGCGGAACTGGCGGTCGTGAACCGGTTCCTGGCCGCCCGGGCCGGGTACACGGCCGAGGCGAGGCAGCACCTGGCCGTCGACCTGGCCGGGCGGTTGTGGCCGCTCGTGGCCGGCCCGACGGCACCGATGGACGCCGAGCACTTCCTCGAAGCCGTCCGGCTGGTGAAGGCGGCCCGGGGCTGACGTGGCGCGTATCTGACGAGCCGTCAGGTGCGCGGTACGATCCGTGACGGGCGACGGAGCAGGAGGGACCGGCAGCGGCATGGGGAATCTCAAGGACGAGCGCCAGCTCCTGATCGGTGGCAGGTGGACCGACGCCTCGGCGGGGACCTACGACGTCGTCAACCCCGCCACCGAGGAAGTGGTGGGGGCGGCCCCGAGCGCGTCCGTCGAGGACGCCGCCGCCGCCGCCGCCGCCGCCCGCCACGCCCTGCCGGGCTGGGCCGCCACCGCCCCCGACGAGCGCCTGGCGCTCATGGCCCACGCCGCGGCGGCCATCCGAGCCCGGGCCGACGACCTGCTCCCGCTCGTGATCGCCGAGACCGGTGCCACCGCCGCCGTCGGGTCGCGGCTGCAGGTGCCCATCGCCGCCGACCGCTTCGAGCGCTACTCGCGCGACCTGCGTCCGGTGGCGATGCGGTTGCTGCCGCCCCAGGTGGCACAGCCCACGCCGCTCGCCCCCGGCGGGCTCGTCAGCGCCGTGGCGCTGCGCCAGCCGGTCGGCGTGGTGGCCTGCATCACGTCGTACAACTTCCCTCTGGCCAACATGGCGGGGAAGGTGGCGCCCGCCCTGGCCATGGGCAACACCGTGGTCGTGCGGCCCGCCCCCCAGGACCCCCTGGCGGTGGTGGAGCTGGTGCGCATCCTGGAGGAGGTGGGGTTCCCACCGGGCGTCGTCAACCTCGTGATCTCCCCCGACCCGGCGCCCGCCGAGGCCCTCGTGGCCTCGCCCGACGTGGACATGATCAGCTTCACCGGCTCCACCCAGGTCGGCACGCGCATCGCCGAGGCGGGGGGCCGCACCATGAAGCGCCTCCTGCTCGAACTGGGCGGCAAGGGGGCGTGCATCGTGCTCGACGACGCCTCGATCGAGGCCGCCGTGGGGTGCATCGGCTCGACGTGGAGCTTCCACTCCGGACAGATCTGCACCGCGCCCACGCGCGCCGTCGTCCACCGCAGCGTCTTCGACGGGATGCTCGAGGCGCTCACCGTCTACGCCGGCGCCCTCAAGGTGGGCGACCCGTGCGAGCTCGACACGGTGGTGGGACCGCTCATCTCGGCCGCCCAGCGCGAGCGGGTCGAGCGCTACATCTCCATCGGCCAGGACGAAGGGGCCCGCCTGGTCACCGGAGGCGGCCGGCCCAAGCACATCGAACGCGGGTACTACATCGAGCCCACCCTGTTCGTGTCCGGCAACGACGCCAGGGTGGCCCGCGAGGAGATCTTCGGTCCGGTCGTGGTGGTCATCCCGTTCGACGACGACGACGAGGCCGTCGCCATCGCCAACGACAGTGACTTCGGGCTCTACGACTACGTGTTCTCCGGCGACACGTCGCGGGCCTACGAGATCGCCGGCCGCCTGCGGGCGGGCCATGTCGGCATCAACACCGCCCAGCGGAACCACGAGGCCCCCTTCGGGGGATTCAAGATGTCCGGCGTGGGTCGGGACGGGGGCGACTTCGGCCTCGAGGCCTACTCGGAGGTGCAATCGATCGTGTGGACGGGCTGAGGACGGGGACATGAGCACCTACGACATGGCCATCATGGGAGGCATCGTGGTCGACGGCACCGGCCTGGCCCGGCGCCGCGGCGACATCGCCGTCAAGGACGGCCGCATCGTCAAGATCGGCTTCGTCCATCCGTCGGAGGCCGATCACGTGATCGACGCCGACGGCCTGCACGTGGCGCCGGGGATCGTGGACGCCCACACCCACTACGACCCCCAGCTCACGTTCGAGCCGCACGCCACCTCGTCGTGCTACCACGGGGTGACGACCGTGCTCGCCGGGAATTGCGGCTTCTCGGTCGCGCCCAACCGCCCCGACCAGCGCGACTACCTGGCCCGCATGTTCGCCAAGGTCGAGGGGATGTCGCCCGTGGCTCTGTCCGCCGTGCAGTGGGAGTTCGAGTCCTTCCCCGAATTCCTCGCCAGCCGGGCCGGCAAGCTCGGCGTGAACATGGGGTGCTACGTCGGCCACTCCGCCGTGCGCCGTACGGTGATGGGCGAGGCGGGGTCCGAGCGCGAGGCCGAGCCCGAGGAGATCGACGACATGCGCCGCGTGGTGGGCGAGGCCATGGCGGCCGGCGCCGCCGGCTTCTCGTCGTCGCACGGGCCCACGCAGCTCGACGGCGAGAACCGCCCCGTCCCGAGCCGCTTCGCCTCGCTGGCCGAGCTCGAGGCGCTGTGCGCCGAGGCCGGCCGCTACAACGGCGGGTCGATCAGCTACCTCCACCGGAGCGCCATCGGCGGCCTCGACGACGAGGACAAGGAGTTGCTCGTCCGTCTGGGCACCGTCAGCCGCCTGCCCATCATCCTGCAGGGCCTGGGCGGGCGCTCCAAGGTCGACGTGCCCGGCGCGGAGTGGGAGCAGGTGTCGGCCTGGATCGAGGAGGCGGGGCGCGCCGGCGTGGGCATCTACTCGCTGTTGCGGAACCACCCCTTCGACCGCGACTTCCGCATCGACACCGGGACCAACCTCTACGAGGGTGTCCCCTCGTGGCACGCCGTCGTCGGCCCCGGTGTGGGCATCGACGACCGCCTGGCCCGGCTGCGCGACCCGGCCGTGCGCGACGCCATGCGCCACGCCGTCGAGCACCCCAACACCGACGGGGCCAAGGGATCGACCCTTCCGCCCCCGCGCTGGAGCGTGGTCGAGGTGGACGAGGCGGCCACCGCCCACAACGACAAATTCGTGCGGCGGACCATCGCCGACATCGCCCGCGAGCTCGGCAAGGAGCCCGCCGACGCCATGCTCGACCTCGCCCTGGACGAGGACCTGCGGACCGTCTTCCGCTACGTCAACAAGAGCAAGGCGTGGGAGGATGCGGTGGCGAGCGGCCAGCGCCACCCCGCCATGATCATCGGCGTGTCCGACGGGGGGGCGCATCTCGACCGCGACGACGGCGCCGACTGGTCGACGGCGTTCCTGGCCTTCTGGGTTCGGGAGCGCAAGCTGTGGTCGCTCGAGGAGGGGATCCGGCAGATGACCCAGGTCCCGGCGGCACTGCTCGGGTTCGAGGGACGGGGGATGCTGCTGCCGGGCTACTGGGCCGACGCCTTCGTGTTCGACCCCGACGCCGTCGAGCTCGAGTCGAAGAAGCAGGTGGCGGACTTCCCCGGCGGGGAGGCCCGCTACAGCGCCCGTCCCCGGGGGATCTACTGGACGATCGTGAACGGCACGCCCATCGTGCGCCACGGCGAGGTCCTCACCCAGAACCTGCCGGGCCACGTCGTACGCCCCGGCGTGGTCTGAGCGCCGCCGCCGGACGCCCGCAGCGCCAGGCCGCCGGTCGGCGCCGGCACCGCCGGGCCACGTGCCTCAGCGGGCGTTGATGTAGTCGACCAGCTCCCGGCGGTCCTTCTCGAGCTCGCCGATGCGGTGCTTCACCACGTCGCCGATGCTCACGATGCCGACGAGCTCCCCGTCGCGTACCACGGGGACATGGCGGATGCGGCGCTCGGTCATGGCCGTCATCAACGACTCGATGCCGTCGTCGGGTGAGCAGGTGTACACCGTCGCCGTCATGATCGACCGCACGGGCTCGTCGAGGAGCGAACCGTGCCGGTCGAACAGGGCGCGGACGATGTCACGCTCCGACACGATGCCGTCGATGTGCGTCCCGTCCGACGACACCACCAGGGCACCGATGCCGTGCGCCCGCAGCTCGGCCACGGCGCTGTGGACCGTGGCATCGGGCGGGATCGTCGCCACCGTGTCGCCCTTGGTGGAAAGGAGAGCCGAAATCTGCACGAGCCGTCCTCCTCTGGAGTCCGAGAACCCCAGTCTACGACCGATGTGACCTCGCGACCAGGGTGTGTTTTCTCGGGTGGTCCCGTCCCCGGTAGCCTGCGGCGCGATGGTCCGTTCCGATCGGTTCACAGCCGTGGCCGCCGCCGTGAACAACTGGGGTCGCTGGGGCGACGACGACCAACTGGGCACGCTCAACTTCGTCACCGACGACGTCCGGCGTCGGGCCGCCGCTTGTGTACGCGCGGGCAAGGCCATCCCCCTGGGTCTGGCGCTGTCGGAGGCGGAGGGCATCCAGAAGGGCGTGGTGCCGGCCCGGTTCAACCCCCTGCGCACCATGTCGTACGTCAACGTGCCGCTGTCCGACGACCCCGAGTGGATCTGCGCCAACGAGGACGTGGTGGTCATGGCGTTGCAGTGTGCCACCCACTGGGACGGTCTGGCCCATGTCAGCTACGGCGGAAAGCTCTACAACGGCTACCCGGCCTCGACCGTGACGTCGGCCGGGGCCAGCCGTCTCGGGATCCACCTCGTCGACTCGCTCGTGAGTCGGGGCGTCCTCCTCGACGTGGCCCGGGCCAAGGGCGTGGACGTCCTCGACGGCGGCTACGCCATCCAGCCGGCCGACCTCGACGCCGCCTGTGAGCTCGCCGGCGTGGCGATCGAGCCCGGCGACGTCGTCCTGGTGCGCACCGGGCAGATGGTCCACCTGGGTCTGACGCAGCGGTTCCCCGCCGGCGGGGCCACCGTGCCCATGCCCAACATGCTGAGCTTCGGCGACGTCATGCGGTACATGGGGTTGTCCCCGGGACTGTCGATCGCCACCGCCGGGTGGTTCCACGCCCGGGACGTGGCTGCCGTGGCCACCGACACGCTGGCGCTCGAGGTGATCCCGTGCGAGGACCCCGACCTCTACCTGCCGGTGCACCTGCTGCACATCGTGGAGATGGGCATGACCCAGGGGCAGAACTGGGTGCTCGACGCCCTGGCCGCCGACTGCGCCGCCGACGGCCGGTACACCTTCCTGCTCGACGCCACCCCGCTGCCGTTCACCAACGGCCTGGGGTCGCCGCTCAACCCCGTGGCGCTCAAGTAGCCGACGTGGGCGAACCGACGTGGGCGAGCTGACGTGGGCGAGCTGACGTAGGCGGACGGCCGGGAGCCGTCAGTCGTCGTCGTGGCGATGGCGGGCCTGAGCCACCCGCGTCTGGGCGGCACCACCACCCACCACGGGGCCCGTCCGGGGCGACGGGACGCGCCGCTGCGCATCGTCGGCACCGGCGGGGGCGGGGCGGCCGGTCACGGCCCAGTGCAGCACACGGGTCTGGCTGTCGACCATGGCCGTCGTCCGGATCCCCCAGAATTCGAACCCGTAGCGGTGGGCGGCCACATGGGCCAGCATCGAGATGAGCGTGGCCGCCACGGCCATGGCGTCGGCCCCCGCCGGGCTGGCGGCGCCGCGCCCCGAGGAGGCGCCCGAGGCGATGACGCGGGCCAGGGTCACGGTGACGGCGTTGAGGGCGCGCACCCGCAGGCCCTGAAAACGCAGGTCGCCCTCCTCGGTGGCCAGCTCCACCACCCGGAACACGGCGCGGTTGGCCTCCCAGTAGGTCATGAACCCCTCGACCACGCCTCGGGCCGTCTCCCAGCTGGTGGCCTCGGACCAGTCCCCGTCCACCAGGTCGGCCAGCGTCCCGGCGCCCTCCATGAGCTCCTCGGCCATGACGAGAATGGCCTGCTCGACGTTCTCGAAGTACTGGTAGAAGGTGGCCGGCGAGGTCCCGGCCTGGCGGGCGATGTCGATGACCTTGATCGAGCGCCAGGCGGTGGTGGCCAGCAGCTCGGCCGTGCTCTCCAGGAGGCGCATGCGGGTGGCCCGGCCACGCCGGCCCGGGACGCGACCGTCGGTGGCGGCGATGGCGCCGGCCTCGGTCGTGGTGTCCTGCATGGCGTCCACGGCGGCGTCGCCGACATCGCGCAGCATCTTCCCGAAGGCTACCCCCGGTCGCTGACGGCATGTCAGATTCGCGTCGGGAACGGGCCTGGTGCCCTTCCGACCTGGTCGTCCCCACTAGAACGGGTTCCGTTCTGACCACGGCGGCGAGTAGGGTGAGCGGCCGTGCAGGAGAGGGTGCTCCCCCGATCCCTGACCCGCGCCCAACAGGCGCGGCGCCAACGGGTGGTGGACGCCGCCATGACCCTCGGCCTCGAAGGCGGCTACGAGGCGGTCCAGATGCGCGACGTGGCCGCCCGGGCCCACGTGGCCATGGGCACCGTCTACCGCTACTTCGCCTCCAAGGACCATCTGCTGGCCGCCGCCCTCGTCTTCTGGGTGGAGCAGCTCGATGCCCGCCTGGCTCAGGTGCCCCCCCGGGGGGCCACCGCCTCCGAGCGGGTGCTGGACGTGCTCGAGCGGGCCCTGCGGGCCATGGGCCGCCAGCCCCGCCTGGTGGCGGCGGTGTTCGCCTCGCTCGCCTCCCCCGACCCCGCCGCCATCGAGTGCCAGCAGCAGATGGGGGCGCTCATGGACGGCATCATCACCAGGGCCATGGGCGAGGCGCGCCCGCCCGACCACGCCGAGCGGACCCGCATCATCGGCCACGTCTGGTACTCGTCGCTGGTCGGATGGGTGAACGGCTGGAGCGACATGAACCGCGTCCGCGACGAGCTCGCCTCGGCCGTTCGGCTGCTCCTGCCGGGCTGACCCCCGGCCCCGCGTGCCGGCGGGGGTGGTGTTGCGGGCCACATCGGCGCATGGTCGAATGCCAGGCGACGGCCGGCGTCAGAGAGGCACGGCCGACATCCAGGGAGGGTCGCAATGCGCGCAGCGATTTTCAACGAGGTCGGCAAGGAGTTCGTCGAGATCTACGACGACGTCGAGGTCGCCGACCCCGGGCCCGGGGAGGTCCGCCTCAAGTTGCACGCCGCCGGCGTGTGCCACTCCGACCTTTCGGCCATGAACGGCACGCTTCCCCAGCCCGCACCGGCCGTGCTCGGGCACGAGGGTGCTGGCGAGATCATCGCCCTGGGGGAGGGGGTCACCCAGGTGGCCGTGGGGGATCACGTCATCGTGGCCTGGACGCCGCCGTGCGGGAAGTGCCGGGCGTGCCTGCGCGGTGAGGCCAACCTGTGCGTCGAGATCTTCTTCAACATCGCCGGCAGCGCCAAGTTCTCCCGCGGCGGCGTGCCAGTCTACGGGTTCGCCGGCACCGGGACGTTCGCCGAGGAGATGGTGCTCCCCGAGCAGGGCGTGGTGAAGATCCCCGACGACGTGCCCTACGAGATCGGGGCGCTCATCGGCTGCGGCGTCACCACCGGGGTGGGCGCCGCCCTCAACACCGCCAAGGTGGAGCCGGGTTCGAGCGTGGTGGTGTTCGGTGCCGGCGGCGTGGGCATCGCCGCCATCCAGGGGGCACGCATCGCCGGCGCGGCCGAGATCGTGGCGGTCGACATGATCGACTCCAAGCTGAAGGACGCCCTGCGCTTCGGGGCCACCCGGGGCGTGAAGCCCGACGAGCTCGACGCCGCCAACATGGACATCAACGCCGGGCAGGGCTTCGACTACGCCATCGAGTGCATCGGCCTGCCCCAGACCATCAGGGCGGCCTACGACGCGGCCCGGCGGGGCGGCACGGCGGTCATCGTGGGCGCCGGCAGCGCGGAGAAGAACGTCGAGTTCAACTGCTTCGAGCTGTTCTTCATGGAGAAGAAGCTGCTCGGCTCGTACTACGGGTCGGCCGACGTCCGCACCGAGTTCGACCGCCTCATCCGGCTGTGGAAGGCGGGGCGCCTCGACCTGGAGGGCATGATCTCCACCCGCATGGACCTGTCCAAGGCCCAGGACGCCTTCGAAGCGATGAAGAGGGGGGAGATCATCCGCCAGGTGCTGACGTTCTGACGGGCGCCACGGCCCCGACAGGGCGGCCGGCGGCGACCGGCGCCATGTCGGGCGGCACCGGGCCCGGCGGCACCCCGTCCGGCGGCGCTGCGCCGGTGTCGGTCGAGGTCCGGGCTCTCACCAAGCGCTTCGGTGCCGTCGTGGCCGTGGACGACCTGAGCTTCGTGGTGGGGCCGGGCACGGTCACGGGCTTCCTCGGTCCCAACGGGGCGGGGAAGACCACCACCTTGCGCATGCTCCTGGGGCTCGTGGCGCCCACCGCCGGGCAGGCGCTCGTGAACGGTGTCCCCTACCGGCAGCTCCCGGACCCCACCGGGACGGTGGGCGCCGTCCTGGAGGCGTCGGGCTTCCACCCGGCGCGCACCGCCCGCAACCACCTCCGCACCGTGGCCACCGTGGCCGGCATCCCCACCTCCCGGGTGGACGAGGTGCTGGAGCTGGTGGGCCTGGGCGGCGACGGCGACCGCCGCGTGGGCGGCTTCTCCCTGGGCATGCGCCAGCGTCTCGAGCTGGCCCGGGCCCTGCTGGGCGATCCCCGGGTGCTCATCCTCGATGAGCCCGCCAACGGCCTCGACCCCCAGGGCATCGCCTGGATGCGGGGCTTCCTGCGCTGGTACGCGACCCAGGGCCGTGTCGTGCTCGTGTCGTCACACCTGCTGGCCGAGGCGGCCCAGACCGTGGACCGCGTGATCATCTTGGCCGGAGGTCGCCTGGTGGCCGACGGGCCGCTGTCGCAGATGCTGTCCGGCACGACCACCACGGTGCGGGTGCGGACGCCCGACGCCGAGCGCCTCGTGGGCCTCCTCCAGGGGGCGCCGGGACCCCGGGGCGGTGCGCCTCCGACCGTCCGCCTGGAACCTCCCGACGTGGTGGTGGCCGAGGGCACGACGGCGGAGGTGATGGGCCCGCTCATGGCCCGCAACGGCATCGTCGTCTACGACATGCGCTCGTCGGGGGAGTCCCTCGAGGAGCTCTTCTTCCAGCTCACCGAGAGCACCGCCGCCCTGGGCGCTCCGGGCGCCTCCCCGCCCCCGCCCGGCGCACTGCTCCCGCCCGGCGCACTGCTCCCGCCCGGCGCAC
>Ga0209415_10012632_pt1 | contig 14041 bp, 11 predicted proteins | sample PeaSoiSIISIP2007_FD_187696 | JGI IMG/M metagenome (GOLD analysis project Ga0209415, IMG submission 187696) | Peat soil microbial communities from Weissenstadt, Germany - SII-SIP-2007 (SPAdes) (version 2) | ecosystem: Environmental > Terrestrial > Soil > Wetlands > Peat | place: Germany... | reverse complement strand
CGACTTCGCGGAGAGTTTCTGTTTTCGCGCCTCGACTTGCTGCTTGTACTCTTCGTCGGAGAGATAGTAATAGCTGATCCACGCGCCGCCCATCTCGTCGACGGTCCGTTGCCCGTACGTAATCAGATTGTCCGGATCCGGGTTGAACTTGTTCCCAGGTGAGTTGTCGTACCAGGAAGTAAGGTGCAGGATGGTCCCGGCCGGCAGCAGCGGCTGTTCATCTTCGTCGTAGAGATACACCAGGTGCCAGGCGAACTGGTACCTGCTTACGCAGCTCAGCGTCTCTACTTTGTGAGCGCCAGGGTAGATCGCCTCCATGCACGAGGCCTTTCCGCGGTTGTGCAGGTGCGGCTGGAACGACAGGAGCCTGGCCGGCTTAGCCAGCGTCTGGTACCCATCGAATCGAACGTTGTCGGCGTTAGCCGGAATGTCGAGATCCTTAGGATCTCCAACTTTCTCGGTCGTCTCGAGATATTTCGGCGTGTAGCCCTTGGGGTAAAACTTGAGGCCGAGAGCGACGTTCGCGAGAGTATCCTGGCCGATCGAATGGAGATGAAGATTGAAGTTGATCTTGGTTCCCGCCTTGATCAGGCGGCCCGCGCCGTCCGGGAACACATCGGCATTCTTGCCGAGCGCGTACTCATTGAGGAACGTCCCCTGGACGTTGTCCCCATCGTCAGCATCATCCTCATGCTTCATGGACGTCGTCACATGGTGGACCGCTCGGAAGCCGTTCAGCGGCCGGATCTCGATTCCCCGGATATAGCGATCCTCGGTTAGGCCCGCGTCCACCAGCACATCGATCCAGCGGTCGGCGCCCGCGGCCGGCACCAGCATATCTTTCGGAAGTTTCACGATCAGGTCGGGCTGACCCATGTGCCACTTGTCGTCGTCTTCGAATTTGCGGGGCGGCGGCATGTCGGCGACGTTCCCTTTCGGTGCGCCGCCATCGGCCCACTTCACGAGCGTCGCGATCTCCTGGTCCGTCAGCGATACATCGTTCTTGAAGTGGGCGACGCCCACGTTCTTGTCGATGTACCAGGGCGGCATCTCCCGCGCGACCACCTTCTGCTTGATCGACTTGGCCCACGGCCGGGCTTCCTCATAGGTCAGCAGCGACATTGGGGCGAAGGTGTCCGGCCGGTGGCAGGACTGGCAGTGCTGCTGCAGGATCGGCATCACGTCCTTGGTGAACGTCACCTGCCCCTGTGCGCTCGCGACAACTGCCGTTGAAATGATGAGGAATATCCCTTTAGTTCTCATCTAGCCACCTCCTGGACAAGTCTTTAGCTACTGCGATGTTAGACGCCAGGATTCACGGTGTCAAGGCTACTTCTTGACGAACTTATGCAGCCCCATGGAGCTCACGCCGGCGGCGTAGATATCGCCTTTGGCGTCGGCGGTCACGCCTTCCGCCTGTGCGATTGCCGGGTTGGTCGACGGGTCCGGGATAAAGGCTTTGACGGTGCCATCTTTCGCACTGCCGATGCGGATGCCGCGCTTCACGCCCGGGTTGGTCATCTCGTCCGACTGCGAATCGGTCGAGTACAGCGTGTCGTCCTTGGAAATGTAGATCCCGCTCGGGCGGCCGAATTGCTTCCATTGATCGATGAACTTCCCGTCCTGATCGAAGATCTGAATCCGGTTATTTTGCCGGTCGGCGACGAAAAGGCGTCCCTTGGAATCCATGGCGATGCTGTGCGGATCGTTTAACTCGCCGGGACCGGATCCTTTCTTGCCCCAGGTCTTGATGAACTTCCCGTCTTTCGAGAACTTCATAATGCGCGCGTTGGTCTCTCCGCCGTGCCCATCCGTGACGAAGATGTCACCGTTGGCGGCGATCACCACATCGGTCGGACCGTTGAACATGTCCGTTCCGGCGCCCGCGACGCCAGGCCTTACCCAGGGTCATGAGCACCTTCCCCTTGGGACTGAACTTGAAAACCTGCTGGCCCTTGCCGTCCTTGGCCTGCGCATCGGTGACCCAGATGTTGCCATCGCGATCGATGGCCAGCCCATGCGCTTGCACGAATCCCGTGCCAAAGCTTTTGATGAGCTTGCCCGATGGATCGAACTCGAGGATGTTGGGCTCGCTGCGGTGGAACACCCAGATGTTGCCGTGCGCATCCGGGTCGACCGAGATCACCTGGTTCCACTGAATGCCGGCCGGAAGCGTCGCCCAGTTCTCTACCGCGCGATACGGATTCGGCAGGTTATTGGTGGCAGCCGCATTGCTTTGCGCGAACAAACTGCATCCTGACACGAGAGTCAGCAGCATGAACCTCACTCGACGTGGAAGTGACATGGCAGGCATTATACCGCTCCATCGCTGTCGCGGTTCTGTATGCGGGAACTAATTGCCCGCGACGAGTTCGTCGCCTAGCTGCAGGTTTTGGCCGAGTGCGCTTTCGAGGGTCGCGTACAATTCCTGTTGCCGGATCGGCTTGGCGATATAGCCATCCATTCCCGAGGCCAGGCAGCGCTCGCGATCGCCCTTGATGGCGTGCGCGGTCATGGCGATGATCGGGATGTGCTTGCCGGATAATTCTTCTCGTCCGCGAATCACAGCCGTCGCCTCAAATCCGTCCATGTCGGGCATCTGGACGTCCATGAGCACGATGTCGAACGGCTCACTATCCAGGGCCGCTAGCGCGGCCCGGCCATCGCCCACAACCGATACGGCGTAGCCTCGTCTTTCCAGCAGGCGCCGCGCCAGAGTCTGATTCACCGCATTGTCCTCGGCAACCAGTACTCGTCCTGGACTGGTCGCGCTTCGCCGGACGTCTGGAGTCCGCGGAGCTTTGGTCAGGTCCACGGGAACTTGTTGCAGGCTCTTGCAGATCATATCCAGGAGTTCCGACTGGCGGACAGGCTTCACCAGGTAGGCTGAGATTCCCAGATTCCGGCAAAGCGTGGCGTCGCCCAGCTGGTCGGCCGAGGTCAACATCATGACGGTTGACTGCACCAGATCCGGATGATCCTGAATTTGTTGCGCGAGCGTGAATCCGTCGATCTCCGGCATTTGGCCGTCCAACAGAATGAGCGGGAACGGGCGACCGATATTCTTGGCGATCTGGAGCGCCATCAGGGCGGAACGGCCGCCTTCGACCGCCGTGGGCTTCATTCCCCAGCGGGTCAGTATCTCCACCAGAACTCGTCTGTTGGTGGAATTGTCGTCCACAACCAATACGGGTAGGTCTCGCAGTTGCACCGGTTGAAGCGGAGCGGCCGGCGCCGAAACCACGCTCTGAATACCCAGGCGCGCGGTGAAGTGGAAGGTGCTGCCCTGTCCCAAGTGGCTTTCCACCCAAATATGGCCACCCATCATTTCGACGAGTCGTCCGCAGATGGTCAGTCCCAGGCCGGTCCCGCCGTACTTGCGCGTCATGGATCCATCGGCTTGGGAGAATGGCTCGAAGATTTTGTCTTGCTTTTCCGCCGGAATCCCTACACCGGTGTCACTGACCGAGAAGTGCAGGCTAACGGCCTCGGCCGTCTCGCATTCCTGCTCGACGCTCACCAGAATCTCGCCCTGTTCGGTAAACTTGATCGCATTGCCCACCAGATTCACCAGGATCTGGCGAAGGCGTCCCGGGTCTCCCAGCATGGCCGCCGGTACGTCCGGGCGCACATCGTAGACCAGTTCCAGACCCTTCTGGTGCGCGCGAAATCCCAGGGTCTTCATGGTTTCGCCGAGACTGTCGCGGAGATCGAAAGGAATGGACTCGAACTCCATTTTGCCGGCTTCAATTTTGGAAAAGTCCAAAATATCGTTAATCACGGCGAGCAGGGATTCGGCCGAGAGGCGGACCAGTTCCAGGCTGTCACGCTGGTCCGAGGTAAGGTCGCTGCCCAACACCAGCTCGGTCATGCCGAGGATGCCGTTCATGGGCGTACGGATCTCGTGACTCATGGTGGCGAGGAACGTGCTCTTCGCCCGGCTGGCTGCTTCCGCAGCCTCCTTGGCCTTCAGGAGTTCGGCATCGGCCCGCTTGCTTGCGCCGATATCCCTGTAAATCGCCGATACGCCCTGAAGCCTGCCCAGAGTATCTTTGATCGGTGACAGGATGACTGATACGTCGATCGGTGCTTGATCCTTCCCGACACGTATCGATTCAAAGCGCTCGATGTGTTCCTGGCGCCGGACCTTCTGTATCGAGTTCAAATAGTCGCTCCGGCGAGCGGCAGGGAACAAGAGGGTGATGAGCTTGCCAATCGCCTCTTCGGCCGTAAAGCCGAAAAGCTTCTCGGCACCCTGGTTCCAGCTCAGTATGCGGCCGTCCAGATCGGTCCCGATGATGCTATCGTCAGAGGATTCGACAATGGACGCCAGAAAGGCCCGCATCTTTTCGGCCTGCTTGCGTTCGGTTACGTCCTGCGCGATCCCAATCAGTTGCGTCACCGTTCCGGTTTCGGCCTTGACCAGGAACGTCCGTGCCCAGATCCAGCGTACGTCGCCATCCGGCCGGAGGATGCGATATTCAACTTGCGCCTGGCTGACAGTACCGGCGCGCTCAAACTCCGCTGTCACGCGATCCCGATCGTCCGGGTGGATCGATTCGGTCCACGAGGACGGATCCGCATAAGCACTGAGGCAAGATTGCCCCCAGATCCGCTCGTAGGCGTGGCTGACGAAGTAGGGCTTCAAGCTGGCCGGATCACGCCAGAAGAAGACTTCATCGATATGCTGGACGATGCTCTCGGCAAAGTCGCGAAACCCGCCGTCGTCCGGGCGGGGGAATGCCTCACCTGCGGAAGATCGTCCGGTATTCGTTTCGGTGTGCACGAGAAGTCCCGGACGGTTATCGGCCAAACGCCGGACTTTCGTTAGCGGGACTCCAGGAGACAGTTTGGCCGTGTGCCAGGACGGGAGGTTCGAGAGGCACGATCCTCAAGCCCGAGGTCGAACGATTACCCTTTAAAAACGAGGTTTTTCGGCAGGCGGCCGGCTACGGGAGCACGGCCGTGATGTTCCGCTTGGGAACCTCGCCCACCGGAATGCGCGTGACCTCTTTCATGGACTTGATGTCGACCACGGACACCGAGTTCGACGCGGCGTTGGCCACATAGGCCGTCTTGCTGTCAGGCGTGATCGTCACCCAGTCGGGGGACTTTCCCACTTCGAGGCCGCCCAAAAGATTCAGATCGGGAAGCGAGTACATGTAGACCGAACTGTTCAGCCGGCTGTCAACCACCAGGGTCTTCCCATCGGGGGTGACGGCTAAGCCGTGAGACTCGTTCCCGCCCACCAGGAAGGGGGTCTTTCCCGCGGGGAGAACGGGGAGCTTGATCCGATTGATCTCCTTGCGGGTTGCGAAATCCACCACCGCGAATCCGTTCAGGCCGGAAAGCTGGAAGAGGATCCATTTGGTCGAACCATCGGGATTCGAAGTGAACGCCATGCACCGGATGCCCAAGTCTCTTTCGAGCGTCCACACAGGCTCCTCGGTCTTCTGATCGATGACGGTGATGGTCTTGGATTGAATGGAACCGCTGACCACGAACTTGCCGTCGGGCGTGACGTAGGTATTGTGGACGGCGCCTTTCACCGGAATGCTCTTGACCCTCTCCTGGGAGGCTGTGTCGATCACATCCACGGCGCCTGGCGCGACCGCGATGGAGACATAGACTCGCTTCCCGTCTTTGCTGATCGCGATGTTGTTAGGGTGACCGGTAAGGGGTATTCGCTTGGTGACCTTCAAGGTTTTTGCATCCGCTATATCCAGTGAGCTGTTGCCTTCATTACTGATGTAGTAGCGACTCCCATCGGGGGCGACCGCGGCGCCGTGGTTCACCTCGATTCCGCGGATCTCTCCCACGACCTTGTTGGTGACCGGATCGATGATGGAGACATTGTCTCCGGCGCTATTCGTCTGGATGATGCGAACCGTACCCGCCGCCAGGGGCAGAGCGAGCAGAAGTCCAAGATACCGGGGGGCTTTTTGTGTCATCTTCATGGTGGTCAAGCGCTCCTAACGTGGGCAGAAGTCCATCCGTCAGTGAAGCAAGATTAGCCGAGAGAGTCAAGCCTGGGGCTCATTTGAGACCCTGTTCGGCGGATCGCTTCTCCTGGGTGCGAGCGCCAGCCAGGATATCGGTCATGGTGTAGTTCCCCTCGTGGCATTCGTAATTGAAGATCCCTTCCTGGGTCTTCCTCATGGGAATCTCTCCGCTCCAGGGCTTGGTGAACGCCGTGGGATCGTCGACGGTGAACTTATAGAGGATCGTGTTCGCGTCGAGACGAGTCAGGCGTTCGACCAGATGCAGGTTCTCGTCGGCTCCCAGGAAGTCGTTCTTGCCGATGAAATTGGTCGTGTCGATGACCAGTGTCTCGCCGTCCCAATGACCGCGCGCGTCCCCCATATAGCCGCGAACGCCCTGAGGCGCATGCGGGCGCGGGTCTAAAGGAATAACGCGGGCCTCGTACATCATCTCCTGGAGAATCACTACGTATCCCGGACCCTGAACAATCTGGAAAAAGTTGTTGTTGGGCGTGGGAACCATCGGCAGACCGCGTGAGATGCAACGGATGCGCAGGGCCAGGTCCTCGGGACCGCGGAGCTGGCGCTGCGCCTGCGCCTGGGCGGCCCGTTTCTTGCCCCACTCCGGAGTGAAGGCGGGGATCTTTCCGTCCGGAGGGTCCACGATGAGCGATGTGCGCCTGCTGGCGACGACCGAGGTTCGCCGATCCCGCCAGAACTCGTTGTAGTTGCGGCGGAGGTCCGCTTCGTTGCTTCCATCCCGGCGATCGGTGTTGACCTCTTGCAGCGTTCGCCTTTCGTACTCGGCGGCTTCCTGCGCCGTCAGGAACTCCTTGCCGGCGAACTCGGCCGGACGCTCCAGCGGTGTGAGCGTGGACGTATCCCAGACGCCCTGAAAATCCGGGTGTCCGTCGGGAGTGCGAGGAAGAGTCCTGGACTGGCCGAGAATCAACGCGGCCGTCGCGCCTGCAAGTAGGAACGCGGCTTTGCCCATCGGGACTCCTTACGACTCCTTATTAAGGAGTACGTGACGACGTGTACGCGACGATGTTCAGCAGATCGTCTTCGCTCAAACCGGTGACGACCGATTTCATTAGCTCCGTCCAGGTTCCCTTGCGGGCGCCCTGCTGCATGTCATACAGTTGGCGCATCAGGTAGCTGGGGGAACGGCCTGCGATGCCCGGCACCGGACCTAATCCTTTGAGGTCGGCTCCATGGCAGACGCCGCACTGCGTCGTCTTGGCGCTGGCCTTGGTCGCCAGCGCCTCACCCTTCTTGATGCTGCCCACCGGCACGTAAGCGATAAAACCGGAGCGAGGATTGCGCAGCACCTCGGTGCCTTCCGCATCCTCCGGAGTCTCGAGGATGCGCTGGCCCAGCGGTTCTTTTTCGCCGCCTTCGAGCGTCAGGTACATGCCGCCGGCGTTACGGGTCTTGGGCACGGTGTTGGTTTCCACCACTTTGATCCAGGGGGTCCACTTCATCGAGCCGAAGTACTCGGCGGCGGCCTTGATTTCGTCCTCGGTCATGCCCTTGGCGATGGTGATCATGGCATTGGTGTTGGCTTTTCGCGGCTCCGCGCTCTTGCGATTGCCGTTTCTGAAATCGTTCATCTGCTGGATGAAATACGACACCGGGAGACCGGCCACTCCCGCGTTTTCTTGCCGGCCTTTGCCGTTGGGGTAATGGCACAGGCTGCACGCCCGAACGTCCGGCCTCTTGCCGTGCGCGACGATGTCGGGCATCTTGGGATGATCGCCGGGGAACCAATCGGCTGGGCCAAAGCCGTCGCTGATCTGCGCCCGGGTGAATTCGAGCGTGCTGCCGGGAAGGTGTTTGATGCTGGTATCGGGCGGGGCTGGAGTTGCCGGAGCGGCTCCCGCTGGAGGCGGAGTAGCGATCGCATAGGCCCAGGCCGGCGGATCGGCCGCTAACGATACGCTTGCCGCAGACACCAACACAAACGCGAGGAACATGCTTTTCATAGAGTCACCATCCTCTGTACAGACTACTCCCGTGCGAGCTTAAGCTCAATCCGGATGAACCTCAGGGGCGTATCGCTGACGTTCTCGTCCTGATGGGCGACGCCGGGCTCGACCCAGCGGACCTGTTTCGCGGCGTAGCGGCTATCGCGGACGGTACCGTCGGCCAGCGTGAGTCGCAGGTTCTGATCGGTCAAGTGCACCAGGACGGCGCCTGTCTGCGGGTGCGTGTGCTGGCGCAGTTTTTCATGGGGGCCGATGCTGACGCGGAGCACGCGGACGTATTCGTTCTCGAACTCGATCTTATAGTGTTGTGGATCGATCACGGTTGCATCGAGTTTGTCGGGTGGGGCAGGGGACGGAGATTTCCCAGCCGGACGTCGTGGTTCGATTTGAACCGCTTCGAACGGGTTGCTGGTCAGGTTCTCGCCCCGATGCGTGCTGGGCATCGACCACATCAGGTCTCCCGCGCGGTTGCGCAATTCCTGACTCGTGCCATCGGGCGCGGTGAGCCGGTTGTGCCGGTCGGTAAGAAAGACGATGACGGCTCCTGGGCCGGGATGCTGGTGCATCGGCATCTTCTCGTTTGGCCCCATGTGCTCGCGGATGACCCGGACCCACTGGTTCTCGACCTCCAGATGGTAATGCTGTGGATCGGCGATCAGGGGATCGGGTGCTTGTGCTCGCGCGGCGGGCACAGCCAGGACCATAGCCAGGCAAAGAATACGCATACGACCTTTCCCCTCGTCGAGTGAGTATATATCAAGTCTGATCCAGCGGAGGCGCATGACTGGGCCTCTTTGGAGATTGGTGTTGAGCAGTGCGGATCTTCGGGAAACCGGCGACGCGCCCGATGGGGCCTATACGGAAAGGGATAACACGCACGAGAGGAACGTATCTTGGGGCCTACAATCAGCTACAGTAGATTTGCTGGTTCTCTATCACGCCCTCAGAGAAGGAGACCGTTTATGTTTCTTAAGCGATTGATCGGAGTCGTTTTTGCGGGCGCGCTGGCGTTCAATGCCGCGGCAGTCGATATTGTGGTTCACATCGCGCCACCGCGTGCCGTAAGCGAGAGGCGCCCGCCGCGGCCCAGCCGTGTCCATGTGTGGGTTCCCGGGTACCATCGTTGGGAAGGCAACGCTTACGTCTGGACCCCGGGAAGGTGGGAGCTGCCTCCGCGCCCGGGCGCCCGATGGGAAGCCCATCGCTGGGTTCACCGCCGTGACGGATGGGTTTTCGTGGAGGGGCGCTGGCGCTAGGTCCGCATCACCTCCCGGGTTACTATCGCGTCCCGCTCGCGACGGATGCTTTCTTGAACTTCGCTTGCAGCGCCTCGCGATCCAGCTTCACGCCTTTCAGATAAACACTGTCGATCTTGCGCGTATTATGGATGTCCTCCAGCGGATTCGCATTCAGCACGATAAAGTCGGCGCGTTTGCCTTTCGCGAGCGTCCCCGTATCCTTGATCATCAGCACTTCCGCCGGTCTCGAGGTGGAAACCACGATCGCCTGGGCCGGGCTCATTCCAAATTGCACATACCGGGCGATCTCGTGGTGTTCCGCGAATCCGAATGAGTACTTGGCGGAAACCCCGGCGTCGGTGCTGAGCACCACGCGAGCCCCGGCGGTCATCATCCGGCTGAAATTGGACTTCAGGTTTTCCTCGCGCTGGGCCTCGCGTTGGAAATTGACCGGCGCCGAGCAAGGGTTCGACGGCAGCCAGGTCTTGCCCGCCTTGATGTCCGCGATCACGGAAGCCGGCAGCACTTGTTCCACGAACTGGTTGTCGCCCTCGCAGATCTCGGAGACATCTCCGAGCCCCATCACGGGTGCCCAGTACGGTTTCTTCTCTTTGAGAAGCGCAACCAGTTCGTCGTCGATCTTCTCGTTCGCAACGGTGTGCACCAGAACGTCGACGCCGGCCTTGACCACGCCTTTCTGGTCCTGCAGATTGGTCGCGTGCGCGTGGACCAGCATGCCATGTTTGTGCGCCTCCTCAATCAGCGGAGTGTACACATCGGGCGGCATCTTCTTCCGGCTTCCGCGGTTGTTGTCACGATTGTCGACCCAGAACTTGACCTGCTTGATGTTCAAGGCGGCGATCTTGCGGACGGCGGCGCGCGCCTCCTCCCCGGTCGAGACTTCGTAGATGGCGTGCAAGGGCGTGGTCCCGGTTATCAGGAGCGAATCTGGACCGCCTCCGGGCGGGGCAAGTCCTGCTGCGAAGAAGAATCGGGCGGCCGGCGGGAACTTTCCGGCTAGTTGATCCTGCTGGAACTTGATCGCGAAATCGGCCGGCTGATCGCCCATGGTCATGGCGGCGCCGACACCGTAGAACGCCTCGCGTTCAAGGTGGTCCAGCACGTTTTCGGGCGTGTGGTTGTCTACACTCCAACTTGTAAATCCCTCATACCCGATGTGGATGTGAACGTTGTTCATCGCGGGCATGACGGTCTTGCCGGTGAGATCGATGCGTGTGGCTCCGGACGGCGGCTTGACCGATCCATTCTGGCCTAGGGCGGTGATGCGGCCATTCTGGACGACGAATGCTCCGCTCTCGATCACCGGGCTCTGATCGCCGATGATCAGGCGAGCGCCTTCATAAAGGATAGGATTCGGCTGCGAATAAGCCGTCGCCAACGCCACCGATGCGACTACGGCGCACTGCGCCAGCAGCTTCATTTTGGGTCTCCGGGCGAGTAGCAGTATACACCATGCCGAATGCGAATCTGGGAACAAGGCGAACAGATCCGATGAGCGGTAATGCCGGGGTTGTACGGTTGAGCTGGCTGCAAAGATGGCAGGAGCAGACTTCTTCAAGTTCAGGAACGTTGGTCACACATCATTTGTACTGCGGGCTGGTTTCTCTGTGATAAGGCCTCTGTTACAGTCGCATGAAGGTCGCCCCTTCCGCGAGATTTAGAAAAGCAGGTTACGCAGCTTGGCCTTTGCTGACGCCGACCAGGCGATTCTCCATCGTGATCGGCTTTCTGAGGGGTTTTCTATCGGTCGTTTGGTCAAGGGGCCGGCTCAGCCAATCGAGCCACCAGGCCTTCTGGCGGGCCGTAAAGTGCTGCCGCCAATGGGTGCGACAGGCAGTCTCGCGCTCGGCCAGGAGCTTTTCGATCGCCGTCGCGGCGCCGGGATTGTCGGCAATGAGGCCGAGTGCCGTTACGCAATCGTTCATGGCCCCCAATTTGTCTTGCAGCCCGCGCAGTGCCTTCACGCCCCGATTCATCTCCGGACCAAAAACGGGTTGAAACAATTCCAGGGTGTAGCGGAACCGCTTGGCGAGGAGGCGAAACTGGTGCAACTTTTCATAATCCGCGCTCTTGCGGGCGGCTACCGTGCCGGCCGCGAAAAACTCCGTCGCCAGGGCAGGCAGGGCCCGGCGGGCGTTGCCCTCCACCGGACTGGAGCAGTCCCAATCGCCCGAAATGCCCGTGACCACGCGCAAATGACGCAGCCATTGGACGTCCAACTTCCGTTTATGCCAGCGGCGCAATAACTCGGCGAGGATCGCTTCCGCGTGCTTCCGCTGCCGGCGTAAGTGAGTCGCGCTCTTGCCGCCGTCGAACCCCGCGAGTTCCAGCAATTCGAGCGTGATATCGCAATTCCGCGCCTCTCCGGAAAGCTGCATCAGGCGGCGCAGCCGGCGGCGCATCTTCTTGGTGGATTGCCGGTCGAAGAATTGGCCGAAAACCTTCAGGCCCTGCATGAAGCGGCGAGTGGCCACGCGCATGTCATGGACCGCATCGGGATCATGCGGGTGCTTCGCCGCACGGCGGAGCTGGGAGGCTAGCTTCTTGAATCGCCCGTGCACCTGGGCATCGGCGTACACCAGCATGGCCGGCCTTTTGGCCGTGTCCTTCTTGTCATCCTTATTATCGGTGGAGGAACCTGCCACTCCAGAAATGTAACACGCCAGTAACTCAGGGACAATATGGCCCAGATTCTCCGATTTCTCCTTGCATTAGGCCAAAGTTCCGCAACGCGCCATTAAAAACATTTTGCACCTAAAGTGTTTCATTAAAGATTCACGCGATGTACATGTCACGGTAAGCGGGCAAGCCCATGCTTGGGGCATGAGGACAGTCACATGAACGGAACCCGCATCCATTTCCAGTGGTCCGCGGAAGAGCCCCAGGCCCGGTTCGGCACGGCTGTTTCGCTCCACTCGCACACCCTGCACTCGCGTGAGCCGCTCGACTTCTTTTATCGCATCGCCAAGCATTGCGCGCCGGCACGTTGGGCGCTCCGCCGGAGCGAGGCTCGCTACCGATTTCTCCATGGCGTTCCGCTGGACCTGCGCCGGGGCTGGTGGACTCCTCCGCTCGCGCCTCGCGACGCATACTCGGTCGAATTCGACCAGATCCGCTGCATGGGGCTGGTCCCGATTGTTTCCCTCACCGATCACGACGACATCGAGGCTCCCATGTCGCTGCAGGCGATGGAGGCATCTCGCAACATCCCGGTCTCGGTGGAGTGGACGGTTCCGTTCATGAACACCTTCTTCCACCTGGGAGTGCACAACATTCCGGCGAGCCGCGCCCGCGCGACGATGGATCGTCTGAAGGCGTTCACGGAGCATCCCCGGGAATTTGAGTTGCGGGCGATTCTCGCCAGCTTCCATGCCGCGCCCGGCATGCTTACTGTTTTCAACCATCCTCTGTGGGACGAAACGGGAATTGGCGCTGAGCCGCATCGAACGGCGGTCGTAGCGTTCCTTTCAAACTACGCCGAGTACCTTCATGCCATCGAGCTGAACGGTCTCCGGCCCTGGCGAGAGAACGCTTCTGCCATCCGGCTGGCGCGCGATTGGGCGAAACCGGTGATTTCCGGCGGGGACCGTCATGCGCTCGAGCCAAACGCCACGTTGAACCTCACCAACGCGCACGATTTTGGCGAGTTCGCCGCCGAGGTTCGCAGTGGGTGGAGCGACGTGCTGGTTGCCTCGCATTACCGGACGCCTCACGCCACGCGAATCGTTCACAACGTACTCGACGTCTTTCGCACTTATGAAAATCACGGGCTAGGCTGGACGAATTGGCCGGATCGGGTCTTCTACACTCTGGACGATGGAACGATCGCTTCGCTGTCTCAGATGTGGGGAAGTCGTCCTCCGTTTTCGGTCGGAGTGTTCGCCGGGTTCATGCATTTCGCCGGTCAGCCACCCATGCGTTATGCCCTGCGCGCAGCGGGCTTGGGCGCAGAGCAGGTTTTGCTGTAGCCAGCGTACGCCGGCCCAATCGCACGCTATCTGCTATCATCGTAGAAATTGCAGTTTCCTTGAAACCCCGAGTTTCCAGGTGGCACACTCGGATGAATGCCCGCGAGAGGACCTGGTGGCAGACCTCTCTCCCGCACGTAGCGAGCGCGCATCTTGCAAGGCAATACCGAGGCCCGGATAGGGAAAATCGGCCTTATTCCCCCGTTTGGCTTCGGATTGTTCCGCGATTGGCTGTAGTCTGCCCGTTGGGCATGAGTGTTGCCGCCTCGTAAGCACAAGACTCCGAATAGCGATTTGAACACCTTCGAGCCGTGTTCTCGATAGCTAACTTGGAGGAGTGTTTTGAAGAACGGTGCGCCCAGCGCGAATTTTGTAGTGGCACCCGCCCGGCGGATTCGTGTGTTGATCGCGCTAGACGACCCTTCTCTCCGCGTGCGGCTTACCGCCATTCTTCACGCCAGTGATTACGAAGTGGAAGAAGTGGGCGAGGGTGAAACGCTGCAGGACTCAGCCCAGCGCTGTGTTTTCGATCTCATCGTGCTGGGCATAAAGAAACGCGGGATTGCCCGGGTGATCGAAGCGTGCCGGCACGTGAGAAAACTGTCGCCGGGGAGCGGGATCGTGCTGGTCTCGACCAGGGAGCTCGAGGGTGGCGCCGGCGGGGACCGCAAAGCGGAGGGGTTGGAGGCGGGAGCAGACGACTACATCACGGCGACTCTCGAATCCCGCGAATTCCTTGCACGCATCCGGGCGGTTCTGCGACGCATTCACCCAATCGAATCGGCCAGGCGATTGATGAGGGCGGGCGATCTTGAGGTCGATATCGACCGGCGTCACGTCCGGCA
>Ga0209415_10012631_pt1 | contig 14041 bp, 11 predicted proteins | sample PeaSoiSIISIP2007_FD_187696 | JGI IMG/M metagenome (GOLD analysis project Ga0209415, IMG submission 187696) | Peat soil microbial communities from Weissenstadt, Germany - SII-SIP-2007 (SPAdes) (version 2) | ecosystem: Environmental > Terrestrial > Soil > Wetlands > Peat | place: Germany... | reverse complement strand
CACAACAACCGCAATCCCTTAAGAATCACACGCGTTTTGATCCTGCGTTCCACTTTTTCCTGGCGCCGCTGGCGCTGTTTTTCGTCATTGAAGAGATTGGGCCACCTGCCCTTGGTAGTGTACCGGATTTGCTTCCTCAGCGACCTCTGCGGTCTTCTTTGCGTGCTCTGCGATTCAGGGTTTTCCGCCGTCTTCGAGTTCGAAATAGTCCACGCTAGATCCTTCGCCACGCTGAAGAGCGCGGGACTCAGGATGACGTCCTTGAAATGAATACCGCAGGATTCAGGATGACGCCATTCCAAATTCGGGATGAAGGCATTCAAATCAGAGCACGGCTGGTCCACTACTGCGTAGCCTGCATGCTAGACTCTGAAGCACGGCTCTTGTTCTGGTCACGAGCCGTCACGTTCAATGCCTGCTCTCCGCGTCATCATTCTTTGGCATCAGCATCAGCCTTTCTACAAAGATCTGGTTACGGGTGAGTACCGTCTTCCCTGGGTTCGGCTGCATGCCCTCAAAGACTACTATGGGATGGTCAAACTGTTGGACGAGTTTCCCAACGTACACCAGACCTTCAACCTCGTTCCGTCATTGATCACGCAAATCCAGGACTACGTTGCCGGAACGGCCGACGATCCCTTCCTCACGGTCGCGGCCAAGCCGGCAAAAGATCTCACTGCCGACGAACGCCGCTTCGCCCTGCAATATCTGTTTCAGGCGAATCCGGTGAACATGATCGGCCGCTATCCACGCTACCATGCGCTTTGGGAGCGTTTCCGCGGAGCAGGCGATTCCCCCGAACGGGCTGAAAAGTATTTTCAGCCGCAGGACTTCACCGATTTGCAAGTGCTCTCGCAGATCGCGTGGTTCGACGAGTTCTTTCTGGAAGACCCCGATATCGCGGCGCTCATTAGGAAGGGTCAGGGATTCTCGCTCGAGGATCAGGCACTGGTGATCGCCCGCCAGCGTGCTTTACTGGGCACTGTGCTGCCCGCCCATGCCGCCGCCGCACAGCAGGGCCGAATCGAAATTTCGACTTCGCCCTTCTATCATCCCATTCTGCCACTGGTGTGCGACACCAACATGGGTGCTGTTTCGAGTCCCGGCCTGCCCTTACCCCAGAACCGTTTTCTCCATCCAGAAGACGCGCGGGAACAACTCCGGCGCGGACTGGATTTGCATCAGCAAGTCTTCGGCGTTCGGCCAGTCGGCGTGTGGCCTTCCGAGGGCAGCGTGTCGGAAGAGGTTTTTGCCATTGCGCAGAGGCTGGGCGTGAATTGGATGGCCACGGACGAGGGTGTTCTGGGCCGAAGCCTGGGGATTAATTTCGCACGCGACGGCGAAGGCCGCCTTTCCCCACAAAACGCCGAAAAGCTGTATACCATTCACCGCTTCGAAAGCAGGTCGACGGAAATGCATTTGATCTTCCGCGATCACACCATCTCAGATTTGATCGGATTCGTTTACTCGGGGATGCCCGCGCAGAACGCTGCCAACCACCTCATCCACAATATCAAGCAAGCTGCGCAACCGGTTCTCAGTCAAGGACGGGACGCCGTTGTGTCGATCATTCTGGATGGCGAAAATGCCTGGGAATATTACGCGAGATCGGGCCGCGAATTCCTTCGCCGTTTCTATGACGCTCTGCAACGCGAAGCAGGGGTCGAAGCGGTTACGGTATCCGAGGCGATTGCCCGTCATCGTGACTTCGGCAAGCTCACCTCTTTGGTTCCCGGCTCCTGGATCAATGCCAACTTCAACGTGTGGATCGGCGCTCCCGAGGACAACCGCTCCTGGGATTATCTCTACCACGCCCGCAACTTCTATGCGGCGAACGCACCTCGGGCGAGCGAAGCGCAACGCAAACTGGCTTTCGAAGAACTGCTCATCGCGGAAGGCAGCGATTGGAACTGGTGGTATGGCCCGGAACACCATTCAGCGAATGACCGTGAATTCGACGAGTTGTATCGCAAGCATCTCTCCAACGTGTATCAGGCGCTGGGAGCGATCCCGCCCGATTATCTTGCCCAGCCCATTGCTGGTGTGGAGACTCGACCCGAGTTCACGCCTCAGACTCACTACATCCATCCTCGGATCACGGGCGACATGGTTCGCTATTTCGAATGGATGGGTGCCGCGGTGTATACCGCGGACCACCGCGCGGGCGCGATGCATGGCAAGCAGTTTCTGGTGGATTCGGTGTATGCGGGAATCAATGACACGTATGTCTACGGTCGCCTGGATTTCGTGGGCAAGCCTCCCGAGATGGATTTTGATCTAGTGGTCAATCTCGAATCCTGGGCTGCGGATGCACAGCGTCCCCGGCGCGCGTTGCGAGTGGACGTGCGAGTCGAGGCCGGCACAACACGATCATGGCGAGTCACCTCGTCAGATGAAGAACAGCCCTTGGCGACGTCCGACCGGCCCTCCGAAGAAGTCAAGATTGCTTTGCTACGAAACTTCGAATTCAAACTCCCGCTTGCATGGCTGCTGGCAAAGCCAGTGGCTTCGGCCGGCAGCGCCGAAGGAAAAGCAACCACCCCGGTGACGACTCTACTGCGCCTCCGCTTCAGTCTTTGGCAGAACCGTCTGCCGGTTGACGCGCTCCCTCTTGAGGGGTGGATAGAGCTGCGTCTCCTCAGTGAAGAAGACTTGGCTGCTTTGGCATTCTGAGCTACGCTGCCCGCAACCTAATCCGTCTCATCAGCCGGGACCCCGATCAAAGAGAATAAACAGTCGCAATCAAGTTTATTGTCGATGAGCCCTTTTCTTTCCGTCCGTTAAGGGGCACCATTGCATGCAGAGGCGTCCTGGTTCGGAAAGGAGAACAGCCATGACCGAGCAGCCTCACGAAGCGCCACAGCAGGAACGAAGAAAATACCCACGCACCAAGACCACGATTGCAATTGAGTTCAAACCGGAAGGCGCAGCCGTCGCCAGCCATGCCGAAACCGCCGATCTTAGCCTCAGCGGATGCTATGTCGAAATGAGCTTCACGCTGCCTGTAGGGAGCAATTTAGATATTGTTCTCTGGGTCGAAGAAGCACGGTTGGCAATGAAGGCAGTAGTCGTAACTCACCATCCGCAATTCGGGAACGGGATCAAGTTCCTCGACATGTCCCAGGAAGACCAAGCCAGGCTGGCGCATTTCCTTAAGAGTTGCGAGGATGCCTCAAAAGAAAAGCCGGAAGCGACGGCTTCCGGCTGACCGAAACCAAAGTCTGACAACCGTAAGTTAGTTTCCAGGTGCGCTAGGCGCCGGAGTCATGGCCAGCGGACGGCTCAACTCCATCGTTAGCAGAGTGCCTGCAGGCAGCGTGGCCGAGTTCTTTTTGACCAACCAGTGAGTCACGGTCGCACTGGCGCCGACCGCTCCACCGATAAGAACCCCCTTGCCACCGCCGATCAGTCCTCCTATAAGCATGCCGCCACCGGTGCCCGCCCCCATTTCGATCAGATCGTTGTTGTCGTACCCTTTGCCCTTGAACTGCCCTTCGTTGTTCACACTCGTTCCGTTAAACAGGTCGGTGTTCTCGAGCGTGGCACTGAGGACAAAGTAGTCGCCGTTCGGCATGATCAGGGTGTCAGGGAAGATGGTAATCGTAGGCTTGCCCGAAACCCGGCGCGGCTCAGCGGCATTCACCACGCGTCCCTGAACGGTGGCGCCGATCGGAATCACAGCTTTTCCATCGAGCATCACCGGCTCGGTGACTCTGCCAGAAAATGGATCCCCGCTCTTGCTGGAGGTCGTCAGCGTTTGCACCAGCTTTACTTTCAGGTTTGTGCCCGCAGGCAGTGAGATATTGTTCTGTGCCACTGCACCTACCGCCAGCAGCACCACGCTAAGCAATGCAAGTTTCTTCATTTCGCCTCCTGAGTGGGTCGCAATTTTTCGAACGTCTTGTATGACAAATTAACCCGAAGCCGCCAGTTTCCGGACCGCCTCCATAACTTTCTCCATCGGCGCTCGATCCGTCTGGTTCTCGCCGCGATAGATGTAACGCACCGTGCCGCCGACATCGATGACCAGCGTAGCCGGATGCGCGATATTGATTGCATCCGTGCCCAGTCGGTGATAAAGCCCGTACGCCTTGGTCACCGTTCGATCTTCATCCAGCAGAAACGGAAACGACACCGGGTGCTTCTCCAGAAACTTCGCCGGCTTGAACATTCCGTCGCGCTTCTCGGCCGCGACAAAAACCACCTGCCCGCCGGCTTGTTCGAGTTCGCTCTTCACTGGCTCAAACTGGGCCATGCGTCTTACGCAGTTAGGTCACCAGGTACCGCGCAGGAATTCCAGAATCACCGGCCCGCGCGCCCGCAGATTCGAAAGCGAAAAAACACCTTCGCGGTTGGCTGCGGTGAGTGAAAAATCCGGCGCACGCGACCCAATTCCCAGAGTTTCCGTGCGATTTTGCATCTGGAATCGACTGTAAGGTACCTGCTAGTGGAGAACAAGAGCGGATGCGCAAACGAACCATCGGAGGCACGGGGTTTCAAGTGTGGTGCGGGGAACGCCGTCAGTTTGATTGGTGTGAGCGCGTGAACATCGTTACAGTCCGTTCGTCACCGACCCACGCCGTCCCGGTGATTTATAATCGCCACTCTTGTGAAGCAACAAAGGACGCACTCATGCCCATCATGAATATCGCTGATATCCACGCCCGTGAAGTTCTCGATTCACGCGGTAATCCAACAGTCGAAGCCGAAATCACACTGGCCAACGGAACCATCGGACGCGCAATTGTTCCCAGCGGCGCCTCGACTGGGGAGCACGAAGCGGTCGAACTGCGCGACGGCGACAACCAGCGCTTCCTCGGCAAAGGTGTGCTCAAGGCCGTCGAGAACGTGAACGGCGAGATCGCCGAGGCCTTGGCCAATTTCGATGCCTCCGACCAGCGCGCACTCGACCTGAAGATGATCGAGCTCGACGGCACCGAGAACAAGGGACGCCTCGGCGCGAACGCGATCCTGGCTGTCTCCATGGCGGCGGCCCGCGCATCGGCCACGGCCTTCGGCTTGCCTTTATATCGATACCTCGGTGGCGCCGGTGCCAACACGTTGCCCGTGCCGATGATGAACATCCTCAACGGCGGCGCACATGCCGACAACAACGTCGATTTCCAGGAATTCATGGTCATGCCCGTCGGAGCCGAATCGTTCTCCGAGGCGCTGCGTTGGGGCGTTGAAGTCTTTCACACTCTGAAAGGCGTGCTGAAGAAACGCGGCTACAACACCGCCGTCGGCGACGAAGGCGGATTCGCGCCTTCCGTCAAATCGAATGTCGAAGCCATTGAGGTCGTGCTCGAAGCCATTCAGCAAGCCGGATACAAGCCGGGGGAAGAGATCGCCATCGCCCTCGATCCCGCAGCCAGCGAGTTCTACCAGGATGGCAAGTACGTATTTAAGAAGTCCGACAAGTCCGCGAAGAGTTCCGACGACATGGTGCGCTTCTGGGCCAAGTGGGCGAACGACTATCCCATCGTTTCTCTCGAAGACGGTTTGTCCGAGGAGGACTGGGACGGTTGGCAGAATCTCACCAAAGAATTGGGCAGCAAGATTCAACTTGTGGGCGATGATATTTTCGTGACCAACATTCAAATCTTCGCCGAAGGCATCGAGAAGGGAATCGCCAACTCAATTCTGATCAAGCTGAACCAGATCGGCACCGTCAGCGAAACGCTGGACGCCATCGACCTCGGCCGTCGCAATGGCTATACATCAGTAATTTCACATCGGTCGGGAGAAACGGAAGACACCTTCATCGCCGACCTCGCGGTTGCGACTGGCGCCGGACAGATCAAAACGGGATCAGCATCGCGCACTGACCGCATCGCAAAATACAATCAGCTCCTGAGGATCGAAGAAGAGTTGGGAGGCGCAGCGAGATTCCTAGGGTTGAAGGCGATGAACTATAAGACCGAGTAGTGAGCAAGGCTGCGAACATAAGTAATCGGCGCCGGGGTCTTATTGCATGACTTGGCTATAATGACCTCATGGAAGTCGATATTAAAGAGGTCAAGGCTCACTTGTCACGCCTGCTCGAACGCGTGGCGTTAGGCGAGGAGGTCACTATCGCCGAGGCAGGGAAACCCGTGGCGAAGCTGGTGCCATTCGATAGACGACAGAATCGGCTCCTCGGCTCGGCCAAGGATGAATTTACCGTGCCCGACGACTTCAACGATCCGCTGCCCAAGGAAATCGAGGATCTCTTCTGGAAATGAAGAACTTAGCCGCCGGGACAAATATGGCAGAAACTCAGATCATTTTCTCCGTCCAGGAATCACCCGAGGATGGTTGCGAGGCCCGTGCTCTCCAGCATTCCATTTTCACTCAGGCCAAATCAATGGATGAATTGCGTGAAATGGTACGCGATGCAGTGCGCTGCCACTTTGATTCGCAATCGGCGCCTAACGCCCTTCGTCTCGAAGTGGTTTAGATCCGCGTCTATCCGTGCAATCCGTGGCCCAGTTTTTGCAGTCGTTAGGAGCTCTATGAAATGTCATTCTCTTTCCCTCGCGGTAATCCTTTTAGTGGCCACTACGGCCCTCGCGCAACAACCCGCACTCTCGAGTGGCGATGCCGCCGCCTCGAAAGAAGACATCCAGCATCTCTTCGAGGTCATGCAAATTCACCAACAAATGCGTCAAGTGATGGACGCCATGATGAAACAGCAGAGCGCCATGATCCACGAAACTCTGAAGAACCGTTATCCGCAAACTTCCGCGGAGCGGATTGCCCGCGCCGATCAACTAATTTCAGAAACCATGAAAGACATGCCCATGGACGCGATTCTCGACGACATGATCCCGATCTACCAGAGGCACTTTTCGAAGACTGACATCGATGCCATGAGCACTTTCTACGCCTCTCCGACGGGCCAAAAGATGATGAAGGAGATGCCCGCCTTAACCACCGAAGCGATGCAGGCTTCCTACGCTCGAATGCAGAAGCAAATGGATGCCATGATGCAACGGGCCGAGCAAATCGTAAAAGAAGATCAGCAAAAACCGAAGAGCTTGCCAGCGACCCCGCCGTCCTTGCAAAAGAATTAATATTGAGTGTTTCTTCTTCGTTACGAGATCCGTGTTCATCCGTGTGAATCCGTGGCGGGTTCTCCGGTTTAGCTAGAAGCTAGAAGCCAGGAGCTAACAGCCAAATGCGTCCCAAACCACTCGTCCTAATCATCCTCGACGGCTGGGGCTATCGCGCCGAGACCAAGGCCAATGCCATCGCGCTCGCCCGCAAGCCCACGTACGACCGCCTTCTGCGCGAGTATCCCAACACCTTGATTCAAACCAGTGGCCCCTACGTTGGACTTCCCGACGGTCAAATGGGCAACAGCGAGGTGGGCCACCTTAACATCGGCGCGGGACGCATCGTGCACATGGACAGCACGCGCATCGAGTTGATGATCCAGAACGGCGAGTTCTTCTCCCACCCAGTCCTCGTTGCAGCCATGAAAAACGCTCGCGCTGGCGGTCGCCGTCTTCACCTCTTCGGATTGCTCTCCGACGGCGGCGTGCACTCTTACCAGACTCATCTCTACGCTCTGCTCCGCATGGCCAAACAGAATGGGGTTGACCGCGTCTTCGTGCACGCGTTCATGGATGGTCGCGACACCTTGCCGACCAACGGAGCCGGCTACCTCGAACAACTTCAGCAGAAGATGCGCGAATACAACACCGGCAAGATCGCCACCGTGAGCGGCCGCTACTACGCCATGGACCGCGACCGGCGCTGGGAGCGCATTGCCAAGGCCTTCAACGCCATGGTCTACGGCAACGGTGAAGCCGCCAAGTATGTCGACCCGGTGCAGGGCGTCAAAGAGTCCTACAACAAGGGGGTGACGGACGAATTCATCGTCCCCTTCGTCTGTGTCGATAACAAAGGCGAGCCCCTGGCCACTATTCGCGACGAAGATTCCTGCATTTGTTTCAACTTCCGCGCCGATCGGGTCCGTCAGATTACTCGCGCTCTTACTCGCAACAGCGGCCTCAACGAAAAAGCCGGACGCGATTTACCCGGCGCCGACGATCTCGACGCCACCATTCCCCGCGACCGCGTCCCCAAGAATCTGGACTACGTTTGTATGACCCGATACGACAAACAGTTCGACCTGCCTGTCGTTATCCCGCCGGAGTCGATGAACAACATCCTCGCCAACGTGATGGGGCAAATGAATCTCCGAAACCTGCGCGTCGCCGAGACCGAAAAATATGCCCACGTCACTTACTTCTTCAATGGCGGCGTGGAGCAGCCATTCCCCGGCGAAGAACGCCTGCTCGTGCCCTCTCCCAAGGTTGCCACTTACGATCTGAAGCCAGAGATGAGCGCCGCCGGTATCGCCGATGCTGTGGTGAAAGCCGTGGACGACGGAACCTTCGATGTAATTATTGTGAACTTCGCCAATGCCGACATGGTGGGACACTCCGGCAAAATCGAGCCTACAGTGAAAGCTGTAGAAACAGTGGACGCCTGCCTCGGACGCATCGAGCCTGCGGTGCGGTCAAAGGGAGGCGCAATGCTTATCACTGCCGACCACGGCAACGCCGAAATGCTGATCGATCCCGTGACCGGCGGTCCGCATACCGCGCACACCACGAATCCCGTGCCTTTCATCGTCGTCTCAGGAAACGGCAAGCAGTTCACCCTCAAGCCCGGAGGCTCGCTACGCGACATTTCCCCGACGATCTTGGCTATGTTGGAAATCGAAGAACCGAAGGAGATGACCGGCCACGATTTGCGGGTACCTCTGAAAAAGAGCTGATCGTGCACTGAGAGCCGGTCCTCTCGGGAGTGCAAAACCTTTCATCTTGACCGCCACCGTTAACCGGACGATAATTAGCCGCCTCAATCGACTCGTGACTTTCCGCCACAGTCGCGCGGTGTGATAAGGTTGGGCGCAGAAGATAGCCGGTGTCCGCGCTTGGTCTTGGGCGGGTGCCTAAATTGTAGTGTCATCCGTTTGATGTTGCTGTCAGCATCAACGTGGGGGCGTCCGGGAGCACGAAGGTCAATTCCTTGACGTGAAAGATGCCGTTCGCGCTAATCTCCTGAGCCGGTTTCACGCCGGCGGCAGGAAGCAGTCAGAAACAATTTTCTCTAGGAGGAGAAATCAGTGAAACGGTCGATTCTGGGTGTATTGCTAGTTCTAACGTTCGTCGCCGTAGGTCTCGCAGCGGCGCCACCGTTAACCTTCACGTATTCAGACGTCCATGCCAACTCGACAGCGCTCGAGACGGACACCTACGGCGTCAACAATGCTGGCGTCATCGTCGGGGACTATGTGGACTCCAAAAGCGTTCAGCACGGTATGATTCTCGCCGGGAAAAAGTTAACCACCGTAGATAACAAGGCTTGCTCGGCTATTTCAGGCCTCGGGGGGATCTCTTTCTACGGCGTCAATAGCCTTGGCGCGGTTGCCGGTTGGTGCACCAGCAGCAAGACCGGTCTGGACACAGGCTTTGTCTACTCTAAAGGCAAATTCACTCCTGTCAATTTCCCGAAATCCAATGGAACCCAGGCTACCGGCATCAACGACAAGGGAGAGGTTGTGGGCCTGTACCTCGACTCCGCCAACCTCACGCACGGCTTTTCAAAGATCGGCACCAAGTACACAAGTATTAGTGTGAAGGGTGGCACCAATACGGTCGCCTGGGGAGTCAACAATGCTGGCCAGATCACTGTATACACCACGAACTCGGCTGGCACTTTCGATTCCTACCTCATGACAGGGACGAAACTCAAGAAGATCGACAACCCTGGCGCAGGAACAACCGGTACCATCGTCCACACCCCCAGCAATGTAGGCGACATCGATGGTACCTACTACGATACTGCTGGCACCGAAAAAGGCTGGCTGCTTCACAAAGGCAAGTACTACGATGTCGTGGATACCGGCGGCGTTACTCGCGCCGACGGTCTCAATGACAAGTCTGAACTGGTTGGACGTTACGGGTCCGGCTCGTTCGGCGGCACTGGTTTCAAAGCAACCTACAAGTAATATCTCCGCAGCTCGCCGCCTCAATGCCCGTCACCAGGCATTGAGGCGGACGGGCCTCTCTAGACGCAGCCCAACTAAACCTACTCCCCATCAGTCTCAGCATCATCCCTTTCTCGCGAAGCGCAACCCCGAACCTGGCAGCGGGCTGGGGTGATGGCGCTGGGCGGTCGAATGGACACCTTCGCCCGGCGAATCTACTTCGGCGACTGCGCGTGCGCTACGAAAAGCGGTCGGACATTCACGAAGCATTCTTGTCCCTGGGGTGCTCTCTGATCTGCTGGCGCTTCCTGTGAGCCAATTGCGGGGCGGGTTGAATCTCAGCTTTACCGCAAGGGATTGACAGGGTTTGCACGCCCCTAGCGACCCTGGACTCAGGTTCACCAGCAAATTCTCAATGAGTGCTATGGCCTGGTTTCGTAAACTATCAGACTTCTCTCCCAGCTTGGCTCCAGGTTGTGGATTACTTCCGGTTTGACCGTCTTTCAGCCTCACTGAACCTTGAGCATGGTCGTGGTGGAATGCGTCAAGGAGCCAGACACGCCAGTGACGGTGATGGTGTACGTTCCTGTGGGAGTGCCCGGGTTGCCGCCCATACTGCTGCTACCGCCGCAGGCGACCTGAAAAACTAAGCCGGCGAATAGCACACAGGCCAGCACTACTGACGAAATTGTTCTTTTCCTTTCTTGTCCCGAGCCGAGACCGACACCCGTCGCAACCAATCCAATCAGCGGCAGGCAGACTGCATAAAACAGTCCGGAACCGCCGCTGGAGGGCAAAGCGCCTGCGGTGGGTGGTGTCGTGATCACGGTCAGCGTGGCCGGGGTCCCGGCCTTGACGGAAGCGGGGCTGATCGAGCAGGTCGGGGCGAGTGCAGGCGTAGCCGTCACCGAACAGGAGAGAGCGACGGCGCCGCCGAAACCGCTTGCTGCGGCCACACTCACTGTGGAGGTGGACGACGCGCCGGGACTTACCGTACTCGGCGAGAGCGCGGAGGCGGAGAGCGAGAAGTCCAGGATAAACGTCGCGAACAAGACCTGGGCCGAATTGGTGCTTGTCAGGTTGCAGGCACCCGTGCCGGAGCAAGGTCCGTTCCAACCCGAGAAGCTGGAACCGGCAGCGGCGGTGGCCGTGAGTGTGACCGCTGTCCCCGGGAACAAGAATGCCTCGCATAAGCTTGGGCAATCGATGACCGGAGGGTTGCCCGTCACGGTCCCGCTGCCGTTGCCCGCAGGCGCCAAGATCAAAGGGAAATTCTGAGGACCGGTCGGGTTGAGCTTGAATACCGTTCCTGCACCGTAAAAGCCCCCGAACTCGGTAGTGCCGTAGAGGTTGCCCGCTGCGTCCAGAACCAGACCCGCTACGGGATATGGCCTGTCTTTTCCCCAGTCGAACAGCTTTGTCTCCGCTCCGTTTGCATTCGGATTCATCTCGAACACAATTCCGCCGGAGCCACCGCGGGAGCCCGTGAACTCAGTGGTACCGTAGAGGTTGCCCGCCGTATCCCGGACCAAGCCAGCGACGGGGGTATTCCCGCCCACAGTGAAGTTGTACTCCGTCTCCACTCCGGCCGGATCCAGCTTGAAAACGAGGCCACAGCCTACCTTATTGTTTTGGCCGCCGAGACAATTTAAGGCGCCCCCGGTGGACGAGGTACCATAGAGATTGCCCGCTGGGTCCAGGACCAACCCAGCGTTGGGACTTCCCCCGTCCGCTCCCCCCGTGAAGGTGTGCAGCACAGTCTCCGTATTAGCTGTATCCAGCTTGAACACTATGCCCGCAGCGGTGCCGTAGAAGTTGCCCGCCGCGTCCCGAACCAAGCCGCCAGAGGGATGTGCTCCGTCCGCCTGCCCCGTGAAGCTATACAAAACCGTCTCCGTGCCAGCCGCATCCAGCTTGAAAACTGTTCCGCAGCCTCCGCCACAGGCAGAATTGCCCCCGCCTTGCGTGGTGCCGTAGAGGTTGCCCAACGCGTCCAGAACCAAGCTTCCCGGCGGTCCTGCCCCATCCGCCCCTCCGGTGAACCTGTACAGCACGGTATAGTTGCTCCCGGACGTATCCAGCTTGAATACGACTCCGCACCCTTGAGTAAGGCTGCATGTTCCGCCGATGACCCCGCCTCCGGAAGTGGTGCCGTAGAGGTTGCCGGCCCCATCCAGAATTAAGCCTCCAGAGGGAGCTTCCCCATCCGCAAGCCCGGTAAAGCTGTACAGCACGGTCTCTTTGCCGGACGTATCCAGCTTGAAAACCCCTCCGCACCCTTGGAGGGGCTTGCAGGTCCCACCGATGACCCCGCCGAAGGAAGTGGTGCCGTAGAGGTTGCCCGCTGCGTCCCGAACCAAGCCTGTTACGGGATTCCCCCCGGTCACTCCGCCAGTGAATTGGTAAAGCAGCGTGAAAGTCTGCGCTTGCGCCGGCTGGACCGCCACGACTGCCGACAGCAGGATGGTTGCTAACGTCAGCGTGGCACTTGCCACTCTTTGGCGTAGGCCCGAAATCTTGGACCAAGGCTGCACAGTGCTGGTCATAATTGCCCCCCCTTCTTCTTTGGCTCCCTCACTTCTCCGTTTTGGTAACATGGTGAAGCTTGCGTAGCGGGTCGCACGACAGTTCATCAGGCAGGAAATTTTAGGGCGGAGCGGCCAAGGTCGGTGTCCTCCGTCTTGTAAACCATGCCCATGCCGCCGAGTCTCTCGACGATGCAGTAGCGAGAGGATTTGGCCAATCATGGAGTCGCGCAATGGTACGCGTGACGCGAGGGCAAGTCAATGAAAGGCATGGAGTTGGCAGGACCTCAGAAGGTTGGTTGTTGAAACATCTCGATTTCACTCATTGAGAGGTTTTTTGGTCTCAGCCCCGCAAGGCATTGACCTGGACTCGCCTCAGCTTGGCTTACGAATATGGCCGCTCGCGGAGCGGCCTTCTTCTGTGATCGTCCAGACCATCTCGCACGATTGCATCATCGAGAAGCTTGGCTAGGCGGCATGGGCGAGGCTGAGGGCAAGCAGCTTTGCCGCAAAGTCGCTATTAAATTCCTCCCAGAGAGTCGCCACCGATGGGTCCCGTCGCCAAAACTTCGGCGCCTCTTTAAAGGCGAATTGCCAACCAATTCGTTGACAGGAGCGCGTGTCAGGTTCTCGCTCTGGAGGCAGACGGTTTAGAGTTCGAGCGTGCCGTGAAGGTACAAGCGTGCCCTGCCGGCGATCTTCACGCGATCGCCAGCGATTGTGCACTGCACGTATCCCCCGCGGGCACTGAGTTGTCGCGCACGAAACGTCTCCTTATCTTTATCCTTACCCAAGCGCCCCGCCCAATAGGGAGCCAGCGTGCAGTGTATCGAGCCGGTGGCGGGGTCCTCATCGATGCCAACCGCCGGTGCAAAAAATCGGCATACGTAATCCACGTCACCCTCGCCGGGAGCGCTAACAATGGCTCCGCTGATCCCGATGTCCAGTTTGGCAAGCGCGGCAAAATCGGGCGAGAGCGCTCGCACCTGCTCAGCCCGATCCACCACCACCAAGTAATCGCGCGATTTCATTACTAACGCCGCTTTCAAACCGTGGTCTTTCAAACCTAGGGCTGGTAAGAGGCCGGCTGGCGTCTCACATGGTTGCGGTGGCATGGCGGGAAAGTCCATTTCAAAGCTGTCTTTTCCCTGAGCGGCGGCGTCCTGAGCGACGGTCAAGATGCCGCTGCGGGTGTGGAAGTGAACCGGCCATACGTTGTGTTTTCGCAGCGCGAGCACATAGGCGGATGCCAAGGTCGCGTGCCCGCATAGATCGTCCTCGACTTTGGGTGTAAACCAGCGCAAGTCGAAATCACCATCCGCGCGAGCAACAACAAAAGCGGTGTTGCTGTGCCTGTTCTCAACCGCAATTTTCTGCATGGTGCTATCCGCGGGAAAAGCGGAAAGGATACAGACCCCCGCCGGGTTACCCGCAAAGAGCTCACCGGTGAATGCATCAACGTGGTAATACGGAATTGCCATGTCGTGCTCCTCCAAGCTACTGGATCCCTCTAAGAAACGCACCGTAAGGA
>Ga0209415_10012630_pt1 | contig 14042 bp, 13 predicted proteins | sample PeaSoiSIISIP2007_FD_187696 | JGI IMG/M metagenome (GOLD analysis project Ga0209415, IMG submission 187696) | Peat soil microbial communities from Weissenstadt, Germany - SII-SIP-2007 (SPAdes) (version 2) | ecosystem: Environmental > Terrestrial > Soil > Wetlands > Peat | place: Germany... | reverse complement strand
AGGCCATCGTCTACCAGCAACTGAATGGCAAGGCCGCAGAGACTATCTTCAAGCGCTTTGCCGCACTGGCGGGCGAGCCGCTCACGCCCGAGGGTATCCTCAAGCTTAGCGACGAACAAATGCGTGGTGCGGGATTGTCGAAACAGAAGTCGGGGTATTTGAAAGATCTGGCGGCAAAGACCTCGAGCGGACTCGTCGATTTCGTGCGGCTGCTCGATCTGCCCGATGCAGAAGTGGTCGAGCATCTGACCCAGGTGAAAGGCATCGGCGTATGGACCGCGCAGATGTTTCTTATGTTCACATTGAAGCGCGCCAACGTTTTGCCGACGGGCGATTTCGGGATTCGCATGGCCATGCACAAACACTATCTCGATCGACCGCGGGGAAAGGCCGCGAGGAAATCTGCGACCGGAAAGAAAAGTCGCAAGCGGAAGATCAAGTTGCCGAGTCCGGAACAGATGGAAAAGATCGCAAAGCGCTGGGAGCCTTATCGCAGCGTCGCCTGCTGGTATTTGTGGAAGAGTCTCGATACAAAGACTCTTTGACCACAAGGCACGCAGCATGCTGCCTCTGTGCTCCCCGGTGGCCGCTGTGTTTAAATGAATGTGATGCCTGAACTCAAGATTCGCGTGCTCGTGGCCAAGCCCGGACTCGACGGACACGACCGGGGCGCCAAGGTGATTGCGCGAGCGTTGCGCGATGCCGGCATGGAAGTGATTTACACCGGGCTGCGTCAGACCCCGGAGATGATTGTCAGCGCAGCGCTGCAGGAAGATGTGCAGGTGATCGGGCTGTCGATTCTTTCCGGCGCTCACAACGCCATCGTGCCGCGGGTGATGGACCTGCTCAAGCAAAACAAGATGGATGATGTTCTGGTGCTGGTCGGCGGGATTATTCCCGATCAGGATATCGATGCCCTCAAGAAACGCGGCGTGGCTGCGATCTTCCAACCGGGCACAGCGATGGATGACATCGTGAAATTCATCCGCGCGAATGTGAAGAGCGCGGGCGTTCCCACCGCAGGCTGATCGTGCCCACTCCGAATCTAGCAAACATCCGGCAACAACTTGAGCGTACCGTTGGCCCTGCGCCGTGGTATTGGAAGACCTATCCCACATTTCATTCTGCTGCTGGGCGATCGTTTGCCTGGACGCATCAAGGCGAGCAGGGACCAGTGGGATACGTGGTCTCGCTGGCGCTGCAACAGGAACCGGACCAGCTTCGGCTGGCATTGAACACGTATTGCCGGCCGTTTGTGGTGTCGCCGCAGTGGCTTGGGATCTGGTGTCCGGAGGGGCGGAACATTCGGGTCGCTTGTTTTGATCCGGATCAGCTTGAGGCGTTCGACCTGGCTGAGATTGCTGGGTGGTTCAAGCAGTCTTCCGACCGCATCTATGCCAAGACTCCGCCGGTCGCGGAGTTTGAAGTGCCGCTCGCGCTGGGTCCGGGTATGCACAAGATCGAAGTGCCGCCGGAACTGGCGGCGGTGGATGAGTTGATCGTGCCCACCAGCTATAAGGCGATGTCGAATGACGATCCGGCGTTCGCTCTCTTCGTTTTTTATCTTCAGGCAGGACTAGTGGAAGTGTTGCCGCAGAAATGGTTCACGGCTGCGCAGTATCAGGTTGGCAAGCAATGGATTTCGCGGGCGGGGCGCGATCAAGAATCGCATCGCATCTTTGGGGAATGTTTTGGCGCGGGAACTTTTTTGCTGGAGGAAGATGGGTGCCGGCTGGGGGAGTGGATTTAGGCTTCCGGCTTCGGGTGCCGGAAATTCGCTTGAGTGTTCCAGTTGGAACATATAAGCAGTTTTACTGGAACATTGTGGAAATCTCGGAAAAGTCGGAAAACCACCTTAAAGCTATAGTTGGTTGGCGGCAAACGGCTGAGGGGGATGGGCTTGGGCGAGTGCCGAAATATCGGCACGAAAATCGTGGGGCGAAGGGAAGGCGTTGAAAATCGGGTTACGAGGCTGGCAGTCTCCGGTTCGGAGTGCTAATTACATAGACTTGCGGGAAATTAGGTAACGTTCCGTCTGTCCCCGGATTCCCCCTCGGATTCCCGTGGAAATCAAAATCCGCGCCCTGTCTCTCCAAAGGACGGAGAGACGAGGACGGGGCACCGGCGAAATTATTGCAGTCGCGAAAGGCTGGGCCAGCCTTGCTCGAGGGGACAGCGAGTTCCTCACTGGGCTTTCAGCCCTGTTCGGAATGACAAGAGTTTATTTGGATCACACGGAGAATTTCGGATCGCCTTCGAGGATTTGCGTCTGGAGTTTGGGCGCTTCTCCGCTTTGCCAAAGAGTGGTGCGGAATTTGACGCGATAGCTTAGAGCGCCTCCATCGGGACGGTCACTGCGTTCGATGGGGCGTGGGATGCAGACGAATTCGGTTTCGATGAATCCGCTGGTGGCGTGAACCACTGAGTGGCCACCCATGTCTACAAAGGAGACATGGGGCGACAGATCGGGATTGGACAGGGCTCGTGCCTTGGCGATGTCGCCGCTGCGCGCGTACTCGAGACAGGAGTGCACATTCGCGAGCTTAGGCCAACGGAAGGTGGCCCTGATGAGACTGTTCTGGCAAGAAAAAGGTAGCCGGCGCAGTCGTTGGGAAGAAAACATCCTTCCCGCCTACTGCGCCGGCTTATTTGAACTCGCTACGCCTTTTTGGACTGCGCGCGCACCTTCGCCCAGCGCGTTCTTTGCGCTGCCGCGATGCGCTCGCGGGCTGCAGCCGACAACTGTCGTTTCATGCGTTTGCCTGAGCGCAGCGAGGCTTGCGAACCTCGGATCTTCACCTTGCTCAGATGTGCAATCACTTTCTCCAGTTGTTTAAGCTCGCCCTCCGCACGTTTACGTTCTACTCTCAACTGCTCTAGAACCGCATCTAGATCAGCCATGCACGCTCCCTTTAGGTAGTTACCGCATGCCAGTGAGCATACACGGATTGCAGTGCCAGCGGCAGATGATAAATTTCTGATTAGCACGAGGGTAAACGACGATTGGCGCCGGCCCCGGAGGTCTATTCGTTTTGCTGCATAATCCATTCTGAATGCCTAGTTCCCGGGAGGAGGAATACCGGGTCAGGGTTTTCAATGGTTTAGGCGTCTCGAAGTGCCGAAACGTCGGCACTTGCCGAAATATCGGCACCTTGCCCTGTTTTCGTGATCGGGCAAGAAAATCAGCTCGGAAAATATTCACTTATCTACTTACTAACCAAGTGACTTATTAACTGTGGCTTTACTAACTAGGGTTTTATTAACTTTGGTTTAGTAACTTAAGTTATTCCGCCAGCGCAATTCGATTGACACCACGCCCGCTCGCGACAGACCATCGTTCAGCCCGATAGTGACCGCAAGCCATATCCTCACTGTGGCCCCGATCAGGAGCACTGAACGTGAACTATTTGCTTTTTGTGGGCCTGGCTTTATTTAGTTCCGCGTGTGGAGCTTTGCTGGTAACGCTCCTCCGCATGACGCGGCACGATCCCGTGCGAGCCCCGTCCCAGCCGGGGACCGATCCGAGCGGCAAGAAAGAAGAGCAGTACATGGCGGAGCCCGCAGAGGCGGCAGCGCCCCGCTGAAAACAAGGGGGATTTCTGATTCAACAGGCGATCAATATGTTTGCCTTGGTCGCGTGGTCTTCTCCGTTTCCGTTGGTTGGGTCAAGAGTTCCTAACGTAGTTGATAAAAGCAGTATTTTAGCGAGTCTGTTGTGGAGATGACGACGTCCAAGCAACCGGGGTCAGCGGCGTTTTCGGTAGGTGGGGCCCTTAGCGGCCGCGTGCGTCAACTCGAACGACGCGACTGGTGGTTATGGTTGTGCGCGGTCGCGGTCACCCTCCTGCTGACAGCTGCCGTCATTGCGTTTGCCCTCCCTATGTTGCACCTCGGCGGATCGGCCTTCAACCCCACACCGCTGAGCGATACGATTCTGGGTTTGGTGGGTCTAGTTCTGCTTTTTGACATTCATGCCCTTTACCAACACTTCCAGATCCAGGTTGTACGCAAGGATTTGTTGGAGCGCGATGAGTTGTTCCGGTTGATCACGGAGAATGCTGCCGATCTGATCGCGGTGGTGGATGTGAAAGGGAAGCGCCTCTATAACAGCCCCTCTTACGAAAGAATTCTTGGCTACAAGCCGGAGGACCTCAAGAGCACGAGTTCCCTGGCACAGGTTCACCCCGAGGACAGTGAGAAAGTCCGAAAAGCATCGCTGGAAGCGATCCGCACCGGAGTGGGGCGGACCATGGAATTCCGGATGCGTCACAAGGATGGCCACTGGCGGATGCTCGAATCTCGCGCCTCCACTATTTTGAACCAACGCGGGGAGGTGGAAAGATTTGTGATCGTGAGCCGCGACATAACGGAGCGGAAACAACTGGAGGAGCAGTTCCGGCAGGCGCAGAAGATGGAAGCTGTGGGCCGCCTTTCTGGCGGTGTCGCGCACGATTTTAATAACCTGCTCGGGGTGATTATCGGCTACGGCGAGATTGTGCAGGAACGGACGGCCAGCACTGATCCGCTGCGCGGCAGCGTCGATGAGATTCTCAAAGCTTCTCACCGGGCAGCTTCGCTCACGCGACAGCTTCTCGCCTTCAGCCGCCAACAGGTGCTTGACCCCAAAATTCTTGACCTCAACGCCGTTGTCAAGGATATGGAGAAGATGCTGCAGCGGCTGATTGGCGAAGACATCGAACTGAAAACCGAACTGCACCCTGCACTGGTCCGGATCAAAGCCGATCAGGGACAGATCGAGCAAGTCGTCCTCAACTTAGCGGTAAATGCACGGGATGCCATGCCGAATGGTGGAAAGCTAATGCTGGCCACGTCGGATTTTCACATGGACGAGGAGTTTGTACGTCGCTACCCCTATCCCGTTAAGGTGGGCGATTACGTATTATTCGCGGTCAGCGACACGGGAATGGGGATGGATTCAGTTACCAAGGCGCGCATCTTCGAACCCTTTTTCACTACCAAGGAGAAAGGAAAGGGCACAGGTTTGGGGCTGTCTACGGTCTACGGTGTGGTCAAACAGAGCGGCGGTTATATCGACGTCGCTAGTGAGCCTAATGCGGGGGCAATCTTTAAAATCTACTTGCCCAGGGTGGAGGGCGTGCTGGCGGAACAGCCTCAAACCGAGCTGGCATCTTCCCTGCACGGGAATGAGACCATCCTGCTGGTGGAAGACGAGCCCTCACTCCGCGCTCTGGCGCGCCATCAGCTGGAATCCTGCGGATACTCTGTTCTCGAGGCGAGCAGCGGAGCAGAGGCCTTGGAAGTGGCCCGCAAACAGGAGGGGACTATTCACGTTTTGCTGACTGATGTTGTGATGCCGGGGATCAGTGGCCGGATTCTGGCAGAGGAGTTGCTCCGCCAGCGGCCCCAGATTAGCGTGGTCTACATGTCCGGTTACACCGGCCAAGCCGTGGGGCACGGAGTGCTGGATGAAGGCAGTTGCTTCCTGCCCAAGCCCTTCACCCGCGAAGCTCTTGCCCGGAAACTCCGGGAGGCGCTGGAGGGAAGAGTCGCGGCCAGTGCGGCAGCAAAATGACCAGACCTTTTGATCAATCCGACGCTCTCTCGCGGCAAGGAGTTGCCAATTGCCTAAGATCCTGATTGTGGACGATGATGACGCTATGCGGGGCATGATTAAGATGCGGCTCTCGGATACCTACGAGACCATTGACACGGGTAATCCGGAACAGGCGCTCGGGCTTGCGCTGGAGCACAAGCCGGACGTCGTCCTGCTCGATTTAATGATGCCCGAATGCTCCGGGTTTGAGCTTTGCCAGAGCCTGCACAGTCTCAGCTACACTTCGCGCATTCCGGTCTTCGTGGTCTCCGGCGAGTCCGCCGCAAAATACAAGGACTACGTTGGGGGATTGGGTGCGTCCGACTTCTTTGAAAAGCCCATCGATTTTTCACGGTTGAAAGGCCGCCTGGCCGAAGTACTGAAGTCCAACCTTCCCGAGCGCCGGACCCACGTTCGCGTGCGGATGAAGTTAATCCTTAAATTGAAGGGCGTAGACCATGCCGGCAGATCGTTCGAGCAGCTTACGTCGACCGAGAATGTGAGTGCGGGTGGATTCTTGTGCAATCTATCGCTCTCCCTGCCGACAGATGGCAAATTGGATGTTTTCGTGTCGGGCAAAGGAGAGGATCGCTACGTGGGAAACGTGCGCCCAGTCCGCAGGGAGGCTGCGGATACGCCTTGGCAGCGCTACGGCTTTCAGTTCACCGAACGGTCCGCAGAATGGATTTTCCAAACTTGAAGTCGGGTTTCGGGGTCTCCGGTTTCCAGCGAACAACCGGCCGATCTGGGCCTCCTTAACGGAACTCCGAACGTCCTCCCACCTGGAGACCGATTCCAGTTCGAATTAGTGAGGTTGCAAATGACAGAACTCGGAGAGTCGGCAGCGGCCGGTACAGCTTTGGTCGTGTGCAAAGATGCACGAGCTCGCCAGTTAATCATCGAGGCGTTGCGACCGCTTGCTATACGCCCGGAAATCTGTGAAGAGGTGTTTGCCGCGGCCCGGCTTTTGGATAAGCAGAAGTTCGAGGCCGTAATCGTGGATCTTCAGCTGGGGGAGGGGGCGATGCTGGTGATGGAGCAGCTCCGTTTCTCCCGGGCAAACCGCACCGCGGTTACGTTCGCGATCACCGCCGGGGATGGGGCGCGGACGCCGGGAGTCAGACTGGACCCGACTTTCGTGTTGCCCAGGCCGCTCTCGGCAGACTCGATCAACCAAATTCTAAGGGCTGCGTACGGGCTCGTGGTACGGGAACGGCGGCGCTACTTTCGGTGCCCCCTCGCAGTTCCCGCCTTCGTTAGAGCAAGCCAACCGGAGGAGTTCCTGTGCCAAACCGTAAATATCAGCGAGGGTGGGGTCGCGATCAGCGCCCGCACCATGCTGGATCCCACGCTCTCTACAGCTGTGCGTTTTAGTTTGCCTGAGCGCTCCAGCCAGTTGTTCTCCGAAACGAAAGTGTGTTGGCGTGGCCAAGAGGGTCTGGTGGGACTGGAGTTTCAATCTCTGGCGGCGCCCCAAAGGTCGGAGCTGCAGGAATGGCTGGCCCGCAGACTCGATGAAACTCTACCGGAGAATGTTGCTGCGCTGTTTCGCAGCGTAGGCCAATTCTAGCGATTGAGGTCAGAACCTAAGAGAGCGAAGGTCCCTCCTTGCGCGGATGGCGTGGACAGCGGCACCGGGGAAGGGATTCGGAGCTTTCCAGCTTGGATTCTCAGGCTTAACGAAGCAGTTTTGCCCTCTCCCCCGTAATGTCTGAGACTGAAGCTGGAGCGCTGTGAATCCTCCCCCCTGTGACCCTGTTTCCAGCTCCGGCCGCAGGTCATCGGCCAGTAAAATGAGCTGGAAACGACGAGTGCAGTGCTTGCGAAGCACTGAGAACGTTTTGAAGATCCTAGGAGGAAAGTGGCCCCCACCACCACGTTCGTGCTCTTCCAAGCTCTCGCAAGGCTGGAATAGACTTCTCGCCGAACGGACTCCCAGGCCCTCCACTGCGTGATGCGTTCGTAACTGTGCCGCACGACCTGCCTGGAAGTCCTTAGCAGACCTCATTTTTTTGTGAAGATTTTCTGAGGGCCTATGGATAAAGCGGTGAGGCACCTTTACGAGTTCGGTCCTTTTGTATTGGACCCCGGCGAGCGTCTGCTGCGGCATGGCGCGGCGCGCATGGAACTTCCGCCTCGGGCCTTTGACACCTTGCTGGTGCTAGTGACGAACAGCGGCCGCCTGCTGGAAAAAGACGCGCTGATGCGAACGGTTTGGCCCGATACGGTGGTGGAGGAGAACAACCTGAGCCAAGTCGTCTACCTGGTGCGCAAGGCGCTTCGCGATGGAGAGGATGGGGAGCGCTACATCGAAACCGTGCCGAAGCGAGGCTACCGCTTCGTGGGGAAGGTTCGTGAAGTCGAGGCCGACCGGGGAAATGGCAACGGCCACAACGGTGGTGACGGCCCTGTGCCGCAGTCCTCTTCTTCAGGCAATCACCGCACATCATCGCCCGGAGCGTCATCGCTGGTAGCGTCATCGCTCGAATTACCAGCTTCTTCGGTAGCAACTGTGGCGAGTGCGGGGTCTGAGAGCGATTCCCATCCGGTTTCTGAGGCTGGCGCAAACGGTTTCGGAGCCGCAGCTAGACACTCTGCCGCCCGGCGCGGCTGGATAACGGGACTGGTGGGTGGGCTGGCAATTGTAACCGTAGTGGCGCTGCTGCAAGGAGCGGCATGGAAGCAGAGGCTGTTCGGCGAACCGGGGGCGGGTCCGATTCGCTCGGTCGCCGTGCTGCCGATGCAAAACCTCTCCAATGACCCCAACCAGGAATATTTCGTCGATGGGATGACGGACGAACTGATCACCGACCTGGCACAGCTTCACGATCTCAAGGTAGTTTCCAAGACTTCGATCATGCAATACAAAGGGACGCGCAAACCGCTTCCACAGATTGGGCGTGAACTGGGAGTGGACGCCGTGGTGGAAGGCTCGGTGCTGCGTTCGGGCGATCGTGTAAGGATCACGGCGCAACTGATCCGGACGGCAACCGATCGCCATATCTGGGCGGAAGCCTACGACGGCGACCTGAAAGACGTGCTATCGCTGCAAGCGCGCGTGGCAGAGGCGATTACCAACCAGGTGAAACTCAATCTGAGCGCCGAGGAGAGTGGACGGCTGCGGCGGACTCGCTCCGTGAATCCGGAGGCCTTCGATCTCTATTTGCGTGGCCGTTATGCCTGGAACCAAAGAAACGTGGAAGGATTTCGCAAGGCGATCGGGTTCTTCGATCAGGCCATCGAAAAAGATTCCAACTTCGCGCTGGCCTATTCCGGGCTGGCGGATTGCCACACGCTGCTTGCGCTTTACGGAGATGGCATCGGCAACATAGCCGAGGCCAAGGCAGCCGCCGAGAAGGCGCTGCAACTCGACAGCACGCTGGCCGAGGCGCATACGTCTCTGGCCGCGGTTAAGGTGCTTCGTGATTGGGATTGGCAGGGAGCCGAGCAGGAGTTCCATCGGGCGCTGGAGCTGAATCCCAATTTCGCCCAGGCTCACCACTGGTATGGGAACTTGTTGCTGGGCCCAGAAGGACGCCACGAAGAAGCGATCGCCCAACTGCAGCGCGCTCAAGAACTGGATCCGCTTTGTGTGATCATCAAAGCCGACATCGGGTTTGCGTATTTTATCGCTGGCAAGCAGGACCTTGCGCTGCAAGCGTACCAGGAGGTTCTGGCCGCGAATCCGAACTTTGTGCCGGTGCACTTCTACCTCGCGAAATATTATCGTCAAACCGGCCAATACGATCTTTGGTTTAAGGAAAGCATGGAGGACGACCGTCTCGCTGGTCTTGCCGACCAGGGTCAATCTTTGCAACAGCTCTACGCTCAGGGCGGGTTCCGGGCTGCGATGGAGGAGATGGCAAAGCCTTCGGGATCGGTCAGGTCTGCGAACGGCAAGCCTTTCCGAACGGATTCTTGCTCTTCAGCGGAGGCTAATACCGCGCTCGGCAGAAATGCGGCGGCGCTCAACGCGCTTGAAGATTGCTATCGGTGGTCCGAACCTGTTCTGGTGTATCTCAAGGTCGACCCGGTTTGGACGAACCTCCGTGCGGAGCCGCGTTTTCAGGCCCTGCTAGGCCGTCTCCATCTGCAGTAATCCGGCTGACCGAAACGTCCTGACCTTCGATGCGTTTTGCCGTCTTCTTGTGCGTCTGTGCATCGGCGGTGGCGCGCCTTCCGTTGCACGGTCCGGCGGGAGTGGTATACCGTAAACAGTCCGATCTCTTCATCCATGGCTGATCGCAGCGAAACTCCTCCGGATTACTCGTCGAAGACTTCCAACGTCCTGACGACGAAAGTCGATCCCACCTCGGCGCGATTCGAAGCCAACATGCGCTTTCTGGCCGACCTCATGTCGCAGGTGCGCAATGAGAGCGAGAAGATCAGCGAGGGCGGCGGTGCAAGAGCCGTCGAAAACCAGCATGCCAAGGGACGCCTCACTGCCCGCGAACGGATTGAGTTGCTGGTGGATCCTGGTACATTCTTCGAACTGGGAATCTACGCGGCCCATGGCATGTATGAAGAGTGGGGCGGAGCGCAGGCCGCGGGGGTGATCACGGGGCTGGCACGCATCCACACGCGTATGGTCATGATCATCGCGAACGACGCCACAGTGAAGGCGGGAGCGTTTTTCCCGATGACGTCGAAGAAAGTGATTCGCGCCCAGAACATCGCCATCGAGAACCGTGTTCCAACCGTCTATCTGGTGGATTCGGCGGGAGTGTTTCTGCCGCTGCAGGAAGATGTTTTTCCGGACACGGACGATTTCGGTCGCGTGTTCCGCAACAACGCCGTGATGTCAGCTCTGGGCATTCCGCAGATCGCGGCCATCATGGGCATGTGCGTGGCCGGGGGCGGATACCTGCCCGTGATGTGCGATCACGTTTTGATGACCGACGGAAGCGGCTTGTTTCTGGCTGGGCCGGCGCTGGTGCAGGCGGCGATCGGGCAGAAAGTTTCGGCGGAAGATCTCGGCGGAGCGGCCATGCATGCGGGCATTAGCGGTACGGTGGATTTTCGCGAACCGGATGATGCGGCCTGCCTGGCGCGGATTCGCTCCATCGTCGAAAAGTGGGGATACCGGCGTCAATCTCCCTGGGACCGCAAGAAGCCGGTCGTACCGGCGTTGGCGGCGGAGGAGATTTACGGTATTTACGATTCGTCGCCGGCGCGCCCTTACGACATGAAAGAGATCCTGTCGCGCGTGCTCGATGGCAGCCGCTTCGATGAGTACAAGGCGGAATACGGCAAGACGCTGATCTGTGGATATGGGCGCATTGGTGGGTTTGCCGTGGGAATTGTCGCTAACCAGAAGCTGCACGCACAAGCCACCGACCACGAGGGCCATAAGCGAATCGAGTTTGGCGGCGTGATCTACACCGAATCCGCGGAGAAGGCGGCGCGCTTCATCATGGACTGCAACCAGAACTTGATCCCGCTGATTTTCTTCCACGATGTGAACGGCTTCATGGTAGGCCGGGACGCGGAGTGGAGCGGCATCATCAAGGCGGGCGCGAAGATGGTGAATGCAGTGTCGAATTCCGTGGTGCCGAAGATTGCTGTGATTGTGGGAGGGTCGTTCGGCGCAGGACATTATGCCATGTGCGGCAAGGCGTTTGATCCGCGTTTCGTTTTCGCGTGGCCGACGGCGCGTTACGCCGTGATGAGCGGCGATTCGGCGGCGGGAACTTTGGTTGAGATCAAGGTGAAGCAACTCGAGCGCGGGGGCAAGAAGCTGGGCGAGGAAGAAAAGAAAGAGCTGTACGAATCGGTGAAGCGCACTTATGACGAGCAGACCGATCCACGCTACGGAGCGGCGCGGCTGTGGATCGACAAGATCATCGATCCCGCGGAGACGCGGGATGCCATCACTCAGGCTCTGGAAGCGGCGGCGCTGAATCCGGAGGTGCCGGAGTTCAAGGTGGGAGTGCTGCAGACTTAAATCTTGGCCACGGATTCTAGCGGGTTTACACGGACAAAGAAAACGAGGGTCTGACCTTCTTCATTAAGGGTCTTGATCAGTGAGAATCCGTGTGATTCGTGGCAGGTTTTGATATGTCTGACTCTGTGAAGCTTATCGAATGTCCGCGCGATGCCTGGCAGGGACTGAGAGGCCAGATTCCGCCCGACATCAAGCGGGCCTACTTGCAGGCCTTGATCAGCGCAGGATTCAAGCATATTGATGCGGTCTCATTCGTGTCGCCCAAAGCCGTGCCGCAGATGGCGGATTCGGAAGAAGTGTTGAAGGAACTCGATCCGCCCGACGATGTAGAGATCATCAGCATCGTAGTCAATGAAAAGGGCGCGCAGCGGGCAATCGAGACGCAGGCGGTGCACACTTTGGGATTTCCTTATTCGATCTCGGAGACTTTTCTGCGCAAGAATCAAAATCAGTCTGCCGAACAAGCGCTCGAGGAACTGGAGAAAGTTCAGACAAAAGCTGACAATGCGGCACTCGATGTGGTGGTCTATATCTCAATGGCATTTGGCAACCCTTATGGCGATCTGTGGAACGTGGACGAAGTGATTGAAGCCATCTCACTGATGGAAGTCGACAATCTGCGCATGATTTCCCTGGCTGACACCGTCGGCATGGCCACTCCGGAGCAGGTAAGAGAACTGGTCGGCGCGGTGATGGCGAAGTACGATTACCTGGAGATCGGGGTACACCTGCACAGCCGTCCCGAGCATGCCGCGGCGAAGGTTTTGGCAGCGTACGATGCCGGATGCCGCCGTTTTGATTCGGCTATAGGCGGACTGGGCGGTTGCCCTTTCGCGCAGGATGCGTTGGTCGGCAACATTGCTACAGAGAGGGTGATTGAAGCGCTTCGGCAGCGTGGTGCGGAGTTGCCGCCTCTGAAGCCTCTGGATGCTTTGCTGCGCGCGACTACCGAGATCGGGGCGAGGTACACGAATTCTGTTAGCGATGATTAGCCGTTCCCAGATATGAACGAAGTGAACTACAAAACGATCCAAATCGCATACGACTCCGGCGTGGCCACGATCACGTTGAATCGTCCCGATAAGCGCAATGCCATCAGCTTCGAGTTGATTGACGATCTGTTGAACGCGCTGAAAGAAGTCGAAACATCCGACGCGATTGTGCTCATCCTGACGGGCGCAGGCAAGGCTTTCTCCTCAGGCCTGGACCTGGACAATTTGAAAGCGCTGATTGGCCGGTCTCCCGAGCAGAACCTCAAAGATTCGGAGACGATGGTCCGGCTGTTCCGTACCCTTTACGAATTTCCCAAGATCACCATTGCTGCAGTAAATGGGGCAGCCATCGCGGGGGGCACCGGACTGGCTTTGCTGTGCGACTTTACGCTGGCTGTTTCCGAAGCCAAGTTCGGCTATACGGAGGTACGCATCGGATTTGTGCCCGCCATTGTCTCTACCTTCCTGCTGCGCCAGGTAGGTGAGAAGCAGGCGCGCGATCTGCTCCTGACCGGGAGGATTATCGGGGCTGAGGAAGCAGCGAGGATGGGATTGATCAACGAAATCGTCGCGCCCGAGACCCTGATTGTCCGGGCCCGGGAATTGGCGGCGCTACTCATGGAGAACAGTCCAGCCTCGTTGCGCGCCACCAAGCAACTGCTCAGCGATCATGCGCGCGCCGAACTGGATTTACAGATTGAAGCTGCGGTGCGGGAGAACGCCGCGATTCGCACCACCGCCGACTTCCGCGAAGGTGTTGTGTCGTTTCTCGAAAAGCGCAAACCGGTGTGGAGCAGGAAATGAAGTCGACTCACCCAGAGGCGGTCAACGAAACCCGGCTGCGGGTGCGTTATGCGGAAACCGATCAAATGGGTGTGGTTTACCATTCCAACCATTTCATCTGGTTTGAAGTGGGACGCGTCGAATTGCTGCGGCAGCTGGGTTTTTCTTATCGAGACATGGAGCGCGAAGATGGCCTCTTCATCGCCGTGGGCGAGGTCAAATGCCGTTATCGCGCCGCGGTGCACTACGACGAAGAGGTCGTCGTGCGGACCCGGCTGAAGAACGTACGCGACTCGGTGATCGTTTTCAGCTACGAACTGGTGCAGGCCGAGACCGGCGCGCTCCTCGCCGAAGGCGAGACGACGCACATCGTCACTGACGCAAAGATGAACGTAACGGCGTTGCCGGAAAGGTACTTGACGGCGTTTCGCGCCGCGATCGGAAAGTAGAGTGCTTGGGGTCACGCTGCGCCTGTGTCCCGCTTGCGGTGCCGCAAATCTGATTCGATAGGAAAGGTTCCTTGAACGCTCTCCACATCAACGGAAACGATCTCACGCTGGAAGCAGTGAAGGAAGTCGCCAGCTTGGAAACGCGCCGAGCCGCCTTGCTCTCACCCGATGCTCGGGAAGCAGTCAACCGGGCGCGCGCGGTTGTCGACGAAATTGTCGCCAGCAACAAAGTTGCTTATGCGATCACGACGGGGGTGGGCAAACTCAGCGACGTGCGCATTGCCGGCGATCAGATTCGG
>Ga0209415_10012629_pt1 | contig 14042 bp, 10 predicted proteins | sample PeaSoiSIISIP2007_FD_187696 | JGI IMG/M metagenome (GOLD analysis project Ga0209415, IMG submission 187696) | Peat soil microbial communities from Weissenstadt, Germany - SII-SIP-2007 (SPAdes) (version 2) | ecosystem: Environmental > Terrestrial > Soil > Wetlands > Peat | place: Germany... | reverse complement strand
GGCATTCAGGAGCCACGCACCGTTGCTCGCCGCGCAGGCCATGAAGCGCAAGGACGTCACCTATGTGAACATCTCGCCGGTGCGGCACACGCGGCCGATCGTCGAGGCGCAAGGATTTACGCGCTACGCCGGCGGACAGTTCGTCGCCGTCACCTTGCCGTCGCTGTTCGGGAGATCGCCGGCACGGATCGTCGCTGGCGAGTCGGAGCCGGATGCACGGTTCGAGTCGTTCGAGCGCGATCTGCTGCAGGATCACGCCCGCTATGGCTGCATCACCCTGTGGTGCGTGACCGCCGACCGCGCCCACCCGTTCGTGTTCACGCCGCGCGTTCTCAAGGGCACGGTGCCATGCGTGCAGCTGACCTACTGCCGCGACGTCGAGGACTATGTCGAATTCGCCCGACCGCTCGGATGGTATCTGGCGGCGCGCGGACGGTGCGCGGTGCTGATCGACGCCAACGGTCCGATTCCCGGTCTGCTCGGCCGTTACATCGACGGATGGGCACCCAAATACTTCAAGGGGCCGATGCGCCCTCGTTTGGGTGACCTCGCCTATACGGAAGCGGCGCTGTTCGGCATGTAGAGGTTACACATGCCATTCCGGGGCACGCGGCCGATAGATGGCCGGACGCGGCACGCCCACGGCGCCGGCCACGGACGACGGAACCCTGAGGATCCGCACCGCCGCGACCCAGATGCAGATGAGGGACGCCGCCTCGCCAGCCGCCGCGCCGGCAAGCGACCAGGCCACCGTCACGACCTCCAGGATGAGCGCAACCAGGCCTATGCCGAGAATGCCGCCGATCGTGGTCGAGACGGCGATCGCCCTGAAGCCGCCGGCCGCCTGAACGAGCGCAAGCGGAGCATGATACGACACATAGGCGAGCGCGTTGACCCAGGCGAGGGTCACGATCAGCGACATCGAGGCGCCGGAAAATTTCTCGCCGTAGATGTTCTCCGACAGGAAAGGCCAGCCGATCCAGATGCAGGCGCCGAAAGCGAGGCAGCCGAGCACGACGAGCCCGACGGACGCGAGCAGCATGCGGACGACGTCAGCGTGAAGATGCTCGGCGAGACCCCAGGCGAACGCGGGACGCACCACATTGACGAGGGCGCCGACCGCGGTGCGCAGCGGCCCGAACAGGACGAGGCCGGCGGCGATCGGCGCATAGGCGGCGGGACCGACGATGGCCGCCACGAGGAACATCAGGCCCTGTCCCTGGATGTTCCACATGGTGACCCAGATCAGCGACCAGCCGATGTCCGGCCATACCGCGCGATAGCTGCGGCGCACCCCGGGACCGAGGCTGATGCGGATCCTTCGTCCCGACGCGATCAGCGCGACGCCGAGCCCGACCGCATGGGCGGCCGCCAGGATCACCAGCACCAGGGTGGCCTGCGGCGCCTGGGTAGCCTGCGGCGCCTGGCTGCGCAGCCAGAAACCGCCCGCGATGAGCACGATTCCGGTCGCCGCGTAGCTGAAGTCGGCGAGGACGGCGGTCGACATCTCCTGACGGGCGAACATCGTATTGCGGACGTGGTTGCGCAGGGTCCACAGGGCGACGAACAACCCGCCGGCCGACGCCTCGCCGACACTGCGGATCGTCAGCGACAGCCCAACCGAGACGACGATTCCGCCGACCACGCAGATCGCCAGGGCGACCGAACCGAAGACCACTTCATGAAAGTTCGCCGCCTGCGTGCTCCTCGTTCGCGCGATATGGATATTGGCCGGGATCGAGACCAGCGCGTTGCCGTAGGTCAGCGCGATGCCGCCCAGAATGAATACGATGGCGAACACGCCGTAGTCGTAGGGAGCAAGCAGCCGGATCAACAGAAGATTCACGCCGAAATGGAACGCGCTCTGCAGGCCCTCGCCGCCGAGCGCCAGCAGATAGTTGCGTCCGAGTGCGACGATGTCCCGTGACATGGTTTCTAAAGGTTCAGGTCGACGTCGGAGTCCGCGAACGTGAACGTCACGTCGTCGGAGTCGATCAGATTGCCGGGCCCGTCCGGTGACCACATGAAGGCCGGGGCGCGACGCTTCAGGATGGGGCCGAGCACCGGCAGGCCCGACGACAGGAAGCCGGACGCGACCAGGGCCTTGCGGTGCGGACCCATCGTCGTCGCCATCACGACCAGCACGACGCGCAGGCGTGCCGCGATCGCCACCGCCCTGGCGACGAGCACACGCAGAACCGTCGGATCGTCGTCGACGGCGACCAGGTCGGTGATCATGGCGGCTTCGAGCCGGCCGAGGACGCGGCTGCTGCCGCGCGTCATCTTCCGCACCACCACATATCCGGCCGCCTCGCCTGCCACCGAGGCGGTGCAAATGTGATAGCTGCGCTCGCTGCAGATGGCGAGGCGCCACGCCCATTCGGCGGCGCCGCGACACATGTGGGCAGGTGCATGGCGAGAGAGACGCGCCTCGATCGCATCGAGATCGCGGGCGACATCGTCGAGGCCGCGGCCTCCTGTCAGCACCTCGTCGCGGAGCTCGATGCCGATGTTCGCCGTGACCAGCCGGAGCGGCAGGCTTGCGATAGCCGGCAGCGGCAGCACCATCAGGGACGAACCACAGGGGCCCCTCCAACCGAGCTTCTTGAAATTGGCGATCGCGGCGTCCGAAATCGAAAAGGCGTAGACAAACTGACCGGGCCTGGCGAGGCGCTGGACCATGCGCTTGCCCAGTCCCCGGCCCGCATGATGCGGAACGACATACCATTCGCAGATTGCCAGCGCGGATACCGGGCCGCCGGCAATGATCCATTCGGCGGGACGCACCGCGCAGATGCCCGTCATGGCGCCGGTTGCCGGCTCGACGGCGGCGATCGCGCAACCCGGCTCGGCGCGCCGCCACCAGCTCGACAGGATGCGATCGTTCGGCTGCCGATCGGGCCAGGCCCGCGCCGCGAACGACAGCAGCCGGTGATCCTCGATCGATCTTGCCGGAACGAAGGCATCCTCACCGGCGCGCGACTGGTCGACCGTCGGACTCATGGCGCCGCCTGGGCGTCGGCCACGTGATCGGACGAGAAACCGTCGGCGAAGGCCCCCATGGTGCGGATCTCGATGTGCCCGCGGGCGGCCTCATCGGCGGCGTGCGCCAGAAACCAGGCGATCGTGTCGAGCTGCTCGTCCCGCCGATAATAGAAATTCGACGGGTGGAACCAGAAATGAAAGGTGCCGCCGGACCGGCGCGCACGCGCGAGGCCCATCCGGAGCTTCGCGCGGGTGACGGCGGGCAGGAGGAACCGTCGCGGGCCGTTGCGTCCGAGCATTTGCATCGAGCCCGGGATATCGACGAGGCGGCCGGTTCGGATGGCCGTCACGGCAGGCGGAGGGACCGGCAGCATCTTGTCGGCCAGGTTGACGGCCTGCCCGATCCTGCGCCCGGCCCGGCGCGCCGCGCCGGTCCAACCCACGTCGGGTCCGCGAAACGTGCGCAGTCCGGCTTCCGCCAAGGCGCCGAGATGGCCGACCGCGTTGCGGGGAAACACGAAGGACCTGAACGGCAGGCCGTTGGCGCGATGGACCTCCGCCGCGAAGGCGAGATCGTCGCGCGCCCGCGCCTCCGCGACGTCGGCGAAATAGATGTGCCGGCCGCCATGGCTGCCGATCTCGTGGCCGGCGCGGGCCTTCGCGATACGTTCGACGATGTCCGGCGCATACCAGGAAGCCGGGGCGCCGGGCTGCGCCTGCCCGCTTCGGTGGTCGAGAACCGCTGCAACGATCGCCCAGGTCGCCGCCACCTGATAGCGGTCGAACAGATCGAGCAGCGCCGCGCAGATGGGGCGCTCGGCGGATTCCGCCAACCTCAGATCCTCGGGGGTCAGGATGTCCCAGACACCCCACGCGAGCTCGAGATCGATCGAAATCGTCAGCGCGCCCCTCCGCATTCGATCCTCATCAGCCGGCCTCGCCGAACCCACGGCGGATTTGCGAGGGCTTCGGCTCACGGCACCTGATGTCGCCCGGAAGGTCTCAAGAGCTGATGTCCATATCAGACTTGCCACGCGATGTCCCGTTCATCCGTGATGGCCACATGCCCCGACCTAGGCCTGCGCCCATCCGGGCGGCCGGCGCGCAGCCGCCCGCCGCGCCGCCGTGGCGCGCACGATCGCCTGGATCTGCCGGGTCGCACGCTCGCCAAACACCGCCTGCCAGCGCGCCCGTGCGGCGGCCGGATAGGCGCGCCAGGTCTGCGGCTCGGTCACCGCCTGCGCGATGGCGTCCGCCAGCCGCGCCGGATCGTTGGGCGGAACCAGCCAGCCGCTGACGCCGTGGTCGACCACCTCGCTGAGCCCGCCGATCGCCGCCGCAATGGCGGGACGGCCATGGGCCATCGCCTCGATGGCGACGCGACCGAGAGATTCGGGCCGCCGCGACGGAATCACGACGACGTCCGCCCATTGATACAGCGGCGCCGGATCGGGCCGGAACGGCTCGAACCGCACGATCGCGTGGAGGCCGGCCGATTGCACCTGACGCCGCAGGGCGTTCTCGCGGACCCTGTCGTTCCCGAACGAGCCGCCGACGATACGAACGTCGAGCCGCCCGCTGATCGCAGCCGGCAGCGATCCGAGCGCCTCGATCAGCAGATCCTGGCCCTTGATCCGATTGATCCGGCCGATCATCAGCAGCCGGAGAGGCCGCGCGCCGTCGTAGTCGAACCCGCTAATGTCCGTCGGGCCGGCGATGGCGTTGTAGACGACGTGCTGGACCGTGGAGGAGGGAAGGTGGAACGCGCTCCGTGTGGCCTGCGAGTTGAAGATCAGCTCGGCGCGGGACCAGCGCAACAGCGCGCGGAAGGCCTTGCGCGCCAGGCGCTCGGGAATTTCATGGACGTGAACCAGCACGCGGTCGGGGAAGAACCGCGCGGCAATCAGATAGTCGATGATCACGATGGTATTCACATAGACGATGTCCGCCGCCGCGATGGCACGGGCGGCGCGCCACAGCGCGACCGGCAGCCGCAATACCCCGATGGTCGCGAGCCTTGCGATCGCGCTCCGGCGCAGGACCCAGATCGGCGCGAAGCGAACCCGCGACGCCGTGGATCGCAACGGCGCGACGATCGGACCGTCACGGGGCAGCACGACCTCGATGTCCGCGTCGGGCCACGCCTCGCGCAGGGCGGCGACCGACTCGACGAAGGAACGGTCCGACCCGTAGAGCTCGTAGCCCTGATGAACGCAGAGAATGCGCATTGTCGCCGGCGACCCGGATGAGGCATCGTGCGGAAGGGCGGAGTGGTTTTCCGCAGGATATACGACCCGCAGGCGAGTCTGAAGCGCGCCTCACCAACACGCCGCGGTCCGTGCGCGGCCCAGTCTCCAGGGGGCGCCGCGGCGCGCAACGGTGATCTCCCGTTGTCGTTAACGCGTCGAGCCGCGCGCCGTCGCGGCATGGAGGTTGCTACGACTACAACGATGGGTTACGACGGCGTCGAGCCGACTGGTTGTTGTCCCGGGGAGGGACAGCTGTTGTGCGATTTTGGGCCAGCGACATGACGAGCTTGCGACCTCGAGTCCTCATCCTCGGAACCCGCGGCGTTCCTGCCGCTCATGGCGGGTTCGAGACCTTTGCGGAACGGCTGTCGCTCTTTCTGGTCGGCAACGGCTGGGACGTGACGGTTTACTGCCAGAACGACGTACCGCTCGTGACGCAGCGCTACAGGACCGACACCTGGCGCGGCATCCGGCGCATCTCGGTCGAAGTCGCCAGTTCGGGCGCCCGCGCCACCATCGCGTTCGACTGGCATTCGGTTCGCCATGCCGCGTCACAGGACGGCGTGTGCCTCGTGCTCGGCTACAACACCGCCGTGTTCCTCGCGCTGCTGCGCCTCAGGAGCAAGCGTATCATCATCAACATGGACGGTATCGAGTGGCAGCGGCCCAAATGGAGCCGGCCGGTGCGCGCGTGGTTCTTTCTCAACGAATGGCTCGGCGCGTGGCTGTCGCATCGCTTGATCGCCGATCACCCGGCGATCGCCGACCATCTGGCGACCCGTCGCAGCCGTCGCGCCATCGCAACGATCCCCTACGGCGGAGACGAGGTCCGCTCGGCACCGACCGGCCCGTCGAAGCGCTCGGGCTGGCGCCACGCAACTACCTGCTGTCGATCGCCCGGATCGAGCCGGACAACAATATCCTGCTGATCGTCCGGGCATTCTCGCGCAGGCCCCGCGGCGCCAGCCTGGTCGTGGTCGGCCCGCTGGACGACCACAACCCCTACCATCGCGAGGTCAAAGCGGCGGCCAGCGCCGAAGTGATGTTTCCGGGCGCGATCTACGACCGGCGAACCGTGGAGGCGCTGCGCTTTCATGCGCGCGCCTATTGCCACGGCCACATGGTCGGAGGCACCAACCCTTCGCTGGTCGAATCGCTGTGGTGCGGCGACGCCGTGCTGGCTCATCGCAACCGCTTCAATCTGTGGACGGCCGGTCCTGACCAGTTCTTCTTCGCCGATGCGTACGAATGCGAGCGCATGATCGAGCAGATTCTCACCGACGATGTGGCGGTCGCGCGGGCGCGCGGCGCCGCGCGCGACCGTGCCGTTGAATTTGATTGGATTGGCGTGCTGCGGCGGTACGAGAACGAGCTGGCGAGCGTGGGGGGCTTCGTCACCGGGTGGCCGGGCGAGGAACGGGCGGACGATATCCCGGCGGGCGCGATTCACCGGTCGTGACGCCGGCCCGCGGCTCGGCAACAGGGGCGCGTGCCGGATCGATGCAGCGGCTCCTGAATGTCTCCCGCCGCAAGCTGCTGCGAACGATGGCGACCGCCGCAGCCGCCACGGCCGTCGTCGGCCCCGGGGCCGACGCCGGCCCGGTCGTCATCCGGCTGCGGCGCGGCATGAACCTGTGGCCGTGGTTCTCGTTGACCCGCGAATTCCCCCCGCCGAGCATCGACTACGACTGGCCGCCCTATCAGGACCGGCGCGCGGTGCCGGGGCGCAACGACCTCGCGAGGCTGCGCAAGTCCGGGATCGATTTCATTCGCATCCCGGTCGATCCCGGCCCGCTGATGGCGTTTTCAGGTGAGCGCCGCCGCCGGCTCATCGACGACGTGGTGGCGGCGGTCGAGCTCGCCAGGTCGGAGGACCTGTCGATCATCGTCGACCTGCACCCCAACGGCGCGACCCACCACTTCAATTCGCGCAACCTGGTGGACGCGCCCGACGACCGGATGTTCGCCCGCTATCTCGAGCTGATCCACGACCTCGCGACGCGCCTTGCCCGCTTCGACCCGTCGGGCGTCGCCTTCGAGCCGTTGAACGAGCCGCCGCAAGGCTGCACGGCAGCCGCCTGGCCGGTCGTGCAGGCCGCGATGGTCAGCGCCGCTCGCGGCGGCGCGCCGCAGCTGACCCTGGTGGTCACCGGCGCCTGCGGCTCGATGATCGCCGGCCTCGAGGCACTCGATCCGAAGTCGGTAGCGGACGACAACGTGATCTACACTTTTCATTTCTACGAACCTTACGTGTTCAGCCATCAGGGCGCGCCGTGGATGACCGGCGAACCGATGTATCGCTATCTCAACGCCGTTCCGTGGCCGTCGGCGGCGGGGACCCGGGAGGCCACGCTCGCGGCCGTGGCGCGCCGCATGGCGGCCGATTCGACGACACCGGCGGCGATCAAGCGCACGATCGCGGCGACGATCGACCGCGTGCTGGCGCAGTATTTCGATGCACGCCCCGACCGCCGCTATATCGAACGGTTCTTCCGCCGGGTCGCGGCCTGGGCGGACCGCCACGCCATAGACCGCAGCCGCGTCCTGCTCGGCGAGTTCGGCGCGTTGCGCAGCGACGAGCGCTACGTCGGGGCAGCCGCGGCCGACCGGGCCCGCTACATCCGCGATGTGCGCGAGTGCGCCGAGGACCTCGGCCTGCCGTGGGCGTTCTGGAATTTCTTCGACGGAATGGGGCTGACGAGCGACGACGATCTGCGCGACTTCGATCCAGCCGTCACGGCGGCACTGGGGTTGCGGCCGCCGGCGTGAATCATGCCCAGGCGACCGTCGCGCCACGGTGGCTCCGGGATGCGGCGGTCGCGTCGGGCTCGTCCCGGAACATCGCGATCATGAGCACGACGAACTGCGCCAGCATGATCGATTTGTTCGAGATGCTCTCGTACGAATTGATCACGACCAGAAAGAACAGGAACGCCATGCCGGCGCCGGGCCGCAGGCGACGCCACAGCTCTATCAGCAGTGCGGCAAGTCCGACCAGCAAGATCACGGTGAACGCCACGCCCTGATAGAGCACCAGGCGCACGATCGGGTTTTCCACCCCGGTCTGCAGCCCGCGGCCCCGGCGCGCCGACTCCAGGATCTCGTAGTCGCCGCCGACGATGATGTCGCGCAGCGACAGATGGTTGAAGACGTCGAACATCTCGACGCGGGTCAGCGCGCTGCCGTTGTCGTCGGCGAAGCGCTCGACGATCACGTCGAAGAAGCCGGCGAGCGCGACGGCCCCGAGCGCGACCGCCGCGATCGGCGTCAGCATGGCGACAGCCGCGGCCGAGAGGAGCGACAGACGCTTGCCGCGCACGACCTCGACGGATCGCAGGACCAGCCAGCCGATCAGCAGCGCGCAGGTCAGCAGCAGCGCGGTCCGCCCGCCGAACGGCACCAGGGCGGCGAGTTGCAGGACGACGGCCGGCGCCCGCAGCAATCTCGGCATGCTGGCGCCCCCGCCACCCACGAGCGCCGTGATGTAGCAGCCGGTCATCACGGCGTTTTCCAGCGGATGACCGAGAAAGGCGGTCGAGCGACGATCCGTCTCGTATGCCACGCCCTCGAACCGGTAGGGGAAGAACCGGTAGTCGAGCGCATATTCGACGAGCGCGAAGGCCGCGTTGCACGCGAAGAACACATGGAGCAGCCGTTCGATGCGGGCGAGATCGCCGCCATCCAGCTCGCAGGCGATGACATACACCTCGATGGCGAGCAGATAGGTATCGACGATCGCCGCGATGCCGTGACGATTGTCCAGCACGATGTAGGCGCCGAGCGACAGAGTGGCGAGCAGAAAGACGAATGCGCCCGAGTAGCGGGTGACGAACAGCGCCACGAAGGCCGCCGGATTGCGGCGCGCCACGATCAGCAGCCCGAAGGTCAGGAGCACCAGATAGGTCGCCGGATGGATCTTCGCCGCCATCGAGCCGGTGAGACCGTCGTAATTGACGCCGAGCACCCAGAGGACTCCGCCCGACAGCGCGAACAAGGCGAGGACGGCCAGCGTGAACAGGGCGGCGATCAGGCGGCGCGAGATGGTGCGCGGCGCGGGCGGGATCGCTTCCGTCGTCATCGGCCGTCCGCGCCTCGGCCGATCAGGCCGCGTCCATGGCGGCCGCATTGAGCACGGCGCCGCGGATCTTGCGGGCGTTGAAGCGCAGCCCTTCGAACGCGGTGCGAACATCCTCCTCGAGGGTCACGCCGGCGCGCGCCACGAAGAATATGTCGTCGACCGCGTCCGTGAAGGTGCGAACGTGGGACTCGGTCAGCAGCGATCCCCCGTCGATGACGATGAGGTCGAAGCTGCGCGCCGGCTCGATCAGCCGCTGCATGATCTCGGCCGACGCCGGCCGGCGGGGCTCCGGACGGCTCATGTTGCCCGCCGGTATCAGATGGATGCCGGTCGCCTCGTCGTCCACCACCACGGCGGACAGGATGGTGCGACCCTCGATCAGGTCCGCGAGCCCGCTCCGGGTTTCCGCCCGCATCAGTTTCGAGGCGGCCCGGCCGTCGAAATCGGCGTCGACCAGCACGACTCGCTCGCCGCCGGCGGCGGCCGCGCGGGCCAGATGCAGCGCGATCGTGGTCTTGCCGTCACCCTCGGTCGCGGAGGTGATCAGCAGGCTGCGGCCGCGCCGCGGCGGATCGACATCGCGCAGAGTGTCGCGCAGACGTCCGATCGCTGCCGCGAACACCCTCGTGGAGCGATCGCGCGGATGCCCGAAGACATCGGCCGGGTCCGTGGTCGAGGGCCTGAGCCTCGTCCGCCGCGGCAGCGCGGGAAGCGCGACCGGGACCGCCACGCCGATCAGCGCCTGCAACTGCCGGCGCGAGCGGATCCGGTCGTCGAAATACTCGCTCAGCAGCCCGACCCCCGTCCCGGTCCCGAGGCCGACGGCGAGCGCAATCGCCACGATCAGGATGCGCGGCGGCCAGCTCCGATCGCGTGGCGGCGTGGCGCTGGAGATGACCCGTGCGTTCGTGGTGTCGACCGCCTGCTGCTCACCCGTCTCGCGCGCGCGTACCAGGAACGCCTCGTAGACCGCGCGACCGGCCTCGACCTCGCGCTCGAGCTCGCGCAGGCGGACGAAGGCCTGCCGGGTCGAGAGGGTGTCATTCTTCAACGCCTCCAGGCTGCGCTCGAGCGACTGCTCGCCGGCCTGGGCGCGCTCGAGGTCGCTTCGCGCCGCCGCCGCGATGCGCGCCACCTCGTCGTCGATCAGGCGGCGCAGGTCGCGGACCTGCGCCTCCGAGGTGGCGAGCGAGGGATGGCGGGGCCCGACCCGGGCGGCGAGATCGGCGAGCTGGCGCGCGGCCTCGGCATGTTGGGCGCGCAGCATGCCGATGGTCTGCGACTGGACCGCTTCGGGGATCGATCCACGCTCGCTGCCGGCGCGGCGCAGCCGCTCGATCTGCTCGACCCGGGCACGCGCCTCCATGGTGCGGGCGCGCGCCGTGTTGAGCTGATTGTTGATCTCGGTGAGCTGCTGCTCGTTGACCAGCACGCCGTTGGCTCCGACGATGTTGTTCTGGGCGCGATACTGCTCGACGCGATTCTCGGCATCGCGGAGGCGATTGCGCAGCTCGTCGAGTCTTGCACTCAGCGAGACCGACGCCTGGCGGGCCGCCTGGCCGTGCGCCTCGGCCTGATCCGCCAGATAGGACTGCGCAATGCTGTCGGCGACCCGCACCGATTTGCCGCGGTCGTCGGTCGTCACGTAGACATCGACCACGAACGCCTTGTCGGAGCGTTTGACACCGACCCGCCGCTTGAGCTCGCGCAGCGCCTTGAGCTCGGGGTTGCTCCGATCGGCAGCTTCGGGGTCGACACCGAGCAGCGCCAGGACCCGGCGCGCGGCGACGGCCGCAAAGGCGGTGCTGGTGCCGCCGAACTCGGGGTCGGCGGCCAGGTCCTCGCGGGCGACGGCCCGGCGCAGCACCGTATCCGACGAGATCACCTGCATCTGGCTCTCCACGATGGCGACGCCGCCGTCGGACGCGAGGTTTGCCGGATTGATGTCGTTGCTGACGATGTTACGGTCGCGCGGATCGATGAGGATCTGGATCGATGCCGTGTAAAGCGGAGTTGCCAGGATGGTGTAGATCAATCCGAGCAGGACGAACGCCGCCGCCGTTCCCAGAATGGCGAAACGGCGCCGTCTGAGGACCTGCAGCAACTCCTTGAGGTCGACCTTGTCGTCGCTCCGGGGCTGAATCAGGGCCAGGCGGCCACCGGCCAGCCCCTGGTCGACCACCCTCTCCTGCAACATGTCCCAGTCTCCAGATCCCGCATCGCACTGATAGCGGATTGTCACGGCCGTGCGAACCGGCGATCATGTCGCAACGTCAAACTGCGCGCACCCGAAACGCGCACCCGAAACATACGATGCAAGCCAGGGACCAGTGTGGCACGGCGCCACGGTCGAAATTGCTTTTCAGGCCTCGTCTACCGCGTTTTTCAAGACTTGGTTAAGCATGCGAGGGCACCGCCTGCCAGACCAGACCAGGCCAGACCGGTGACGATGCGCGTGGCGGAGCCGCGACCTCATCGGGCAAGTCGGGCCGGTCTCGGTGCGCCGGCCCGGAGCCAAATCTGGTGCTGTCGAAACGCGGGAAACCTCGTAAAGGTTACCGCCAGGTTGGCAGGCACTGCCACGCGTCATCGCCCATAAGGCGCAATCATCGTGCGCCAGCTGTCCCGTCGTTCCCCCTGTGAGACAATCCATTGGTTTCGTCCATCCGGCTGACCGTCCGCCTTTCGCCGACCCGGTTGCGGCAGTGGCATCTGCGGCTGCTCCGGCGTCTCGCGGCGCGTCCGGGCACCACCGTGACGGTCGTGTGGGCGAGGAGCGGAGCGAAGCTGCCATCCGCCGTCGCGCTCCTGTTCGCGCTGGAACGACTGATCTATCGCCTGGCGGACGCTCGCGCTTCCGATGCGGCGGTCGCGGCCGACTTTGCACCGTTCTCGACCGGTCTCCCGCAAGCCGCTGATCTCGTCGTCGATCTGTCCGCAACCGATGCGGCGGCCGGTGAAAGAACGTGGCGGCTGACCTTCGACGGCGTCAGCGACGAGGCGGCCGCGATCGGAGCCCTGGCCCAGGGACGGACCCCGGTGCTCGCCGTGGTCGACGCGGCGAGCGGCCAACAGATCGTGAGCGGCCACCCGGGCACCGAGAGCAAGCAGTCCCTCGTGCTCGCCTTCGAGGATGTGCTGGCCAGGGCCGCAATGCTGATCATGGCGGCGCTCGAAGGCGCCACGACCCGATATCGCGGCGGCGTGTGCCGGGCGGCCGGGATCGGCCCCGTCGCAATCTCGCGTTTTGCCGCGAAGGCGTTGTCGAACGCGATTGCGCTACGCCTCTATCGCTTGTGCTACCAGGCCCCTCACTGGCGGGTCGGCTGGCGCTTCGTCGACGGCCCCGACGTCATCGATCTCGGGGCCCTGCCGGACGGCGGCTGGCACGACCTCGCAGACGATGGAAAACGTTTCTACGCCGATCCGTTTCCGGCGATCCACGATGGTCGGATGTGTCTGTTCCTCGAGGACTACGATCATCGGCTCGGACGCGCCGTGATCTCGGCGGTCGAATTCGACCAGCGCGGCCCGGTCGGCACGCCGCGACCGGTGCTCGATACCGGCTCGCACGCCTCCTATCCGTTCGTCTTTCGATACCAGGACCAGACCTGGATGGTGCCGGAGACCTGCAGCACCGCGACCGTCGATCTCTACCGCGCGAGCGCGTTTCCCGATCGCTGGGTCAAGGAAGCAACTCTGCTGTCCGGCATCGTGGCAAGCGACGCGACCTTGTTCGAGCATGGCGGCCGCTGGTGGATGCTCGCCACCGTGCAGGGCGACGCCGGGTCCTACTCGGACGTGCTCCATGCCTGGTCGGCCGACACGCCACTCGGTCCGTGGCGGCCGCACCGGCGCAATCCCATCCTCGTCGATGTGGCCTCGGCGCGGCCTGCCGGCCACGTCGTCATCCGCGGCGGCCGCATCATCCGCCCGGTGCAGAACTGCACCGACGGTTATGGCGCAGCGCTCGGCCTCGCCGAGATCATCCGTCTCGATGACGAGACCTACGAGCAGCGCGTCGAGGCCATGCTGCGGCCCGGCCGCGCCTGGCCCGGTCGCCGGCTCCACACGCTCAACCATGTCGGGCGGCTCGAATGCATCGATGGCTCCAGGTCACTGCGGAAATTCTAGACTGGATTTGATGTCTGTCGCATTTCCTTTCGAAAAACCGGTATCCACTTTTTCGGGAAATGCTCGAGCGGAGGACTCCGATGCGAGACCGCAATGCCGCCGCGAGATTCGCCGTCGTCGTCTACGACGACGTCGAGCCGATCGACATCGGCGGCACGATCGGGGTGCTGTCGATGGCGCGTCGCGTGCTGCCCGGTCTCGAAGCGGTGACGGCCGCCGAGAAGCGCGGCCCGGTACGCCTTGCCGGCGGGCTCACCATCCTGGCGGACGTCGACTTTGCGACCCTGCCGCCGTGTGATCAGTTGATCGTGTGCGGCGGACCCGGATGGCGCCGCCAGACGACGAACGCCGCGATGGTCGATTTCCTGCGCCGGCAGCCGACGATGCGGCTCGCCTCGGTATGCACCGGCGGACTCATCCTGGCGGCCGCGGGCGTGCTCGACGGCCGGCTGGCGACGACCCGCCGCCGCACGGTCGGCAGCGAGGCAGCGGCCCCTCTCGATCTCTTGAAAGAACTGGCGCCGACCGCGCGGCCCCGGCCCGCCGCCGTGGTCGATGACGGCGTGGTCACCGGCGGCGGCGTGTCGCTGGCGATC
>Ga0209415_10012628_pt1 | contig 14043 bp, 11 predicted proteins | sample PeaSoiSIISIP2007_FD_187696 | JGI IMG/M metagenome (GOLD analysis project Ga0209415, IMG submission 187696) | Peat soil microbial communities from Weissenstadt, Germany - SII-SIP-2007 (SPAdes) (version 2) | ecosystem: Environmental > Terrestrial > Soil > Wetlands > Peat | place: Germany... | reverse complement strand
CTTCCGCTTTGCTCGTATCCACTGAAATCGGAATCTTGAGCCGCCCGCGCAATTTTTCGAGCACGGGGAGTATTCGCCGCATTTCTTCGGACGCGGAAATAGCCTCCGAACCGGGCCGCGTGGATTCGCCGCCGATGTCGAGAATGTCCGCGCCAGCGCTTTCGATCTCGAGGGCGCGCGCGACGGCCGCATCGGCGTCAAGATAAATGCCGCCGTCGGAGAAACTGTCCGGCGTGACGTTGAGCACGCCCATTATCAGTGTGCGCTCGCCGAGCACGAGCGTCCTCGATGGCAGCCCCGCCACGGCGGGCAGGCGCAGCCGGAATCTTTTCCGCTGAAACATGAGGCGCTATTGAATCACGGTTTCGGCGAAACGATAAGGAGATCGCGGTGCGGGTAGTGGTTCAGCTTGGGAGATGTTGATCGGCCACTTGTGCGGTAATCCGACTTATCAGCAGTTGACGAACTCGCGAGACTCGTCCCCGCCGAACTCAACAAAGAACACTGCTAGAACAATCGAAAAGAGACCTCGATGATCTGCCGCACCGCGGCTGGTTTCCCGTCGGGCCCTGTGGCGGGGTTCAGCCTCTATTTTTTGACAGCTTCTATCGCCTGCGCCGTTAGGCCTCCGGGCAAGCCCTTGACGACGGCGATGTTCGTCACGCGGCCATCCTCTCCGACAATTGCAACGAGCTCGACAACACCCTCCAGGCGTTTATTGAGCGCTTCTGCCGCGTAATCGGCCCTCGGGCAATAAATGCAACGCGGCGGTGAATATCCCGGCGCATTCGCTTTTGGGTACTTCGAGGAGAGATCGGCGGGCAGCTCGTAGTTTGAGACGTTCATTCCCATGAGCACTGCCAGTTCTTCGGTGAGCGGGAACGAAATCCTGAGACCGTTTATGCCTTTCCCGTTGTCCACACGATACGCATTCAAATCGACGTTCAGCACATTGCTTTCGCCGAGCGACATCGAGCCGATGACGAATGCCTTGGCTCCGAGTTCCTGCGCGAACAGGAGCGCGGATGGTGGATCCACGACGATCTCGGGCGCGTAGGAATTCTCCTTGCGCTTCTCCTCGATTCGCGATCGGTCCTCCACTTGAAGGTTTCCTGCGGATTTCGTGATTGCGACGCTCAAATCATCGGCGAGTTTCTCGCCCAGTGCCGTGACCTTATCTCCAGGCCCTGAAAAGTCGAGAATAGCCAGTGTGCGCTGTTTCGAATGACTGATCGCGCCAGCAAGTTGGCCTGCGGCCGCGTCCATCGCGGTTTGCTGCGCATTTGCTCCAGGCACTGCCGCGAGCGCGAGAAGCAATAGGAGGATCCTTCGAGCACGACGAACACCCGCCCGCTGCATCGCGTGACCGCACATCCTTGGATACCTCGAAGTGAAGTAAGGAGATGGTACCACGCGCTTGTGGGCTGGTGAGCAGCCTGGATAGCTCCTGATAAAGGCGCGCAGCGGTCTTACCGTGTGGCCGGAACGTAGTAGGCGGCGCGGTGGGAGACTTGCGCGCCGGGCTCGCCGGGGACTTCGACCCGCAGCGAATGCCAGCCGGGCCGCGTGCCCGCACCGCTTGCGTCCGGAGCGGGATAAAACCCCAGGTTGTATTCCGCGCGAATCTTCTCCGCAATTTTCCGGAACGTATCCGCCATCGTCCCGGCTTCGCGCAGGAAATAGAGCTGGCCGCCCGCGCGACGGACAAGCTCGGCGAGATAAAGCGTGTAAGCAGGGATGTCTAGCAGGCGCGCGTTGGGCGACAAGATCGTCGCGACTTTGTGTTCCTCGAGCCATTCGGACGTCATGATCTTCGGCCGCGTTTCCGTCGAAACCGCGAATAGCTGAATATCCTGCGCCGCGAGGGTTCGCGCCACGTCGTCAAATGTCAGCCGGTCCGCGGGCCGTCCGGGTTGCGGCGAGGCGCTGGCCGGATCGTAGGTCAGCCCCAGGCCGCTGTCCTGCCCGTCGGTGAGGAGCAGAATCGCTTTGCGGCCGGTGCGGCCGGGAAACAACTCCTTCGCGGCGAGATAGACGGCCTCATAGATGTTCGAGCCTCCGACATCGCCGAAAAGTTGCCGCACGTCCACGCGCGCGACGGCGCGGCGAGCCTGCTCGCGCACGTCGGAGAAGGGGAGCTGCAGGTATGTGTGCGCGGAGAAATCCACGACGGCTGCCTGATCGAGCGGCGCGAGCGCGGAGATCAACGCATCCGCCGCCTGCTTCATTTCGTCGGAGTCGCGCAGCACGCTGGGGCTCGCGTCAATGACAAGCGCCACGCTCGCGGGTGCGGTCGAGGCGTCGAAGTAGGCGATCGGTTGCGCGACGCCGTCCTCGAAAATGCGAAAATCCTCCCGGCGCAATCCCGGCACTGCGGACCCATCGGCTGCGGAGACGACGCAAGTGACGGGCACCATCTGGGTGAGGATCTGCAGGGGGTGCAAGCCCGGTGTCGCGTCGCTCGGCGGTTTGGTTGTCAATGCAGCCGCAGGTGTCGCGCGAAGCTCCCCCGTGACTGGATCGCGCGTCCACACGATTCCCTTATCCAGCTGGCGCGCCGCGGGAAGCTTCGTAACTTTTTGCGCGGGCTTATCTTGAGGCTGCGGACCAGCGGTTGCCGCGACGCGGGGACCTAATGTGACGAGTGCGGCGAGAGCTGCGATGAGCAGGACTCGCATAGGGAGATTCAATCGAGGTCGAAATCGCGGATGGGTTTTTCGATGGGCGCATCCTTGGCCTTCTTCAAGCCTGCGGCAAACTTGCGCGCGAGGACGTCTTCCTTTGTTCGCTCGGCCTCCACCGACGCGCGGAATTTCGCTTCGACGGAATCTTCGTGCTGGCGCAGCAGCCTGGCCGTGTCGTCTAGATCCACCGACGGCGGCCTCACGGGCGCGACATGCGCGAGGACCACACCGAGAGCCCGGTCCACGGTCAATTTCGCATGGCAGCAGGGGCAATCGATTTCGAACGTGTCCGCAGGACGATTCGCCATGCCGGTATTCTACGCCAAATTTCCCGCTGTCAAGAGTCTCGTGCCCGTAAGGAGCCGCTCCGGCCTTGCCGCCGGCGGCCTAAAGATTCGAGCGGAGTGGCCGATAACTCCATAGGGCGACGACCGAGGTTTGCGGCGATTGCCGCTCCGGCTTTTTGACACGCGCGACCGGCCCCAAATCGAATTGCAACGACCCAGCCTGAAGTGACCCTTGATAAGTTCAAAGCCCTGGATACCTGATACGTCCATTTCGCCCGCGAAACATCCGATTGGCACGGGCGCCGACCGGCGCAGGCGCTGCCGCGCGAAAATCGTCGGCCGCGTGCATGCACGCGGCGGCGTTGGGACGCTCGACCTTTTCGAGGACGTCGGCAAGAGCATTGATGTCTCACTCGACGGCGTACTCTGGTCCACTTCGCGGGGCGGTTACTGGGTTGGCCAAGTTCTTGAGGTGACGTTTCCATATTGGACGTCGCCCACAGCCATCAACCAGGCGCGGACGGCGCGAGTCGTCCGCAACCTGCTTCTGCCGGACTTCAATTATGCCGTCGCCGTTCAGTTCGAAAAGGGAGCGTCGGCCGCAAATGGAAATCCCCTGACCACCGCGCGGCTACCGGACCAGGTTCGCGTGCTCGGAGTGGAAGCTGATCCGTCCGTCGCCAGTGCGCTGCGCATCCTATTCGAGCAGGATGGATATCAAGTGGTCCTCGTCTCCACGGGCCAGCAGGCGCTGGACATTCTTGAGAGCGACACCCCGGACGTACTGATTGCGGAAGCGGAGGGGAAGGGCGTGACAGGGCGGGAACTCTGCGCTATCGCCAAGAAGAATCTCCGGCTGAAGCATATTCCCGTGATTTTACTCACGAACTCGGCGCTACCCTCCGACTACTCGGCGAACTATCGAGCGGGGGCGGTCGTCTGCATGATGAGGCCGTGCGAACCGCAGCGGTTGCGCAACGCGGTACATTTGGTGGCGCCGCCGCCGGGACAGCGCTCCGCATATAGCGCGGGCTTCAATTTGTCAGCGTTTGTACGAACTTCGTAGGCAATCCAGCGCACTACTGAACGCGGATCTATGCGGGCGCCGGTTTTTCGCCCTTGGCCATGCCCGGAATGGGCCGAGGCTCGGGGCGCAGCGTCATCTGCGGTTCTCTGGTCGCCACGGGCGGCGCGGTCGGAGGCGGTATCTTGTCGGGCAGCGTCTTGCCTTCCATGAGGAGCTTCAATTCGGTCGCGTCGAGCACTTCGCGATCGAGGAGCGCGCGCGCCACGCGTTCGAGCGCATCTCTATGAGTTTCCAGAATCTGCCGCGCGCGCGAATACCCCAGGTTGACGATTCCGCGAACTTCCACGTCAATTTTGATCGCCGTATCCTCCGAATAATCGCGGTGCTGCGCGATTTCGCGGCCCAGGAAAATCGCTTCTTCCTTCCTGCCGAAAGTCAGCGGTCCGAGCGAACTCATGCCCCACTCGCACACCATCTGGCGCGCGATTTCCGTGGCGCGCTCGATGTCGTTCCCGGCGCCCGTGGTGATGTGGTTCAGGAAAATCTCCTCCGCAGCGCGCCCGCCCATCAGCACGGCCAGCTGCGATTCGAGGAATTCCTTCGTGTAGGTGTGTTTGTCGTCGATCGGCAGCTGCATGGTGACGCCCAGCGCCATGCCGCGCGGAATGATCGTGACCTTGTGCAATGGGTCCGCACCCGGCGTCATTGCCGCGACGAGCGCGTGGCCCGCCTCATGGTAAGCCGTGTTTTTCTTTTCTTCGTCCGACAAAATCAGGGATCTGCGCTCGGCACCCATCAGGACTTTGTCCTTGGACATCTCAAAGTCCACCATGGCCACGAATTTTCGGTTCATCCGGGCCGCCCACAGCGCAGCCTCGTTCACCAGATTCGCCATATCGGCTCCGGAAAATCCCGGTGTGCCGCGCGCGATCACGGAGAGATCGACGTCTTCCGAAAGCGGCACCTTGCGCGTGTGAACGCGCAGGATTTCCTCGCGGCCTCTGACATCGGGCCGCGGCACCACGACGCGGCGGTCGAAACGGCCCGGGCGCAGCAGCGCCGGGTCGAGCACGTCCGGGCGGTTGGTGGCCGCAATCAGGATCACGCCTTCGTTCGATTCAAAGCCGTCCATTTCGACGAGCAAAGCGTTCAGCGTCTGCTCGCGTTCGTCGTGACCGCCGCCCAGGCCCGCTCCGCGATGGCGGCCGACCGCATCGATTTCATCTATGAATATGATGCAGGGAGCGTTCTTTTTGCCCTGCTCAAAGAGATCGCGGACGCGGCTTGCGCCAACGCCGACAAACATCTCGACGAAGTCCGAACCCGAGATCGAAAAGAAGGGAACGTTGGCTTCGCCGGCAATCGCCCGGGCCAGCAAAGTCTTGCCCGTGCCCGGAGGCCCGACGAGCAGCACGCCCTTGGGAATGCGCCCGCCGAGTTTCTGGAACTTCTGAGGATCTTTCAGGAAATCGATGATTTCATAGAGCTCTTCCTTGGCTTCGTCGATTCCGGCGACGTCCTTGAACGTAGCCTTCTTCTGCTGCGCGGTCAGGAGACGCGCGCGCGACTTGCCGAAGCTGAGCGCCTTGTTACCGCCAGCCTGCATCTGCCGCATCATGAAGATCCAAATACCGACGATCAGCAGGATGGGAGAGAAGTTGATGAGCAAACTGACCCAGTTCGCTTCCTTCACTTCCTTGTAGTTGTAGAGGACACCCTTGTCCTGAAGGACCTTGGTGACGTCGGTAATCGCCGTGTTGGCGACGGTCACTCCGCGGAACTTGCTGCCGTCCCGGTATTCGCCCTGGAGTTCGGCGCTGTTGGGCGATAGCTGGATGGACACGTCCTTGACGTTTCCGCTGTCCACCTTGGCGAGGAAGTTGGAATAGCTGGGCTCATCCTCTTTCGCGGCCGGGCTGCCGCGGGAAGCCATCTCCCACAACACAAACGCCAGCGCGATCATCATGGCCCAGAATAAAATAGTGCGTACTGTTGAGTTCACCGGATTACCTCATCCTCTGGATACTTTCCTGCGAGCGGTCGCGCGCCGTGTCCTGCCGCCCGCGCGCAGCGCCCTCGACGCAACGTAAGGCAGATTCCGAAATAATCCGCCCTCGCCGCTCAATCCATATCCTACCCATTCTTTAGATGCAGCCGCGAAGCCAGTGTATTCAGCTTTCAGATTAACTTTGCGGGAGGCCGGCTTGTCAAACAGCACCGCCATACGAAGCGTGCGGGGCCGGCCTTCCTCAAGGCGCTTCAGCAGAAAATCCTGCGTGACGCCGGTATTGAGCACCGCATCCACCACCAGCACATCGCGGCCGCGAAGCGCCGGCGCCGTGCTGAAAAAAATCTCGCGATACTCCTGCCCCCCGAATCGAACGTCGCGGGTTTCCGAGCGCACGAAGTGGCAGGAAACGGGCCTGGAAATCTCGCGCACCAGGTCGGCGGCGAATAGAAACGAATTTTCGAGCACCACGACCACATCAACCGTCCGCCCGGCGTAGTCCTTCGAGATGGCGCGGCCCAGCTGGCCCACCCTCGTCGCAAGGCGCTGTCGAGTAAACGCGACCTTCATCGTCCCCTCGAATTCCCCTTAAAGTCGAACTTCCTCGATCACGACGCCGGCCCGAGTGCCTTCCCGGACGCAAAATTCGTCCGCCGGAGGCAGCCCGCGCGCCCAAGCCACCCGCCCGTCGCTTTCGAGCACGGGCCAGGAGGCGCGGTCGCGATTCGGAACGCGGCCCGCCAGGAACATCTCCTTCAGTTTCTTCGACTGACGGCGCCCCCGCGGCCGATATGCATCTCCCGGCCGCCAGTTCCGCAAAATCAAAGGTTCACGGAGCAACTTCGCATCGAGAACCGCACTATCCCTTTTAGTGTCGCGCTCTGAGACAGGCCAGTCAATCACTTTCAGGCAGAAGCGGCTATTCAGTTCTGGAACCGAAACGGTGGCGACACCGTGCGCTGGAAGACTCACAACATATAGATACGCATTCTCCCGCGCGAGGGTTTCCCGCGCCCGCCCGGCGCGGTGGGCGCCCGAGAAAATCAGTTCGCCGAAATTCCGCTCGACCAGAATGCCGCCGGGAAGTTCGGCGCGGCGGCCGCTCGCGGACGCAGAGGCGATATGAATCACCTGCTCCACGTGTGCCGCGGTAAGTCCGCCCGGGCTGCCGCGCAGCTCCTGATAGACGCGGCGAATCAAGCGCTCGGTCAAGGTGCGCAGCGCAGCGGGCACTGCGGTGGACGACAGATCCAAAGGTGCGAGCAGATCGTGAATGCGAACTCCGAGTTTTCTTTCGCCTGCCCGGACGAGAGCACGGAAGCGGTCCTCCACCAGCGCGTTCCAGAAAATTTCCTCCTCGCGCGCGAGCCGGGCCAGCCCGGCCAGATGATTCACCGCGCGCGGAGAAAAATCGCGTTCGAGCAATGGCAGGAGTTGCTCGCGAATCCTCGCGCGCTGCCTGCTCAGATCGCGATTCGTCGAATCCTCGCGCCAGTTCTGACCGAGGCCGCGCAAATATTCTCGCAAGTCTTCGCGGCGCTCGCCGAGCAGCGGTCGCACAACCGAACCCATCGCGGGATAGATTCCCGCCAGGCCGGCCGGACCCGTGCCGCGAAGAATGTGAGCCAGAACCGTCTCGGCCTGATCGTCCGCCGTATGCGCTACCACGATGCGCGTGGCCCGGCCTTCCGCGATCACGCGCTCGAAGAATGCGTACCGGAGCCGCCGCGCGGCGTCCTCCAGATTCCATTTGTGGGCCGCTGCCGCCACCGCAACGTCTTCGCAGCCGCCGATATATTCAAGCCCGCGCGAACGAGCGAAATCCTCGACAAAACGAGCGTCCGCGTCCGATTCCGCGCCGCGAAGCTTGTGATTGAAATGAACGACGATCAGAGCGATCCCGAGTCGATCGCGCAGGCTTTCGAGCATCCGCAGAAGCGCGACGGAATCAGCGCCTCCTGAGACAGCCACAGCCGCGCGTTCCCCGGGCGCCAGCATTCGCGCGCGGCGAACGGTTTGAAGCACGCGATTTTCGAGTGATTTCATGGAACGCATATATCGGGCCGTAAATGCCGGCGAGCATCCATGGTAGCAGCCGATTGAGGTAGGGTCGAGCGACGGCGGGATTACAGGTGGTCGCTAGCTTTCTGAGTGAAGAGGCGGCGGCTGGACGAGATGCATCGGTCGAGCACGACGGCTGCGAAATGCGAACAGCCCTCGCTCTCGCGTTCCGTCCAAATGGCCATGCCTGGATTGAACGCGCCGACTGAGCGACTAAGGATCTGAAGAAGGCGGTAGTAGATTCTAATGGCGCGGACTCCTGTCCGATCGGCATCGTGCTCCGGACAGAGGCGCACAAGTTGCAGAACCCGGTCAAAGTCGTCCGCAGCCAGGCTCTCGCCTTCCACGCCGGCAAGCGCCGCCACCCGCCCCGAAAGCTCCACTTTTCGGGCCGATGCCAGGACGGACCGGCAGTAGGAGACAAAGACCTGCACGAATGCGGCCAACGAAACAACGGCAATAAGTGTTGCCATCATTCAGATTTCACCGAAAGAATTCATCAAGTTCTCGCCGCGAGAGGAAAGGCGTCCCTGCGCTATCCACGCACACCTGCCCCGGCATGTCGCCGATCCGGAGCTTCGCCGAACGGTTGAACGTAAAGTAGCCTCTCGCTTCGTAACGGGTCAATGTTACTGAGGTACCAGTCGCCAATACCAGCGCATCGGGGCGCGGCAGGCTCGATTGCCTCAATCGAGATACTTCACGAAAACGACTTCATTCTGCGCCTCGTTATAGAGGAGTTCATCGACCTTCGCTTGCACCAGCACGAGTCCAAACCCGCCGGGGCGCAGTCCCTTCTGCTCCCGGATTAAGCCGTGCTCGACGGGCGAATCGCCGTGCGTGATGGCTGCGTGGTCGAGGTCCGCGAACTTGAATCCGGGCCCCGGGTCTGAGATGCGATAGAGCAACATCCTTTTCGCGCGCAGGTAAGAGATACGGACTTTGCGCTTGGGATTGAGTTTGCCGCCCCATTCAATCGCATTCATCAATAGTTCGTGGAACGCCTGCGCCACCGAGCTGCGCAAATCATCAGGCAGACCGGTTTCGAGATGCTCCATGAAAGCTTCCAGCCGGGTGCCGGCTTCAAGCGTGCAGGGCACCAGCAGCTCGACCCATTCCGGCCGCGCGGAAATAACCTCGATCGGGGGGGTGCGCGATTTCTTACCGAGTGATTCCCGCACCAGCGTGATCAGCGCCTCGCGTTCGATCGGCTTCGCAATGTAATGATAGGCGTGTTCCCGCACGGCGGCCAGAAGCGTGCCGGGCGTGTCGTCGGACGTGATTACGATCACTTTTGGGCGGGTCTTTCTCTTGCGCATGGCCGCCAGCACATCGAGACCGTTCATTTTCGGCATCCATACGTCGAGCAGGACAAGATCGAATCTCGCTTTTTGGAGTGCTTTCAAGGCGGCGCGGCCGTCCGCAACCATCGTGACCGCGTATTTCTCCGCGCGAAGGATTTGCGACATCCATTGCCGAGTCGTGCGGTCGTCGTCCGCCACCAAAATGCGCTTCAAGTTTCCTCCCAAGGAAAAGAACAAACGGCTCATCCGGACGTCGCAATAAGTGTACCCCGCAGCGAACTGTTTTTTGGGCCCGGCAATCTCTCGTGATACGCAGGCGTAAGGGGTGGTGTTGCCATCGCTCCACCGTCGCGGGACAATGGCGTGCGCCGCCGCATCGTGATTGCGTGTCGAGCTACGGCGCAATTGGCGGAGGGCTAATGAATCGGCTAATTCAATTCTGTTCGGTTGCGCTCTTGATCCTGGCCCTCGGAGCGCCGCCAATTTGGGCCCAGGCGCATACCTGGAAGTTCGCCGTCTCCGGCGATTCGCGCAACTGCGGCGACGTGGTGATGCCGGCCATCGCCGAGGGCGTGAAGCAAAGCGGCGCGGAGTTCTACTGGCACCTCGGCGATCTGCGCATGATCTACGACGTGGATGAAGACATCCGCCACCAGCCCGAGCATCTCTCGCAGGGAATAACCAAGGCCGAATATGAGGACATGGCGTGGAATGACTTCATACAGAATCAGATCGCGCCATTTGGGAATGTTCCTTTTTACCTCGGAATCGGGAATCACGAGACGACCCCTCCGATGGATCACGCGGCATTCCTCGCGCAATTCTCAAGCCAGCTCGATTTGCCCAATCTGCGCGCGCAACGCCTGCTAGACGATCCCGCCGACCTCCAACCGAAGACCTACTACCACTGGATCGAGCGCGGAGTGGAATTCATCAATCTCGACAACGCGACCAAGGACGAGTTTGACGCTGATCAAATTGCCTGGTTTGAAAAAATACTGCGCGCCGATTCCGCGAATAAGGGCATTCGCACGATTGTTGTGGGAATGCACGAGGCGCTGCCTGAAAGCCTTTCGAAGGGTCACAGCATGAATCAATCGGAGGGCGGAACCGAAACCGGACTTCGCGTGTACGCCGACCTTTTGCAGGCGCGGAACAAAGAACACAAACACGTGTACGTGCTCGCCAGCCACTCGCACTACTTCATGGACGGCACTTTCAATACCGACTATTGGCGCGCGCACGGCGGAGTCCTGCCGGGATGGATCGTGGGTACGGCGGGCGCGGTGCGCTACGTGTTGCCGCCGGACGCAGCCTTAGCGCACGCCGCAATGACCAACGTCTATGGATTTCTGACCGGTACGGTGGATCGCCATGACCGGATTCGATTTGATTTTCAGCGACTGAACGAGACGGGCGTGCCGGCCGCGATCACCGCGCGCTACACTCCCGAATTCGTTCACTGGTGCTTTGCCGAAAATTCACAAGCGCACTGACGCGAGACCGCACCGCACGGAAGGGGATCAAGATGGCCACGTCAACAGGCGCCGCAAAACCGAGCCCAAATCTCGTGTACCAGACTTTGAACGCCTATCAGGGCACTGCCGCGCTGCGAGCGGCGATTGACCTCGACGTGTTCACCGCCATCGGCGAAGGCGTTGACACAGCCGCGACGCTTGCGACGCGTTGCAAAGCCGCCGAGCGCGGCGTGCGCATTCTGTGCGACTACCTCACCATTCTCGGATTTCTGACCAAGCAGGATCGGCGATACGCCCTCACACCGGATTCCGCGATGTTTCTCGACCGGCGCTCGCCGGCGTCCATGGCTTCGACGTCAGGCTTTCTCACGCTGCCCGGGACCGTGACTGCGTTCATGAGCCTTGCGGATGCGATTCGCAGTGGTCGCCCGGCGCTGGGAGGGGAAGGCTCGATCTCGGCGGAAAATCCCGTCTGGGTCGAATTCGCGCGGTCCATGGCTCCGATGACGCGGCCAGTCGCCGAGGAGATGGCGAAAGTCCTCGATGCCGGCGCCGGCAGGAAATGGAAAGTGCTCGATATTGCCGCGGGGCACGGCACGTTTGGCATCGCGCTCGCGAAACACAATCCGAACGCCGAAGTGTTTTCGCAGGACTGGGCGCCGGTGCTGGAAGTTGCCTTGGAGAACGCGCGCGCGGCGGGCGTCGAGGCGCGCATTCATCGGTTGCCGGGCAGCGCTTTCGAAGTGGAGTTCGGCGCGGGCTATGACGTCGTGCTGGTGACGAACTTTCTCCATCACTTCGATCCGCCCGCGATTGAAACGCTACTGCGAAAGATTCGCGGCGCGCTAGCGCCCGGCGGCATGGTCGTCACGCTCGATTTCGTCCCCAACGAGGATCGCGTCACGCCGACGCGAGCGGCCGCTTTTGCCATGACGATGCTGGGCACCACTCCGTCGGGCGATGCTTATACGGCTGCGGAATATCTGAGAATGTTTCAAAACGCGGGCTTTTCGTCGAACGACGTGCGGCCTGTTATGGCCAGCGGCCACAGCCTGATCCTGTCGAGAGTCTGAGGGAAAATCGCGGCGCGAGCGCGGGCTACTGCCCGAAGGCGAGAGCGAGCAGCGTCTTCTGCTCCATCTCGTGAGCCTTGTGCGAGCCGGTCGCCGGGCTGGCGCTCGCGGAGCGATTCACGGACAGCACGGCGCGGCCGCGGGCCAGCCGCTCAAGCTCCGGAATCACGAATTCGTGCGCTCCCATATTGCGCGGTTCTTCCTGCACCCAGACAAAATCCCGCGCGTTCGCATGGCGATCCATCTCGGCGGCGATTTCCATCTCAGGGAATGGATATAGTTGCTCGACGAAAATGATCGCCGGAGAATTCTCCGGATGCCGCTTTCGTTCGGCTGTCAGCTCGTGGCCAATTTTTCCGGTACAGAGCAGGACGCGCTCTGCGGAACCGTCGCCGACATCCGGGATCACCGTTTGAAAGCGTCCGTTGGTGAAATCCGTGAGTGGCGACGAAGCCGCCGGATTCCGCAGCATGCTCTTCGGCGTGAACACGATCAGAGGCTTCCGCCACGTGCGAAGCGCCTGCCGCCGCAGCAGATGAAAATATTGCGCCGCGGTCGATGGCTGGCAGATCTGGATGTTGTCGCGCGCCGCGAGTTCCAGGAAACGTTCGATGCGAGCGCTGGAATGTTCCGGACCCTGGCCTTCATAGCCGTGAGGGAGCAGCAGCACGATGCCGGAGAGCAGGTTCCACTTGTCCTCGCTCGCCGCAATGAATTGGTCAATGATGATCTGCGCCCCGTTCGCGAAATCGCCGAATTGCGCCTCCCAGAGGACGAGCGCTTCGGGAAAGTCCCGGCTGAAACCGTATTCAAAGCCGAGCACGGATGCTTCGGAAAGTGGCGAGTTATAGATCTCGCACCACGCCGGATCCTGCGCCAGGTGTTCGAGCGGGACGTACTCTTCCTCGGTTTCGATATCAATCAACGCCGCGTGCCGCTGATTGAAAGTGCCGCGCCTGCTGTCCTGTCCCGTGAGTCGCACCGGGACCCCCTCCGCCAGCAGCGAGCCGAATGCCAGCGCCTCGCCCATTCCGAAGTCAATCGCGCGCTTGCCCTGCGCCATTTCCAGCCGCTGCTCGAGAAGCTTCTTCACCTTGGCGTGGACGTGGAATCCTTGCGGATAGCTAACCAGCCCTTCGCCCACCGGAGTCAGCGAATCTTCGGCAACGGCCGTTTCCACTTCGAAGGAGGCCTCGTATCGCCCGCCTCGGAAGGCGCCCCAATAGCGCGGCAGACGGCGCATCGGCGGGCTCTTCTCGATTTCCTGCGCTTCCTTTTGCGCGGCGTCCAATTCCTCGCGCACGCGCGCCACAATCGGCTGAGCGTCCGCGCCGATCTTCTCCGCGTAGATTTGCCACAACTGCGGATGGGCCTCGATCTTGCGATAGCGCACCGGCTGCGTAATCGTGGGATCGTCCACTTCGCTGTGGCCGTGGCGGCGATAGCCGATTAAATCCACGAACACCGGCGTCCCGAACTCGTAGCGATAATCCAGCGCGATCCGGCCCACGCGCGCCACCGCATCCGGGTCCTCCGCATTCACGTGGAAGATGGGTACAGGCAGCCGCTTAGCCAGATCCGAAGCGTAACGCGAAGAGCCGCCGTCCTTCGGCGCGGTCGTGAAACCGATCAGGTTGTTCACAATGATGTGGATCGAACCGCCCACCGCGAAGCCCTCGACACCCGCCATGTTCAACGTCTCGGCGCAGATTCCTTGCCCCGCGAATGCAGCATCCCCGTGCATCGTGATCGGAACCACCAGGCGCCGGCCGTTCTCGCCACGGCGCATTTGTTTCGCGCGCGTCCGGCCAATCACCACTGGATCGGCGGCTTCCAAATGGCTGGGGTTGGACACCAGGTGAATTCCCACTTCGCGACCGCTCGGCGAACGAAATGTCCCGGTCGCCCCCATGTGATATTTCACGTCGCCGCCGCCCAGAATGCTCCGCGGGTCCACATCTTCAAATCGCGCGAACACATCCGCAGCCGCGCGCCCGACAATGTGCACCATCACGTTGAGCCGCCCGCGATGGCTCATCGCCAGCATGGCTTTTTCGGCGCCCTGTTCGGCGGCCGCGCTCAGGATCGAATCGAGCAGCGGGATCAGAGCCGACTCGCCCT